>Ga0316622_100001714_pt1 | contig 14598 bp, 12 predicted proteins | sample OWC_Aug_OW2_C1_D_FD_207646 | JGI IMG/M metagenome (GOLD analysis project Ga0316622, IMG submission 207646) | Wetland soil microbial communities from Old Woman Creek delta, Ohio, United States - OWC_Aug_OW2_C1_D5_C | ecosystem: Environmental > Terrestrial > Soil > Wetlands | place: USA: Ohio... | reverse complement strand
AGCTCCTTCACTCTCCCTCAAGGCGGGCTCCGCCGGCCGCTGTCAAGAAACGATTCCCGACCACACCTTCGCACAACGCGCGGCGTCTCCACAAGCCGCGGAGAGTGACCGCCGCACCAGTGTCGGCGATCCTGGTTCTCCGCAGCCGCAGTCGGCGGTCAGTGCCACCGTCACGTCTAAGGTCTTTGACAGTCAACACCTCTGCGTTTAGACTTTACTGACTGGTCGGTCGTCTTCCTCGACCGACAAGGGGTCGCGAACGGCCTACGGACGACTGGGCGGCGAAGGAGGAGGCAGAAGTGGCGACAGCCGATGGCCGGCGCACCCAGATCCTCCGCCAAGCGGCGCTGACCTTCCTGCACAATGGCTACGACGCCACCTCGATGAGCCACATCGCCGAGCGCTGTGGGATGACCAAGCCCGGTCTCTACTACCACTTCAAGGGCAAGCAGGACCTGCTGTACGCGATCATGAGCCATGCGATGGACCTGCTCGAGGAGCGCACGATGGCCGCCATGCTGGCGGCGGCCACCCACGAGGAGCAGCTGCGCGCCATTCTGCACAGCCACGTCCGCCTGATCACCGAGCTCGAGGACGGCGCCCTCACCGTCCTCGTCGTCACTGCGCGCAACTCCCTGCGGCCCGAGGACCGCCGCATGATCGAGCAACGGGTCCAGTCCTACACCAGTTGGATCCGCGCCACCCTCGAAGGACTGCGTGCCGAGGGCAGGCTGCGTGAGGTCGACAGCGCCGTCGCGACCGCGAGCCTGCTCGGCCTGATGGTGTGGACGTCCCGCTGGTACCGCCAGAGCGGGCGGCTGAGCGGCGACGATGTCGCCGACCAGGTCGCCGAGCTCGGCATCGCCTCGGTGCTGCGTAGGAGCGTGTCGGGCATAGGCCCCTGAGCGCGCTCTCGACGTGGCCATTGTTGTTGGCCTCTGCCCACACGCTCCTCGGGATGCGCTGCGCGCATCCTTGACGATGGGAATTCGTGCTGCAGTGGCTGACTGACAAAACCTCGACCAACCACGCACGCCGAAAAGGTTAATGCGGTACGAACTCCCAACCCGGGCGGAATGCCTCTCACCCCCGCTCCCGGCCGCCTGCCTGCGCGCGTCCCCATCACCATGCGAAGCCGCTCAACACCGCCGCCTCACGCCGTGGCGGCGACCTCTCAGGCCGGCCCGGCCCGCCGCATCCCGCCGAGGCGCTGATCGACGATCGCCCGGGCCTCGCGCATGATGCGGTCGATCAGCTCGCTGGCCGGTGGGGCGTCGCGAACCAGCCCGACGCACTGGCCGGCCGACATCAGGCCGCACTCGGTGTCGCCCTCGGTGACCATCTTGAGCCCGTTCTTGCCGGAGACCAGCGGCGCGAGCTTCCTGATGCCCGCGCCCCGCTGCTCCAGCTTGGCCACCTTCTCGGCCGTGGCGTTGCGCAGGACGCGCTCGGTGTTGCGCAGCGACCGCATGACGAACATCGTGTCGAGCTCGCTCGCGTCGATCAGCCACTGCTTGATGTTGGGGTGCACCGGCGACTCCTGGGTGGCGACGAACCGGGTGCCCATGTTCATGGCCTCGGCGCCGAGGGACAGCGCCGCCACCAGGCCGCGAGCGTCGGCGAAGCCGCCGGAGGCGATGACCGGGATGTCGACCGCGTCGACGGTCAGCGGGATCAAGACCAGCGACGTGATGTCGTCCTCGCCGGGATGGCCGGCGCACTCGCAGCCGTCGATGCTCACCATGTCGCAGCCGATCGCCTGCGCCTTGCGCGCGAAGCGGACCGCGGTGCACTTGTGGATCACCAGCGCGTTGCCGGCCTTGAGCCGCTCCAGGTAGGGCTCGGGGTTGCGGCCAGCGGTCTCGATGATCGCGACCCCCTCGCCCACCATGACGTCGATCAGGCTGCCGTAGTCCTTGGGCACCAGGGTCGGCAGGAAGGTCAGGTTGACGCCGAACGGGCGGTCGGTGAGCGCCCGGGTGGCCGCGATCGCCCCCTCGAGGCCCTGCGGCGTGTCGTAGGTGAGGGCGGTGAGGATGCCCAGGCCGCCGGCGTTCGAGACCGCGGCGACGAGCTCCGGCTGGGAGACCCACATCATGCCGCCCTGGATGATCGGGTGCTCGATGCCCAGCATCCGGGTCACCCGCGTCGAGAAGACCCTCGGCTCCATTCCACCCTCCTGCCCGGCGGACAGACCGCTGCGCCGCGGCCGATGGTCCGCGCCGGGGTCCCACCCCGCGGTCGCACCCCCGGACCGGACGGCCGCTCGCGACTCCCGGGCCGCCCTCAGTTGCCGGCGTACATCTCCGCGATGACCGGCGCGAAGCGCTCCATGGCCACGTTGCGCTTGACCTTGAGGGTCGGCGTGAGGAGCTCGTTGTCGATCGTGAACTCGTCCACGATCCGGAACTTCTTGATCGTCTCGTAGGAGGTGAACTCCTGGTTCTTCTCCTGAATCACCGACTGGATCAGGTCGACGATCTTCGGGTTGGTCTGGAGCTGCTTGGGGTCGTCGAAGACAATCCCCGCCTCCCGCGCGAAGGCCGCGACGTTCTCGAGGTCGAGCGTCACCAGCGCCGTGAGGTACGGCTGGCGGTCGCCGATCACGCAGACCTGGTTGATGTACTTGGAGGTCGCGACCGTGCCCTCGATCGCCGCCGGCGCGACGTTCTTACCGCCCGCGGTGACGATCAGGTCCTTCTTGCGGCCGGTCACCCGCAGGAAGCCCTCGCCATCGATCTCGCCGAGGTCGCCGGTGTGCTGCCAGCCGTCGGGGGTCAAGGTTTCGGCGGTCTCCGCCGGCATCTTGTAGTACTCCTTCATCACGTTGCGGCCGCGGTACAGGATCTCGCCGTCGGGGTTGGTCTTCTGCTCGATGCCGGGGCCGGGCAGGCCGACCCAGCCGAAGCGGTAGTTGTCGATCCGGTTGACGTTGGTGAAGGAGGTGTTCTCGGTCATGCCGATGCCCTCGAGGATGAGCACCCCGGCGGCGTGGAAGAACCTCCCGATGTCCGGGTTGAGCGGCGCCGCACCGCTGATGCACCAGCGCACGCGGCCGCCGAGCGCCGCATGGACCTTGGAGAACACCAGCTTGGTCGCAATCTTGTACTTGATGTTGGTGAGCGCGGGGATCGGGCGCTTGCGCTGCGTGAGGTCGCTGACCTCGGCCCCGACGGCGCAGGCCCACCTGAAGATCTTGAGCGCGAGACCGCCTTTGGCCTCGGCGCCGCTGATGATCTTGGAGTGCACCTTCTCGTAGATCCGCGGCACGCTCGGGAACCAGTCGGGGCGCGCGATCTTGAAGTCCTCGGCGATGGTGTCGAGGCTGCGCGCGCAGGTGGTGGTGGAGCCGAAGTACAGCGACGCGTAGACGCAGGTTCTGGCGAAGATGTGGGCGAGCGGCAGGAACAGCATGTTGACGTCGCCGTCGTGGATGTCGGTGCTGTGGTAGACCGACTGGGCGGTGAAGGTGATGTTGTCGTGGGTCAGCACCGCGCCCTTGGGCACGCCGGTGGTCCCTGAGGTGTAAACGATGCCGGCCGGGTCGGAGCTCTTCACCTGGTCCGCACGCTGCTGGAATGCCTGATCCGGGACACCGGCTCCCAGCTCGAGGAACTGCGCAAACGAGATGATCCAGTCGTCCTTCGGGGGCGTCCCCTTGAACAGGACCACCTTGCGGACCTTGGGCAGCTCGTGACGGATCGACAGCAGCTTCGCGAGCTGGGCCTCGTTCTCGGCGAACACGAGCACGGCGTCGGAGTGGTTGATGATGTAGCGGCAGTCCTTGGGCAGGTTCGACTGGTAGATGCCGACCGTGACCGAGCCGATCGACATCAGCGCCATGTCGGTCAGGATCCACTCATAGCAGGTGTAGGACAGGATGCACGCCTTGTCGTTCTTGCCGACGCCGAGCGCGATCAGGCTCCTGCCCGCCTGCTGGACCTGCGCCAGGAACTCGGCCCAGGTCACCTCGTCGGTGCTGCCGTCGGGCAGGATCCAGCGGTAGGCAGGCTGGCCGGCGTACCGCCCGACGGTGTGCTTCAGCATCTCGTACACGCTGCGAAAGTCCGTGAACTGCATCTCCGCCTCCCTCCGTTCGGCAGGCTCCCATTGTCGTCGTCTTCGGTTCGCGCCGGGCCAGTGTAACAGAGGTCGCGGCGAATTTCGCACCCCGGGAGGTGGCGCAACCACTGGCCCCGCCGACCGTGCGGGGCTCGCCCTCCCGTGCCCGTGCCCGTGTCCGTCTCCGTATCCGACGCGTCCACCCCGCGAGAGCACCGTCGGGCACGGAGGCGGGCACGGAAGTGGTCGGGGGTTCAGATCCTTTCCCTTGGATCCTGGTCGGGAGGGAGCTCGGAAGCGGGCGCGGAAGCGGAAGCGGGCGGGGGCCCTCACCCCCAGCCCCCACGCCCTAACTCAACCCCCGTCGTACACTGTCGAGCGACCGGCGGCATCACGGGCACGGAGGACGCTGGTATGGGGTTAAGCCTGGTCATCCTGGCGGCCGGAGTCGGCAGCCGCTACGGCGGCCTCAAGCAGCTCGACGCGGTCGGGCCGTGCGGCGAGACCATCATGGAGTACTCGGCCTACGACGCGGCTCGGGCCGGCTTCGAGCGAGCGGTCCTGGTGGTCCGGCCGGAGACCGAGCCCGAGTTCCGGGACACGGTCGGTGGCCGGATCAGCGCCCATCTCGCCGTCGACTACGTCCACCAGACCCTGGACGCGAGCGCCCACGGCCGCCAGCCGGCCACCGATCGACGCAAGCCCTGGGGCACCGGACACGCCGTGCTCGCGGCACGCACGGCCATCAGCGACCGCTTCGCCGTCATCAACGCCGACGACTTCTACGGCGCGGAGTCGCACCTCTCCTTGGCCGGATTTCTGCGCGACCCGGCCGTCTCCCAACCCACCGACTTCGCGCTCCAGGGCTTCCGGATCGGGCCGACGCTGTCAGCGGCCGGCGCGGTGTCGCGCGGGCTCTGCCAGGCCGACCGCGACGGCTGGCTCGAGCACATCGTCGAGCTCCCCGCCGTGCACCGGCGCGACGGCGGCGGCTGCTACACCGACCGCGACGGCGTTGAGCGGACCCTCGGAGGCGACGAGCTGGTGTCGATGAACATGTGGGGGTTCACGCCGGCGGTGTTCGACGAGCTCGACCGCCAGTTCGGCGAGTTCTTGGAGCGCTCGGCGCACGACCCTGGAGCCGAGTTCCTGCTTCCCGCCGCGGTCCAGGGAATGATCGCCGAGCGCAGGGCCCGGGTGCAGGTCCTGCCCGAGGCCGGCCGCTGGTGCGGCATCACCTACCGCGAGGACCGCGCCCAGGTCGCGGCGCACATCGCCGCGCTGGTCGCCCGCGGCGTCTACCCCGAGCGCCTGCGCCCCTGAACGTCGGCGCGCGCTCAGCTCTCGAGCAGGCGCGCGCCCGCCGCCGGCCGGCAGGCGAAGACCGCGCTCGGCAGCGCGACTCGCGCGCGGTAGCCGGCATGGACCTCCGCCATGAACCCCTCCGCGGCGCTCGCCTCGACCAGCGCGATCGCGCAGCCGCCGAATCCGGCGCCGGTGAGCCGCGCCCCGAAGCAGGCCGGGTGCCGCCTGGCCAGCTCGGTGAACAGGTCGAGCTCGGCGCTCGACACCTCGTAGAGCTCGCGCAGGCTCTCGTGCGACGCGTCCATCAGCCGGCCGGCGGCGGCGAGGTCGGACCGCCCCAGCGCCTCGGCCATGGCGAGCGGCCGCCGGTTCTCGGCCACGACGTGACGCGCCCGCTTGAGCTCGACCTCGCTCATCGCGCCCCGCGCGCGCTCGAGCAGATCATCGTCGACGTCGCGCAGCGCCCGCACCTCGGGCTCGAGGGTGCGGATCGCCTCCACCGCGAGCCGGCAGCTGCGGCTCCTTTCGTTGTAGGCGCTCGCCGCCAGCGACCGCGGCGCGCCGGTGTCCATGACCACCACTGCGGCCGCCTCCGGCAGCGGCACCGGCTCGGCCTCGAGCGTCCGGCAGTCGAGCAGCAGGGCATGGCCGGCGCGGCCGAACACGGCGGTGTACTGGTCCATCATGCCGCCCTTGACGCCGACGAACTCACCCTCCACCCGCTGGCCGAGCTGCGCCATCGCGAGCGGCTCCCAGGGTGCATCGGCGAGCGCACACAGCGCCCTCGCGACCGCCATCTCGACCGCGGCCGAGGACGACAGACCCGACCCCAGCGGGACGTCGCCGTCGAGCACGAGGTCGGCGCCGGGCACGCCGAGGCCGGCGGCGCGCATCGCCCACGCCACGCCGGCGACGTAGGACGTCCAGTGCGCGCCTCCGGGCGGACGGAGCTCATCGATCACCAGCTCGCGGGTCTCGCCGAACACGACCGCGTGGACGCGCAGCGTGCGGTCCGCCCGCCGCGCCGCGGCGACTCCGGCACAGCGGTCGATCGCCATCGGCAGCACCCAGCCGTCGTTGTAGTCGGTGTGCTCGCCGATCAGGTTGACCCGTCCCGGCGCGACCGCGACCAGCGGCGTCGCCCTGGTGCCGAAAGCCGCCGCGAACCGCTCGCGCAGCCCCGCCAGCCAGCCCGGCCGGGTCATGTGGCGGCCGCCGCGTCCATCACGTGCGGCGCCCTCGGCTCGCTCCAGCGGCCGCGCGTGAAGTCCGGGAAGGCCATCGGCACGCTGCCGCCGGCGATCGACCGGCCGCTCAGCTCGATGACGGCGCTCAGCGTCGCAGCGTCGTAGACGTCGCTGTCCGGCGCGCGGCCGGCCCGCAGCGCCTCGATCAGCCGGACGTCCTCGATGAAGTCCATGCCGCCGTGCCCGGCGCCGCGGCTCGCCTCCTCCAGGCGGCGCCACAGCGGGTGGTCGTAGCGCTCGAGCCAGCCGTCCACCGCGTCCCACTCGTGAGGCTCGCTCACGCCCTCGACGTAGACCCCGCCCGGCTCCGGGTACTTGTGCGCGAGGCCGCGGGTCCCCTGGACCATGAAGTCGCGGCTGTACGGGCGCGGCGAGCTGGTGTCGTGGGTGACGACCACCGTCTCCCCGCGCTCGGTCTCGAGCAGGGTGGTGACGACGTCGGACAGCACGAATCGCTCCGCGGCCTGCGGGCTCGCAGCGCCGAACCTCTCGACGGCGTAGAGGTGGAGGCCACGAGTCTTCGATCCCATCGAGACCAGCCGCGTGAAGCGGTTGCCGCGGTTGATGTCGAGGCACTGCGCGACCGGGCCCAACCCGTGGGTCGGATAGAGGTCGCCGTTCGATGTCATCGAGTGGGCGCGCCGCCACGCGCCCTCCCCCTCGAGGTCGTGCTTGACCGCCCGCAGGTCGTGGCGGTAGCCGCACTCGGCGTGGACGACCTCGCCGAGCACGCCCTGGCGGACCATGTTGAGGACCATCATCTCGAAGCGGTCGTAGTTGCAGTTCTCCATCATCACGCAGTGGCGGCCCGTCGCCTCCGACGTCTCCACCAGCCGCCAGCAGTCCTCGACCGAGGTCGCCGCCGGGACCTCGGTGGCGGCGTGCTTGCCGGCCTCCATGGCGGCGACGCAGACCGGCACGTGCCACTCCCACGGCGTCGAGTTGAAGACCAGGTCGAGGTCGTCGCGGCCGCACAGCCGCTCGAAGTCGCGGGGGCCCCTGACGAAGGCCTCGGGGCGCGGCCGCCCGGCGTCCACCACCATCTGCTGGGCGCGGGCCGCCCGCTCCTCGACGATGTCGCAGACCGCGCGGACCTCGACGCCGTCGATCTTGAGGAAGCTCTCGAGGTGGGAGGTGCCCTGGAGCCCGACCCCCACGAGGCCCATCCGCACCGTCTCGAGCGGCCGGCCGCCGACCTCGATCATCGAGGCGGCAGGAGCCCTCGCACCGGCGGCACGGCCCACCAGCGACTGTACGACCAGGCCCCCCGCCCCCACCGCTCCGAGCCGCATGATGTCGCGACGGTTGAACAACGAGTCCGGCCGATCCGTCATGGTCGCCTCCGCTGCCCGCCGGCGCGTGAGCCGGCGGCATCCCGGTGTCATCATAGTCAAGGGACACGGCCCGCGACACCACGCGCGCCGGCGCCCGCAGGGGTGGCCTCGGCGCCGCCGGCCGGGAGGGGGCGATGAGCGGCTCCCAACGCATCAGCAACGGCGCCGACTACATCGAAAGCCTGCGCGGTCGCTGCCTTCGCGTCTACCAGCTCGGCGAGCGGGTCGAGAACCCGGTGGAGCACCCGATCCTCCGGCCGTCGATCAACGCCATGGCCGCCAGCCCTGCGACACCCGCAGCGCGGACGGCGGCGACATCGACGCCGGCAACGCCCGCTTCGCCGGCCAGGAGGCGCTGATCATCGTCGACGACGTCGTCGTGCCCTGGGAGCGGATCTTCATGGACGGCGAGACCGAGTTCGCGACGCCGCGGCTCGAGTCGCTGCACGGCGCGGGCTCGCCGCAGGCGCAGCGGATCCAGATCGCCCGCCAGATGGAGCTCGAGGCGAAGATGGCGATGGCCCGGCGCGTCGCGGGGATTCGGGAGGCGGATCAGGGCTGAGGGCCACCGTTCCCGTCCCCGTTCCCGTTCCCGTTCCCGGGTTCTCCTGCGACGATCGAGTTCGTCCCATCGGACACGGGATCTTCAACCGCGGCGGGCGCTGAGAACGCGGAGGGAGGTCATGAGACCTTGTCCGCGACCGTCCCTGCGATCTCGGCGCTCTCGGCGGTTCACCTCGGCCGGGTGGTGGACCTCCCCCTTCTCTCCCTCTCCCCCCTCCCCTTTTTCGCATCAGCTACACTCGTTCGACGATGAACCGCCTCGACGCCATCCGCGGCCACCAGGCCCGGCGCGGCAAGGTCCTGGCGGTGCTGCCCATCCACTACCCCAAGGAGCTCCTCACCGCCCTCGACATCCTCGCGGTCGAGCTGTGGGGGCCGCCCGGCCCGCCCCGCGGTCCTGACGCCGGCCGGATGCAGTCCTACGTCTGTGCGATCGTCCGCAACGCCCTCGCCTTCATTTCGGCCGGCGGGGCAGCACCGGCCGACGGTCTGCTCTTCCCGCACACCTGCGACTCGATCCAGGGCCTCGCCACCGTGGTGCGCGACTTCGGCTCCTGGCCCAAGCCGGTCTTCCACTACATCCACGCCCGGGGCGAGGAGCGGCCGAGCGCGCGCCGCTTCGTCGAGGCCGAGCTCGAGCGCCTCGCCGGAGAGCTCGCCGCCTTCGCCGGCCGCCCGCTCGACGGGGCCCGGCTGCGCGACGCAATCCGGCTGCACCGCGCCATCGACCGCCTCCGCGCCACGCTGCTCGACCGGCGCGCACACCTCCCGCTCGGCGACCGCGAGCTGTACCGGCTGCTGCGCCGGGGCGAGTACCTGTGGCCGGAGGATCACCTCGCCGAGCTCGAGGCGGCCGCGACCGGGCTGGCGCCGGCGCCGGTGCAGGAGGGGCTGCCCCTGCTCGTCTCCGGGATCGTGCCCGAGCCGATGAGCGTGCTCGACGCCCTCGCCGGCGCCGGGGCCTTCGTCGCGGCCGACGACTACGCCGCTGTCGGCCGCCGCGTCAACCGCCACCAGCCGGGGTCGCTCGATGACCCGTTTGCGGCGCTCGCCGAGCTCGCCTTCGCCGCCCCGTCGTGCTCGACCCGGCAGTCGAACCAGGTCGCCCGCGCCGACCGCCTCGAGGCCCTGCTCGAGAGCAGCGGTGCGCTCGGCGTGCTGCTCCACGGCGTCAAGTTCTGCGAGCCGGAGCTCTTCGACCTGCCGGTGCTGCGCCGCCGCCTCATGGAGCGCGGCGTGCCGGTCCTGCAGCTCGAGACCGAGCTCGAGCTCGAGCTCTCCGGCCAGGCCCTGACCCGGATCGAGGCCTTCGTCGAGATGCTCGGCGCCGCCGCCGGCCGGGGGACGGGATGATCTCGCGCCGCCTGCGCTACGAGCTCGCCGGCCGGGCGGTCGGCCCGCTGCTCGCCGCCCTCGAGCACCGGCGCGGCTCGCACGGACCCGCCGCGCGCGACGGCGGGCCCTTCGGACCGCCGCTCGCCTCCACCCGCCGGCTGAAGGAGCTGATGGGCGTCTACTACTACCAGGGCCGGTGGGCGGACGGCGCGGTGCCGGTGGCATGGGTCACGAGCGGCTTTCCAGTCGAGGTGCTGCGAGCCCACGGCTTCTACTGTGTGTACCCGGAGAATCACGCCGCCCTGTGCGCGGCCCGCCGCCTCGGCCCCGAGCTCTCAGAGGTCGCCGAGGCCGCGGGCTACTCGCGCGACCTCTGTGCCTACGCGAGGATGGACATCGGCAGCGTGCTGTCGGGGGATACCCCGGTCGGCCGCATCCCCAAGCCCGACCTGGTGGCCGCCTGCAGCAACATCTGCCAGACCGTCGTCTACTGGTTCCGCGCCGTCGCCGACCACCTCGACGTGCCCTTCGTACTCGTCGACACGCCCTTCGTGTACGGCGACTTCCAGCCGCACGGCCTGGCCTTCGTCGCCGAGCAGCTCGAGGAGCTCGCGCAGGTCGCCGCGCGGATCGCGGGGCGCCCCGCGCGCGAGGTCGACATCGGGCGGGTCGTCGAGCTCGCGTGGCGGGCGTCGCAGGAGTGGGGCGCCTGCCTGGAGGAGGGCCGCCACCGCCCCTCGCCGTGGACCGCCTTCGACCACTTCATCCACATGGCGCCGATCGTCGCCCTGCGCGGCACTCGAACCTGCCTCGACTACTACCGCGAGCTCCACGCCGAGCTCTCCGAGCGGGTGCGTGGCGGCATCGGCGGCGTCGTGCCGGAGCGGCACCGGCTGCTGTGGGACAACATCGCCATCTGGTACCGGCTGCGCGACCTCTCCCGGCTCTTCGCCGACGACGGCTTCGCCTTCGTCTGCGCCACCTACTCGAGCGCGTGGGCGCAGAGCTGGGATGGCTTCGACCCCGCGCACCGGGTGCACTCGACCGCGGCCATGCTGTCAGGCGTGCTGCTCAACCGCGACCTCGCGAACCGGCTCGCCCTGATGAAGGGGCTCGTTCGCGACTTCTCCGTCGACGGCGTCGTGCTCCACTCCGACCGCTCGTGCAAGCCCTACTCGGTCGGCCAGTACGACCTCAAGGACGCGCTCCAGCGCGAGCTCGGCGTCCGGGTGGTGGTGCTCGAGGCCGACCACGCCGACTCGCGCGCCTACTCCGCGGAGCAGATCGAGACCCGCGCCCGCGCCTTCATGGAGAGCTTCTGATGGGCTCCGGGGCGGTCGTGCTGGGAGTCGACGTCGGCAGCACGAGCTGGAAGGGGGTCGCCGTGGACTCGGCCGGCAGGATCGTCGCCCGCCGGGTCGAGGCCACCGATCCCAGGATCGAGGCACAGACCGAGCGTCTGGCGGCCGAGCTGCGCGCAGCCAGCGGCGCCGGCGACGACGCGCCGCTCGGCGCCACCGGCTACGGACGCAAGCGGGTCCCCGCAGCGACCCGCATCCTGACCGAGATCACCTGCCACGCGCGGGGCGCCTACCACCTGACCGGCCGGCCCGGCGTGCTCGTCGACTTCGGCGGCCAGGACACCAAGGTGATCCGGATCGGCGACGGCGGCGAGGTCTCCGACTTCCGGATGAACGACAAGTGCGCCGCCGGCACCGGCCGCTTCCTCGAGGTCATCCTGGCGCGCCTCGGCGTGGGGCTCGACCAGGCCCCCGAGCTGGTGGCGCGGGCCGCGGGCGAGGTCGCCATCTCGTCGACCTGCACCGTGTTCGCCGAGAGCGAGGTGATCTCCCTGGTCGCCCAGGGCGAGCCGCTCCCGGCGATCGTGCTCGGGCTCCACCGCGCCCTCGCCGGCCGCGTCGCCACGCTGGCCGGCCGCCTGGTCGACGGCGCCGAGCTCTTCATGAGCGGCGGCGTCGCTCTCAACCGGGCGATGGCGGATGCGCTGGCCGCCGCCGTCGGCCGGCCGATCACCGTGCTGCCCGAGCCGCAGCTCGTCGGCGCGCTCGGCGCAGCGCTCTCAGTTATGCAAAGTGATAGGTGATACGTGATAGGTGATAGGTGGAACGGGCGGGGTGACGGGGATCCCCGCCCGCTTCCGCTCTCGTCACGGCGAAGCCGAAGGCAAGGCCGGATCCGCGCCCGGGGGAGCCTGCCCTGAGCGAGCGGCGCAGCCGCGCCGCGAGTCGAAGGTTTCCCGTCCCCGTTCCCGTTCCCGTTTCCGACACATCACGGCGAGTCGGCGGACACCCTTCCGGGCACGGGCACGGAGGCGGGCACGGGCGCAGGCGCTGATACGGAGGCGCAGACGGAGGCCAAGGCGGCCCGACCCTCGCGCTCACCGCAGATCCCGGATCATCCCCTCCTGGATGGTCGACGCCACCAGCCGACCGCCGCGGTCGTAAAGCTGCCCGCGAACCAGGCCGCGCGAGCCCGAGGTGGTGGGGCTGGACATGGCGTACAGCAGCCACTCGTCGGCGCGGAAGGCGCGGTGGAACCACATCGCGTGGTCGATCGACGCCACCCTGAGGTCACCCTGCCAGTAGCTGCGGCCGTGGGGCACGAGCGCGGTGTCGAGCAGGGCGAAGTCCGAGGCGTAGGCGAGCAGGCAGCGGTGGACGCGGTCGTCGTCGGGCAGCGGCCCGGTCGAGCGCAGCCAGGCGTGGGCCACCGGCGCGGCGGCGCGGGGCGAGAACGGGTTGAACTCCTCGACCGGGCGGATCTCGAAGGGGTGCTCGACGTCCAGGCTCGAGCGCAGGGGTTCCGGGGCGAGCTCGAGGAAACGCCGGGTCAGCTCCTCGAACGAGGCGAGCCCCTCCGGGCCCGGCACCTCGGGCATCGCCGCCTGGTGCTCGAGCCCGGGCTCCGGCCGCTGGAACGAGGCGGCCATGAAGAAGATCGGCGGGCCGCCCTGGTCGGCGCGGATGCGCCGGGTCGAGAAGCTCGCGCCGTCGCGGGTCCGCTCCACGTGATAGGTGATCGGCCGGGCCGGGTCGCCCGTCCGCAGGAAGTAGGCGTGCAGCGAGTGCGCGTCGCGGCCGGCAGCCACGGTCTGGCTTGCCGCCCACAGCGCCTGGCCGAGCACCTGGCCGCCGAAGACCGCCCCCCAGCCCAGGTCCTGGCTGGGCCCTCGGAATGAGTCCTCGCCGACGGCCTCCAGGTCAAGCACCTCGAGCAGCCGATCCAGCACCCGGCTCATCTCCGCCTCCACACCTTCGCGTCGCCTTCGGCATGATACGCGCCACGACGAGCTTCGCGCGTGAGTTGGGGGATGTGCGGCCGCGCGAATCCGACGATTATTGAGATAGAATCTCGACGACGACCGCAGGTGGCGCTCGACAGCGTACAATCGGCGGACCTGCGGCGCCGAGCCCGGCGCGAGCACACCCGGAGGGACCATGCCTGCCACGCGCGTGCTGCCGATCGTGATCGTCATCGTCTTGATTGCCGGCCTCGGCGCCGCCACCGAGCCGCGCACGACCTGGGACCTCACCGAGATGTTCCCCAGCCACGAGGCCTTCGTCGAGGCCCGCGCGGCCGTCGCCGCCCGCATCCCCGAGATCGAGGCCTGCCGCGGCACCCTCGGCCAGTCGGCTGCGGTGCTCCAGCGCTGCCTCGAGCTGGGATCGGAGCTCGACCGCGCCTACTCAAAGGTGGCGATCTACGCCTTCCTCGCCGCCGACAGGGACCTGCGCGACCCGTCCGGACAGCAGATGCGCGCCGAGACCCAGCGCATCGGGGTCGAGCTCGGCACCGCCGTGTCGTGGGTCCAGCCCGAGATCCTCGGCATCGGCGCCGAGAAGATCGAGTCGTTCATCGCGGCCGCACCCGGCCTCGAACCCTACACGATGTTCCTGCGCGACACCCTCCGCCAGGCCGAGCACACGCTGCCGCCGGAGCAGGAGGAGATGCTGTCCAACGTCGGGCTGATCGCGGGCAAGTTCTCGGACGTCTACGGCCAGCTCTCGACCTCGGACATGCCCTACCCGACGGTCGAGCTGCCCGGCATCGGCGAGGTCAAGCTCGACCAGGCCGGCTACGTCAAGCACCGCGGCTCCGAGGACCGCGCAGTCCGCGAGCAGGTCTTCACGACGTTCTGGACCACCTACGCCGCCTACGAGAACACGTTCGGCACCCTGCTCAACGCCGAGATCACCAAGAACTGGCTCTACGCCAAGACCCGCTCCTACCCCTCGACTCTCGAGTCCGCGCTCAGCAGCTACGACATCCCGGTCGACGTCTACACCTCGCTGATCCGCGACGTTCACGCCAACCTGCCGGTGCTCCACCGGATGCTGAAGCTGCGCCAGCGCATCCTCGGCCTCCCGACGCTCAAGTACTCCGACATCTACGCCTCGATCGTGCCCGAGGTCGACGCCGACTACACCTGGGAGGAGTCCAAGCCGATCGTGCTCGGCGCGCTCGCACCGCTCGGCGAGGACTATGTCGCGCAGGTCGCGAAGGGCCTCGAGTCGTGGGCCGACGTCTACCCGGCTGACGGCAAGCGCTCCGGCGCCTACAGCTCCGGCGGCTGGTACGACGGCCACCCGTGGGTGCTGCTCAACTACAACGACTCCTTCGACTCGGTGTCGACGACGGCGCACGAGTTCGGCCACGCCATGCACTCGTGGCGGTCCAACCGCGCGCAGCCCTACCCCAAGGCCGACTACACGATCATGGCTGCCGAGGTC
>Ga0316622_100001713_pt1 | contig 14611 bp, 17 predicted proteins | sample OWC_Aug_OW2_C1_D_FD_207646 | JGI IMG/M metagenome (GOLD analysis project Ga0316622, IMG submission 207646) | Wetland soil microbial communities from Old Woman Creek delta, Ohio, United States - OWC_Aug_OW2_C1_D5_C | ecosystem: Environmental > Terrestrial > Soil > Wetlands | place: USA: Ohio... | reverse complement strand
CGCGGGCGCTGGCCCCCTCAGCCACGGCGCTCCAGCCTCAGGATGACAGGGGACCCCAGCGCCCGCGTCAGCCCGAGCGCCGACGCCGAGCCCTCGAGGGCCCGCGCGAGGCCGGCCGACCCGAGCGCGCGGTGGAGGGCCATCGGGAAGAAGAACTGCGGCCGCCGCCCGGTGGGCACGAAGCCGTGCCCCGCGAACGCACCCTCGATCTCCAGGTCGGAGAATACGGTGAAGGGACGCGTGTCGCCCTCGACCCCCTTCTTCAAGCCGAAGAGGAGCTCGGCCGCGGCGTTGACGCTCCGCCGCGTCGGGTAGTCCACGACGACCGCGACGCGGGCGAGCCGGGAGAGCGTCGCCACGAGCTCCCGCCACCGTCGCACGTGGGGCAGGAGCCGGTACGAGAGCACGATGTCGTGCGAGCCGTCGGCGAGCGGGGGGGCGAGGAGGTCGGAGGCGAGGAAGCGCGCGCGCCCCGTGCCCGTCCACTCGCGCACGCGCCCCTCGCACGAGGCGTCGCTGCCGAGGACGGTCACGGCGTAGCCGGCGTCGACGAGCGGCCCGGTCACCTGGGCGTGGCCGCCGCCCACGTCGAGGACGCTCGCCCCCGGGAAGGGCCGCAGCAGCGCCAGTGTCGCCTCCGCCTGCCGGTCGAGGAAGAAGCGGCCGACCGGGCCGGCGAACCGGCGGGCGTACCCCTCGGACGAGGTCTCGACGTCGGCGTCCTCGCGCGCGGCGGACAAGGCGGCTCAGCCCCGCGCGGCCTTCGCCTCCCGCAGGACGTCCACCAGGGCCCGGATGAGGTCGTTGTCGGTGAGGATCCCCACAACCTGGCCGCCCGCCACGACCGGCAGGGCGCCGTACTTGGTGTTGAGGAGGACGTCGGCCGCCTCGAGGAGAGGGGTGTCCGCGGTGGTGGTCACCGGGTTCTGGATCATGATCCGCGAGATGGAGGTCTCCTCCATCACGCGGTTGAAGTCCGCCTCGGAGTCGGTCAGCGTCGAGGGCTCCGCACGCTTGAGGTCGCCCTCGGTGACGAGGCCCACCAGCATGCCGCCCACCGTCACGGGGAGCCGCCGCACGCCCCGCAGGCGGACGATCTCGAGGGCGCGCATGAGCGGGTCCTCAGGTTCGACGACGATCGGGTTCGGCGTCATGTAGTCCGAAACCAGCAGCGCGGAGAGGTCCATCCCCGAATGTTACAGCCGCCCGCCGCCGGCGGTTGCGTTTTCAGGGCCGGGGGGGAGGCGCGTCCTCGGCGGGTCCGGACCCCGGGGCGGGCGGGGTCTCCGCCGGAGCGGGCTCCGGCTCCTCGTCCTCGGCCACCGCCTCGGGTGGCGGCTCGGCGCCGAGGCCGGCCACGTCCCGCCCGATGTAGCCGGCCTGGCCCATGAGCCACAGAACGCGGCGGGTGGCCCGCTCGTGCCGCGCGGCGTTCACCCGCGGGTTGAGGCGCCGCGGGTTCGGGATCATGGCGGCGAGCCCGGCGGCCTCGGCGGCCGGCAGGTCCGACGCGGGCTTGCCGTACCAGTGGCGGGCGGCGGCCTCGCAGCCGTAGACGCCGTCGCCCCACTCGATCAGGTTGAGGTAGAGAGCAAGGATCCGGGCCTTCGAGAGGTCCCCCTCCAGCCACCGCGTGACCACGAACTCGCGCACCTTGCGGACGAGGCTCTTCCGGGTGCCGAAGTAGAGGTTCTTGGCGAGCTGCTGGGTGATCGTGCTCCCGCCCCGCGCGAAGCGGCGCTTCTCCACGTTCCTCTCGATCGACTCCTCGATGGCTCTCCAGTCGACGCCTTCGTGGCCGAAGAAGCCCTGGTCCTCAGAGGCGAGGACCGCGTGGATGAGGTGGCGCGAGACCCGGGTGAGCGGGACCCACGAGTGGGCGACGCGTGCCTTGCGGCCCTTCGCCCTCGCTTCCTCCGCCCGTTGCTCCATGAGGCGGGTGCGCTCCGGATTCGTCTTCGCGAGCGCCCGGACCTCGGACCGGGCCGGCAGCCCGAGCCACACCCAGGCGAGGAAGGCGGCGACGACAACGAAGGCCGCGACAGCGAGGCGCGTCGAGAGGCGGCGCATGGCAGGAGGCGGTATACCATGAACAGGATGGACATCGTGGCGGCGACCGCCCCTCCGCTCGACGGCCTCGTGGCGGGGGTGCGCGCCGGCGACACGCGTGCCGTCGCCCGTGCGATCACCCTCGTCGAGGACGGCGTCCCCGAGGCGCGGGCCCTCCTCGCCGCCCTCTTTCCCCACGCGGGAGACTCGCTCGTCATCGGGGTGACCGGCCCGCCCGGCGCCGGCAAGTCATCCCTCGTGGACCGCCTCACCGCCCACCTGCGGAAGCAGGGCCGGACGGTGGGCGTCGTCGCGGTGGACCCGACCTCGCCCTTCAGCGGGGGGGCGATCCTCGGCGACCGCATCCGGATGCAGGCGCACGCCACCGACCCCGGCGTCTTCATCCGCTCGATGGCCACTCGCGGCCACCTGGGCGGCCTCGCCGCCGCCACCGACCCGGCGCTGCTGGTGCTCTCGGCTGCCGGCAAGGACGTGATCCTCGTCGAGACGGTCGGGGTGGGGCAGGACGAGGTCGAGATCGTCGGCACCGCGGACGTGAGCCTGGTGGTTCTCGTCCCCGGCCTCGGCGACGGGGTGCAGGCGCTCAAGGCCGGCATCATGGAGATCGCGGACGTATTCGTGGTGAACAAGGCGGATCGCGACGGGGTGGAGCGCGTGGTGGCCGAGATCGAGTCGGTGCTCTCGCTCGCCGCGGGGGACGCGGAGCGGCCCGCGATCGTGAAGACCGTGGCGACGCGCGACGAGGGCACCGGGGCGCTCCTCGAGGCGGTGGAGGGCTACCGGAGGCGCGCCGCGGGGTCCGGCGCGCTCGAGGCGAAGAGGCGAGCCCGGCTGCGGCGGCAGCTGGAGGACGCGGTGCGCCAGAGGGTGATGGCCCACGTGTTCCAGCGAGTGGTGCCCCCCGCCGAGATCGAGGCCACGGTGGAACGGCTGGCCGGGCGGGCGGTGGACCCCTTCACTGCCGCCGACGGGATCGTGGAGAGGATGGGACTCGCATGACGCACCTGAAGATCGACCACCTCGGCATCGCGGTGCCGAGCCTCGACCAGGCGATCTCCGCCTACGAGGCGCTGGGCTTCCGAGTGGAGGAGACCCACGACGTGCCGACCGAGAAGGTGCGGGCGGCGTTCCTGCCGGTCGGGGAGTCGCACCTCGAGCTGCTGCAGCCGACCGACCCCTCCTCGGTCGTCGCGCGCTTCCTCGAGAAGCGCTCCGGCCTCCACCACGTGTGCGTCCTCGTGGACGACCTCGACGCGGCACTCGCGGGGATGAGGGCGCGGGGCGTGCCGCTCCTCGACGAGACGCCGCGGGTCGGGGCGGGCGGCTGCCGCGTGGCCTTCGTGCACCCGAAGGGCGCGGGCGGCGTGCTGCTCGAGCTCAAGGAGCGAGAGAGGGCGTAGTATCGCGATTCGGCTCCGGGGCGACCGCGCGGAGCCGGCGAGGGCGGGACAGCGAAGGGAGAGGCGCATGGGCGAGCGGGCCGAGATCGGCATCATCGGGGGCACGGGGCTCTACGAGATGGAGGGCTTCACGGACGTCCGCGAGGTCCCCGTGGAGACGCCGTTCGGACCTCCGTCGGACAGCTTCAGGGTCGGCTCCCTCGACGGCCGCCAGGTCGCGTTCCTGCCCCGGCACGGCCGGGGGCACCGCATCCTGCCCCACGAGCTCAACTTCCGCGCCAACGTCTTCGCGATGAAGAAGCTCGGGGTCCAGTGGATCCTCTCCGTCTCCGCCGTCGGCTCGCTCAAGGAGCGCTACGAGCCGCTCCACGTGGTGGTGCCCGACCAGTTCATCGACCGCACCCAGCAGCGGAAGTCGACGTTCTTCGGCCGTGGCCTCGTGGCCCACGTGGCGTTCGCGCACCCCTTCTGCCGGAACCTGTCGAGGGTGATGGCCGAGGCCTGCGCGGACGCCGGGGCCACCCACCACGTCGGCGGGACCTACGTCTGCATGGAGGGGCCGCAGTTCTCGACCCTCGCGGAGTCGGAGCTCTACCGGACGTGGGGGGCGGACCTCATCGGGATGACCAACCTCCAGGAGGCGAAGCTCGCCCGCGAGGCCGAGATCTGCTACTCGACGCTCGCCATGGTCACGGACTACGACTGCTGGCACCCGGACCACGACGCGGTGACCGCGGAACAGATCCTCGGGGTCCTGGGGAAGAACGCGGAGACGGCCCGCAAGGTCCTGCGCGCCGCCGTCCGCCGGCTCCCGATCCCCCGCGAGTGCGAGTGCGCGAGCGCCCTGCGCCACGCGCTCTTGACCCCCCCCGAGCTCGTGCCGGAGGCGGTCCGGCGGGAGCTCGAGCCGATCGTCGGCCGGTACATGAAGTAGCGGAGAGAGAATGTCCATCCTCGTCGTCGGGAGCGTCGCCTACGACACGGTCGAGACGCCCTTCGGCCGCGCCGAGCGCGTGCTCGGGGGAAGCGCCTCCTTCTTCTCGGTGGCTGCCTCCTTCTTCACCCCGGTCAACCTCGTCGGGGTCGTGGGCCACGACTTCGGGGAGCGGCAGCTCGCCGCGTTCCACGGCCGGCCCATCGACCTCGAGGGGCTGGAGCGGATGGAGGGGCAGACCTTCCACTGGCAGGGCAGGTACTCGCTCGACCTCAACTCCCGCGACACGGTCTGCACCGACCTCAACGTGTTCGAGTTCTTCCAGCCGAAGATCCCCGCCCGCTACCGGGACTCCGAGGTCGTCTTCCTCGGCAACATCGACCCCGTCCTCCAGCGCCAGGTGCTCGAGCAGGTCGAGCGGCCCCGGCTCGTGGCCTGCGACACCATGAACTTCTGGATCCACGGCAAGCCCGACGAGCTGCGGAAGACCCTCGGGAAAGTGCAGATCCTCCTCGTCAACGACCAGGAGGCGCGCGAGCTCAGCGGGGAGTGGAACCTCGTGAAGGCCGCGGCCGCGATCCGCGCCATGGGCCCGCGCACCCTGGTCGTGAAGAAGGGCGAGCACGGCGTCCTCATGTTCGGCGACGCGGGCTCGTTCGCCGCGCCCGCCCTGCCGCTCGAGGTGGTGTTCGACCCCACCGGGGCCGGCGACACGTTCGCCGGCGGCTTCCTCGGCTACCTCGCCAGCACCGGGCAGGAAGGCGACGCTGCCCTGCGCCGCGCCGTGATCATGGGCAGCACCCTCGCCACCTTCTGCGTCGAGGCCTTCAGCCTCGACCGGCTCCTGAGGCTCACCCGCCCGGAGATCGACGAGCGCTACCGCGCGTTCGAGAGGCTGACGAGGTTCGAGAGCCTGTAGGCCGTTCCGCCGGGTTACCGCGCCGCCTCGGCCTGCTCCAGCATCGTGTTGACGATGGTGAGCAGCTTGTTCGCGGTGAAGGGCTTGTTGATGTACATGACCGCGCCGGACTCGAAGCCCTCGGCGAGCGCCTCGCCCCCCCCCTTCGCGGTCAGGAAGATGACGGGGATCGCCTTCGTGCGCGAGTCCTGCTTGATCTGACGGCAGACCTCGAAGCCGTCCTTGTCCGGCATCATGACGTCGAGGAGCACGAGGTCGAAGGCCTGCTCCCGCAGCAGCTTGAGCGCGTCCTCGCCGCCGGCCGCGGTCGTGACGTGGAAGCCCTTCTGCTCGAGGATCGTGCGCTCGAGGCTCAGGATGTTCTCGTCGTCGTCCACGACCAGGATTCGCTTGGCCATCAACCCCTCCGGCCGGGAGTCGCGCGCGGTGGCCGGGATTCTAGCATCGACTCAGGGGAGCTGGATCTCCCCGCAGACCCCGCTCGCGGCGCAGGCCCGGAAAGCTCCCTTGCCGTATGCGAGCGCCAGGTACTGGTTGTCGGAGTGGTTCGCGCACGAGGCCCCGCCGTGGTCGCTCCCGTCGCAGGGCTCGCCGTTCGCCGACCAGGTCGGCCCGTACCGTCCGGTGTCGTCGGCGAGGCCCACCTGCGCGGCCTCGCAGGCCTGTCGCTCCGGGTCGCCCTCCGGCCGGACGGGACAGATGGTGCGGTCGGGGAAGCCGATCTTGCTGCAGTACTCGGCATCGGGCCCGACGAGCGGGGTGGCGTCCAGGACGACGCGATCGGCCTGCCGGGAGTGCACCTTGACGTTGAAGCGCGAGACGGACGGCGGGAATGGCTCGCCGCACGTCCCGGAAACGCCGCCGTCGCTGCCGTCGCCGGGGGTCACGATGATGATCTCGTCCTCCGGCACGGCGCCCGGCGTGGGCGTCGGCGTCGGCTGCGGCGCGGGCGCCGCGGGGATGAGGGCCGCGGCGTCCGGGAGGCGCTCGGGCGCGGTCGGCGCTTTCTCTCCGTCACCGCACGAGCCGGCGGCGAGGCCGGCGGCGAGGGCCGCGGTGAGGATCCGCTTCAGCCGGTCGGGCCGCACACGGGCACGCTCACACACCGGCCCCGCCCTGTCAAGCCGCGCCTACTTGTCGACGTCGACCTCGCCGCAGACGCCGTTCCGGCCGCAGGCGCGGTAGGTTCCGGCCGTGTGGACGAGCAGCAGGTACTGGTTCTGGTCGTGGTTCGAACAGCCGCTCGCGGGGCCGGTGCAGAGGTTCGAGCCGCGGTACCAGGTGGGGCCGGGGCGGCCCGTGTCGGCGGCGCGACCCGTGACGTAGAGCTCACACGCCGCGCGCTCGGGGTTGCCCTCGGGGCGTACGGGGCAGATGGAGCGGTCCGGGAACCCGATCTTCGCGCAGTAAGCGGCGTCCGGCCCGACGAGCGGCGTTGCGTCGAGCACCCAGGCGGTTGCGAGCCTCAGGTGCACCTTCACGTTGAGGCGCGAGAGGGCGGGCGGGGTCGGGCTCCCGCACCCGGAGGCGCCCTCCGTCGGCGAGCTCGGCTCCGGTGTCGCGCCCGGGCTCGGCTCCGGCGACGGCTCGGGGGTCGGCGTGGCCTTGGGTGCGGGCGCGCCCATGATCGGCGCGGGCGTCGGGTTCGGGTTGGGGTCCGCCGTGGGCGCGGGGGCCACGGACTGGACGGGCTCGGGCTCCGTCGGGGTGTCGTCGGGGAGGGAGCAGGCCCAGACGAGGAAGCAGGACGCGGCGAGCGCGGCCCCGAGCGCCCGCGCGGTGAGGTTGCACGCCACGCGACCACCCTCACACACGGTTGTCCGGGCCGCAGTGACGGGGCTCACCGGTCGACATCGACTCCGCCGCAAACGTCGTCCTCGGTGCAGGCCTCGTAGCGGCCGTCGCCGTAGGCCCACAGGAGGTACTGGTTGTCGGGATGATTCTCGCAGTCGGTCGACTGTCCCGTGCACAGCTTGCCGTTCCGGTACCAGGTCGGCCCCGCCCGGCCGGTGTCCAGCGCCTTCCCGATCGCGTAGGCCTCGCACGCCGTGCGGTCCGCTGTGCCCTCCGGCCGGACAGGACACTCCGAGCGGTCGGGGAAGCCCACCTTGTGGCAGTAGTCGGCGTTCTTGACGAGCGGCGTCGTGTCGAGCGTGTAGCGGCTTGGGCCCCTGAGGTGAATCTTGGTGTTCATGCGCGTGACAGCCGGAGGAAGCGGGTCGCCGCACGCTCCGGCACCCGGCTTGGGAGTAGGCGTCGGCGTCGGCGTAGGCCCGGGTGTGGGGCTGGGCGTCGGCGACGCCGTCGGCGTCGGACTCGGGGTGGGCGTGCCCACCGCGATCTTGGGGATGGGCACGGTGAGGACCGACGATGTCGGCGTCTGGGTGGGCTGGGTCGGCAGCTCTTCCGTGATCGTGTGGCATCCGACCAGGACGAGCGCCACGGCAACGCCATGGACAGTCTTCATCGCGGCCCCTTCTCTAGAATTCACCTGAGAAGGTCGCACATAAAGTCTCTTGCTGTCAATCTTTTTTGCCGCCCGCCAGCAGCCGAGCCACGACGGCGGCCGCCCGTGCCGAGGCCCCCGTCGGGCCGAGCCGGGCGCGGACCTGCCCCAGGCCCTCCCGCACGCGTTTCCGCCGGTCGGGATCTTCGAGGAGCGCCAGGACCTCCCGGGCCACGGCCTCGGGCCGGAAGTCACTTTGTATCAGCTCTTTGACGACCTCGCTCCCTGCGATCAGGTTGGCCATCGCATAGTGCGGAACGCGTACGAACGGTCGCCCGAGCGCGTAGGTGAGCGGCGAGAGGCGGTAGACGACCACCATGGGCAGGTCCATCAGGGCCGCCTCGACCGTCGCGGTCCCCGAGGCCACGATGCCGGCCGAGGCGGCGCTCAGGAGTGCGTGCGTGTGGCCGGCGACACGGGTGACCGGGAGCCCGGCCAGGTCCCGGTCGAGCAGGGTGGGGTCGAGGCTGGGCGCCACCGCGAGGGCGAGTTGCAGGTCCGCGCGCCGCGCCCGCAGCAGCCGGAGCGCCCCCGCGATCGGCGCGAGGTTGTGCGCCACTTCCTGCCGCCGGCTGCCGGGCAGCACGGCCAGAACCGGACGCCCGGGGTCGAGCCCCTGCCCCGCGAGGAACGCGGTGCGGTCCGCCGCGGGCCGCGCCAGGTCGACGAGCGGGTGACCCACGAAGGTCACCGGCACGCCCGCCTCGCGGTACAGCGGCTCCTCGAAGGGGAAGATCACGACCATCCGGGTGACGCACTCGCGGATTGCGCGCATCCTCCCGCGGCGCCACGCCCAGACCTGCGGCGAGACGTAGTAGACGACGGGCACGCCGCGCTGCCTCAGCTCGCGGGCGAGGCGCAGGTTGAAGTCGGCGTAGTCGACGAGCACCGCCACGGCCGGGCGCTCCCGCTCCACCTCCTCGAGGACGGAGCGGAAGACGGCCCGCAGGCGTCGCAGGTGCCGGACGACCTCGAGCAGGCCCACGACGGCGAGGTCCCGGACGTGAGCGAGCAGGCGCCCGCCCTCCGCCTCCAGCCGGTCGCCGCCGAGGCCGAACACGTCGAGGGGACCCGCACGCTCGCGGAGGTGGTGGACGAGGTCGCCCGCGTAGAGATCACCGGAGGCCTCTCCGCAGGAGACGAGCACTCTCCCGGGCGAAGACGCTCTGGACGCGGTGCTCACGGCGGGGGAGTATATAGGGGAGTGTGTCCGCCGGACGATGGCGAGCTGTCCCCCTGCGGGGACGGGCGCCCGAACCGGAGCGCCACGCACGGCTCTGTAAGGTGTTTCTCGGCAGCGAGTTGTCGACGGAGCCGAGGGCAGGAGACCGGGCACGCGCGTTGCATGGTGACGGATGGCGTCTGACGTATGACCATGGAGGCCACAATGACCGCTCGGCCCACGTACCTGATCCTGGCGGTGAGCCTCGCGCTCGCCCCGGCCCTTCTGGCCCAGGACCACGCCGTCCCGCGTGGGGGCGGAGGTGGCGGATCCTCAGGCGGGGGCGGCGGCCATCCGTCCCCGGGTGTCTCCTCCAGCAGTGGAGGCTCGAGCTCCGGCTCCGGGTACAGCGGCGGCTCGAGCTCCGGCTCCGGGTCGTACACACCCTCGACCGCCGAGCGACGGCACCCGCGCGCGGGGACCGGTCACGGCTCGGGGGGCGGCGGCTACTACCCTGGCTACCCCGGGTACCCCGGTGGGGGCTGGGGCGGGTACTACCCCGGCTGGGGTTACGGCTCGTGGTGGCCCTACGGCTCCTTCGGTTGGTACGGCGGCTACTACGGTGGCTACTACGGCTACCCCTGGGGCTGGGGCGGCGGCACGGTCTACCACCACGTCGAGCGCGAGAGCGGGTCGGTCCGCGTGCTCGTGGACCCCTCCGAGGCGCGCGTCTACGTGGACGGCTACTACGCCGGGACCGTGGACGACTTCGACGGCCTCTTCCAGCGCCTCCACGTGTCGCCGGGGCGACACGAGATCGCGCTCAAGCTCGAGGGCTACAAGACTCACCGCGTGAAGGTCTACGTCGCGCCCGAGTCCACCGTGAAGGTGGACTACGACATGGAGAAGGGCCAGGGCGAGTCCTTCGAGGACCTCTCGAAGGACGTCCGGGAGAGCGAGGTCCGTCGCGAGCGCGAGCTGGAAGACCGCTGGGCCGAGAGCGAGGAGCGGGCGGAGAAGGACGAGGCGGCCGCCGTGGGCGGCCGCCTCGAGCTGAATGTGCGCCCCGAGGACGCCTCGGTCTACGTCGACGGAGCCTTCCGCGGGTCGGCCCGCGAGGCTTCGTCGCTGAAGCTCGCGCCGGGGCGGCACCGGATCGAGATCGTGCGTCCCGGCTTCCGCACCCACGACCGGGAGGTAGACGTCACCCCCGGCGAAACGACCGACCTCACGATCGAGCTGGAGAGGTCGAGCGTCTAGGGCTACGGCATGCCGGCGGCCGTCGCGCCGGAGCCGCTGCCGAACAGCTCGCGGAAGATGCGGCCGGCCACGGCGGAGGCGCCGTGGCCGCTGCCGCGCTTGAGGAAGACCACGACCACCAGCTCCGGGCTCTCGGCCGGAGCGTAGGAGGCGAACCAGCCGAGCTGCGAGCACGTCCCGGTCTTGCCGGCCACCGCCACGTCGGGGTCGAACGCCGCGCTCGCGCTGCCCTCGTTGACCGCGCTGGCGAAGCCGGCGGTGAGGCCGGCGAGGCGCGTCGTCTCCGGCAGGCGCCACCTCTCCCTCGGCACGAAGTCCTGCAGGCCGCTCACCTGTGGCTTGAGGACGACGCCGCCGTTCACCGTGGCCGAGACGAGCACCGCGAGCTGCACCGCGGAGGTCTCGATGCCCGCGGCGTGGCTCGAGAGGTGGCCTACGGCGTCGGGCCGGACGAACGACGGGACCCGCCCCGCGGTCTCCCCGGTGAGGTTGATGCCCGAGGGCTCGCCCAGCCCCAGCAGGTGCGCGTAACGCTGGATCGTCTCGTACCCGAGCTGCTCGCCGACCCACTCGAAGTAGGGATTGCAGGACACGGCGAGCGCCCGCTGCAGGTCGATCGGGCCGTGCCCCGCCCACATCCAGCAGCCCCTGTGGCAGCGGTACGTCGTGTCGGGCGTGATCACGCCCACCGACAGCCCGGCGATGCCCACGACGATCTTGAAGACCGAGCAGGGCTGGAAGGCCCGCTGCATGCCGAGCGCGGGGTTCACGAGCGCGTGGACACGGCCGGTGCGCGGGTCCATCGCCACCACCGCCCCCTGTGCCCGGCCGAGCCCGTTGCGCGCAGCCAGGCCCACCGCGTGGTCCCACGCCGACGCGCTCGCCGGCAGGATGACCTGGGGGAGCGCGGCCGGCCGCTTCGCTCGCCGCGACCGGCGCGTGGCCCCGGACGCCGGCAGGGCGGCGGCGAGACCGAGCACGGCGGCGAGCGCCGCGGCGACGAGAGGTCGGGTCGGGAGGGCACGAGCAAGCACGAAGGGCGAGACTAGCACAGAGCGTGCCCGGCCCACGCGGCCGGCCCTGCCGCCCCGGGCCAGGGGCGTTGTGGGGGAGGTGGCCGCCCGCGTAAAATCAAGCGCTCGAAGAAGCAAGGAGACGACATCATGCAGATCCGGCCGTCCCGTCTTACCCTCCTCCTGGCTCTGGCCTTCCTCCAGCCCGGCCTCGCGGCTGCCCAGAAACTGGACAAGGAGGACAAGAAGTGGCTCGACGACGTCCGCCCGATCCTGCCGGCGGACGAGGAGAAGACCTACAAGGGTCTCAAGGAGAAGGGCGACCGGCTCGAGTTCCAGAAGATATTCTGGGCCCGCCGCGACGCCGACCTCGCGACGCCGGAAAACGAATTCCAGGCCGAGTACGTGAAGGCCCGCGCCGCCGCCGACATGAAGTTCAGGTCGGCCGGACAAGTCGGCTCCATCACGGACTGCGGCCGTACCCTCATCCTCCTGGGCACGCCGGACGAGGTGCAGGAGGAAACGGTGGGCTCCCCCGGGATCCTGGTCCCGCAGACCTGGACCTACCGGGACCGGCCCGGCCAGACGTTCCAGGGCGGCAAGGCGGTGATCGCGTTCGACGCCGAGTGCCGCGCGCCGGCCGGGTTCTCGTCGCAGCTCGACCGCGTCGCGGCGGCGAAGGTCCTGCAGCCCAACATCGACTACCGCATGGGGAAGGACGGGCGGCTCGTGAAGCTCGCCGACCTCCTGCCGAAGGACACCGCCGCCCGCGCGCTCTTCAAGCAACCCCGCGAGGACTTCCCGCTGGCGGCTCAAGCGATGTTCCTGAGGGCCGCAGACGGCGCTACCGTGCTTCTCGGCCTCGTGCGCGGGGAGGCCGCGGGGCTCGCCGTTTCCGGGAGCGGCGAGGCGAAGGCGGTCAACGTGTCGGTGGCGGCGAGCGCCCTGGCGGAAGATGGGAAGGAGGCCGGCTGGGCCGAGCAGACGATGAGCGTGCCGGTCGGCGCCGACGGCGCCTTCGTCGCCTCGTTCAAGCTGGGCCTGCGGCCGGGCAAGTACACGCTAAAGGCCGGGGCGGTGGACGTCAAGGGCGGCCAGGCCTCGCTCGTCTCGACGCCGATCGAGGTGCCGGACTTCGCGAAGGTGGAGACGGCGGCCGACGGCACCGTCGCCAAGGTGCCGTCCGTCGCCTCCCTGGCCGTGGTACGAACGATCGAGAACGTGCCCCCCGGGAGCTCGGACCCGGCGCATCCGCTCGCGGCGTTCGAGCTCGGGCCGCTGCGGCTCGTCCCCTTGTTCGGCGGGGTGAGTCACAAGGCCGACAGCATCGAGATCATTTACTGGGTCTACAACCTCCGGGTCGACCCGGCCACCGGCAAGGCCGACGCATCCGCGGTGGTTTCGATCCTCAAGGACGGGAAGACTCCGTCTGCGAAGGCCCCGGCCAGCCAGATCGAAACCGAGACCGGCGGCTCCTCGGTCGGTCCCGTCCCCCTCTCCGGCTTCGAGCCCGGGAAGTACGTCATCCAGCTGAAGGTGACGGACAAGATCGCGAAGAAGGACCTCGTCCAGGAAGCCCCGCTCGAGGTCCTGCCGTAGGAGCGGCCTTGAACAAGGCGGAGCTCGTCGCCCGGGTCGCGCGGGACACCGGCCTCACGAAGGCCGACGTCCTGCGCGTCCTGCACGGCGTCCTGGGCCAGATCGCCCGCTCGCTGAAGAGGGGCGAGCCGGTGAAGCTCGTGGACTTCGGGACCTTCCTCGTGAGCCGCCGGAAGCCGCGCGCCGCGCACAATCCCGCGACCGGGGAGCCCATGAGGGTGCCCGGACGGCGCTGGCCGCGCTTCGCCGCCGGGAAGGGCCTGAAGAAGCTCGTGCGCTAGCTCAGGCGGCGGCCTTCGCGGTCGGCGCCTCGGCCTTCAGGACGTCGAGACCCTTCTCGAGGATCCGGTCGGGACGGAGCGTGCCTTCGGGCCGGTCCTCGTCCTCCTCGTCGTCCGCCGCGACTGGCACCGAGGGCGTAAGTCCCTGGCCATGGATCGACGTCCCCTTCGGGGACATGTACTTTGCCACGGTGAGGACTAAGCCGCCCTCGGGGAGCGGCACCGTCTTCGTCACGGCCGCACGGCCGAAGGTGCGCTCGCCCACGAGCTTCGCACGCCCGGCGTCGAGGAGGGCCGCGGCCACGATCTCGCCGGGTCCTGCGGTGCCGTTGTCCACCAGCACGACGAGGGGCCCCGACCAGGCGGAGCGCGCGGCGTCGGCCTGCAGCAGCTCCTCTTCGGCGCGACGGCCGACCCGCTTCGCCACCGGGCCACCCTGCAGGAAGAGCTCGGCCACCTTCGCCCCATCGGCCGGCGCCCCGTGGGCCGCGTCGCGCAGGTCGAGCACTAGCCGTGCCGCACCTTCGCGCGCCAGCCCCTCCACCAGGGTCCGCACGTCGTCCGCGGTCGCGGGACCGATGTCGGTCACCTGGACGTAGCCCGTCCCGCCCTCGATCATCCGGCCCTGGGGAGCCGCGGGCAGGACCCTCTCGCGCACCACCGTCACCTCGAACGGGTCGGCGCCCGCGCGCAGGACGCCGAGCTTCACCGAGGAGCCGGGGGCGCCCCGCAGCAACCGATCGGCCACGACCGCCGGCATCGGCCGCGTGTGCCGCTCGTCGATCGCCTTCAGGATGTCGCCCGGCCGCAGGCCCGCCTTGTCGGCGGGCGAGCCGGGACGCGCCGCCACCACCATGACGAATGAGAAGCGGCGGGTGAGCACGAGGCCGACCTCGGCGTCGGGCTCCCGCGGAGGCTGCTGGTAGAGGCGGAACTCCTCGGGATCGAGGTAGGAGCTGTCGCCGTCGAGCGCGTCCGACATGCCGAGGCGGGCCCCCGCCATCGCGCGGTCCACGTTGACCGGCTCGACGTAGGAGTCGAGGACCAGGCGGACCACCTCGGTGAAGATCGCGAGCTGGCCGTAGCTCGTGTCGCCGAGCACCCTCCCCAGGAACGAGCCGACGGCGATGTAGCCGATGAGGCCCGTGGAGACGAGGGCGACGACGAGGCGGGTGCGGTGGCTCATGGATTCAGGATACCACCCGGCGTGTCCCGCCGGGGCTCAGGGCCGGCGCAGCCAGTCGAGGGGGTCTTCCGGCCGGCCCTGGTAGCGCATCTCGAAGTAGACGCCCGGCCCGTCCTCGCCTCCCGCGTCCGCCGTGCCCAGGACCGTCCCCGCCGCCACGTCCTGCCCGGGCGCGACCGCGACCTCCGCGAGGTGCGCGTAGAGCGAGTGGTGCTTGGCGCCGTGGTCCACGACCACCATGAGCCCGTAGCCGCGGAAGCGCTCCGCGAAGACGACCCGCC
>Ga0316622_100001712_pt1 | contig 14615 bp, 11 predicted proteins | sample OWC_Aug_OW2_C1_D_FD_207646 | JGI IMG/M metagenome (GOLD analysis project Ga0316622, IMG submission 207646) | Wetland soil microbial communities from Old Woman Creek delta, Ohio, United States - OWC_Aug_OW2_C1_D5_C | ecosystem: Environmental > Terrestrial > Soil > Wetlands | place: USA: Ohio... | reverse complement strand
GCATTGCAGAAGAGGTTCTGAAGAAGATGAAGGGTTAGCGGTTCACAGTTCGGCGAGCAGCTGCCCTTTGAATTCGCACTGAGCGGGGCCGGTCATGAAAGCCCGGCCGTCCTCGTCCATCTCGATCTTGATGGTGCCTCCAGGTGGTCGGACCCTGACAGTCCCTCGCTTGACCCACTTGAGTAGGAGCGCCACCGCCGCGCACGCTGTGGCACCTGTCCCACAGGCTAGGGTTTCATCGTACACGCCTCGCTCGTAGGTCCTGATCCTGATCTCGTGCGGACCGACTACCTCAACGAAGTTGAGGTTGACTCCGAGGGGGAAGCGTTTCTTGTCGGCGTTGACCTCCTCTCCAATCGCTGCGACGTCCACAGAATCCACATCGCGGACCCGAATGACGATGTGAGGCTCCCCGGAGTTCACAATGGAGGCATTGATTCTCCCGGAAGCGGTCGCTAGCGGGAATCTGAGCATCGAATCAGTATCCTTGCCTTTGTCCCTCACATATTCCTTGAGGTCTCTCCTCTTGGTCCTGACCTTGCCCATATCGACTCTGAATTCAGCACCAACTTTCCTGATGTGCTTGATCCCATCGCGGGTGAGGATGTCTAGCTCAGATCTGCCTAGCTTGTCAGCGAGGTACGACGCAACACATCTTATTCCGTTCCCGCACATGTCGGCCTCGTTGCCCGCGGGTTCGAACAAACGCATTGAGCCGTCCGTGCCCTTGGCTTTCTCGATGAAGATGACTCCGTCAGCGCCTACCTTGAAATGGCGGTCAGTGAGCGATCTTGCCAGTCTGCTCCTGGCGAGGTCAGGGGTCTTCTGCCCATGCGTCTCGTCCACTATGATGAAATCGTTCCCGCAGCCCTGGAACTTGCTGAAACTGAGTTCTGTTTTCATCCGTTACCTTGATGCCTCTTCAGGATTTAATCGTGCGTGACGGACCATCGGAAAACGGTTAAATAACAAGCCGGGGATTTCTGAGCGCTCGGCCAGAATCCAGCGAAAGGGGACAGGGGAACCGCATTGCACAGCATCCTTATCAAGGGCGGAACGGTGGTAGACGGGATTGGAACCCCAGCCGCCCCTTATGACCTGGCAATCGACGGAACAAAGATTGCTGGTTATTACAAGGCATCCAAGGCCGAGGGATCATTGGTCCTTGATGCCCGAGGCATGGTCGTGTGTCCCGGATTCATCGACATACACTCTCACTCGGAGATGCATCTTCTCAACAACCCTCTCGCCGAGAGCAAGGTGCGGCAGGGTGTCACGACAGAGCTGGTGGGGAATTGCGGCACATCGCCTGGCCCAGTGATCGGGGCAGCCCGCGAGGCGCTGTCTGACTACTCGGATGTCCTTGACATAGAATTGGACTGGGCGTCGATGGATGAGTATCTATTGAGGCTCTCCAACATCAGACCGTCCGTGAACGTGGCTGTGCTCACCGGCGCTTCCATGCTACGAGCCAGCGTAATAGGGAACGAGGACAGGAAGCCGAACGACGAGGAGCTGGTCAGGATGCAGGAGCTGCTCTCGGAATCAATGCTCCAGGGGGCATGGGGCCTCTCGTCGGGGCTCATCTATGCTCCTGGGTGCTATGCATCGACCGAGGAGCTTGTCAGCCTTGCCACAACTGCCGCGTCATTTGGAGGCATCTACGCGAGCCACATCAGAGGAGAGGGTAGAACGCTCGTGCAGGCAGTCGAGGAGGCCATCAGGATAGGCCGCGAGGCACACATCCGCGTAGAGATCTCCCACCACAAAGCATGCGGCAAGCCGATGTGGGGGACAGTATCCAAGACCATCGCGCTAATCGAAGAGGCGAGGAAGGCAGGCGTGGATGTGGCTTTCGATGTCTATCCATACACCGCGTCCAACACAAGCCTCGACACCGTCATGCCGCCCTGGGCTAGGGAGGGCGGCAGGGAGATGATTCTGCGGCGACTCCGGGACCCCGTGATGCGCGAGAAGATTGCTGACCAGGTCGAAACGGGGGCGGACAATGTCGAGGATACAGTAAAGGACACCGGCTGGGAGAATGTCGTGCTGGCTGGTTTCAGGAAGGAGGAGAACAAGAAGTTCGAGGGCCGGTCCGTCCAAGAGATTTCCGTGACGCTCGGCAAGAGGCCGGTTGATACAGCTCTCGACATCATGATCGACGAGGAATTGCAGGTAGGCGCCATCTTCCATGAGATGACCGAAGACGATGTGATCACGGTCTTGAGCCATCCTCTCGCAAGCATCGGCTCTGACGGGGAGGCGCAGGCACCCTACGGGGTGATGGGCGAGAGCGTAGTGCATCCGAGGGCATACGGCACATTCCCGCGGGTCCTGAAGAGGTACGTTCTCGAGAAGCGTGTGATCAGCCTCGAAGAGGCCATCAGGAAGATGACCTCGTGGCCGGCAGACAGGCTGCGGATGCGGGACCGGGGAGTGCTCGCCAAAGGGATGGCAGCTGACGTAGTGGTTTTCGACCCGGCTACGATAAGGGATACGGCGACTTTCGAGAATTCGCACAGCTACCCAGTCGGTATCAAGTATGTAATAGTAAACGGCGCAGTCACGATCTCCGAAGGTGAGCACACCATGGAGAGGGCCGGACAAGTCCTCAGACATTCCCCGGGTGTGGCGTAGTCCTATAGAGCCTGGCCGCACACATCCAGTGCCACCAGAGAGTAGACCTGCATGCACTTCGCAAGGTCGTCAACGAGCACATACTCAGAGCGCCCGTGCGCCCCTGATCCTCCGGGCCCGAATACCACTGTTGGTGTCTTGGCGAAGTGCGTCAGCAGAGCCGCATCGGTCCAACCCCAGAAGCTCGTGACCTTCGCGGGTTTCTGGGTCACCAACTTGACCGATTGCTGAAGCGACTTCACGACAGGGTGGCCCATGCTCACAACATTGGGCACGTGTGTCATAGTCGTCATGTTGGACGGGTCACGCTTCATCTCCGCCTTGAACGATGCATCTTCCTTCTTGAGCTTGTCGAACAGGTCGTAGATCTCCGTGAAGATTTGCTGCAGCTTCTCCTCGGGCACCCAGCGCCTGTCTATCTTGATAACGCAATGATCGGCCACAGAGCTCGGCTGCTGGCCGCCGGTTATCACTCCCAGGTTCAGAGTGGGCGGGAGAGTATGCCGTGCCTTCCTGGACCTCAACCTCGGCACAAGGTCTGTCTCCACGGCGTTGACGAACTTCGCAGCCATCGAGATGGCATTCACTCCCCTGTCGGCCTGACCCCCGTGTGCGGCCTTCCCGTAGAAGTGTATGTCGAGCCACTCCAGCCCTCTGTGAGAGGGCTGTATCTCCATATCTGTCGGCTCGCCCACGATCCCCATGTCGGCCTTCGGTCCCCGGAGCACGAGATCCTCAGTCCCTTCGCTCTTCCTTTCCTCCCCGACGACGGCCGCGAAAATGACGTCGCCGTCGAGCTTCAGCCTTGCCCTCCTCACTGCGACCAGTGACATGGCCATCGCTCCGAGCCCGCCCTTCATGTCGAGGGAGCCCCTTCCGTAGAGCCTGCCTCCCTTCACCTTAGGAACGAACGGTTCGATGTCCATCTCGTACGCCGGGACTGTGTCAGTGTGCCCGCTCAGGAGCAGCCTCTTGCCCGAACCAGAACCCTTGATAGTGGCTATCACATTCGGACGGTTCCTATCCACGGTCCTAAGCTTCGAGTCAATCCCCTCGTCCTGCAGGAACTCGTTGAGGAACTCCGCTACTTCCTTTTCCTGCGTAGGCACATCGCAGTGGCTCGGAATCCTCACCAAGTCCTTGACGAGCTTCTCTACCTCGGATTTCTTGACCTGCCTCTTGAGCTTCTCCAAAGGCATCTTGGCTCTAGCGGACATACTACCCACAACCCCGTGGCCCATCTGGCAGATGGCATGGGTATTACCGATGAAAAAGGTATCTGATTGTCTCAGCGGATCAATCGACCGTGCTCCTCCAGGAGCTCGAGGGTCCTTTCGATCGGAAGCGCGCGCACTATGTGCCCGTCCCTGCCCTCGACCGTCTCGGCCTTGAAGAGCGAGTTGATTATGGCTTCCGCAGTGGAGTCGACGGTCGCCCGGAAGAGCGGGTCGATCTCAGAGTCTCTCAGCAGATGATCCGTCAGAAGGCCGTTCCCATTGAACCTGTCATGCGTGTTCGCGGTCGAGAAAGATATAACAATATCGCCGCTGCCGTTGTGCGAAGCGGACCCCGTCACCGCGAGGCCGAGGGTCGCCCTCCTCGCAATCCTGCCCAGCTGTCTGGAATCAAGGGGCGCGTCTGTGGCGACCACCATGACAATCGACCCCTTCTCCGGCCGCTGCTGCTCCGGGGACCCAAGGATGCTTCCGACAGGCACTCCGTCTATCCTCAGCTCCTGCCACTCCCCGTGATTGCTCATGACCATTGTGCCGACCGTGAACTTCCCTGCCGGGGTGGAGACGATTCGCGAGCTGGTCCCGATGCCCCCCTTGAAGTCGTAGGAGGACATCCCAGTGCCGCCTCCTATTGCGCCCTCACTCACTTCAGAGGACGCCTTCTCGATGGCCTCGATGACGTGCTCTTCGTGCACGTGCAGACCTCTGGAGTCATTCAGCCAGCTGTCATCGCATTCGGATACGATGGGTATGATCGTGTCTTCAGTTATTCCCGAGGACGGATTCCTCTCGAGCATGTACTTCACGACTGCCGTCGACGCCGTCCCCATAGACATGGTGTTCGTGAGAACGATCGGGGTGTCGATCAGGCCGAACTCGCGTATCTGAAGTGACCCGCCGAGCCCACCGCATCCGTTGAGGTCGAAATAGGATGCCTTGACGGGCCTCCCGAACATGTTGCCGTCATGAGGCAGGATCGCAGTCACGCCTGTTCGCACCGGTCCCTTGCCGGGGATAAGCGGGCCGCTGCCCTTGACTATCGTGCAGTGACCTACCTTCACGCCTGCGATGTCCGTGATCGCGTTCTTGGGGCCGGTCGGAAGCTCACCGAACCAGACGCCCGCGTCGCGGGCTCGGGGTCTCATTGCGCTTTGCCCTCACCGGTGACGAGCCAGCACGCCACCCAGTGCTCCTGGGAGACGAACATCGGCTCTGGCTCTTCGTGCTTGCACTTCTCCATGGCGTAGGGGCATCTCGGGTGGAACCTGCAGCCCGGAGGTATGTGCGCCGGGTCGGGCCGCTCGCCCTTGAGGATGATCTTCTCGGTCTTCATCCTCGGGTCGGGCTTCGGCACGACGGAGATCAGCGCCTTCGTGTACGGGTGCCTGGGCCCCTTGATGACCTCTTCGGTCGGGCCTAGCTCCACTATCCTGCCAAGGTACATGATGCCTATCCTGTCGCTGAACACATAGGCCACCGACAGGTCGTGCGTGATGAACAGATACGTGAGCCCTCTCTTCTCCCTGAGGTCCAGCATGAGCTTCAGGATCTCGGACCTGATGGACACGTCGAGCATAGACACCGGCTCGTCCGCGACCAGGAACTGCGGCTGCAGCACGAGCGCGCCCGCGATGCCCACCCTCTGCCTCTGACCTCCAGACACCTCGTGAGGATACCTCCACATGAAGTGCTTCGGGGGCCTCAGGCCTGCATCATCCAGTGCCTTCTCGACTCGCTTCTCCCTGTCCGCCTCGTTCTCGCCCAGGTTGTTGACGACCAGGGGCTCAGCCACTATGTCGTAGATGGACTGCTTCGGGTTCAGGGACTCGTAGGGGTCCTGGAATATCATCTGCATCTTCTGTCGCAGGAGCTTCATCTTGTCCTTCGGCAGCCTCGTGACCTCGACGCATCCCGCTGTGAGGCATTCCTCGGCTTCCTGCTTCGACAGCAGCTTCTTGGAGATCGCCCTCTCCATGGCGTCCTTCACCTGCTGCGCCGTGAGGCCCTCGCCCCCATACCTGACCTTCCCGCCGGTCGGCTCGACCAGTCTCAGGATGGCCTTGCCGGTCGTGGTCTTGCCACAGCCAGACTCGCCCACCAGGCAGAAGATCTCCCTCTCCTTGATGTTGAAAGAAACGCCGTCCACCGCCTTGACCCACCTCTGTTCCTTGGACGTCAGGCTCTCCACGAACCCGCGTCTGACTGGGAACCATACCTGCAGGTCGTTAACATCGATGATGTTCTTGCTCATTGCTCACACCCCCTTCGGCTTAACGAAATGACATGCAGCGAAGTGCCCTGGGAGGACCTCGATCAGCTGAGGCTCCTCCTGCTTGCAGATGTCCTGTGCCATGTAGCACCTGTCAGAGAACCTGCATCCGGACGGCGGCTTGATCAGGTTCGGTGGGTTGCCGGAGATCGACGCAGGCATCCTCCGCTCCCCCTTGATGTTGGGGAAAGCGGCGATCAGGCCCTTCGTGTACGGGTGTTGCGGGTTCGAGAACACCTCTACTGCGGATGATCTCTCGACGATCTTGCCAGCGTACATGATCGAGAGCAGCTCGCACGTCTCCGCGAGCACGGACAGGTCGTGAGAGATGATGATCATGGCCAGCTCCAGTTCCTGCTGCAGGTTCTTCAGGAGTGTCAGGATCTGCGCCTGGATCATGACGTCGAGGGCGGTCGTGGGCTCGTCGCATATGACCAGCTTGGGTCTGCAGGCGAGTGCCATGGCAATCATCACCCTCTGTCTCATGCCTCCCGAGAACTCGTGGGGGTACTCCCTGATCCTGCTTGGGTTGATTCCGACCAGCTCGAAAAGCTCCTTCACGCGCTTCTCGGCAGTGGCCTCGTCCACCTTCTCGTGCAGAAGGATGGGCTCCGTTATCTGGTCTCCAACCCTCTTGACTGGGTTCAGCGCGTTCATGGCGCCCTGGAATATGATTGAAATGTCCCTCCATCTGATGGCCCTCAGCTTCTCGCCGGTGACCTTCGCCATGTCCTGGCCCATGAAATTGATCGTTCCGCCGGCGATGTAGCCGTTCGCGGGCAGTAGCTTCATGATCGACAGCGCAGCCGTGGTCTTGCCGCAACCCGATTCCCCGGCAAGCCCCATGGCCTGCCCCTTCTCCAGGTTGAAGCTGATTCCGTCGACCGCCTTGAGCGTTCCTTCTTGAGTCTTGAAATATGTCTTCAAATCACTGACTTCGAGTAGGCTCATCCCTTCGTTCCCCCTCAACAATTTGAGTTGTCGGTCGCCTCATTCTCTAGAGTTCTCCGAGAAAGCAACAATCGCTCCCTCGTGTCTCTCTGGAACTTCGGTGAACCGGATAATGCTATAAATGCGTTTGGGGGCGACAGCGAAGTGCTGTTGCGAACCGGAGTGAGCATTCAATCCGCAAGCTTGACGACATGCTCGGCGAACTCCTTGGCGACGTGCGAGTCCGGGAATATCGCCCTGGCCTCGTCCTGAAGGATGCTCGTGTCGTCGTACCGCGGGCTGATGTGCACGAGGAACAGGGTTCCGACGTGTGCGTCCTTGGCGACTTTCGCCGCCTCAGCTGCGGTCGAATGCCCGAAATCGGACGCTAGCTTCGCATGACTCGAGTCCAGCGTGCAGTCATGAATCAGCACGTCCGCGCCCTGGGCGAAGGACGTCATCGCTTTGCTCGGCTTTGTGTCCCCCGTGTAGACGACTTTCCTTCCAGACCTTGGGGGGCCTAGCACTTCCTCGGGGCCGATTCTTCTGCCACCAACAGACACTGTTCGACCCTCCTGAAGCCTTCTGAACAGAGGGCCCTCCGGAATACCCAGTCTCTGGGCCTTCTTGAGGTCGAACCTCCCTGGTCGACGCTCCTCCTCGAGAGAGTATGCAATCGAGGGGATGCTATGCTCCGCCCGAAGACTCCTGACCTTGTAGCCGACGAAACTCACTTCAGTCCCCGGTTTCAGATCTCTGGTCTTGACCTCGAAAGCACATTTGAAGTATCCGAGCCGGAGCATCGCGTTGACGTTGGATTTCGTCCCCTTCGGGCCGAATATGTACAGAGGTTCCTCGCGGCCATTCAGGCTCATGCTCTGGATCAGGCCCGGCAGCCCGAGGAAATGGTCCGCGTGCAGGTGCGAGATGAATATCTTTGATATCTTCATGAAAGACACTGATGAGTGCATGAGTTGCCGTTGGGTCCCCTCCCCACAATCGAACATCAGGACCTCGCCCGGCATCTGGACGGCGATTGAAGTGACGTTCCTGAGCTTGGACGGATAGGTGCCTCCAGTGCCGAGGAAGACGAGCTTCATGTCGTCCCCCTCGAGCGCACTCTCAAACGATAAAGCTCTCCAGATTTCCGGACATCGTAGAGGAATATGAGGAACGCCACGATGGACATCGCGGTGGCGATCCAGATCGTCCCCTTGAACCCAAACGCGGTCGCCGCTATCCCACCCAGGATGGGGCCGGTGATCCCGGATATGCTCATGGTGGACGAGAGAATCCCGGACACGGTGGCCTTCTCCGCGTTCCTGTCCATCACGTACCTCAGACAGCCCACGTACATGCACGCCCACGCAAACGCCAGCAAGACCTGCGACGGTATGATCTCCCAGTAGCTGCCCGCAAGCGTGAAGGTGAAGAACGTCAGAGCGGAACTTCCCAGACCGACTGCGACCAGCAACGACGGATCTGGCCTGTCCAGGAAGAGCATGAAGAATACCTGGCCGAAGGCGTTGACGGAGTAGATGATCCCGATCCAAACGGGTGGCGCCCCGAGCGCGGCCAGAAAGAGGGGGTATGTGACCCATATCATGTTGGCGCCTGTGTGCCTGATGAGCATCGCGAGGTATATCGGCGCGTTCTTCACTATCAACGCCCGCGGGAAGAACGGTACGTCAAGCTTGACCTCCTTTCCGAACGGCAATGTAAGCGCTATCGCATACGACAGGAATATCACGAACGCGCAGAACAGATACCCCTCCTCGTACCAGAGGAGGCCTCCGAAGACGCCGAGCGCAAGGTTCCCCACACCCCAGCCAGCGGAACCGAATGCGCTGAACCTGCCGATCTTCCCTCTGGCGTCATGGACATAGGCTAGAAGGGCGGCAGGGAACATGCCGGAGCAGAACCCTATCAGGATTCGCACGGCGACGAAGAGCTCCATACCGCCGTACTGGAGAGATGCGGCCTGCAACACCGTCGCGATCCCTGAAAGGCCGAGGCCCGCAAGGAGCACGACGCGGCGGCCATAGACGTCAGAGGCACGCCCGAACAGATAGCTGGACGCGAAGCCCGCAGCGGCGAACATGCCGGCGACCAGGCCGATCAGGTCCTTGCTCGCGCCGTACTCGTCCTGGAGGATTATGGGCACCAGCACGACCGGTCCGAAAAGACCGATGTTCGACAGTAGTTGGATCGCCTGGGGCTTCATCGGACGCCCAACCTTCCCGGGGTATATCCTAGTTTCGTAGTCCGCCGGTTAGCATGTATTGAGTGCCCGCTTACCAACCCAGGCGCTCAAGAGTCCGGTCCTTCTTCGTGGCCTTCTTGAACTCCTTGTAGTGGTCCTTGCAGAGGTGCGCGCTCTGCGTGGGGTCCGCGATGTTCAGGCCGGCTTTCTCGACTTTCTTCCCAGAAATGGACCTCTCAGCGTCCTTCGAACAGCCTTCGACATCGCACTTGTGGGCCTTCTCCGTCGCGTGCCTCGGTTCCGGCATGACACTCAGATTCGAATGAAGGTATTAAAACAGTTCGGATTCGGCTGACCAAAACCCATAATATCGTGCGAGTGGTTCGCCGACGTCATGCCACTTGTGGCTCCGTCAATCCTCGCCGCGGACTTCTCGAACCTCGGCGAAGAGGTGAGAAGGGTTTCCGAGGCCGGGGCGGACTTCATCCACATCGATGTGATGGATGGGGTATTCGTCCCCAACATAACCATTGGTCCTTCGATGGTGAAGGCGATCAGGGGTTTCTCCAAGCTCCCGTTCATCGCGCACCTGATGATAACCCACCCGGAGAATCATGTGAAGGCGTTCGCGGAGTGCGGATCGGACATCATTGAGGTGCATGTCGAGGCCGAGCAGGACGTAAGGAGCACCATCAGCCTGGTCCATGACCTGGGAAAGAAGGTAGGCCTCGCGGTCAACCCCGGAACTCCGGTCGAGGAGGCGTTCCCCTACCTGGGCGTGATCGACATACTTCTCATCATGTCCGTCCACCCGGGCTTCGGGGGGCAGAAGTTCATGCCGGAGGTGCTCCCAAAGATACCGAGGGCGAAGGAGGAGATGGCTCGACTTGGGCTCACGATCCCCATCGAGATAGATGGGGGAATAACCCCGGAGTCAGGAGAGCCTTCTGCAAGAGCCGGGGCGGACATCCTGGCAGCTGGCACGTCGGTCTTCAAGGCCCCGGACATGCGGGAAGCCATCTCCAAGCTCAGAGCCTGCGGCTCGAAGCTTTAATAAGACCGAGCACTCTCAGGGGGACTGGTAGCAATGGCAGAGAGAATCACCGAGCATCCGATGCTTGCGTACCTGATATTCGTCGTGCCCATGGCACTGCTCGCGATCGCACTGTTGTTCCACGCAAACGTCCTGGTGCTCATAGCGATAACCGCGTGGCTCGGAGTAGCCTTCACGATACTCTTCCTGCCAGTCGCCTCTGACAACGGCACGTCCCAGTAGTGCGCTGAGTCCCTGAACACAGGGGGTCCGGAGGACATGGGGGTAGACATCTCGGATCTTGTGGAGGGCAAGAGAATCGCCCTCGAGGACCTCTCCGGGAGGTCGATCGCAATCGATGCGTTCAACACGTTGTACCAGTTTCTCTCGATGATACGCCAGCCGGATGGAACCCCACTCATGGACAGGGATGGCCGAGTTACCTCACATCTATCTGGCCTATTCTACAGAAGCGCCGCCCTTCTTGAGATAGGCATCAAGCCAGCGTTCGTGTTCGACGGCAAGCCCCCCGAGCTGAAGAAGAAGACCCTCGAGGAGCGTCGGGCGGTCAAGGAGGTTGCCGAGCGCGAGTGGAAGAAGGCCGTTGAGGAGGGCGACCTGAAGAGGGCGCTCTCGAAGGCCACTCGTACATCAAGGCTGGATTCGGACATGATCGAGGAGTCGTTGTCACTCTTGGACGCGCTCGGGATCCCGTGGATCAAGGCGCCGAGCGAGGGCGAGGCACAGATGGCGCACATGGTTCGCAAGGGAGACGTGTGGGCCGGAGCCTCCCAGGACTTCGATGCCATCCTGTTTGGGACACCGAATCTTGTGAGGAACCTCACGCTCGCGGGCAAGAGGAGGCTCCCCTCAGGCAAGACCGTGGATGTCACCCCGGTGGTCGTCAATCTGGCCGAGGTGCTCTCGACTCTGGGGGTCAATAGGGAGCAACTGGTCGACATGGCAATACTGATGGGCACGGATTTCAACGACGGGATCAAGGGGATCGGACCGAAGAAGGCCCTGGCGATCATCAGGAAATCCGGGGACTTGGAGCACGTCGCATCCGAGGGGAAGCTCAAAGTGCCAGAGGAGTTCAACGACATCCGAAGGCTCTTCCTGCAGCCCGATGTCGCCGACGACTACAGGCTCGCTTGGGGAAGAGTGGAGGAGGAGTCCGTGCGCAGGATCATGTGCGACAGGCACGGATTCTCGGTGGACCGCATAGACTCCATAATCGCGAAGGTCACGGCAAAGGAGAACGTGAAATCACAGCAGAGCCTTGATTCGTGGGCATGAGCCAGGGCGGATGATCCGGTCAGGCCAGTCGCTTGCCAGCAACACTGAGTTTGATTCCGAGCACAATATATTTAAAATACTCGCCATCAATATGGCCTGTGCGAAGGATTGGTCATGCGCCAAGTAGACGAGAACTACTCCCCCGTCCAGTTGGAAAAAGACGTCAGGGCGCAGTGGGACAAGGCCCGCACTTATGAGAAGGTCAAGAAGGCCCTCGAGTCGGGTAAGCCTTACTATTTCGTTGACGGCCCGCCTTACACAACGGGCTCGATCCATGTGGGCACCGCCTGGAACAAGATCCTGAAGGACACGGTCGTCAGGTACAGGCGCATGCACGGTCTCCAGGTAAGGGACCAGCCCGGGTTCGACATGCACGGACTCCCAATCGAGGTGAGGGTCGAGCAGTCGATGGGCATCAAGAGCAAGAAAGAGATCGAGGCCCACGGGATTGACAAGTTCATCAGCACCTGCAGGGACTACTCCATCCGTTTCAAGGCCAAGATGACCGAGGAGTTCAAGATGCTCGGGGTCTGGATGGACTGGGACAAGCCCTACCTGACCGTGGACCCGAACTACATCGCCTCGGTGTGGTGGACCCTCAAGCAGGCCTACGACAAGCAGCTCCTGACGATGGACTTCAGGGTTCTTCCCTGGTGCCCCCGGTGCGAGACCGCCCTCGCGGAGGCGGAGATAGAGTACTGGGACGAGACCGACCCTTCGATATACGTCAAGTTCCCGATCGACGGAGAAGTCAATACCTACCTGCTAGTCTGGACGACGACTCCCTGGACAATCCCTGGGAACTTGGCAGCAGCAGTGCATCCAGATTTCACGTACGCATTCGTCCGAGTCAAGAGGGGCATGCTCGAGGAGACCCTCATCGTGCTCGAGGAGAAGCTGGAGGAGCTGAAGAAGCTCGCGGGGATCGAGGAGATGACCGTCCTGGACCGGACCAAGGGCTCCGACCTCGTGGGAGTGGTATACAAACACCCGCTTACGGACCTGGTCCCCTACCAGACGCAGGTGAAGGGAGACGCCGCACATGCAGTCCTGTCATCGACGACCGTGACGAACGAGAGCACTGGCATCGTCCACATCGCTCCTGGGCACGGCCCTGAGGACTTCGATCTCGGCAAAGAGTACGGCCTGGAGCCTTTCTCCCCAGTAGACGAGACCGGCTCGTACACTGAGGAGGTCGGGAAACACTACGCCGGCAGGAACGTCCGGGAGGCGAACACACAGGTCATAAGCGACCTCGCCGAGCGAGGAGCGATGTTCCACCAGGCAAACATCACTCACAGATATGGCCACTGCTGGAGATGCCATCAGCCGATCATATACCGCATAACTGACCAGTGGTTCCTCAAGGTGAGCGATATCAAGGACCAGCTCAATGCTGCCAACGACCAGGTGAAGTGGTATCCCGAGTGGGCCGGAGCCAGCAGGGAGCGCGACTGGATCGCGAATGCCAGGGACTGGTGCATAAGCAGACAGAGGTACTGGGGCACGCCGCTACCTATATGGAACTGCGAGTGCGGCAACTTCAGGCTGGTGTCCTCACTCGAAGAGCTGAAGAGCGCGAAGGGATACGTGGACGGCATGGATGTCCACAGACCCTGGATAGACAAACTCACTTTCACTTGCGAGAAATGCGGCAAGACCATGACCAGGGTGCCGGATGTGCTCGACGTCTGGTTCGACGCCGGAGTCTGCTCGTGGGCGGCTTTCGGATACCCAGCGAGCAAGGAGGAGTTCCAGAAGTGGTGGCCCTGCCAGTGGATCACGGAAGCCCACGACCAGACTCGTGGATGGTTCTACTCGCAGCTCGTGACCGGCGTCGTCGCGATGGGGAGGTCGCCCTACAACTCTGTCCTGATGCATGGCTGGGCGCTGACCCCGCAGGGCGCGCCCATGTCGAAGAGCGAAGGGACCGCCATAGACCCAGTGCAGACGGTGAACACGCTGGGTGCGGACTCGCTCAGATTCTACCTCCTGAAGGCGAACGCTCCCTGGGAGGACGTCCCGTTCCAGCCTGAGGGAGTCAAGGCGGCCAACAGAACCCTCAACATCCTGTGGAACGTCTACAAGTTCGCCACGCTGTACATGTCGATCGACAAGTTCGATCCTGCGGCGGTCCGGCTCGAGAACATCGCGGAGTCATTGAGGCCGGAGGACAGATGGATGCTCTCGCGCACGGAGACCCTGAAGAAGGAGGTCTCCGAGGCCATGGAGGTCTACGAGCTCCACAGGGCCGCCAGGGCCATCGAGACGTTCGTCAACGAAGACCTCTCCAGATGGTACGTCAAGCTGGTAAGAGACAGGCTGTGGAAGGAAGGCGAGGACAGGGACAAGACGGCCGCGTTCAAGGTTCTACACGAGGCGCTCAGCACCGCAGTCGCAGTATTGGCGCCCATGACCCCGCACATAACGGAGGCGATGCACGCCAACCTGAACGGCACGCCCGAAAGCGTGCACATGATGCATTGGCCCAGCTTCGATCCCAGGTGGATAGACACCAAGCTGGAAGAGGGGATGACCCTGGTGCGCGAGATCTCGGAGCTTATCGCGCGCATCCGGCAGGACTCGAACATCAACCTCAGGTGGCCCCTGAAGCGCATAGTGATCAAGGCGCAGACCCAGGAGGTGGCGGATTCGATTGCCATTCTCAAGGACGCCCTTCTCTCTCAGAACAACATCAAGGAGCTGCAGATGGTGCCCATGGGCGAGGAATGGGAAGAGATGATCCTGGGCGTGGTCCCCAACCCGAACGCCATCGGCAAGGTGTACAGGCAGTGGTCGAGCAAGATAGCCGTCATGCTAAAGAACAGACCAGCCAGGACCATCAAAGCCGGGATAGACAAGGGAGAGTACTCTCTCGGCATTGAGGGGCAGCTCGTGAAGATCCTGCCAAACATGGTATCGTTCACATCGACCTTGCCTCCTGAAGTCATGGGAGCTCAATTCGCCAAGGGGGCGGTCTACATCGACCTCGAGCAGACGCCGGCT
>Ga0316622_100001711_pt1 | contig 14618 bp, 11 predicted proteins | sample OWC_Aug_OW2_C1_D_FD_207646 | JGI IMG/M metagenome (GOLD analysis project Ga0316622, IMG submission 207646) | Wetland soil microbial communities from Old Woman Creek delta, Ohio, United States - OWC_Aug_OW2_C1_D5_C | ecosystem: Environmental > Terrestrial > Soil > Wetlands | place: USA: Ohio... | reverse complement strand
AGGCGGCGAGCAGCTCTGCCGTCACGCGGCTGGCGCTCCGCACGATCAGCGCGTCGGCCGTCCGGCACACCTCCAGCAATCCCGCGGCGTCCAGATCGTTCCGGACATCCACGGCGAGGCCCGGCGCGGCCCGGAGCAGGTCAATGCCCCGCTGGGCCAGGCGGTCCGTCACCAGGACCCGCAGGAGCGAGCTGGGCAGTTCGAATTGGCCGGTCATGCGGTGCCCCTCGTTCGGCCGGATGGCGGCGCCATCGGGCCGGGTCGATCACTTTCGCAGCAGCTGCTCGGCGGCCTGGACGCCTGCGCCGAGCGTCACCGGATAGCCGAGGTCGGCCAGGACCATCTCCAGGCCCGCCAGAGCCGTGAGCACGTCGAACGTGTCGACGTGGCCCATGTGCGCGATGCGGAACATCGTGCCCTTCATGCTGCCCTGGCCGCCCGCGATGGTGATGCCGCGCTTCCGCAACCCCTTGACGATCGCGTCGCCACTGATCCCGTCCGGCGCCTTGACGGCGGTGCAGGCGGCACCCGGATGCTCCGCGAACAGCGTGAGGCCGAGCGCCTGCACGCCCGCCCGGGTGGCGCGCGCCAGCCGGTCGTGCCGGGCGAAGACGTTCGGGAGGCCTTCCGCCAGGATGAGCCGCAGCGACTCGCGCAGGCCGACCACCAGCGAGACCGCCGGCGTGTAGGCGCTCTGATTCTCGGCGATGGCCTTACGTTCCTTGGCGAAGTTGAAGTAAAACCGCGGCAGACGGGCCTCCGGCACCCGCGCCCAGGCCTTGTCGGACAGGGCGGCGAAGGCGAGGCCGGGCGGCAGCATCAAGGCCTTCTGCGACCCGGACACGACAACGTCCACCCCCCAGGAGTCCATCGGGAGGTCCATGACGCCGAGACTGGTGATGGCGTCCACCACGAGGAGGGCCGGGGTCCCGCGGACGATGCCGGCCAGTGCCTGGATGTCGTGAATGGCACCTGTGGAGGTCTCGCTGTGCGTGGCGAAGACGGCCTTGGCGGCAGGCGCCTGTCGAAGGGCATCGGCCACCATCGCGGGCTCGACGCTCTTGCCGTACGGCACGGTGACGGACAGCACCTGCAGACCGTAGGCCCGGCAGATCTCTGCCCAGCGCTCCCCGAACTTCCCGCCCTGCAGGACGATCACGTCGTCGCCGGGGGACAGGGTGTTCACCACGGCGCCTTCCATGGCCCCGGTCCCCGAGGCGGCGAACGTCAGGACCTCGTTCGAGCACTGGAACAGGGCGCGGAGATCCCGGCGCACCTCGGCAAAGAGGGCTTCGTACTCCGGCGTGCGGTGATGGATCATGGGTTGTGCCATGGCCTGGAGGACGACCGGTGGCACCGGTGTGGGGCCTGGGGCGAGCAGATAGTGTTTCATGGGCAACCCCCCTCCTCTTGGCTAAACCAATGGGGAAGGCCCGGATCGCGCGGGGCAGGCCAGACAAAAAACCCGGCCGCACGGGGCGCCGGGATGTGTGTCGGCATTGAACGATCGACCGGTGCGGACTATACCCAGTGTGTCCAGGCGTGTCAAGGCGAATGCCGGCTCTAGTCGCATCCTCGGGGGGATGGCTTGTGAGAGGTCGAGTTGATGTGCTAGGTTCCGACGAATTGGGCAATTGGGCGATTTGGCAATTTGGCGACTAGGCGACGTGGGCCGAACCCCGGATTGCCGAATCGCCCAGTTGCCAAGTCGCCAGTATATTGGGGAGAGAGGCGTGAGGAAATCGAGCCGCTGGCGCGGCGTCGGCATGGTGGTCGGGGCCACGGTGTGCTGGGGAAGTATGGCGGCTGTCGCCAAGCTGCTCTTCCGCGACCAGGGCGTCGACCCGCTGCTGCTGGTCGTCGTCAGGGCCTATCTGGCCACGCTCACGCTGTTTGTTTGTCTGGGCGCGATATCGCCGGGGCATCTCAGGGTCGACGGCCGGATGCTCCGCGCCGCCGCCATCGTGGGCGTCGGGGGGTTGCTCACCAACAATTTTCTCTACTTCCAAGCGATTCACTTGACGACGGTGGCAACCGCGCTCTTGCTCCAATATCAGGCCCCCGTCCTGCTGGCCCTGTATGCGGTCTTCGTGGAACGCCAACGGGTCTCCTCTCGTCTGATCCTGTCCCTCGTCCTGACCGTGGCGGGATGCGCCTTGGTCGTGAGGGTTTACGACCCGGCGGCGGTGCGTCTGAACTTCCTCGGTGTCCTGGCGGGGGTGGGCACGGCGTTCGCCTTTGCCTTCTACATCTTGACCAGCCGCGCGGCACTCCGGTTCATGCGCCCGTGGCCGCTGGTCGCCTACGGGTACCTCGCGGCCAGCCTCGTCTGGCTTCCGCTGGTCCCGCCATGGCGGATCGTTTCCGCCGGGTTCCCCCCGCAGACCTGGGGCGCGTTCCTGGCGATCGCCACCCTCGGGACGGTCGTGCCCTTCGGGCTCTTCATCAGCGGGCTGAAACACCTTCCGCCCGCACAGGCGGGTATCCTCGCCATGCTGGAGCCCGTGGTGGCCGCGGTTGCCGCCTATCTGGTTCTCGGGGAAGCCTTGCTCCCGCCGCAGGTCCTCGGCGGGGCGCTCGTTCTGGCGGGTGTTGCGCTGGTGGAGAGGAGATAGCGTGCTGCCGAAAATGCCTTGCTGCGCCGCTCCCAAAGCGCTTGCCTTTGTTGACAGAGCTGAGATTCCCTGGTAGCTTTCGCTTTCCGCGCTCTCCCAGGCGGCCGCGATTCAGCGCGGGTGAGACCGGCGCGCGGTTGGGGTGACCGTGCGGCTTTTCCGAGGACTGACGACACCATGGATTACAAGACCACGCTGAACCTTCCCAAGACCGAATTTCCCATGAAAGCCAATCTCAGCGAACGGGAGCCGCAGCTCCTGCGCGAGTGGGAAGAGATGCGGCTGTACGACCGGCTGCGCGAGATTCGTGCGGGCCGGCCGCGCTGGGTCCTGCACGACGGCCCGCCGTACGCCAACGGCCACATCCACATGGGACACGCCCTCAACAAAATCCTGAAAGACATGATCGTGAAGTCCCGCTCGATGTTCGGCTACGATGCGCCGTATGTGCCGGGGTGGGACTGCCACGGGCTGCCCATCGAGCACCAGGTGGACCGGGAGCTCGGCTCCAAGGCCCGCGAGGTGCCCATCCCGGAAAAGCGGAAGCTCTGCCGCGCCTATGCCCAGAAGTTCATCGACATCCAACGGGAGGAGTTCAAGCGGCTGGGGGGGTTGGGGAACTGGGACGATCCGTACCGGACGATGGCCTTTGCCTACGAGGCGAACATCCTGCGTGAGCTGGGGAAGTTCATCGGGTCCGGGTCCGTGTATCGCGGGCTCAAGCCCGTGCACTGGTGCACCTCGTGCCTCACCGCGCTGGCCGAAGCGGAGGTCGAGTACGAGGACGATCGGTCGCCGTCAATATACGTCGCCTTTCCGTTGACGTCCGACCCTGCCACCCTGGATCCGGGACTCGCCGGGTGCCGGGTCTCTGTGGTGATCTGGACCACGACACCCTGGACCTTGCCGGCCAACCTCGCCGTCGTGGTCCATCCCGACGAGGAGTACGTCGTCGTTCGCTCGGGGGATCGGTGCTTCATTCTGGCCGAGAAGCTGCTCGAGGAGACCGCTCGCAAGTGCCGGCTGCAGGCGCCGACGGTTGTGTGCCGTGTGCGGGGGAGTCGGCTCGACGGCCTGATCGCGCGACACCCCTGGCTGGACCGTCCGTCCCCGATCTTCACGGCCGAATATGTGACCATGGACGCGGGGACCGGGTGTGTGCACACCGCGCCCGGCCATGGCGCGGATGACTACGAGACGGGAATCAAGCGCGGCCTGCCGGTCTACAATCCGGTGGACGACGCCGGACGATTCATCCCCGAGGTCGAGCATTTCGCCGGCATGAGCGTGTGGGAGGCCAACGCCGCGATCGTCGCCAAGCTGCGGGCGGACGGCACGCTGCTCCACGCCGAAGAGTTCCAGCATTCGTATCCGCACTGCTGGCGCTGCAAGAACCCGGTCCTCTTCCGCGCCACCAACCAGTGGTTCATCTCGATGGAGAAGAACGGGCTGCGGCAGCGCGCGCTCACGGCGATCCGCGAGCAGGTGCAGTGGATTCCCGCCTGGGGGCAGGAGCGGATCTACGGCATGATCGCCAACCGGCCCGACTGGTGCATCTCGCGCCAGCGCGCCTGGGGGGTGCCCATCGCGGTCCTGTACTGCGCCAAGTGCAGCGCGCTTCTGGCCGAGCAGCGGCTCGTAGAGTACGTGGCATCCCTCATGGATCGGGATGGGGCCGACGTCTGGTTTGCCCGCCCGGCGAAGGAACTCGTGCCTCCCGGGACGACCTGCCCGACGTGCGGGCACGACGATTTCAAGAAAGAGACCGACATTCTCGACGTCTGGTTCGACTCGGGGGTGAGTCAGGCGGCCGTCCTGCGGATGCGGCCGGATCAGCACTGGCCTGCCGACATGTACCTGGAGGGTAGCGACCAGCACCGCGGTTGGTTTCACTCGTCCCTCCTGGCGGCGGTCGGGGTGCAGGGCGGGCCGCCGTATCGGGCCGTCCTCACGCACGGATTCGTCGTGGACGGCGACGGCCGCAAGATGTCCAAGTCCCAGGGGAACGTCATCGCCCCACAGCAGGTCATCGCCAAGCACGGCGCCGAGGTCTTGCGCCTCTGGGTCGCCGCCATGGACTACCGGGACGACATCCGGCTGTCCGAGGAGATCCTGACGCGACTAGTGGAAGGCTACCGGCGGATCCGCAATACCTGCCGGTACCTGCTCGGCAACCTCTACGACTTCGACCCCGGCCGGGATGCGGTTCCCGTGGCCGATCTCTTGCCCATCGACCGGGTCATCCTGGACCGACTGGAGCGCCTCGTCGAGCGCGTCCGCAAGGCCTACGAGGAGTACGAATTCCACGTCCTCTACCACGGCTTGCACAACTTCTGCGCCGTGGATCTGTCCGCGTTTTACCTGGACGTCCTCAAGGATCGGCTCTACACGTCGGCCCCCGCGTCGCGTCTGCGGCGGTCGGCCCAGACGGCAATGCACGAGATCCTGGTGACCGTGGTGAAGCTGATGGCCCCGGTGCTGTCGTTCACGGCCGACGAGGTCTGGCGGTACGTCCCGGTGCAGGACAAGCCGGACAGCGTCCACCTGACTGAGTTTCCCGCCGTGCGCCCGGAACTCCTGGACGAGACGTTGGCGGGGGACTGGGAGCGACTGCTTCAGGTCCGCGACGAGGTCCTCCGCGCCCTGGAGACCGCCCGGAAAGACAAGCGGATCGGGAGTGCGCAGGAAGCGGCGGTGGAGTTGACTGTCCCCGACGCAACGTTCGATTTTTTCGCGGCGCACCGCGAGGACCTGGAAACCATCTGCATCGTCTCCCGTTTCGCCATCCGGCGCGCGGCGGACGCGGGTGCGGACGCCGCCGTGGCTGTGCGGGTGGAGCGGGCGTCGGGCACGAAGTGCCCCCGCTGCTGGAACTACCGCGAAAACATCGGGGTTGCGGCGGCGCATCCCAGCCTCTGCGCGCGGTGCACGGCCGCCCTCGAGGGGCGCGACTGACCTGCCGTCGGCGATCGCTGCACGCGGGGGCCGAGCCATGGGCTTCTATCTGATTGCGCTGGCGATCGTCCTGACGGATCAGGTGACAAAGGAGATCGTCGTCCGGACCATGCGCCTGGGGCAGAGCATCCCGATCGTTCCGGGATACTTCGACCTGACCTACGTCCTGAACCCCGGCGCGGCATTCAGCCTCCTGGCCACGCTTCCCGAAAAAATCCGCAACCCCTTCTTCATCGTCATCTCCGTCGCCGCGGCCATCCTGATCATCGTCTATCGCGTGCGCCACCTCCGCGGGCATCGTCTGGCGTCCGTCAGTCTCGGCCTCATCCTCGGGGGGGCCGTCGGCAACCTGATCGACCGCATCCGGTACGGCGTCGTGGTGGACTTTCTGGATGCCCACGTACACCAGTACCACTGGCCGGTCTTCAACGTCGCGGATTCCGCGATCTCGGTGGGCGTCACGCTGCTGCTGCTGGAGATGTTCCTGGAGTGGCGGCGGGAAAGACAAAGCCAATAGCGATCGGCCTTCAGCTTTCAGCCACGGAGCAGAGCCGTCTTCTCCGAAGGCTGGAAGCTGATCGCTGACTGTTGTAGCTTCCATGCCTGATGTGCGTCAGTTCATCGTCGATGCGGCGGACGCCGGGCGGCGGCTGGACGTGTTTCTCGCCCATGCCAGTGGCCTGTCCCGCGCCAGGGCGCAGGACCTGATCGAGCGCGGCGCCGTCTTGGTCGGCGGCCATCCGCAGAAGCCGCGACACGCGCTCCGGATCGGCGAACTGGTGACCGTGTCGGTGCCGGACCCCGAACCTCTGGCTCTCACGCCGGAGCCGTTTCCCCTCGATATCCTCTACGAGGACGAGGACCTCTTGGTCCTGAACAAGCCCGCTGGTCTGGTCGTCCATCCCGGCGCAGGCCGCGCCACGGGCACGCTGGTTCACGCGTTGCTGGCCCACTGCAGGCACCTCCCGGGGATCGGGGGGGTCGAGCGACCGGGAATCGTGCACCGCCTGGACCGTGACACGTCGGGCGTCATGGTAGTCGCGAAAAGCGAGGTGGCGCACACCTCGCTCAGCGCGCAGTTCAAGGAGCGTGTTGTCCGCAAGCGATACGTGGCACTGGTGCACGGGGCGGTCGAACGGGACGCGGGACGCATCGAGGCGGCGATCGGCCGGCGGGAGCACGATCGGAAGCGGATGGGCGTTCGCACCCACGGCGGTCGCGAGGCCCGCACCGCCTACCGCGTCCTGCGCCGGCTCCCGGGCATGACGCTGATCGAAGCCGGCCTCGAGACCGGCCGCACGCACCAGATCCGCGTGCACCTTGCGCACATCGGCCACCCGGTCATCGGCGATGCGGTATACGGGGGGAGGCGGGGGCGGCATCCCGCGACGCCCGGCGGGCCGCCCGCGGGGCGGCAGATGCTGCATGCCTGGCGATTGGGATTCCGCCACCCCCGGACGGACGCCTGGCTGGAGTTCACGGCCCCGATTCCCGAAGACCTCCGGACCCTGGCGGGCCTTGCGCCGGGCGAGTTGTTCTCCGAGCAACCGGCGAAGTGATACAGGAAGGGCAGTCAATCCACTCGAAAACTTCGAGTCTTCCCCGGCTGTTCGAAACGGTCCAGATGCAAGGCGGCAAGCGATGCACGGTGCGAGGCGTACTTGGTCCGTACGCCGCAGATAGGCCTTCTTCAGCAGTTGGCTAGGCGTCCGGCGTCAGGTCTGCGATTGCCTGCAAGAGTTCCTTCAGACGCACGGGCTTGCGGATGATGCGATCCGCGAGGTCGCGCCCGTACCCGTCGCCCGTGTGCTCGTCGCCCCACCCGGTGAACAGAATCACGGGGAAGGCGGCGCGGCGCGCCTTCACCGCGGCCGCAACGTCCCATCCGTTCACCTCCGGCATCCCCAAATCCGTGAGCACCAGATCGAACGCTTCGGGGGCGAAGCACATCAGCCCCTCGCGGCCGCCCTCCGCCTCCGCGACGTGATGCCCGGCGGAGCGCAGCAGGCCGGCCACGGCTTGGCGGACGCGCGCGTCATCGTCAATGACCAGTATCCGCCGAGGCGGTCGCTGCTGTGGCTGCGGTGGAACGTCTGGCGGCGGCTCCGCGGGAACCGATCGCAGCAGAAGCGTGAACGTCGTCCCCTGTCCGGGCGCGCTGGCAATTTCGATCCGGCCGCCGTGCCGCTCCACGATGCCATATACCATGGAGAGCCCCAGTCCGGTGCCGTGGCCGCCCTTCGTCGTGAAAAACGGCTCGAATGCGCGTTGACGGACCTCCTCGGTCATCCCGACACCGGTGTCGGCGACGCACAGTTCGACCATGGGCACGCCTTCGGCCGGAGCGCGCGCGTCGGCCTTCTCGGTTTGTGAGGGGTCGGCGGTCGTCCGACGGCCGGTGATGGTCAGAATGCCGCCGCTGGGCATGGCATCCGCCGCGTTCAGGATGAGATTCGTCAAGGCCTCACGAATCTCGGAAGCCTGGCCCAGGACCGGCGGAAGGCCCTCCAGCGCGGTTTTCACCTCGATCTGATACCCGCGCCGCTGGACTTCGTCCCGCCAGCGCGGGCGGGAGATCTCCAGCGCCTCGGCAACCAGATGGCTAAGGTCGCACGGCGCCAGCTCGCCGGCGGGCTGCTGCTGCGCGAAGCCCTGCAGGCGGCGGACGACCTGGGCGCCGTCGGTTGCCGCCATCTCCAGGATGTCGAGCGATTCGCCCAGCGCGGCATCGGTCTTCTGCAACTTCAGCAACTCCACCTGTGACAGGATCGCACCGAGGGTGTTGTTCAGGTCGTGGGCGACGCCGGCGCTCATCTGACCCAGCGCGCGAAGCTTCTCGGAGCGGATCAACTCGTCCTGCGCGCGGCGCAGGTGGGCGTACGAGCGGTTCAGCTCGCTGAACAGGCGGGCGTTCTCCACGGCGATGGCCGCCTGGGCGGCAAGGAAGTTCAGGATCTCTCCATCGTCCCGCGTGAAGCGCCGATCCACGCCCTGGTTGTCGAAGGCAATCACGCCGGCTAACCGGTCACGGTAGATCAGCGGCTCGCCGATGACGGCCGTCACCCCCGGCCGGCCGAGCGTCTCGGCCGTGGCGAACGGCGAGCTGCGGTAGTCATTGACGATCATACCCTGCCGCCGCGCCGCCACGGACCCGGCCACACCCTCGCCCAATCGCCGCACGCGGCTTCCCTGCGGAACCCACGGGCCGACCCAGGCCTTCGCGGTCAGCGTCTGCTGCGCTTCGTCCCACAAGTACAGCGTGCCGGAGCGCACGTCGATCAGTTCGGCCGCGCGCCGCGTGATGAGGTCCAGAAGGACGGTGAGCTGGAGTTCGCGTGTGATCTCCGCGCTCACGGTACGGATCGCCTCCAGCTGGCGAGTGCGCCGGAGCAACGCCTCTTCCGCGCGCTTGACTCCCGTGATGTTGCGGCTGATCCCCACCAGGCCGATGACGCTTCCTTCCGCGTCGCGGAGAGGCACCTTCGTGGTCAGGTGCCACTGCACGTCTCCCGGCGTCCGGGTCGGCCCGCGCTCCTCCTGGTGCAGGAGCGGCTCCCCGGTCTGCACGATCCGTTCCTCGTCGGCGCGGTACTGCAGCGCGACGTCGGCGGGGAGGAAGTCCAGATCGCTCTTGCCGACCGCTTCCTCAAGCGATCGCACCCCGAGCAGATCCGCCTGCGCGTGGTTGATCATGACGAAGCGGCTCTGCGTATCCTTGATGAAGATGTAATCCGGCAGGTTGTCGATCAGGGTGCGCAGGAGATTGCGTTCCTCGGCGAGAGCGGTTTCCGCCTGTTTCCGGGCGGTAGCCACCTGCTGTACCTGCACATCGCTGTCCGCCGCCCGGCGGAGAGAGCGGTGGACAAGGATGTACAAGAGCGCGCCGCTGCAGACGACAAAGGCCCAACCCTTCAAAGTCTGCAGGCCGGTCAGCAGCCGAAGTTCCTGAGTCAGGGACGCGAGCAGGCGGTCGGAAAACAGGATCCAAATGCCGGAGACGGCGACGTAGAGGAGGGCCAGGCGGAGCGCCGTGCGTTGTGGGGACGGTCTCATAGGTCTCGCCCGGCGACGCACGGTGTCCACCACGGCGTCGCCGATGGTCTACCGGAGCCTTGTTCGCGCCGCGTCCTCGCCTCAGCGCATTTCGATCGGTCTGCCGGGCCGAACCTCCGTCGCCCGGCGGTCAACTCGAAATCCGACGCCCGATATCAGCTGACGATCCGCACTTGTACGGCCTTGGGCCGCCCGCGATCGTCCTGTCCCAGGTCGAACTCGACGACCTCGCCCTCGCGGAGCGTCCGGCCCGCCTCGATGTCGCTGGCGTGCACGAAGACGTCGGGACCGTTGTCATCCCGCACGAGGAATCCGAAACGCTTGGTCACGTTGTACCACTTGACTTTACCTTTCATGGCGTCCCCCCCCTCCAGCAGGCTGCTGAAAAAGGTCCACCTGCGGCGTTGGCCCGCCTCGCCGCTCGCTGCGGCGTACCTCCAGTACGCCTCACTCGGGCTGCGGCGTGCCGCCTTGCATTTGGACCTTTTTGAGCAGCCTGGGAAACAACGAGTTCTTCAACGCTCCCTGGGACAACAACGCTAACGACTCCGACAATAACCGCCGGGTGCCGGCGTCAGTTGCTGATCGCCGCCAGGCCGTCGTCGGCGTTGGTGTCGTTGGCCTGCTGGAGCTCCGACAGCGTGCGCGTGCGCAGGTCGAACAGGAAGATCTTGGGCTTCCCGAGCCGATCGGATTCGAAGACGATGAACCGGCCGTCGGGACTCAGCGCGGGGAAGCCGTCGAACGCCGCGGGGTGATTTGCCTCCGGAAGCGCGTCCAGCGCACGCCGTTCCCGATCGAAGAGGAAGACGTCGTATTGTCCCCGATGGCGATCGGACTGAAAGGCGATGAATCGCCCGTCCGCGCTGATGGAGGGATAGGCGTCGCTTCCGTCGGCGCTGTTGGCCTCCTGCAGGGAGTCCAGGCGATTGACCCTGCGGTCCAACAGGTACACGTGATTTCTGCCCTGTCTTCGGTTGGAGGTGAAGACGACGAAGCGTCCGGGAAACAGTGGGTCCGTGATCGTGATCTGCCCCGCCAGCGAGGCGCCGCCGCCCGGTCCCGGGGTCACGACACTCACCGTCAAGGCGCCCGGCGCAGCGAGCAGATCCGCCGGGATGGTGCCGATCAGTTCCTCCGCCGACCGGAATGCGGTCTCGATCGCCTTGCCCGCCACCTGAACGGTGGAGTCCGGCCGGAAGGCCTTTCCGATCAGCTTGATGGACGCCGACGGCTCCCCGATGGCGAGAACCGGCACCTCGATGACGTCGAGGCGTGGCGCCGGGTTGACGACCGTGACGACCAGCGCCGCCGCGTCCACGGCCTGCCGTTCGCCGTCGACGACGCGCAGTTCCAGGCGTCCCGCCCTGGCGAGCAGCGCCGCAGGCAGGCGGACCAGAAGCTGTGTCGGTCCGAGGATGTCCGTCGAGGCCGGCGCGCCGTTCACCTGCACGCGTGCGGCCCCGGTGAAGTCCTGGCCCTCGACGCGCACATCGGTGTCGCCGGATCCGGCCGGCACCTCTGCCGGCTCCACGCGGGTGGCGCGGGTCCCTGCCTCTGCGCCGGCGGCCGCCACGGCCAGCAGGATGCCGAGGAGCGCCCCGAGCCGTCGGCGGCGGGTGGCGCGGGGACGAATGGCGGGTCGAGGATCGAGCGCTGCGAACCGAAAGGTCATCGTTGGCCGTCCACGATGCCCAGCCGCCGCCGCTCCAGGTCAGCGATGCGGTCCCGGAGGGCCGCCGCCTCTTCGAACTCCAAACGCTTGGCCGCGGCCCGCATCTCCTTGTCGAGCTGGGCGACGAGCGCAGGGATCTCTTCCCTGGGTATGTACTCGACCTGGCGATCGTCGAGCGTGGGCACCGTATAGTAATCCCGTTCGTAGATACTGGAAAGCACGTCTTGAATTCCCTTCTTGATGGTCTCGGGGGTGATGCCGTGCTCCTGGTTGTACGCCAGCTGGAGTTGGCGGCGGCGCGAGGTCTCGCCGATGGCCTTGCGCATCGAGTCGGTCATGACGTCCGCGTAGAAGATGACCTGCCCCTCGACATTTCGCGCGGCCCGGCCCGACGTCTGGATCAGGGAGCCGGACGAGCGCAGGAACCCCTCCTTGTCCGCGTCCAGGATGGCCACCAGGGACACCTCGGGAATGTCCAGGCCCTCCCGCAGCAAGTTGATCCCGACCAGGACGTCGAACTTGCCCAGACGGAGGTCCCGGATGATCTCGTTCCGCTGCAAGGTGTCGATGTCGGAATGGAGGTAGCGCACGCGGATCCCCACGTCGGATAGGTAGTCGGTGAGTTCCTCGGCCATGCGCTTGGTGAGGGTGGTTACCAGCACCCTGTGGGACCGGGCGGCCCGCCCGCGGATCTCGTGGATGAGGTCGTCGATCTGCCCGGCGGTGGGGCGGACGACGATCTCCGGGTCAATCAACCCTGTCGGGCGAATGATCTGCTCCACCGCGCGGCCGTCGACCCGCTCCAGCTCGTACGGGCCCGGCGTGGCGGAGACGTACAGGAGCCGATTCGCGCAGCGGTCGAACTCGGCAAAGGTCAGCGGCCGGTTGTCCAGCGCCGATGGGAGCCGGAAGCCGTACTCCACCAGCGTCGCCTTGCGCGAGCGGTCGCCGTGGTACATGCCGCGCAGCTGAGGCAGGGTCTGGTGGGACTCGTCGATGATGACCAGGGCGTCGTGCGGCAGGTAATCCATGAGCGTGGGCGGCGGATCGCCGGCCGCCCGGCCGGAAAGGTGCCGGGAATAGTTCTCGATCCCCTTGCAGGTACCGATCTCCCGCATCATCTCCAGGTCGAAGAGCGTCCGCTGGCGCAGCCGCTGCGCCTCCAGGAGTTTGTTGGCAGCCTGGAGCTCGGCCAGGCGCTCCTCCAGCTCCGCCTCGATGGCAGCGAAGGCCCGCTGCAGGCGATCCTGCGGCGTGACGTAATGGTTGGCCGGATAGATGGGAACACGATGCAGCCGCGCCCGCTTCTCGCCCGTCAACGGGTCGAGCTGCACGATGGATTCGACCTCGTCTCCGAACAGCTCGACGCGGACCGCGAGGTCGTCGTAGGCGGGGAAGATCTCCACCACGTCGCCGCGGGCCCGGAACGTTCCGCGGTGCAGGTCCAGGTCGTTCCGCTGGTACTGGATCTCCACCAGTTTCCGGAGCATGGCATCCCGAGGGCACCGGCCGCCTTCCTCCAGCAGCAGGACCATTCCGTAGTAGACCTCGGGTGAGCCCAGGCCGTAAATGCAGGAGACGGAGGCGACGATGACGACGTCCCGGCGCTCCAGGAGGCTGCGTGTCGCGGAATGGCGCAGCTTGTCGATGTTGTCGTTGATGAGGGCGTCCTTCTCGATGTACGTGTCGGTCTGCGGGATGTAGGCCTCGGGCTGGTAGTAGTCGTAGTAGGACACGAAGTACTCGACGGCGTTCCCCGGGAAGAACTGCTTGAATTCGTTGTACAGCTGTGCCGCCAGCGTCTTGTTGTGGGCGATGATGAGCGTGGGCCGTTCCACGGCCGCGATCACATTGGCCATGGTGAAGGTCTTGCCGGAACCCGTGACGCCCAGGAGGACCTGGTGACGCGCGCCGCGCTGCAGGCCGTCGGTGAGCTGGGCGATGGCTCGGGGCTGGTCCCCGCGGGGCTGATAGTCGCAGACGAGCCTGAAGCGGGATGGGCTGGCGTCGGAGGGGGGGCGCGTGTCGAGCGTCGGCTGGGGCGACCTGGCTGGCGGCTCCGCCCGGGTCCGGGCAGTCTCCACCCGCCGACGGGCTTGGGGCTTGGTGCTCACATCGTTACCGCGCTTTCGAGGGGGGCGACGGCTTCGCGGGGGCCGCTTCGGCCGGCTTTTCGGCCTTCTCCGCCGACGCCCGAGCGGCCCCGGCGGGCCCGCAGCCGATCGCACGAGCCGTGAAGTCGGGGTACGGCTCCGCCGGCGTGCCGGCGTCCGGAACCAGGAGGTACGTCCCCAGGAGGAGCACGTGGGGGTTCCGGACGAGGTGTGGATTGGCCTTCCAGATGCGCTCCCACAGCCGCGTATCGCCGTAGTAGTAGCCGGCAATGAGGTACAGACAATCTCCCGGCAGCACCTCGTGCAGGATATCCGGTGACGGCGGAGGCGCGGCAGCCTGCAGCGACGGGGTCGGTAGCATCGCGGTTCCCAGCACGAGCAACAACATCGCGACGAGACGGATGGTGCGCAGGGTTTCCATGACAGACCCTCCTGTCAGCAGGTTCTCACCGTTGAGGGGTCCTCGGCCTCCGCGGGCAGGTACTTCCGCCAGCACTCGTAATGCTGCGAGGCGTAGGCGAGAATCCCCAGGTACGACGCCGAGCGGGGCCTCGTCGGCTTGCGCAGCAAGCGCAAGCCGACCTCGCCGGGAGACTTGTTTCCCTTCTTGAGGTTGCATGCACGGCAGGCGCTGACCACGTTCTCCCACACCGTGCGCCCCCCGAGGGACTTGGGAATGACGTGATCGATGGTCATCCGTTCGCCGCCGTTCCGGCCGCAGTACTGGCACGTGTACGCATCGCGCTTGAGGATATTCTTCTTGTTGAACGACAGCGTCGGAGCCACCGGCTGTCGCACGAAGTGGTGAAGTCGAATGACCGAGGGGACGGTGACGGCGGTCGTCGGGGACCGCATCACCTGGGTGGTGCCTTCGACCCGCTCGGCTTTGCCTACGAACAGCAAAACCACGGCTCTTCGAGCGCTGCACACGAGGAGGGGCTCAAAGGTTTGGTTCAGGACCAATACTCTTCGTGCGTCCATAGAGCGATGACTCGGCGCGCAGCCCTGGCCCTGCGCCGCCGACCTTGGCCATGTTTAACAGACCACTATGGCCTTGTCAAGTTTCCGGCCGAGGCCGCGGCTGCTGAAAAAGGCCCAGGTGCGGCGTTGCCCCGCTCCCGCGGCGCTGCGACGTACGCACCCATCCGAATGGGTACCCGAGTACGTCTCGCGCCTGCACCCATCCTGCCGGATGGGTACCCGGCG
>Ga0316622_100001710_pt1 | contig 14621 bp, 12 predicted proteins | sample OWC_Aug_OW2_C1_D_FD_207646 | JGI IMG/M metagenome (GOLD analysis project Ga0316622, IMG submission 207646) | Wetland soil microbial communities from Old Woman Creek delta, Ohio, United States - OWC_Aug_OW2_C1_D5_C | ecosystem: Environmental > Terrestrial > Soil > Wetlands | place: USA: Ohio... | reverse complement strand
CGCTCGGTGGGGCAGCTCGAGGAGGCCGGTCGGCTGGTCGACCGCGCGCTCGCCGAGGAGCCCCGCTTCGTGCGCGGCTGGCTGCTCCGGGCGCGGCTGGCGCTCGATCGCGGGGACGAGGCCAAGGCGCGCGCGAGCTTCGAGCGGGCGCGGTCCTCGGTGCTCGAAGGCCGGCGCCGGTCGCTCTCGGACTACGAACGCGACCTGCTGCGCGCGCCGCCCTGGCAGGTGCGCGAACTGGCAGTGGCGCTGGCGGCGCCGAACAGCGAGGGTGCCGAGTGATGCGGCCGACCTCCCCTGACGCGATGCCCTTCGGAGGCCCGCCGTGCGGGTGCTGATCGTCGCCTACTACTACCCGCCGATCAGCTCCGGCGGGAGCGCACGGCCCGTGGCCATGGTCAAGCACCTGACCCGGCTCGGCCACGAGGTCGTCGTGCTGACCCACGGCTACCTCCGTCCCGACCGCCGTGACGGGCGCGAGCTCAGGGTCTACGACCCGAGCCACAATCGGGATCGGGTTGGCGGCGGCGCGGTTCGCTGGCTCGCGCGGAGGCTGCTGATCGCGGGCCTCAACCTCGCCGGCAGCTCCCGCTCGATCTACTCCGCCTGGCAGGCCCGTGTGCTCGAGCGCGCCGGCCGCCTGGTCGAGGCCGCGGCGCCCGAGCTGGTGATCGCGACCTACCCGCCGGTCGAGGACCTCGAGATCGGCCTCGAGCTCGCCGCTCGCTTCGCGATCCCCTTGGTTGCCGACTTCCGCGATGGCCTGCTCTTCGAGCCGATCGAACGGGACCGCATCCGCCGCCACCGCTCGGTCGAGGAGCACTACCGTCGGGTCGAGCGGGCAGTCGCCGAGCGCGCGGCGGCGGTGGTCACGGTGTTCCCGAGCCTGTCGGCCTACTTTGGCAGCGAGTACCGCCGCGACGACGTGGTGACGATCACCAACGGCTTCGATCCTGAAGACTTCCAGGGCCTGCCGCCGTCCGGCCTCCTCGACCCGACGGCGTTCAACGTCGTCCACGCCGGACGGTTCGGGGGGTCGGACAGCGGCCGCGACGTGGGACCGCTCTGCGATGCGCTGGCCCGGTGCGCCGGCGAGGGCGCGGCAGCAGGCCGCGAGCTGCGGCTGCACCTTGTCGGCGAGCTGACCGGCCGCGAGCGGCGCAGCTTCCGGCCTCTCGTCGAGCGCGGGCTGGTGATCGAGCACGGAGGGCAGCCGCGGCCGCGGGCGCTCGCGGCGATGACCGAGGCCGACGCCCTGCTCCTGCTCACCGCCCCCGATCGGCGCGGCAGCGCCCCCGGCAAGCTCTTCGAGTACCTCGGCGCCGGCCGGCCGATCCTCGGGCTGACTGCCGGCTCGTTTGCCGAGGAGATCATTCGCGGCACCCGCAGCGGCTGGACGGTCGACCCGACCGACCGGGACGGCCTCGCCGGGCTGCTGCGCGGGCTGGCCAGGGGGGAGCGCGCGCCGGCCCCCTTCGCTCCGGATCGCGAGCGCATCGCCGACTACTCGCGCGAGCGTCTGATCGCCCGCCTTGACGCGGTCCTGCGGCGGGTCCGCCCCGGTGACGGACCCGTGCCACGGTCGTGCACGATTGGTACCATGAGCTCGTGAGCCCCACCCCGGTGGTCTCGGTGGTCGTGCCGGTTCTCGACCAGGCCGCCGGCCTGGCGGCGACGCTCGAGGCGCTGGCCGGCCAGAGCCTGCCGGAGTCGAGCTTCGAGGTCATCGTTGTCGACAACGGATCCGTCGACGACAGCCTCGAGGTCGCGGCGGCGTGGAGCGCCCGCCATCCCGGCGCCCGGGTGGTGTCCGAGACCGAGCTGCGGGGGTCGTACGCGGCCCGGAACCGCGGCCTCGAGAGCTCGTCGGCCGAGCTGATCGCGTTCACCGACGCCGACTGCCGGCCGCACCCGCGCTGGCTCGAGCGCGGCCTTGATGCGGTCGCCTCGTCAGCGGCGGAGGTGGTGGCCGGGCGGATCGAGATCACCTTCCGGTGCAGCCGGCCGAACGTCTGGGAGTACCTGGACGCGGCGACCTGGCTCGACCAGCGCCACTACATCGAGGAGCACGGCTTCGGCACCACTGCGAACCTGTTCGTGCGGCGCCGCCTGTTCGCGGCGGCTGGCGGCTTCCGGGCCGAGCTGGCCTCCGGCGGTGACTACGAGTTCGGGCAGCGCGTGCAGCGCCACGGCGCGCGCGTCCACTACGCACCGGACGCGGTGGTGGCGCATCCCGCGCGCGCCGACGCGGGCGCCGTCCTCGCCAAGGCCCGCCGCGTCGCGCGCGGCGTGCAGCGGCTCGAGCGGCTCGGCCTGCTCGAGCACAACCGCCTGTCGTGGACCCACTTCATGCCGGTGCGGCACTACCCGGCCATCCCCGGCCAGCCGCTGTCCCCGGCTCGCTGGCTGGCCGTCGCCGTCCTCGCCAACGGCCTCAAGTACTGGAGCCTCCTGTGGCGGCTGGTGTGAACGGGCCCGCTGGCGGAGTCGGCCCGCCTCGCGCAGGCGGGGTCAGGCGCGTGCTGGTGATCCAGCCGTTCTGGGGACGCCCCTCCAACCGCTTTCTCGAGCGCCACCTCGAGATGCTGGGCGGTTGCGGTGCACTGGCTGCCGTGGCCGTGCTCTACCCGACCCTGCGGCGGAGCTGGCGGGGCATTCCGGTGGTCAGCCTGAGCGACTCCGCGTCCGCCGCGGGCCGCGGCCGCTGGCTGGCTCGCGCCCTGCTCCGGCGGATCGGACTGACGCCGTCGTGGCTCGGTCGCCGCCCCGAGGACGGGCTGCGCCGCCTCCTCGAAGCACGCCCGGTCGACGCCATCCTGTGCCAGTACGCGACGACCGCCGCCGCGCTGTGGGAGCCGCTGCGAGAGGCGCCCGGTGCGCTCTTCGTCCACCTGCACGGCGCCGACACGGTGGAGTCGATGTGCCCGTCCGGCCACCGCGAGCGGCTGCTCGAGATCGCGAGCCGGGCGCTGATCATCTGCAACTCGCAGCAGACGCGGCGGGTGGTGACCGGCTGGGGCCTGTCCGACCAGCGCCTCGTGGTCAAGCCGCTTGGCGTGGAGGTACCGGTGCGCGCACCGGAGCGCCCGCGCCGCGACCAGGTCACCGTGCTCCAGCTCGGGCGCCTGGTCGGGGCCAAGGGGGCCGGGCGCACGATTCGAGCCTTCGAGCGTGCCTGCGAGCAGGGGCTGCAGGGCCGCCTGCTGCTGGTCGGTGACGGGCCGCTGGCCGCGGTCTGCGACCGGCTGGTGGCGGACTCGCGGTGGCGAAGCCGGATGGTCCGCAAGGGAGCGGTGGCCTGGGAGGAAGGCCGGCGCCTGCGGCGCGAGGCGGACATCGCCACCCAGCACAACCAGGAGGATCCGGCGACCGGCCAGGTCGAGGCCTTCGGCGTCGCCATCGTGGAGGCGATGGCCGAGGGCCTGCCGGTGGTCGGCACGCGCAGCGGCGGAGTCGTCGAGATCGTGGTCGACGGCGTGACCGGCATCCTCGTCGAGCCCGGGGACGAGGAGGGTCAGGCCGCAGCCCTGCTCCGGCTGGCGTCGGACCCCGAGCTGCGCAGGGCAATGGGAGCAGAGGGCTGGCTCAGGGCGCGCGATCACTTCTCGGTGGAGCGGGAGGCGCAGCAGCTGCTGGGGATCCTGGGTGTGGAGTGACCGCAGGCCGGAACAGAGTGCGCCGCCGGGGCGGGCGCTGACGAGAGGTGGAGGGCCGGGGAGAGGACGCTGATGGAACGAGCCCGCGATCTCGAGCTCGATCACGCCCCGCTGGTGACCGTGCTGACGCCGGCCTACAACCGGGCCGGGCTGCTGCCCGAGACCATCGAGAGCGTCCTCGACCAGGGCTACCCGAGGCTCGAATATCTGGTTCTGGACGACGGCTCCACCGATGACACGCCGGCCGTGGCGGCGCGCTACGCCGGACGGATCCGCTACCTCCGGCACTCCAACATGGGGGAGGCCCGGACCGTCAACCGCGGCTTGGCCGAGGCGCAGGGCGAGCTCATTGCGGTCGTCAACTCGGACGACCCGGTGCGCCCGGGATTCGTGGCGGCGATGGTTGCGGCCCTTGAGGCGAGGCCCGGGACCCTGGTCGCCTACCCCGACTGGGAGCTCATCGACCGCGACTCGCGGGTGATCGAGCGACACCGCACCCCCGAGCACGACTTCGAGCTCATGGTGGCCGCCAACTGGTGCTACATCGGGCCCGGCGCGATGTTCCGGCGGCGGCTGTTTGCGCTCATCGGCGGCCGTGACCCGCAGTACCGGCAGGTCGGCGACCTCGACTTCTGGCTGCGAGCAGGGACCCATGGGCCCTTCATCCGGGTCGCGCAACCGCTGGCCACCTGGCGGAGCCATCCGGCCTCGCTGTCAGTCGCAGACATCAGCGAGGAGAAGGTCGCCGAGTATGTGCGGGTCATGGAGCGCTTCTTCGAGCGGCCGGGGCTCACGCCGGAGCTGCTGCGCTTGCGGCCGCAGGCGCTGGCGATGGCCCACCACATCGCGGCCCTCAAGACGATGTGGCACAGGCGGCCGCTGGCGCGCCGTCACCTGCTGCGCTCGCTCCGGCTCCACCCGACGCTGCGCTCCCGCCACCCGTCGCACCCGCGGTCGCTCAAGATCCTCCTGCGCACCTTCCTGCTGCCGCAGGCACTCGATCGTGCCCTGCTGACGCGCTGGATGAAGCTGCGCTACGGGCGGCAGCCGAGCTTCTGACGACCGTCCGGCGTCAGCGGCGCCCGGGCGGTGTGAAGCCCAGCACCACCTTGGCCACCGTGCCGCTGACCTGATCGACCAGGTACTCGTCCGGCGGCCGCCAGTCGGTGCCGCGGCTGAGGGCGATCCGCACGCAGCGGACCACGTCGTCGGGATCGGCGCCGCTCAGGATGTTGCTGCCGCAGTCGACCGTTTCCGGCCGCTCGGTGACGTCGCGCAGGGTGACGTTGGGGATCCTGAGGATGCAGCACTCCTCCTGCACGGTCCCGCTGTCGGTCAGCACCAAGCGGGCCTCCCGCTCGAGGGCGACGAAGTCGAAGAAGCCGAATGGCTCGATGAAGCGGACATCGCCGCGGGTGGGCCCGAGGCTGAGCGTGTCGAGCCGCGCGCGGGTCCGCGGATGGGTGCTGACGACCACCGGCAGACCGAGCTCGGCCTGGACGCGCTCGAGGGCGTCGACCAGCTTGCCGAGGCGCTCCTCGAGGTCCACGTTCTCGGCGCGGTGCAGGGTGACCAGGCAGTACCCCTTGGCCCGCAGGCCGAGGTTGGACAGGACCGGCGACGCCTCGATCGCGTTCCCGAAGTGCTGGATCACCTCCCAGATCGGGTTGCCGACGACGTGGATCCGCCGGCCGTCGATGCCCTCGGCGATCAGATTGGCGCGGCTGCCCCGGGTGTAGGGCATCAGCACGTCGGAGGCGTGGTCGATGACCCGCCGGTTGAGCTCCTCCGGCACCCGGTCGTCGAAGCACCGGTTGCCGGCCTCGAGGTGGTAGACCGCGATGCCGTGCCGCTTCGCGACGAGCGAGCTCAGGCCGCTGTTGGTGTCGCCGAGGATCAGCAGGCGGTCGGGCCGCTCGGACAGCAGCACGCGCTCGGCGGCGGCCAGGATCTGGCCGACCTGGTCGCCAAAGCCGGTGGCGCGCACGCCGAGGTGGTGGTCCGGGGCCCGCAGGCCGAGCTCGACGAGGAAACGCTCGCTGAGCGAGGGCGCGAAGTTCTGGCCGGTGTGCACGAGCACGTGCTCGCACAGCCCGTCGAGCAGCGGAATGACCCGGCTCAGGCGGATGAGCTCCGGCCGCGTGCCGAGCACGGTCATGACCTTCATCGGCGCACCCGCATCCAGAACGCCGTCGGCGTCGCGTCGGGGTAGTGCTGGCGCATGGTGAGCACCTCCGGGAAGAGCGCGGTGATGCGATCGGGGTAGCGCTCCATCATCAGCGCGCCCGGCCACAGCACCTCGAAGCGCGAATTGAAGGCGAGGAAGGCCTGCAGCAGGTACTGCTCGTTCCAGTAGAACTGCCGTTCGAGGTAGGTCCGCGGATAGGGCCGGGGCAGGCTGATGTCGTGGATGTGCACCAGGACCCCAGGACCGAGGCGGGGCAGGATCTCCAGGTACTCGTACTGGACGTCGCCGCCGGAGCGCAGACAGTGGCTCGAGTCGATGAACAGGATGTCACCGGCTTCGAGCTCCTCGAACAGCCCGAGTGGGACCTCCTGGACCTTGGACTCGAGGAGCCGCCCGGCCCCGTCGAGGCCGCTCCTGAGTGCCGGCCCGGGGAAGGGCTCGATGGCGATGAGCTCGGCCTGCCGGCGGCCGTCGCGCCGGTTGGCGGCGATGGCCGCCGCCGCGACCAGGGTCGAGTTGCCGCTGCCGATCTCGACGATCCGCCGCGGCGCGAAGTGGCGGATGAGACCGTAGTAGACGTGGGAGTCGACCGCCATGTAGTTGCCGTTGATCAGGTGGAAGCCGGGTCGCTGCGGGTCGGGGTGGATCGGAAACGTGGCTCGGAACTCGGCGAGGGTCGGCGCGATCGCCGACGCCAGGAGGGCGAGCGCGGAGCCCTCGTCGAGCTCGACGCCCACGAGCTCCGACGACGACGCGAAGAAGCGATCGTCGCAGTCCGCAGCCTCGGGGATCGGCAGGTAGTAGTGGTGCCTGAGGAGGTGGAATCCTCGCCTGGAAAGCACCGCGCGCGCGGCGTCGGCCGACCACGGGCGGCGGATCAGCCCGGCGAGCAGGGCGGCCGTCGCCGAGGCCGCGGCGCGCACTGCCGCCCTTCCGCACGTCCTCAGGGGGCCATCCGGAACCTCGGTCATCGCAGCAGGTCTCCGTCGCGGCGCAGCAGCCGGTCGGCGGTGAGACCGTGCCTCGCGAGCAGCTCCGCACACTGGGCCACGGTCATCAGGTTCTCGGCCGAGCTGTACTCGCGGCCGAGCGGCTGCCGGGGCTCCTCCGGTCGCAGCTCGGGCAGGATCGGCAGGATGACGTAGTGGTCGCCGCGGGCGACCGTCCGGTGCGCCTCCTCCTCGGAGACCAGGATCTCGTGGGTCTTCTCGCCGGGCCGAACGCCGGTGAAGACGATGTCGACCTTGCGGTCCCCGATCAGGGCCTTCGCGACGTCAACCATCCGCGCCGCCGGGACTCGCGGGACATAGGTCTCGCCGGCGCGAGCCTCGGCGAGGGCGGTGAAGATGGTGTCCACGGCCCGGTCGAGGCTGAGCAGGAAGCGGGTCATCTCCGGGGTGGTGATCGTCACCGGGCCGCCGCTTGAGATCTGCTCGATGAACAGCGGGATCACGGACCCGCGGGAGGCCAGGACGTTGCCGTAGCGGACGCACAGGAAGCGCGTGTCCGGGCAGTCGAGGTTGGCGCGGATGAGGAGCCGCTCCTGGATCGCCTTGGTCATGCCCATGACGTTGACCGGCTTGCAGGCCTTGTCGGTGGAGATACCGACCACGGCCTCGATGCCGAGCCGGTGCTCGCGGATCGCCCGGACGATGTTCTCCGGTCCACCGACGTTCGTCGAGACCGCCTCGAAGGGGAAGTACTCGCAGGTCGGGACCTGCTTCAATGCCGCCGCGTTGAAGACCACGTCGGCGTCGCGCAGCACCGCCGCGACCGCGTGCGGGTCGCGCACGTCGCCGATCCGGAAGTCGAGCACGCGGGCGAAGTTCGAGTAGATGACCTCGTCGGTCGCCGAGTGGCGCTCGAGGTAGGCGACGCGCATCTGGTGCTGCTTGGCCTCGTCGCGCGAGAACACGATGACCTTGGCCGGCTGGCCGAGCTCACCTCCGAGCAGCCGGCGCACCAGCACCTGGCCCAGTGAACCGGTTCCGCCGGTGACCAGCACCCGCTTGCCCTCAAGTGGCTTCATGGCGTCGTCTCCACTCGTCGTACGGTGTCGGATCCGTGGTGAGGTCGGCGATCATGCTATCCCACGACGGCACCACGATGCCGGTGGCGGCGGCGAATCGGGACCCGTCGAGCGAACGGTCGCAGACCGGTTCGGCCACTGGTTCCACGGTAACACCCAGGCTCAGGGCGCGATTGATCCTGAGCAGCAGCTTGTGCTTCGAGATCGGCTCGCTCGCCACATGCAACAGTCCCTCGAGATTGGGATGATCGGACACCAGAGCCGCGATCACCCGGGCCAGCGCGACCGTCGTCAGACCCGAGAACACGGCGTTCCGAAAGCCTTGGACGCGTCCCCCGCGCTGGAAGATGAACCACTCGAGGATTCCCGCGTGCCCGGCGAGCTCGCGGCCGATCATCGAGCTCCGCAGGGTGAGACAGCCCTCGCCCGTGACCTCGCCGAGCAGCTTGCTGCGGCCGTAGAGGTCCACCGGATCCGGCTCGTCGTCCTCCGAGTAGCCGCCCAGCAGGCCGCTGAACACGCAGTCGGTGCTGAGGTGGATCAGGCGGCAGCCGCGCTCCCGGCACAGGCGCGCCAGCAGGTGGGGGAAGAGCGCGTTGACCTGGTGCATCTGTGCGGCGTCGGCCGCCGCCTCGCGCTGCTTGACGATGCCGATGCAGTTGACGACGACCTCGGGCCGGGCTCGGGTGAACGCCGCTGCCACGGTCTCGAGGTCGGACGCCTCGACGCCACCGATCCCACGCCCGCTATCGGGGTCGAAAGGGTAGCCGTGCCAGGGAGGGCCGGCGGCACGCAAGGTGACGAAGGTGTCAAAGCTCTCTCGAAGCGTCTGGAACAGCTTGTGCCCGAGCATCCCGGTGCCGCCGAGGACCAGCACTCTCATGAGGCAGACTCCAGGAGCTCCCGGTACAGCTCGAGGTGCCGCGTGACATAGCCGTCGATCGAGTAGTGCTCGCGGGCGAGCACGGCCGCACGTCGACCGAGCTCGCGCCGCTCGGCGGGCGAGGCGAGGAGCCCCGCGATGGCTCGCGCCAGCGCGGCGGGCTCCCCCTGCTCAACCGAGGTCCCCCCATCGGGTGCGTGCACCACCTCCGGCAGCGCGGTGCCGTCGCACACGATCACCGGGACAGCGCAGGCCATGGCTTCGACCGCCATCATGCCGAAGGCCTCGGCGGTCGAGGGCATCACGAAGAGATCGGCGGCGCTGTAGACGCCCGCAAGCTCCGAGGGGCTCGCGATCCAGCCCAGATCGACGATCCGGTACTTTCCGGCGAGCGGCGACAGCCCGGCGCCGCCCTCGATCACGAGCAGGATGGTCGGGCGTTTCGGCTCGAGCGCGCGCAGCGCCTCAACCAGCACGCCGCCCCCCTTGTGAGGCTCGTCGACGCCGCGGAAGCGGAACGCGATGACGTCGGCGTCGTCGGGCAGGCCGAGGCGCGACCGCGCCGCCGAGCGGTCGCGGGGTCGGAAGGTGTCGGTCGGGACTCCGAAGGGGATCACCCGGCACGGCAGCGCGGACAGGATCGGGCTCGATGCGAGCAGATCGCGCATGTACCGGCTCCCGACCACGAGCGTCGCCCTGCTCCGTTTCACGACCGACCGCTTGATCTTCCACATCCTCGAGGTGAGGTCGCGGCGCATGGCCTGGGCGCGGTCGAGGTCCGGGCACTCCCCGCAACCGATCCGCCACCGTTCGCACCCGCCGGGATGAATGCAGTGCCCGGTCATCATCCACGGGTCGTGGATGGTCCAGACGAGGGTTCGGCGGCGGCCGATGATCGGGAGATTGGCGAGGCTGAAGAACGGGGAGGCGTGGATCAGCTGGAGGTGGACGATCTCGGAGTCGCGATAGGCGCGGGAGAAGTAGAGGGTGGAGCCGGAAACCGGCAGCAGGTGCTGCAGCGACAGCCGGCGCTCGAGCGGCACCAAGATCTGGTTGTCGACGATGCGGGTCAGCCGCGTGCCGGCCTCGAATACTGTCGGGTCGCCGCCTCGCTTCGTCCGCACGATCATTGCCGACCGATGGCCGCGCTCGAGCAGCGCCCGGTGGATCAGCGAGCCGTTGAAGCGCTCGCCGGGTGTGTCCCAGGCAGTGATTTGGAGGACGTTCATCGGTGTGCACTTGAATCCCGGGCGGGCAGGCGACAGATCTTCACGGAATCCAGTTTAGCGAGTTGCCGCGAGGCCGGTATGGGATCGGCGGCTATTATGGTCCTAGGATGAGAACCGGCCGGGGCGTTTTCCTGCTGTATCTGGCGTTCAGCGCCGCCGTGTTCGGATACTCGGTGCTCAGCCCGATATACAACTGGGACCTTCTCGGGTACGTGGCGTGCGTGGGCTCAATCAGGTCGGCAGACGCCAACGCTGTCCACCGATACGCGTACGACGAGGTGAGGAAGGCCGTTCCAGCAGCAACCCTGAAGGTGCTGGATCCGCCAGACGGCGCTGGCTACAACGGTGTCCTCAGCTCGGATCCAGAGGCTTTTGCCGAAGCGCTCCCGTTCTACAGGACCCGCGTGCTGTACGTCGCCTTGGTCTATGGCCTGAGCAGGCTTGGAATGAACGTGATCATGGCGACGCACTTCGTTTCTGCGGTGTCGGTGATGGTGTCGACGTGGCTGCTGTTTCTGATGGTGCGGCGACGGGTGCCGCAGCCCTTCCTTCTGGCGTTGCCCTTGCTCGCCCTATCCTTCGGATGGCTCGATGTGAGTCGGCTCTCCACCCCTGACGGTCTCTCCATGCTCGGCATTCTTGCCTGCGCAGCGCTCTACTTGCGCAGCTCCCGTTGGATGTTGGTGGCGTTGCCCATGCTCACGCTGATTCGCGGCGACCTCATTGTCTTCTCGGTGCCATTCGCTTGCCTGCTGCTCATCCTCCGACGATTTCCGCGGTCCCTCGTCCTCGGCTCGCTGGCGTCGTCGATCGGCTGTTACTGGCTGATCGATATCTGGTCAGGGCACCCCGGCTGGGCCACCGTCTTCTATCACACACTGGTCAGCAGGCTGGTCCATCCGCTGTCCCAGCCCGTTCAGCTGACGCCGAGCGAGTATCTGCGGGTTGTGGGCCGGGGCCTGAGGTCGGTTGTGAGCAGCCCGTCCATGCTGACCTTCGGCGCCATTGTCACGGCGGTGGCAGCGAGGATGTCCGACACCAGGTTGCCTTCCGATCAAACTCGGCTCGTTCGAGATGAGGCGGTGCTGGCAACAGTGGCCGTCGTCTATGTCGTTCTCCACTTCGCGGTGTTCCCGGTGACCTGGGAGAGGTTCTACGTCGGACCATATCTGCTGGGAGCGGTCGCGCTTGGTTCACTGATGGCCGGAAAGCCATCCGGCAGCTTCGCCACCCGTTTCTGATCTCGCTGCCCACCTCGATTCCGTTGTGCGGGGACAGTGCCGGGCGGTCAATAGCGTCAACTCTCGTGTTCAGGGGATCTTCCCATCTTACGAGTGCGAATCGGGCTCTCGGTCGGAGCCCCCGAAGTGATTGCGGGCTGACCCGTGAACCCTCCGGAGCCATTGGCGCGGTCGCGAGAGCAGCACGACGAGAGCGACACGCCACGCCGTTCTATCAGTCGGAGCTTTGACCACGGACCGCCAGGCGTACCTCAGGGCAGTGCTCCGGAATCCGTGTTCGTGTGCCTTCATCGCCCGGAATATCGCCTCCGCCGACCCGGATCGGTCTCGCGGTCGCGGGACGTCGACCTCTTCTGCTGCCAGCCCGCGACGAGTCCGCGCCTCCCGGATGGCGGCGGCCGCCCAGCGGTGGCCGTCCGCGAGATGGGTGTGGGTGAGGCTCGCCGCATGCTGCCGACAGCGGATCAAGGTGTCTCTGACGTTAGCGAGCGTGCCGATCTCAGCCAACCTGAGGAAGAGGTCGAGGTCCTCGGCCACCGCAAAGCCATCGCGGTATCCCCCGATCCGGAGGATAGACAACCGTTCGATGGCGGATGCGCCCTGCGAGAGGACGCATCCGCGACCACTCATATGTTGGGCGTCGATGCTCTCATGGTCCAGGGGGAAGTCGGATCGGTACAGAGGGTAGCCGGCGCCGTCGATGAACAGGATCTGCCCGCCGACCGCGAGACACTGGGGGTGTTGCTGCAGGTGCCCATGTTGGATCTCGAGCCGGGTCGGCTCGGCGATGTCGTCCGCATCCAAGAAGGCCACGAATCGTCCCGTTGCGAGCTGCACGCCCTCGTTCCTGGTGGCGACGACGCCTCGTCGGTCCCGAGACCGGGTGATGATCCGAGGATCGCGGGAGGCGTGGTCACGCGCGATCCGCGCACTGGCATCGGTGGAGCCATCGTCGATGACGATCAGCTCGAGGTCCGGGAACGACTGGCGGGTGACGCTCTCGATGGCTTCCTCGAGCCACCGTTCGGCGTTGAAGACTGGGATCACGACGGAGAAAAAGGGCGGCGGGCTCACCGCTGCCCGACCCCGCCGGGGCTCGCCCCGCTCCGGTTGCTCGTCTCGAGGCGTCTTTCCCCGGTTCGCGCCATCGCCGATCCGCGGCGCTGCGAAGGCGCGGGCGGAGAAGAATCGGGAGCCCGCTCGCTGGCTGCCACGTCACCCACCCGCGCCGCGTGGCGCCGTGCCGAGGGCGGCGATCTCGGGGCGGTATCGGGCCGTCAACACACCGAAGGGCAGAGAGTAGGGTTGCTCGCCAGCAGCCGCAGCGAGGATGGCAACATGGCCCTGGCCCTCGTGGTATCGCAAGACCCTGCGCTCGCTCAGGATACCGACGTTGAACTGGAGGTCGCAACGAGAGAGCGGCAGGTCGACGACGAAGTCGACTCGATATTGACCGACATCGAGCGACTGAGCCAGCGAGTAGTAGGTCGTGACCGGCACTCCTTCGAGGGTCACCAATCCCATCGAGGCCACAACCTCCTCGACCGGCCGACGGAGCTCAAACTCCATCCGGATCTTCCATGGCTCGTGGAGCCGGAACTCCGCCTGCGGCTTGTCATCCAGAGTCAGGAACTGGAGGCTGACTCCAGCTGCTGGCGTGCCGTCACCAACCGTCGGAAGCCAGAGCCGGTCTGATGATGCAAGCGCGAGATTGCCAACGTACCGGTCGATGATGTCGTCGACCGCGCCGGCGGCCGCGAGCCGGCCGTCCTGGAGCAGCATCGCCCGGGTGCACAGACTGCGGATCGCGGCGAGGTTGTGGCTGACGAAGAGCACGGTCCGCCCCTCCTGGGACACACTCTTCATCCTGCCCAAGCACTTCTTCTGGAAGGCGAGGTCGCCGACGGCCAGGACCTCGTCGACGAGCAGGATCTCGGGCTCGAGGTGGGCAGCGACCGCGAAGGCGAGCCGCAAGTACATGCCCGAGGAGTAGCGCTTGACCGGCGTGTCGATGAACGTCCCGACCTCGGCGAAGCTGACGATCTCGTCGAACTTGGCCGCGATCTCGGCCCGTCGCATGCCGAGGATGGCGCCGTTGAGGAAGATGTTCTCGCGGCCGGTGAGCTCTGGGTGGAAGCCGGTACCGACCTCGAGCAGGCTGCCGACCCGACCGCTGATCTCGGCCCGGCCGGTGGTCGGCTCGGTGATCCGGGACAGCACCTTGAGCAGGGTGCTCTTGCCGGCGCCGTTGCGGCCGATGATGCCGACCGCCTCACCCGGCGCGATCTCGAATGCGACGTCGCGCAACGCCCAGATCGAGGCCCTCTCCGGGTCGGGGCGCGGCCGGCCGAGCGACCGCAGCCGGTCGACCAGGGTCTCGCGCAGCGAGCCGAAGGAGTGGTGCTCGCCGAGCCGGTAGCGCTTGCCGAGGCCGGCGGCGCGAATCGCCGGGGCGGTCACGAGACGGCTCCGGTTGTCGCCAGTGCGGTGGCCGGATCACACGACATCGGCGAAGAACCTCTCGACGCTGCGGAAGTAGCCGACCCCGGTCAGCAGCAGCATGAGCGCTGCCGCCGTGCTGACGGCAACCAGCGGCCACGGGTGGGTGTCGACGCCGAGCGTTGCCCAGCGGAATGCCTCGACGGCACCGGCCATCGGGTTGAGGCCGTAGAGCCAGCCGGGCAGGCCGGCCGCTTCGAGCCTCGGGACGACCAGGCTCGCGGGGTAGATCACCGGCGACACGAACAGCCACATCTGGATCAGGAAGGGAACCACGAAGCGGACGTCGCGGTACTTGACGTTGAGGGCGGACAGCCAGAGCCCGGCGCCGACCGCGGTGATCAGCGCGAGGGCCGCGGGGACCGGCACGGCCAGCAGCCGCAGGCCGACACCGAGCCCGGAGGCCAGGATGATGACCAGCAGCACCGCCAGCGCGATCGCCAGGTCGAGCATCCCGGCGGTCACCGACGCCACCGGCACCATCAGCCGCGGAAAGTAGACCTTGGTGATGAGGTGGGAGGCCCCGACCAGGCTGTTCGAGGCCAGGCTCAAGCCCTGGGCGAAGAAGGTCCACAGCACCATGCCGGCGAACGAGAAGGCGGCGTAGGAAACGCCATCGGAGGCGATTCGGGCGATCCTGCCGAAGAACAGCGTGAACACCGCGGCGGCAAGCAGCGGCTGCAGGATCGCCCAGGCGGCGCCGAGCACGGTCTGCTTGTAGCGGATCTTGATGTCCCGCCAGATCAGGAACTGGAGCAGCTCGCGGTAGTCCCAGAGCTCGGCCGCGCGCAGGGATCCGAACCGGCCAGCCGGCTCGATCACGACCAGGTCGCTGCGGGCGCTCTCGGGTGTGGCTGGATTCACGACAGCGTGCGTCTCCGAGCCGGCCGGCTCTG
>Ga0316622_100001709_pt1 | contig 14622 bp, 11 predicted proteins | sample OWC_Aug_OW2_C1_D_FD_207646 | JGI IMG/M metagenome (GOLD analysis project Ga0316622, IMG submission 207646) | Wetland soil microbial communities from Old Woman Creek delta, Ohio, United States - OWC_Aug_OW2_C1_D5_C | ecosystem: Environmental > Terrestrial > Soil > Wetlands | place: USA: Ohio... | reverse complement strand
CCGCCAGCTCGAGGCGCGCCCCGTCGAAGGTCCCGTGCGCGGTCACGCTCTCCACGACCTCTCCGCCCTCGACCCACTCGAGCACGCCGCGGTCGAGATCAAACGCGATCGAGAAGGAGTCGGACCCGGTGTCGCGCGCGGTCACCGCGAGCGCCGCGTCGAGAACGCCGGACGTGACGCGCGCGGGCCCGGCAGGTGGGACGGGCGATCCGAGCGCGACGTCGGCGCCGGCCACGCGCCCGTCGACGGACAGCGTCCGCGAGGCGGCGTCCCAGTTGAGCTGCCCCGTGATGCTCCCGGCACCGCCGGGCATGTCTCCCTGGACGCTCCCGGCGAAGCGGCCCCCGGCGCCCCGTTCGGCGAGGAGATCGAGCGAGGTGGCGCCGTATGACCATGCGCCCTCGTGGTCGACCACGGTGATCGAGGCGTCCGAGACCCCGATGCGGTGCGGCAGCGCGTCGAACACGGAAGCGAGATCGCCCGCCCTCCGCCCTCGGCCGGTCGTGTCGCCGACCACGAGCACGGCCCGCGGGTGGGTCACGACGACGCTCCCGATGCTGCGGTCGAAGCGGAATCCGGTGCTCAGGAGCCGGCCGAGGCTCACGGCGACCGTCGCCTGGGGCACCTCGATGACCCCGCCGCCGGGGAGATCGATCCGTACGTCGGAGAACCGGACGGACGGAAGCCCGACCTCGATCTCGCCGATGGACACCTGGCCGCCCGTGGCGGACGCGAGGCGCGCGGCGACCGCGTGTCTGAGAGCCGGATGTCTTGACGCGAAGCGGAGCCCGAGCCGCGCCAGCGGCACGAGCACGACGAGGACGAGGGCGAGAACGAGGACCCACTGACGATGGCGCATGCGAGAGGTTCCCGGCCGGCGGCTGGCGCGAACGAGGCCGGCATGGCTGCGGGCGGCGCGGAGACCGCGGACGTGCCGCGCAGGTCAGTCAGGCGGCTGGGCTCAGGCCGCGGCCTTCACCTTCTTCGGGGCGGTCTTGAAGGCGAGCTCGTCGCCGTTCCTGTCGATCTGGATCTCCCCGCCCTCGCCGAGACTGCCCTTCAGGATCTCCTCGGAGAGCGGATCCTCGAGATACCGCTGGATGGCGCGGCGAAGCGGTCTCGCTCCGAAGGCCGGGTCGAACCCCTTCTCGATCAGGAGGTCCTTCGCCGGCTCCGACACGGTGATGGAGACGCCCGCCTCGGTCACGCGCGCCTGGACCTCGCGGACGAGGATGTCCACGATCTGCCTCATCTCGGAAACGCCGAGAGCGTGGAACACGACGGTCCCGTCAACGCGGTTCAGGAACTCCGGGTTGAAGACGTTCTTCAGAGCCTCGGTGACCTTCCCCTTCATCTGGGAGTAGACGTCGTCCGTGTTGTCGTCCTTCCGGAACCCGATACCGCGGCTGTGCGCGATGTCGCGGGCGCCGACGTTGGACGTCATGATGACCACGGTGTTCTTGAAGTCCACGGTGCGGCCGAAGCTGTCGGTCAGCTGTCCGTCCTCAAGCACCTGGAGGAGGATGTTGAAGACGTCGGGGTGCGCCTTCTCGATCTCGTCGAAGAGCACCACGCAGTACGGCCTGCGCCTGACTTTCTCCGTGAGCTGCCCGCCCTCTTCGTATCCGACGTATCCGGGGGGCGCACCCACGAGTCGGGATACCGCGAAGCGCTCCATGTACTCCGACATGTCGAGCCGCACGAGCGCGTTCTCGTCCTCGAACAGGAACTTCGCCAGAGTGCGCGCGAGCTCCGTCTTCCCCACGCCCGTGGGCCCGAGGAAGATGAACGAACCGATCGGACGCTTCGGGTCCCTGAGCCCCGCGCGGTTCCTCCTCACGGCCTTCGCGACGGTCGTGAGAGCTTCCTCCTGCCCCACGACCCTCCTCCTGAGCTCGTCCTCCATCTTGAGGAGCTTCTCGCTCTCCTCCTGCGCGAGCTTCTTGACGGGGATCCCGGTCATGCTCGCCACGACCTCGGCGACGTCCTCCACGTCCACCTTGGCGCGGCGCTGGTGCTTTGCCTGCACGAGGTCTCGCCGGGCCGTCTCGAGCCGCGTCTGGTACTCGCGCTCCTTGTCGCGAAGCTCCGCCGCGCGCTCGAACTCCTGCCGCTCGCTGGCGGCGCGCTTCTCGCACGACACCTGGTCGAGCTCGTGCTCGAGCTCCTTGATCTCGAAGGGGATGGCGCTCACCTCGAGCCTCGCGCGCGCCCCGGCCTCGTCGATGACGTCGATGGCCTTGTCGGGCAGGAAGCGGTCCGACACGTACCGGTCCGCGAGCTTCGCGGCGGCCGCGAGCGCGTCGTCCGTCATGTCCACGCCGTGGTGCTCCTCGTAGCGGCAGCGGAGCCCCTTCAGGATCTCGATCGTCTGCTCGACGGTCGGAGGATCGACGATGATGGGCTGGAACCTCCGCTCGAGCGCACCGTCCTTCTCGATGTGCTTGCGGTACTCGTCGAGCGTCGTGGCTCCGATGCACTGCAGCTCGCCTCGCGCGAGGACCGGCTTCAGCATGTTGGCCGCGTCGATGGCCCCCTCGGCCCCCCCGGCCCCCACGATCGTGTGAAGCTCGTCGATGAAGATGATGACGTTCTCGCTCTCACGGATCTCCCCGATGAGCGTTTTCAGGCGCTCCTCGAACTGGCCTCTGTACTTGGTGCCGGCCACGGTGGACGAGAGGTCCAGCATCACGAGCCTCTTGTCCTTGAGGGTCGCGGGCACCTCGTTCGCGACGATCCTCTGAGCCAGCCCTTCGACGATGGCCGTCTTGCCGACGCCCGGCTCGCCGATCAGGACGGGGTTGTTCTTCTTCCTCCTCGAGAGCACCTGAAGCACCCGTTCGATCTCGCGCTGCCTCCCGATGACCGGGTCGAGGTGCCCCTTCCTGGCGAGCTCGGTCAGGTCGCGCCCGAACTGGTCGAGCGTGGGCGTGTCGGCCGAGCGCCCCTCGTCCTCGCCGCCCTCCTCCCCAGCCGCGGCCCCGCCGAGGACCTTCATGACCTGATCGCGCGCGGTGCGGAGATCGACGTCGAGGTCGCGAAGCACCTTCGCGGCCACGCCCTCGCCCTCGCGGACGAGCGCGAGAAGGAGATGCTCCGTCCCGATGTACTGGTGGTGGAGGATCCTCGCCTCCTCGCGGGCGAGCTCGAGCACGGTCTTCGCCCTCGGCGTCCACTGCGTCTCCTTCACCGAGGCGCCGTAGCTTCCGCGGGCGACGTAGGACTCGACCATCTCCCTCACCGTGTCGAGGTCGATCGCGAGCTCCCGGAGCACCGTCGCCGCCACGCCCTCCCCTTCCCGGACGATGCCGAGGAGCAGGTGCTCCGTGCCGAGATAGTCGTGGTGCAGCCTCGCTGCTTCCTCTCGGGCGAAGTAGAGCACCCTCCTCACGCGCGGGGTGAAGTCACTCTGTCTCGGCATCACAAGCCTCCATGTGGACGCGCGGCGCTACGCCGCCGGTGCGAGCTCCCGCCGCACGATGTCGGCCCTCGCCGCGTCGCGCTCCTCGGCGGAGGATCCTCCGCCGGCGTACGCGACGTGCCCGGGCTGCGTCATGACCAGGAGCCTGTTCACGGCCGCGAGCCCGACCGACGTGATCATCCCGAGGGCAACGCCCAGACGCAGCGACGACCCGAGTTCCATCACCTCGGAGGCCGACAGCAGTCGCGCGCTGCGCAGGATGCCCCAGGACCTGTGGATCTCGTCCGAGATCCGACGGTCCTTCTCGACGAGCCTCTCTCGCGCCTCGCACTCGAGACCCGCCAGCCTGCCGGCGACGCGCTCGACGGTGTACGCGATGTCCTCCTCGGACTGCCCGAGGGTCGTCTGGTTGGACACCTGGAAGAAGGCCCCCTGGGCGTCGCTCCCCTCACCGTAGGAACCTCTGACGGAGAGCCCCAGCTTCGAGACGCTCCCCAGCACTTCCGACACCCTGCCGCTTCTTGACAACCCAATGAGGTGCGCCAGCACGGAAACCCGCATGCCGGTGCCGACGTTCGTCGGGCAAGCTGTGAGATACCCCCAGTCGCTGTGGAAAGCGTAATGCAAGTTCCGGTCCAGTTCAGACTCGATCTTCCCCACGAGCCGCCAGGCGTCGACGGGCTGCAGGCCCGACCGGATGCACTGGAGGCGGATGTGGTCCTCCTCGTTCACCATCGCGCTCACGATCTCGCGCTCGCCGATGACGACGGCCCTGCCGGTCGGGTCGCTGGCGAAGTCCGGGCTCACGAGGTGCCTCTCGACGAGAACGCTGCGGCTCGCGCGGTCGGCCTCGGGCATGTCGATCACGAGCGCGTTCCGCAGGTAGTTGCTTCTGAGCGCCGCCTCGACGACACGCGCGCGGACGCGCTCGAGGTCGGAGGCGCCCGCCCGGTTGGGGAAGCGCTCGCCCTCGAGGCTGCGGGCGACACGGACCCGAGTCGAGAGAATGGCGTCCGACCTCGCGCCGGAGGCGTCGAGCCACGCGGCCGGTTCCCGCATCATCGCGTCAAACGTCCACATCGTCCTTCCCAAGCCCCAGCGCGATCTCCTTTTCGCGAACGAGGTCCCGCAGCTCGGCGGCGCGCTCGTACTCCTCGCGTCTGACGGCGCGCTCGAGCTCGGACCTGAGCCTGCGTACCTCGCGGCGCGGTCCCTCGGTCGGCTCGAGCGACGACGGCACGCGGCCGCCGTGCTCGCAGCTCCCGTGGATCCGGCGCAGAAGCGGCGCCAGCTCGTCGCGGAACGACTCGTAGCACGCCGAGCAGCCCAGCTTCCCCGTCCGCCGGAACTCCGCGAGCGAGAGGCCGCACCCGCCGCAGATCGGTCCCGGCTCCGGCGCACCGGACCTCCCGACCTCCTCGATGAGCCCCATCAGGATGTTCACGAGAGGCCCGGAGAGCGACGAGAGCGAAGCACTCACGCCCCGCTTCCCGGCGCACTCCTCGCACAGGTGCCACGTCGCGGCCTTCCCGTTGGCGAACTCGGTGTACGCGACCCTGGCTTCGGCCTTCCCGCACTCGTCGCAGGTCATTCCGCCGGCCCCCTGCCCTCCGCGGCTCTGCCCGCTTTGAGCGTGATGACGCGGTCCGCCCGCCCGGAAAGCTCCTCGTTGTGCGTCACGATGACGAACGTCTGCCCGGTCGACTCCCTGAGCTCCCAGACGAGCTCGTGAAGCTCCGCGCTCGAGGCCCTGTCGAGGTTGCCGGACGGCTCGTCCGCGAGAACGACGAGCGGGCCCGTCGAGAGAGCCCTCGCGACCGCCACGCGCTGCTCCTCCCCTCCGGAGAGCTCGCCGGGCTTGTGATCGGCGCGCTCGGAGAGCCTGACGCGCCCGAGGAGTTCCTCCGCGCGCGACGCGGCGTCCGGCCGCGCCATGCCCGCGATGAGGCAGGGCATCATCACGTTCTCGAGGGCCGTGAGCTCCTTCAGAAGGTGGTGGAACTGGAAGACGAACCCCACGTTCCTGTTCCTGAAGGCGGCGCGGTCCGAGTCGGAGAGCGCGAAGGCGTCGGTGGAGTCGATGAGAACCCTGCCGCCGGTCGGCGTGTCGAGAGTCCCCATGATGTGGAGGAGCGTGCTCTTGCCGACGCCGGACGGCCCGACGATCGCGACGATCTGCCCGCGCCCGATCGTGAGGTCGACGCCCGTCAGCACGTCGAGCCGCTTGGGGCCGCTCACGAAGCTCTTGGTGACTCCCTCGACTCGCAGGATCGGATCCATGCCTACTTCCTTCGTATCGCCTCGACGGGCGCGAGACGAGACGCCTGCCAGGCGGGATAGAGCGCGGCCGCGTAGGTGATGAGGAGCGCGGCCACGGCGACCACGAGGAAGTCGAGCCCGCGCATCTGGACCGGGAGCGTCTCGATCGGGTAGACGTCGCCGGGAAGGCTCACGAACTGGTAGCGATCGAGGAGCGTTGCCATGACGAGACCGGACATGGTGCCGATGGCGGTCCCGATGAAGCCGATCACGAGCCCCTCGAACATGAAGATCCGCATGATGGAGCGCGGCGTCGCCCCCATGGACTTCATGATGCCGATGTCCTTGGTCTTCTCCATCACGACCATGATGAGCGTGCTCGCGATGTTGAACGCGGCGACCATCACGATGAGGGAGAGGATCCAGAACATGACCTTCTTCTCCATCCTCATCCACTTGAACAGATTGCGGTTGAGCTCGATCCAGTTGTTCGCCCTGAACGGGAAGCCGCCGAGCCCCGCGACGATGCTCTCGCCGATCTCGGGCGCGCGATAGGGGTCGGTCGTCTTGACCGAGATCCCGACCACGGCGTTCTTGAGCCCAAAGAGCGACTGCGCGCTCGCAAGGTCAATGTACACGAGGGACTGGTCGTACTCAAACATGCCGGAGCTCATGAGGCTCGCGACCTCGAAGCGGCTCACGGCGGGCATGAGCCCCATCGGCGTGAGCACGTACTCGAAGGGCGACGAGAGCGCCACCGTGTCGCCGACGCCCGCGCGCAGCCTGCCGGCGAGCTCGTCGCCGAGGATGGCCTGCGGGAGGTGCCCCGGCTTCGTCGCGAGGTCCGTGACCGGCGGGTCCACGTTCGTGAGAATGTCGGAGACGAGCGCCTCGGAGGCGAACTGGATGCCGCGCACGACCGCGCCGTCGGCCCCTCCCCGTCCCTTGAGCACGCCCTTCGAATACGTGAAGGGCGCCGCCGCGACGACGTCGGGCATCGACCTGATGCGCTCCGAGAGGGCCTCGTAGTCGTGGATCGGCTCGTTCCCGAACGTGAGCACGATGACGTGCGCGTTGATGCCGATGATCCGCTTGTGGATCTCGCGCTCGAAGCCGTTCATGACCGCGAGGACGACGACGAGCGCCATCACGCCCACGGCCACGCCGGCGATGGATATCCAGCTGATGAGCGAGATGAAGCGCGTCTTCCTCTTCGCCCTGAGGTACCGCCAGGCCACGAACCACTCGAACGCCAAGGTCCTCTCCTCTCGCGTGCCGGGTCGGCGCCGCTGAACGGGCGCGACCGCCGGGCTCAGTCCTCCTGGCGCATCGCGGGGAACAGGAGGACGTCGCGGATGTTCCACGAATCCGTGAGCAGCATGACCAGACGGTCGACGCCGATCCCGAGCCCCCCGGTCGGCGGCATGCCGTGCTCGAGGGCCTGCAGGAAGTCCTCGTCCATGCCCTGCGCCTCGAGGTCACCGCCCTCGCGCAGGGCCTGCTGCCCCTCGAACCGCCGCCGCTGCTCGTCCGGGTCGTTGAGCTCGGTGAACGAGTTGCCGAGCTCGAGTCCCCCGATGAAGACCTCGAAGCGCTCCACGAGGTCGCCCTCGCCGGGCGCCGCCTTCGCCAGTGGCGAGATCTCCCTCGGGTAGTCCACGAGGAACGTGGGCTGCACGAGCCCCGGCTCGACGCGGTCCGCGAGGATCCTCTCGACGATGGCCCCGTGGGACTCGCTGCCGTCCAGCTCGAGCCCCGCGGCCTTCGCCGCCGTGAGCAGAGCGTCCCTGCTTGCCGCGCGCGGCACGCCGACGGCCTCGGCGACCGCGTCCGTGACGCTGAGCCGCTTCCACGGCGGGGAGAGATCGATCGTGCCGTCGCGCCACGGCAGGGTCCGGGTCCCCAGGATCCCGTCGGCGAGACGGATGATCATCGACTCGGTGAGCTCCATCATGCCCTCGTAGTCGGAGTAGGCCTGATAGAGCTCGAGCTGAGTGAACTCCGGGCTGTGCGTCCTGTCCATCCCCTCGTTCCTGAAGTCCTTGCCGATCTCGTAGACGCGCTCGAACCCGCCCACGATGAGCCGCTTGAGGTAGAGCTCGTCCGCGATCCGGAGGTAGAGGGGCATGTCGAGCGCGTAGTGGTGGGTCGTGAAGGGACGCGCGAACGCGCCCCCGTAGATCGGCTGGAGGATGGGCGTCTCCACCTCGAGGAACCCCCGCTCCTCGAGAAAGCGTCGGATCCCGGACACCACCGCGCTCCTCAAGGCGAACACCCTGCGGCTGTCCTCGTTTGCGATCAGGTCGAGGTAGCGATGGCGGGACCTCTGCTCCGTGTCCCTGAGCCCGTGCCACTTCTCGGGAAGCGGGCGGAGCGCCTTGGCCAGCATCTCGAAGGAGACCACCTTGACGCTCACCTCGCCCGACCTGGTCTTCATGACCTCGCCGCGCGCTCCCACGATGTCGCCGAGGTCGAAGAGCCTCCAGAGCGCGAAGCGCTCCGGACCGACGACGTCCTCCCGCACGTAGATCTGGAGCTTCCCTCTCCCGTCCTCCAGGTCGGCGAAGGCCGCCTTCCCATGCCCTCGGATGGCGGTGAGCCTCCCTGCGACCGCCACCTCCCGCCCCTCCACGGCCGCGAAGCCGTCGACGACGTCCTTCGTCCAGTGCGTGCGCGCCGCGCGCGTCGGATACGGGTCGACGCCGCGCTCGCGCAGGCGCGCGAGGTTCTCCCTCATGCCGGCCATCACGCCGCCCTCGCTCTTCTCCAAGCACTCCCTCCTTCTCGCGCCCCGGGGACCGCGGCGCTAGCTCGCCTTGAGGTAGGCCTCGATGAACTCGTCCAGCCTGCCGTCGAGCACGGCCGTCACGTTGGAGGTCTCGAGCCCCGTCCGCACGTCCTTCACGAGCTGGTACGGGTGGAGCACGTACGACCGGATCTGGCTCCCCCAGGCGATGTCCTTCTTCTCGGGCGCGGCGGCCTCCTGCTCCTTCCGCCTCTCCTCCTCCCGGATCGCGTACAGCCGCGCGCGGAGGACCTTCATCGCGTTCTCGCGATTCCGGAACTGGGAGCGCTCGTTCTGGCAGGACACGACGATGCCCGTGGGAATGTGCGTGATGCGAACGGCGGTCGAGCTCTTGTTCACGTGCTGGCCGCCGGGTCCGCTCGCCCGGAAGAAGTCGACCCGGACGTCGGCGTCGCTGATCTCGACGTCGCCCGCTTCCTCGACCTCCGGGTATGCCGCGACGGACGCGAAGGACGTGTGGCGCCTGTGCGCCGCATCGAAGGGAGACAGCCGCACGAGCCTGTGGACGCCCGCCTCGGCGCGGAGGTACCCGTAGGCGTACTGCCCCCTGACGAGCACGGTCGCGCTCTTGATGCCCGCCCCGTCACCAGGTTGCGCGTCCATGAGCTCGGCCTCGAAGCCCCGCTTCGCGGCCCAGGCGAGGTACATCCTCAAGAGCATCTGGGCCCAGTCCTGGGAGTCGGTTCCGCCGGCGCCCGGGTGGATCGCGAGGATCGCGTTCTTGTCGTCGTCCGGGCCGGAGAGCATCTTCCGGAACTCGAGCTCCTCCAAGCGGTGCGACAGGGAGGCGAGCTCGCGCCTGGCTTCGTCCGCCGCTTCTCCCTCCTCGTCGTCGGTCATGTCGATGAGCGCCTCGACGTCACCCACGCTCTTCTCAAGCGCGGCGAGCGGTTCGAGCCACGCCTTGAGAGCGTTCATCTCGTCGATGGCGACCTTGGCCTTCGCCCCGTCCTGCCAGAACGCCGGCTGGGCAACGGTGCGCTCGAGCTCGAGGCGCCGCTTCTCCTTGGCGCCGACGTCAAAGATGGCTCCTGAGCTCGTCGACGCGGGTGCGAAGCCCCCCGAGCTCCTTCTCCAGTTCGTTCCTCATTGCGGCTCCCTGTCCAGGGCCGGAAGCGACTGCCAGAGCGAGGCCACGCGAGACTCGAGCTCCGCCTGCGATCCGACGTTCGGGATCACGATGTCGGCCGCGTCGACCAGGCGCTCTTCGGGCAGCTGCGCGCCCGCGCGGGCGAGTGCCTCTGCACGCGGCAGGCCGTCGCGCTCGAGCCGCGCGACGCGGAGAGCGAGCGGGGCGGTCACGACCACGACCAGGTCAAAGAGGTCGAGCACGTCCCACTCGACGAGGAGCGCAGCCGCGACCACCAGCACCCCCCGCTCGCGGACGCGCTCTTCGTCCTCCATGCGGGCGACGAGCGCGTCGATGAGAGGCGGGTGCGTCAGGGCGTTCAGGCGCGCGAGACCGTCCTCAGACGCGAATGCGACCGCGGCCAGCCTCGACCTGTCGAGCGAGCCGTCGGACGCGATCACCGCGTCCCCGAACTCCGCCGCGAGCGCCCGGAGGAGCTGCGTGCCCGGCGCCACGAGCTCTCTCGCGACCGCGTCCGCCTCGATGACCACGGCCCCCCTGGCCGCCAGCAGCCGCGCCGCCAGGCTCTTCCCCGATCCGATGCCGCCCGTGAGCCCGACGCGGAACACTGGGGCCTCCTAGTGCGCCTCGTGCCAGCTGTCGCCGACGGCCACGGTCACGTCGACGGGAACGACGAGCTCGATGCCCGGCGGCCTCTTCATGCTCTCGGTCGCGAGCGCGGCGCACTCCTCGACAGCTCCGGCGTCGACCTCGAAGACGAGCTCGTCGTGGACCTGGAGGACCATCTGCGCCGGAAGCCCCGACTCGGAGATCCGCCGGTCGGCCTCGATCATGGCGACCTTGATCATGTCGGCGGCGCTCCCCTGGATGGGAGTGTTCACGGCGGTCCGTTCGGCCATCGCCTGCACGCTCTGCGTGGCGGCCGAGAGCCCGTGGATGGGCCGGCGCCTGCCCAGCATCGTGGTCGAGTAGCCGAGGGCCCGGGCGTCGCGGACCGCCCGCTGCGAGTACTCGCGCACGCGCGGGTACGTCTCGAAGTAGCGGTCAATGAACCCGGCGGCCGCCTCCGTCTCGATCCCGAGCTGCCGGGCGAGCCCGTACGCCGTCATCCCGTACATGATGCCGAAGTTCACGGCCTTCGCCCAGTCGCGCTGCTCCTTCGTGACGGCGCCTTCCTCGACGCCGAAGATGAGCGCCGCGGTCTCGCGGTGGAAGTCCTTGCCAGCGTGGAACGCGGCGATGAGACCGGGATCGCCGGACAGGTGCGCCATGATCCTGAGCTCGATCTGCGAGTAGTCGGCGGACACGAGCCTGCGGCCTCTGCCGGCGACGAACGCCTTGCGGATCTCCCGCCCGAGGTCGGTCCTCGTCGGAATGTTCTGGAGGTTCGGGTTGCTGCTCGACAGCCTCCCCGTGGAGGCCACCGTCTGGTTGTAGGACGTGTGGACCCGTCCGGTGCGGGCATTCACGAGCTTCGGGAGCGCGTCGAGATAGCCGGCCTTGAGCTTCATGAGCTGCCGGTACGAGAGGACGAGACCCGCCACCTCGTGCTTCGGCGCCAGCGCGAGGAGCGCCCGCTCGTCCGTGGAGTGCCCCGTCTTCGTCCGCCTGCCCTTCCTGAGGCCGAGCTTCTCGTAGAGCACCTGCGCGACCTGCTTGGGCGAGTCGAGGTTGAACTCCACACCGGCCAGGCTCCACACGGCCTCCCGGAGCCTGTCGGCCTCCCGCCCGTAGTCGACCGCGAGCCTCCCCAGGAACTCCGTGTCGATGGCGACGCCGGCAAGCTCCATCCGGGCGAGCACCGGGATCAGCGGAAGCTCCACACCGGCCATGAGCGTCCACTGGCCGCCCTTCTCGACCTCCGGGCGGAGGACCAAAGCCAGCTCCCACGAGGCGTCGGCGTCCGCGCACGCGTAGTCGCGCGCCGCGTCCAGGGAGACGTCCGCGAAGCTCAGCTGCTCGCTGCCCTTGCCGATGAGCGACTCGATCGGCGTCATCGTCCGGTGGAGATGCGCGAGGGCGAGGGCCGAGAGGGAGTGCGAGCGCCTCTCGGGGTCCAGAAGATACGAGGCCACCATCGTGTCGAACGCGATCGGCCGCAGCTCGATGCCGTGGCAGCGCAGGACCTCGTAGTCGAACTTGAGGTTCTGACCCACCTTCGGGACAGAGCTGTCTTCGAGCAGGACCCTGAGCCTCTCCAGCGCCGGGCCGGGGTCGAGCTGGCTGCCGGCGGTCCGGAGCGCCACGTAGTGGGCCCTCCCCGCGGAGTTCGAGAGCGAGATCCCGACGATCGACGCCGTGTGCGGATCGAGCGAGGTCGTCTCGAGGTCCACGGCGCATCCCATGGGCGTGCGCAGCGCCTTGATGACAGCGTCCAGACCCGAAATGTCCACCACCGCCTCGTACGCGCGGTCGCCCGGCGCGGTCGGGCGCGCGTCGCTCGGCATCACACGGTTCAGGAGCGACGAGAACTCGAGCTCGCGGAAGAGCGGAACGACCGCGTGCGCGTCGACGGGTCGCCGCGCGAGCGTTTCGAGGTCGAGCTCCACCGGGGCGCGCGTGTCGATCGTCGCGAGCGAGCGGCTCTGGAGCGCCGCGTCCCCGTGCTCCTTGAGGCTCTTCCGTCGCGCCTGCCCGGTGACCTCATCGACGCGCTTGAGAGCCTCCTCGATCGTGCCGAACCTGGCCACGAGGTCCGTCGCCGTCTTCTTCCCGATCCCCGGCACGCCCGGGATGTTGTCCGACGCGTCGCCCATGAGACCGAGAACCTCGACCACGCGCGCGGGCGGCACGCCGAAGGCGCGCTCGACCTCCTCCGGAGTGTACTCGATCCCCTTCATGGGGTCGTACACCCTCACCAGCTCGTCGACCAGCTGGAAGAAGTCCTTGTCGCCGGAGACGATCAAGGAGCGCATGCCCCGCGCCCCGGCCTTTGCGGCCAGCGTGCCGATGACGTCGTCGGCCTCGTACCCGGCCACTTCGAGGATCGGGATGCCCAGGGCCTGGACCGCCCTCCTGATGAGGGGAAGCTGTGCCACGAGGTCCTCGGGCATGGAGGGCCGCGTGGCCTTGTATGCCGCGTACGCGCGGTGACGGAACGTCGGCTCGGGCGTGTCGAACACGACGGCCACGTGCCGCGGGTCGGCTCGCTCCAGGAGGCCGATCAGGGACGACACGAAGCCGTACACCGCGCTCACGTTCATGCCGTTCGTCGTCACGAGGGGCGCGCGCATGAAGGCGAAGTGCGACCGATAGGCGAGCGCGCTTCCGTCCACGAGGCAGAGGTCCGTGGGCCCCGAGAGGTCTCCGGACGGCCGTGCGGCTCCTTGGGCCACCTGCGTCATCGGTAGAGGTTCTTCTCCCGGATGTAGGCCTCGACTTCGGACGGCACGAGGTACCGGATGCTCCTCCCGAGGCGGACCCTCTCGCGGATGTCGCTCGAGGAGACGTCGAGCGAGGGCATGTCCAGCAGGCGCACCCTGTCCCTGAACCTGGGCTCCGCCTGCTCGACCGTGAACCCGGGGCGCGGAGCCACGACGAACTCGCACTCGGACAGGAGTTCGTCGGGCGACTTCCACGTGGCGAGCTGCGCGAGGCTGTCCGACCCGACGATCAGGCAGAGTTTCTCCCCCGGCCGCTCCCGCCTGAACATCCTGACCGTGTCGATGGTGTAGGAGACGTCAGGGCGCCGCCCCTCGACGTCGGAGACCGAGAGTCGTGCGTTGCCGAGCAGAGCCCGTCTCACCATCTCGATCCTGTCGTCGAAGGACGCGAGGCTCGCGCCACGCTTGTGAGGCGGCCTCGCCGCCGGCACGAAGACGACGGTGGAGAGGCGGAGCTGCTCGAGAGCCTCCTCCGCCATGACGAGGTGAGCGATGTGTATGGGATCGAAGGTCCCGCCGATGAGCCCGGTCGCCAAGACGCACACCCCCTTCGCGGCGCGGGATGGCGCTAGCGCGCCCCCATCTCGGGGGCGGCCGCCTTGGCCTCCTCGCTCGCGGGATAGAGCTCGATCAGCCGCCCGTAGACCTCTTGCGCCTCGGCCGTCTTCCCTTCCCGCCCGAGGCTCCTGGCCTGAGCGAGGAGCGCCTTGGGCGCCCAAGGCGTGTCCGCGTAGTCGCGCGCCACGGCTTCGAGATAGACGCGCGCTGCGGCCGCGCTCTCGAGCCTCTCGTAGAGGAGCGCGGTGTCGTAGTCCTTCTGCGCCAGCCTGGACCGGAGCTCGGCGATCCTCTCTCGCGCAGGAGGCGTCAGGGGACTCTCCGGATACTGGGCAGCGAAGCGCTCGAGCTGCTCGATGGCGCGCTTCGTCATCTCCTGGTCCAGCGGGGCCGGCAGCGACTGGTCGTAGTACGCGAGCCCGAGCTTGTAGGAGGCATCGGGCACGAGCGGCGACCTCGGGTAGTCCGACGGCAGGCGCCTGTAGTCGCCCTCGGCCATCGCGTAGTCCCGCATCGCGCGGTGCGAGTCCCCGAGCGCCAGGAGCGCGTCGTCCGCCAGCTCGTGGAGCGGGGACTCCGTCAGCACGCGGTTCATGGCCTCGATGGCGAGCAGGTGGTCGCCCCTGGACGCCGCGGCCGTGCCGATCTGGTAGGTCTCCTCAACGGTCACGTCGCCGATCGTGGGGATCGGCGAGCAACCGCCCACGACGACGAGCACCGCGACGAGGAGCGCGAGCGCGGTCCCGCTCACGATCGCAGTGGCACTGTGCACGCGCGGACCTCCTTCGGGTGCTGCGAGCGCTCTAGCTCGATTCCTGGCTGGTGTAGAAGAGGTAGATGAGTCCACCGACGATGCCCGCGACGATCAGGGGTTCGAGCACCTTGTCCCATCCCCCGGACTCGAGGGTCGGCTCGGTGAACGGCTGTCCAGGCGTCGCAAGCTGGTTCACCACGGAGCCTGAGATCACCTCGTGCCGGGTCCGGCTTGCGTTGCCGGCCCACACAACGTCCTTCGTGGTCGAGCTCGAAAGCTGGAAATGGATGTCGACGTCCGTCTTGCGCTCCACGAGGCGCGCCCCCACGATCCACTCGCGCCACGTCCGCG
>Ga0316622_100001708_pt1 | contig 14623 bp, 14 predicted proteins | sample OWC_Aug_OW2_C1_D_FD_207646 | JGI IMG/M metagenome (GOLD analysis project Ga0316622, IMG submission 207646) | Wetland soil microbial communities from Old Woman Creek delta, Ohio, United States - OWC_Aug_OW2_C1_D5_C | ecosystem: Environmental > Terrestrial > Soil > Wetlands | place: USA: Ohio... | reverse complement strand
GCTGCTGAAAAAGGCCCATCTGCGGCGTTGGCGCGCTCCCGCGGCGCTGCGGCGTACGAACCAAGTACGCCTCGCACCTCGGCCGGGTACCCATCCAGGGGATGGGTGGCGCCGCCTTGCATCTGGACCTTTTTGAGCAGCCTGAGGGAAAAGGAGTTTTTCATCAACCTGCTAGGTCGTGGCGCGCGTGATCGCCGCCAGGACCCTCGGGGGGGACATGGGCAGATCCGCCAGCCGGACCCCCGTGGCCGCGTGGATGGCGTTGGCGACGGCCGCCATGGGCGGCACGATGGGGACCTCGCCGACGCCGCGGACCCCGAAGGGGTGCCGCGGATTGGGGACCTCGACCATCACGGCCTCGATCATGGGCAGGTCCGAGGCCACCGGCACCCGGTAGTCGAGAAAGCCCGGATTTTCGAGGCGCCCGTTGGCGTCGTAGATGTACTCCTCGTTCAGGGCCCAGCCGATCCCCTGGGCGACTCCGCCCTGGATCTGGCCCTCCACGTAGCTCGGGTGGATGGCCCGGCCGACATCCTGGATGGCGGTGTAGCGCAGGATCTTCACCTGCCCCGTCTCCGGATCCACCTCAACGTCGCAGAGGTGCGTGGCGAAGCCCGGACCCGCGCCCTGGGCGTTGATGGAGGCCTTGGCGCTGATGGGGCCGCCGGTGCGGCCGGCCTTGAGCGCGATGGCGGCCAGGGGCAGGGGCGCGAACCGGCCGGGATCGGCGTCCGAGGGCACGGCGGCGCCGTCTCTCCACTCGATCGCCTCCGGGCTGACGTCCAGGATGAGCGCCGCGCGGCGCTTGAGCTCGCCCACCACTTCCTGGGCGGCCTGCACCACCGCCATGCCCGTCGCGAAGGTGACCCGGCTCCCGCCGGTCAGGAAGCTATAGCCGATTGAGCTGGTGTCGCCGACGATGGGCCGTACCCGCTCTACGGGGATGCCCAGGACCTCGGCCGCCATCATGGCCATGGAGGCGCGGGATCCCCCGATGTCCGGGTTGCCCGAGACCACCACGGCGGTCCCGTCCTCGTTGATGTGGACCTCCGCGGTGGACTCCCCGCCGATGTTGAACCAGAAGCCGGAGGCCACCCCCCGGCCCTGGTTGGGGCCGAGTGGCGCCGCGTAGTGCGCGTGCTTCTTAGCCGCCTGCAGGGTCTCGACGTACCCGATGTCCTTCCAGATCGGGCCGTAGACGGCGCGGGTGCCGTCCTTGGCGGCGTTCTTCTCGCGGAGCGCGATGGGGTCGAGGCCGAGCGTGCGGGCCAGCTCGTCCAGGCAGCTCTCCACGGCGAAGGAGGCGATGGGCGCCCCGGGCGCGCGGTAGGCGGCCACCTTGGGGCGGTTACACACCACGTCGTAGCCGGTGACGCTCACGTTGTCGAGGTCGTACATGGCAAAGGCGGCCATGCAGCCCGGCTGCACCGGCGAGCCGGGGAAGGCGCCGGCCTGGTACTTGAGCACGGCCTGCGCGCCCGTGATCTTCCCGTCGCGGGTGGCGCCGATCTTCACTTCGACCACGGCACCGGAGGTCGGCCCCGTGGCCCGGAAGACCTCCTCGCGGGTCATCACCATCTTGACCGGTCGGCCGGACTGCTTTGATAGGGCCAGGGCCAGCGGCTCGAGATACACCAGGGTCTTGCCGCCGAACCCGCCGCCGATCTCGGCCGGGGTGACGCGAATGCTGGAGATGGGCAGGCCGAGCAGCTTGGCGCAGTAGGCGCGGACCATGAACTGGCCCTGGCTGCTGCACCAGATCTGGCACTGGCCGTCGGCGCCGGCCGAGGCGACGCAGGCATGGGGCTCGATGTAGGCCTGGTGGACGGGCTTCGTCGTGTAGCGCCGCTCGAGGACGACCTGCGCGGCGCGGAAGCCGGCCTCCACGTCGCCGAGCGAGAAGTGCACCCGCTTGGCGACGTTGGACGGCGTGCGCGGCGCCGGGTCCACACCCTGGGTGATGAGGTCGTCGTGCAGGAGCGGGGCGCCCGGGGCCATGGCGGCCTCGACGTCAATGACGTGGGGCAGCGGCTCGTAGACGACCTCGATCAGGTCGAGGGCCGCGTCCGCAATGGCGCTGGATGTGGCGGCCACGGCGGCCACGGCGTGGCCCTCGTACAGGACCTTGCCGCGGGCCATGCAGTTGCACGACAGATCGCGGAAGTTCATGGGCCCCTCCCCGACGAAGGCTTCCTCGGAGGCGATCTCGGGGAAGTCGGCGGCCGTGACGACGGCCTTCACGCCGGGCAGCGCCCGGGCCTTCTCGACATCGATGGAGACGATCCGGGCATGGGCGTGGGGGCTGCGCTTGACCTTGCCCACCAGCATGCCGGGGAGGGACAGGTCCGCCCCGAAGGCGGCCCGGCCGGTCACCTTCTCGACGCCGTCGGGGCGAACGGGACGGGTCCCGACCACCTTGAACTGACCCTGGGTTCCCATGGTTGCCATGGCTCGCTCACTCCCCTCGTATCTCGGCTGCCGCGTCCATGACGGCGCGGATGACCTTGTCGTATCCCGTGCAGCGGCAGAGGTTGCCCGCCAGCCAGTAGCGCGCCTCGGTTTCTGTCGGGCTGGGATTGCGGTCGAGCAGGGCCTTGGCCGCGACCAGGAGTCCGGGCGTGCAGAAGCCGCACTGCAGCGCCGCGGCCTCGAGGAAGTGCTTCTGCACCGGGTGCAGGCGCTCCCCCTGGGCCAGGCCCTCGATGGTTTCGATCCGGCGCCCCTCGGCCTCGACCGCGAGCATCAGGCAGGAGCAGACCAGCCGCCCGTCCACGATGACGCTGCAGGCCCCGCAGTCACCGGAGCTGCAGCCTTCCTTGCTGCCCGTCAGCTGCAGCTCGTCGCGCAGGGCGTCGAGCAGCGTCTGCTGCGTCTCGCAGAGAAACTCCACGGGCTCGCCGTTGATGGTGGTGGACACGTGATGCTTGCTCATCGGCGTTCTCCTGCGCGCGCGAAGGCGATGCCGGCCGCCCGCCGCGCCAGGACGCCGGCGACCTGGGTCCGGTACTCGATAGTCCCCCGCTTGTCGGTGATGGGCTTGCAGGCGCGGCGCGCGGCGGCATCGAGCCGCTGTAGCGTCTCCGCGTCCAGCCGGTGCCCGACGAGGGCGGCGGCGGCCTCGGGGACGAGGATCGCGGTGGGGGCGACCGCCCCGAGCACGACCCGCGCCTCCGTGCAGGTGCCGCCAGCCTCCAGGGTGACGCTCACCGCGGCGCCGACGACGGCGATGTCCATCTCCGTTCGCGGGATGAGGCGGAGATAGGCGTCGGCTGAGCGCGGCGGCCGCTTGGGCAGGCGGAACTCGACGACCAGCTCGCCCTTGGCGAGCGATGTCCGCCCCGGCCCCGTGGCGATGGCCTCGACGGGGACTTCCCGCCTGCCGCCGGGGCCCGCCACGACGCAGGTCGCGCGTGCGGCGATCAGGGCCGGGACGCTGTCGGCCGCCGGCGAGGCGTTGCAGAGGTTGCCGGCGAGCGTGGCCCGGCCCTTCACCTGGATCGAGCCGATGAGCCCGGCGGCCTCCACGACCCCCGGCCAGGCCGCCTTCAGGCCCTGGTGCTCGGTGAGCAGGATGCAGGGGGTGGCGGCCCCGATCGCGAAGCCGCCAGGGTCCTGGCGGATGCCGATGATGCCGGGGATCCGCTTGATGTCGACGATCAGATCGGGCTGGATGCGACCGGAGCGCAGCTGAACCAGCAGATCGGTCCCCCCGGACAGGACCTTCGCGGTACCGTTGGCGCCGGCCAGGACGCTGACCGCCTCGTCAATGGTGGTCGGTGCACTGTAGCTGAGCATGGGCATAGATGCTCCTGCGTGATGGAACGATCTGGACGGGAAGGGCGGAGACAAGAAGCAGGGCGAACCTACGGGCCCCGCCGATGATGTGTATGACGAACGCGGTGGTCAACGGGCCGTGTCGACACCCAATGCGCGGGCATTGCAGCTCTTCCCTTGGGCCGGTGGCATACGTTTTCAGAGACGGCAGACTCTAGAGCGGCTGCGGGGACCTGTCAAGAATAAATGACTGAATCAATCCCCTTTAGTCCTGCCGATGTCCATCCGACTCCCGCCTCTGGACCTGTTCCGATTCTCTCGCTGCATCCGTTTGGATTCGAGAACGAGCAGGGTCCTGCGCTGCAGCTGCACCGCCCCTGATGATCCTGACGCGCTCGGAGGAACCGTTCCGAAGGGATAGACGATCGCACGCCTCGAGTGCCGGCCAGATACCCTGCGGCACGGGGGATGCCTCTCCCCCCAGGCAGGAGGGGTGAGGCCGTGGGGAAGAAAGGAGGGCGGAGCGATGTGGAACATGATGCTCGCTGCGGGCGGCTGGCTCCTGGCCGGTGTCGTGGTCGTCTTCTGGGCCTACTGGATCGACCTGGAGCGCAAGCAGTTCTCGAACGGCGACTGGAGGCACCTGGAATAGGGCCTATCGGTCAGTGCAGGAGCAGCACGGATCCACCGAGGCTTGAATGAGCGGCATGTCGGCGAGTTGCTGCTGCACGCACATGGCTTCTATGGAGGGGATGTTCAGGAAGCTGGGGGTGCGGATCTTGACCCGTGTCGGGGTGTCGCTGCCGTCCGAGGCCAGGTAATAGAAGAGCTCGCCCCGTGGCGCTTCCGCCCGTGCCGTGGACTCGCCGGGGGGAATCACGGGGAACCCCCCCTCGGCACGGGTCGGACCCGCGGGCAATGCGTGCAGCGCCTGCTCGATCAGCCGGATGCTCTCCAGCATCTCCATTGCCCGGACCACGAGCCTTGCCCGGACGTCACCCTCGGTTGCGGTGACGATCTGAAAGCCCAGCTCCTCGTAGGCGGCGTACGGGAGGTCGCGCCGGACGTCGATGTGTACCCCCGAGGCGCGCGCCGTGGGACCGACCACCCCGTAGGCGAGGGCGCGCTCCCTGGTCAGCGCCCCGACTCCCGAGGTGCGAGCCCTGGCCGTCAGGTTCTCCGTGAACACCGGCACCACGTCCCGCTCCAGCGTCCTGCGCGTCTCCCGAACTGCCGCCAGGACGGCGTCCGCATCCCGGATGTCGCCGATCACGCCGCCGATGCAGTTGGCCGCGTAGTGCACCCGGCTGCCGGACAGCAGCTCCAGCACGTCCATCACCCGCTCCCGCAGGGCGAAGATCTCCATGAACATCGTCTGAAAGCCGATATCCTCGGCGGCGATCCCCATCCACAGGAGGTGCGAGTGGAGCCGCTCCAATTCCGCCACGATGACGCGGATGAAGCGGGCCCGGTCCGGCGGGCGTACGCCCGCCAGCGCTTCCGCCGCCATGCAGAAAGTGAGGGTGTGGACCCCGGAGCAGATGCCGCAGACGCGCTCCACCAGGGTGAGGTCCTGGATATAATTGCGCTGCTGCGCCAGCAGCTCGATTGCCCGGAAGCTGAAGCCCACCTCGATGGTGACCCCCTGAATGGTTTCCCCCTGGCAGGCGACACTCAGCTTGTAGGGCTCCTCCAGCGCGGGGTGAAATGGTCCCACCGGAATCTTGTAGGGCATCTCCCGCTCCAGGTCCCGGAGAATTCACGCAGGGCTTCGTGAATCCTCAGCTAGCCCCGGTGTCCTCCGCCGCCTGTGTCGCGAAAGAACCCAGGGGGCAGGGAGGGGGGGCGGATCAACCGGGTGGGGTTGGGGTGTCCGGTAAAGCGCACGCCGTAGAGGTCGCTGATCTCGCGCTCGCTCCAGTCGGCTGCCCGGGTGACGGGGGTGATCGACGGGATCGCCCGGTCGCGGGTCTCCGTCTTGATGTTGATCGGCACGGCGCCGAGGCAGTAATGATAGATGATCCCCGTCTCGCCGCTCCCGAGGGCCACACCGGTCATGGTGCTCAGCCTGGCCTCCAGCCGGTGCATCTGCTCGGCCATGGCGAGCACGTCCAGGACGGGCGCCGCCATCCAGAGCCCGTCGAGTCGGCGGTCGATACGGGTCGCGCCGGGCAACTGCTCCAGGAGGGCCTGGCAGTCTGGCGCGATCCCCTCTCCGCGGCCTGACCCCTCACGCATGCTCAGCGCCTCCACCCATGCCGATCAGCCGTCGGGCCGTCGCCCTTCCCCGGCACCGCTCGCAGAGCCCCTGCTGGGCCACGATCCCCTCCGGCACGGGATCGCCGTGCAACGCCTGGAGGGTCTGCGGGGGCAGCGGGATGACGGGCCGCCCGCACCGCGCGCAGGGCTGGTACGCAATCCGATGCGTGACGCGATGCGTGGATTGGTCGAGCACGACCGACGGCATCGCCGCCTCGAAGCCCAGACAGCGGGTCGGACAGTACTCGACGCAGCGCCCGCAGAAGGAACAGGACCCGGCGAAGTAGCGCCACTCGACGAAGCCCGGGTCGGCCTCGCTGAATGCGATCGCGCTCGGCGAGCAGACGTAGGCGCAGGTCCTGCAGCCGGTGCACCGGGCGGCATCGTGCGTGATCATCCCGCGGAAGCCGATCGGATAGGGCACCTCGTCCTCGGGGCGCCTCGTGCGTGGGCCCAGAGCGGAGTTCCGTGACAGGATCGAGAGGATTCGCATGTCCCCGTCTTCCCCCGAGCGAGTTACCAGGCCCCGGCGATCATCAGGGCCAGGAAGGCAGCGCCTGCGCCCCAGCTCCAGTAGATCCGAAAGGTGTGACGCAGCGTGAGGCGCGCGCTGGCGGTCGCCACCAGGGTGATCAGGGCCACCAGGACGACACTGCCAAGGAGGTACAGCACCCACCCGGGTCCAGGGGCGTTCGCGGTCGGGAGAAAGAGCACGGTGAAGAGGCTCACCAGCGCCACCAACTCCAGCGCGTGCGCCAGCTCGAAGAATGCCAGGGGGGCGCCGCTATACTCGGTGAGGGGCCCGGCGATGATCTCTTGCTCCGCGTTGGGAATGGAAAAGGGGTTCCGCTTCAGTCGGGCCGGGAGGGCGAGAAGGAAGGCGGCGGCTGCCGCAACGTGAACCGGGCCGAGCGGCACCCCGGCAAGCTCGGCCAGCGTCAAGCTCTTGGCCTTGATCGCCAGGGAGAGGACCGCCGCGAGCAACGGCAGATTGTACCCGAGCCAGAGGATGGCCTCGCGGGCGGAGCCCACCTGGCCGTAGAGGGATCGTGAGCTGTACCCAGCCAGGACCCCGCACAGGGCGGGCATCTCCAGCAAGTAGAGCAGCACGATCAGGTCGCCGGCAAAGGACGGCATTGGATTGCCGGGCACGGGGATCAGGCTCAGGGCACAGACGACGGCGACTGCCGAGACCATCGGCAGGGCGTAAAGCAGGCGCCGGTTGACGCCCCCGGGGACCACCGTCTCCTTTCCGAGGAGCTTGATGAAGTCAAAGAACGGTTGGTAGAAGGGCGGTCCCTTTCGCCCCTGAAGCCGTGCGGCCAGCTTTCGCTGGATCCACAGGAGGAGCCAGGCGAAAGCGGCCCCCCCGATCAGGCCGGGCCAGCAGAGCAGGGCCGCGCCGATCCCCCACCACGCGCTCACCGTCTCGCCTCCCGCCTGCCCTGTTGGTCGTGAGTCTTCCCGTGAGCCAAGAGGTGCGCCGCCTGGATGCACGCCTGCAGGATGGCCTGGGGGCGGGGTGGACACCCCGGCACATAGACGTCCACCGGAATCACCTGTGCCAGGGCCCCGACGACCGTTGGGCTCCCGGCAAAGACGTTTCCCGAGGCCGGGCAGGAGCCGATGGCCACCACCGCCTTGGGGCTGGGGATCTGTCCCCAGATGTCCCGCAGGGCGTCCTGGGTGCGCAGGGTCAGCGGTCCGGTGACCAGGAGGATGTCGGCGTGCTTGGGGCTGCCCTGCCGAAGCGTTCCCACCTGCTCGGGGTCGTAGCGGGGGCTCAGACAGGCCGCCGTCTCGATGTCGCAGCCGTTGCACGACCCGGCGTTGAGACAGTAGACCCAGGGCGACTTCCGTCGGGAGATGCTCAGGAGCCCTTCGAAGAGCTTCATCCGCGTTGCGGGCCCTTTCTCCCCGGCGGCCTGCTGGCCGCCGGTTGCTGCTATCGCCTCTGGGGGAATTGCCTTTGCTATGTAAGCCCGGATTATTCGCAAGCCTTGTGTGAATAATCCGGGCTACGGGAGCTGCCAGACGATCGCACCCGGGAATACCCCCAGGGTGACGACTGCAATCATCAGAACGGAGAGGGCGATCGTTGCCAGTCGTGGCTCCCGGGGCAGGGGGGCATCGGCCGCCGCCCCCAGCCAGACCCGGTGGATGGCGCGCGCGTAGTACAGGACGGCCACCCCGGTCGCCAGGGCCATGGCGAGGACCAGTGTTCCCCCGCCGTATTCGGCTCCCGCGAGGTAGAGACGCCAGCGGCCGACGAACCCGAAGGTCGGGGGCAGACCGAGGATCCCGAGGGCGCCCACGATGAAGGCCGCGCCGCTCACGGGGCAGCGAGCCGCCAGGCCGCGGCTTTCCAGGGAGAGGGGTCCTCCCAGCCGCGCCTCCGCCATGCCCACCGACCCGAACAGCAGGAGCTTCGAGAGAGCATGCCCGAGCGCCCCCGCCAGGGCGCCCGAGAGACCGACCCCGGGACCCGCCAGGACCCCCAGGACGAGGTAGCCCATGTCATCGATGGTGGAGAAGGCCAGCATCCGCTTGAGATCCCGCTGGGCCAGCGCCAGCAGCGCGCCTCCGAACATGGACAGGAGCGCGATGGCAAGCCACAGGTGTGGGGTGCCCGTGAAGACCCAGGGCGCCGCCACGCGCAGGTGCGCGCACTCGCTGACCGCGGCCAGGTCCACCACCGAGACGATGAGCACGGTGGTCATGGGAGCGGCCGCGGCGGCCACGCCGGGCAACCAGAAGTAGAAGGGGACCAGGGCGAGCTTCAGCCCGAACCCGATGACCAGCAAGCCTGTGGCCACCCGGTTCCACGGATACGGGGGCGCGCTCGCCCCGTCCGGGATCAAGAGCAAACCCCCGGTCAGGCAGATCACGGATACGATGAGGAGCCCCAGGTACGTCCGGCCGGCCCGGGCGGCCTCCGGCGTCCCCCGGTTGCAGACCATGGCCGCCGCGACGAAGGCGGCGGCATCCAGCAGCAGCCGCCGGGCCCACCCGTCACCCAGCAGCATCCCGGCGGTGATGAGCAGGGCCAGCAGCGCGAGCAAGCGCCACCAGCGGCGGTCGCCCTGCGGGAATGCTCCTGCGAAAACGGCGACGCCCGCAAACAGGATGAGGAAGACGCCCAGGAATGCCGGATCCCAGCTCTCCACCGGTCCGCTCGTCATCGCCGGGTTTCCCATCACAAGGCCCAGATCACCGCCAGCACCACCGCCCCGGCGGCGGCGGTGGCCCAGAGGGGATGCCCCTCGAGGAGCGGGGTGACCGCCCGATCAACGGAGCCCACCAGATCCTGGAGCCGCCGCCAGACCGCCAGGTAGATCGGATCCGGATCGGCGATCCGGTACGCCGGCGCAAAGGCTTCCTCGACGGTGCCGACGAAGTCCGCGGCATCCAGCATGCTGTCGGCGGCGGCCAGCGGGTCGCCGCCCGTGAAGATGCCGACCGGCTCGACCCTGGGGGCGCTCGCCAGCCGGTAGAGGCCAAGGCCCACCAGCAGGGCGGCGAGGGCCGCGATGGCCGCGGCGGCCCCATACAGACCGGCCGGCCCCGCGGGCACCCCCAGCCAGGACACCTGCCCCGCCCAGGCAAAGCCCAGCGATCGCACCGCGGGGGAAACCACCCAGCCCACAATCACCTGCGGGGCGAATCCAAACACGACGCACAACCCCGCCAGGACCCCCATGCCCACCTGCATCGACGGCGCCGCCTCTTCGATGCGTCGGGACTGCAGCCAGGCGGGGAGCTCGCCGTAGAAGACGCTCACCGTGGCCTTGAGGATGTAGAAGCTGCTGAAGACACTCGCCAGCCAGGCGATCAGGACCACGAGCACCTGGCCCGCGTCCAGCGCCGCGGTGAAGAGGAGCCACTTCGCGACGAAGCCATTGGTCAGCGGCACCCCGATGATCGCGGCGGACGCCACGAGCCAGATGCGGGCGGTGCGGGGCAGGCGCGCGGCCAGTCCGCCCAACCGGCGCAGGTCGCGCGTGCCGGTGGCATGCTGCACGACCCCGGCGCAGAGGAAGAGTGTCGCCTTGAACAGGCCGTGGCTCAGACAGTAGAAGAGGCCGGCGACAACCCCCAGCCCGGTCCCCACGCCCAGGCCGGTGAAGATGTACCCCAGCTGGCTGATCGTGGAGAAAGCCAGCAGTCGCTTGAGATCCACTTGAATCAGCGCAAACAGCGCTCCGACCAGCATCGTGACGCAGCCCAGGGCGAGGACCACGGTATTCCAGGCCCCGGGCCAGTCGGCCAGGGAATACATGCGGGCGACGAGATACACCCCCGCCTTGACGTAGCAGGCCGAATGCAGCAAGGCCGAGACCGGCGTCGGTGCTTGCATGGCCTCGGGGATCCAGGTGTGGAGCGGGAACATCACGGATTTCGCCATCGCCGCCACCAGCATGAGCAAGAAGAGTCCGCTGGTGAAGGCCTGCCGGATGGCGGGGTCGGTCCACAGAAAAGTCCCGGTCCGACTGTAAAGAAGGAGAATGGCCGACAGCAGGGCATAGCCGGGCAGGTGGGTCATGACCAGGACCTTGCGAGCCCCATTGGAGGCCGCGGGGTCCTTGTACCAGAAGCCGACGAGGAAGTAGGAGCAGAGGCCGATCACCTCCCAGCTGAGATAGGCGAGGAGCAGGTCGGCCGAGCAGACCAGGCTGACCAGGCCGGCCATGAAGGTGAGCATCAGGGCGTAGAAGCGGGTCGTGCCCTCGGGCTCGGCCTCCATGTAGTGAACGCAATACAGGAGGATGGCCGACCCGATCCCGCTCGCCATCAGCACAAAGAGCAGGCTCAAGCCATCCACGTGGACGCGGAGGGGGACCCCGGTGTCCCACGGGAAGTAGGTCCCCTCCACGACCTTGCCTGCGCTGATCAGGGGGATGAGGGCCAGGGCGCCCCCCAGCGCGCAGAGCCCGCTGCCAAAGGCCACCCACCCCTTGGCGCGCGGCGAGAGGACGCGTCCGAGGAGGAGCTCTGCAAGCACACCCACCATGAGTGCCGCGAGGGGGAGAATCGCCAGCGTGTCCATCCGATCAGGCCCGCCCTTGCCCACCCGCAATCATCGGGAAGATGGCAATCGTGTCATCCGGCCGGAGCGGCGCGTCGATGCCGCCTTCGTGCCGCGCGTCGTGCCCGTTGATCACCACGAGGACAGCCTGGCCCAGGTCACCGTCCGCGAGCACCCAGCGGCGAAAGCTCGGCCCGTACCGCTTGGAGAGGGCGCGCAGCAGCTCCCCCAGGGTGGCTGCCGGCTCCTCCCACCGGATCTCGCTCTCGCCCGTGCACTCCCGGATGGTGGCGAAGAAACGAATCTGCATGCAGACCCCTGGCTGCAGCTCCAGGCCGCTTGCGGGTGCGCCCTGGGCCAGTCGAGACGCCCTCGGAAAGACGCGGTCTCGGCTGACCCAGGGTGCCCTGTTCGCTCACACCGAAAAACCGCAGACCGCCGCCCCAGGGGGGCGGGCCTCATGCCAGCGCCAGCTCCTGCAGCTTCTTCTCGGTCGGGACGCCGCTCTTGTCCCAGCCGCGGAGCTGGTAGTACTCGGGCAACATCTGGCCCAGCTTGCTGACATGCCCCTTGGCGCCACCGCCGGGCAACGGCTCCTTCAGAAGCCGCTCCGGGATCGTGTCGTCCTTGGTGGTGAATCCGGCCTTCAGGTTCCACAGCCGCTCGAGGTTCCAGATGCGCTCGCCCGCCCGCAGCAGCTCCTGGGTGGGGTACGCAACGCCGGTGAGGGTGCTGACCATCTGGGCCAGCTCCTCCGCGCCCATGCCGAAGGTGGCGAAGAGGCAGGCGCCGGTCGAGTCGAGAGCCGCGGTCAGGTCCTGGAAGGCGATGTTCACCTGGGCCTTGCCCTCGGTGGTGAGGTTGTCGATCTTCGACGGGTTGCCCAGCACCTCCATGGCAATGGTATAGCCCCGAACGTGGCAGCCGCCCCGGTTGCTGGTGGCGTACTGGAGCCCGATGCCCTGCACGGCCCGTGGGTCGTAGGCGGGCATCTCCTGCTTCTTGGCCGTCATCGAGTACTCGGGATGTCCGTAGCTGTCGGCCAGGCGGTACGAGCCCAGCGCCAGCTTGTCGCCGAATCCTTCCCGCATCCCGGTCTTTCGGACCATCTCCACCAGCGCCTCGGCATTGCCGAAGTTGAGCGGAATCCCTCCGGTGTCCTTCAGAGTGATGACGCCGTTCTCGTACAGGTCCATGGCACAGGCGATGGTGGAGCCCATGGTGATGGGGTCGATCCCCAGCTCGTTGCACAGGTAATTGGCCTTGGTGATCGCCTCCAGGTCGTCGATGCCGCAGTCCGGTCCCAGCGCCCAGGCCGTCTCGTACTCCGGGCCTTCGCCGGCCCCCTGGTACTTCGGGTTCTTGACCTCGGTCACCCGGCCGCAGCTGATGACGCAGGAGAAGCAGCCCTTGGGCCGAAGCAGGAGGGTCGCGGTCAGCGACTCGCCGCCGACCTTGTCGGCCGTGGGGAAGTAGCCCTCGCGGAAGTTACGCGTGGGGAGCCCCCCCGTCTGGTTCAGGATGTTGATCAGCACATCCGTCCCGTAGGCCTTGAGGCCCTGGCCGCCCACGGGGTGGGAGAGAATCTTCTCCCGGGCGGTCAGCACGGCGGCCTTGAAGCCCTTCGGGTCGGCCACCGTGACGGCGCCGCCGCCGACCACTGCGACCGCCTTGAGATTCTTGGACCCCATCACCGCGCCCACGCCACTGCGTCCGGCGGCCCGGTGCATCTCGTTCATCACGTTGGCGAAGAGCACCAGCCTCTCCCCGCCCGGCCCGATGCAGGCGACCTTGGCGTCCTCGTCGGTTTCGGCCCGGATCAGGTCGGTGGTGTCGGGGACCTCTTTCCCCCACAGCTTGGCGGCATCGCGAATCTCCACCTTGTCGTCCCGGATGTAGAGATAGACCGGGCTGGAAGCCTTGCCCTCGAGGATGAGCATGTCGTAGCCGGCGAACTTGAGTTCCGGGCCGAATGTCCCGCCCGAACTCGAGGCTGCGATCGTGCCGGTCAGCGGTCCCTTGGTGATGACGTTGTACCGACCGCCGGAAGGCGCGAACGTCCCGGTCAGGGGGCCAGGGGCAAAGATCAGCTTGTTGTCCGGGCTGAGCGGGTCCACCCGGGGGTCCACCTCGTCGTACATGATCTTGGTCCCCAGGCCCCGCGCGCCGATGTACTGTTTCGCCAGCTTGGGGTCCAGGGGTTCCTTCTTCACCGTCCGGTTCGTCAGGTTCACGCGCAGGATCGTCCCAATCCAGCCGTACATGGTCATCACCTCCTAGAAGGCCTCCTTGAACTTGGCCGCGAATGCCTTCTTCCGCGAGCGGGTCGACAGCGTGTCTTCCGAGAATTCCAGGGCCTTGTTGGGGCAGAACGCGACGCACTCCGGCGCCCCGCTGCAGGTGTCGCACTTGAAGATGCTGTTGCTCAACGTGTCGTACACGGCATTGCCGAACGGACAGGCCTGGACGCACATGCGGCAGCGGATGCACCGCTTGACGTCCCATTCCACCAGGCCACTGGCCCGGTTGCGGTGCATCGCGCCGGGCGTGCAAACCGACACGCAGGGAGCCGGATCGCAGTGCTGGCACATCATCGGCACCGAGATCCCCTCCCGGTCCCAGGTGAAGACGTGCACCCGCGAGGCCCGCGGCCGGAACTGGCCCTCCTTCTCAAAGGCGCAGGCCAACTCACAACTTCGACACCCGGTGCATTTGTTGGGATGGATCATCAAGACATTAGCCATCTCTGCCTCCTTTCCAGGGCTACGCCCACGCTGCTTGCCGCAGCCGTTCATCCCTAGCAGGCTGCGGGCTCACTCCCATGACGATTGGAACCACGGACTCGAAGGGTCCGGCACCGCACTGCCGTCGCCCATCCTGCGACCTGATGCCCTGCGACGAACTCCGAGATGAAAAACGGGCGGAAGAAGAGGTCGTCACACTGGGGTGAGGCCAGCGCGCTCCGAGGCCGTTCACTGGCCTGGTGGTGTTCGGCGGATAAGGCGGTAGGATGGGATCGAGCAGGAGCCGACCTGGAGAGCCCGAAATACCGCGCACGGCGGGGCCTCTTTCCATCTTCGGGCAGGACCGCGCGCTCCCCAGTTCATCGAGGAGAGCGGACGATAGGTTCTCGCAAGCGGCCGAGACTGTCCAAGGCCAGGTTTGCTTGAACTAAGTCCCGTGTACCACAATCCTCCGTGGGCTTCAACGGTATTTCCATGGTGGGATGTATCACCGGTGGAGTGAGAGGCTGCCCTGCGTACCGCCACAGCTCCGGGGTCGGCTCTCTCCTGCTGGGCCCGGTCAATCCGGACGGGAAGGCTGCAGGACAGCTCAGGGGGAATCTGCCGGACCCCCTTGTTCGAGGCTAGCGTAGGGCGGCGCGCAATGTGCCCTGCCTGGTCAACGGGATGCACACCAGGAAACACCCAAGGCACAGGCCGCCACACAAGACAAAGACAGACGCCAGGCCCAGGCTGTCGGCGAGCCCGCCGCTGATCCAGGGACCGATGAACATGCCGAACGCGTACGAGGCCTGGAAGATTCCCATGGCGGAGGCGCGGT
>Ga0316622_100001707_pt1 | contig 14629 bp, 11 predicted proteins | sample OWC_Aug_OW2_C1_D_FD_207646 | JGI IMG/M metagenome (GOLD analysis project Ga0316622, IMG submission 207646) | Wetland soil microbial communities from Old Woman Creek delta, Ohio, United States - OWC_Aug_OW2_C1_D5_C | ecosystem: Environmental > Terrestrial > Soil > Wetlands | place: USA: Ohio... | reverse complement strand
CGGCCAACGACAAGGAACTGGCCATGCTCACCCGGTCGATCCTGGACATCCTGATCGACATGTCCTCGTTCATCACCGTGCCCGAGGCCCACGTGCAGGAAAAGCGGGTGTTGCCGACGGCGGACCCCGAGGTGGGCCCGGGCGGGCCCATCCCGCCCCTCGTGCGGATACTCAGCAGCGGCGTGAAGTCGGACGATGCCTTCGTGACGGTGCCCTACCGGGGCCACTGGTACTGGATCGACGACCGCGACCTGCCGTCCAAGGGGCTGTTCAGCTTCCTCATGTTCCTCTTCACCCTGGTGGAGACCGGGGACAAGGGAACGCCTCCCGTCGTGACGATTCCGGCGGGCTAAGGGTGTCGGCAGCCCGTCGCGGCTGCAGGAACTGCTCGGGGATGCCCGGTACGGGCGGGACGGGAACGCGCTGCATTCCTGCGGAGTGTTCCTGGATGTGTCTCCCTGGCAGCACGATGCCCGGGCTCTGCACAGGGGTTCAGAGCCCGACATCTCTCCGGGGCATGCCGTCCCGTTCGAGGCTCGTGGCCAAGGGAAAAAGCGGAAGGCGAAGAATGGACCCCAGAGACGTCCGTGAAAAGAGTAGTCAACCATGAGAGCGAAGGAAGAGGGGGAGTCAGTGACATCCTCGAAAGGCCCTGGCCGCGCAGGAGCTGCGCCAGCCCCCGTTCCGGTCCCGCCGCGGTCGCGAGCGGAGCAATATGCCGCGGGCAAGGTTCTGCGGGAGACCTGCCCCCGGGAGGCGCACGCCGCCTGGAAGGCTCCCGCCGACCGGCGGGACGCGGTCGAGCTGGTCCTGGCGGCGGAGAAGGGGCGCCTCCCCGACCTGCTCCCCCTACGCCACGGACGCATGGTCCGTTCCGCGTTCACGTTCTACCGGGGGGCGGCCCTCACGATGGCGACCGACCTGGCGTCCACGCCCTCCACCGGGGTCCGCGTCCAGTGCTGCGGGGACGCCCACCTGTGCAACTTCGGCGGCTTCGCCATCCCGGAGCGGCGGGTCATCTTCGCCATCAACGACCTCGACGAGACCCTCCCGGCACCCTGGGAGTGGGACCTCAAGCGCCTCGCCGCAAGCTTCGTCGTGGCCAGCTGGGACAACGGCCTGAAAGAGGCCGCGGCAAAGGACGTGGCCACGACCTGCGTGCGCACCTACCGTGAGTCCATGGCCGAGTTCAGTCAGATGAGGACGCTGGAGCTATGGTACCGGGCGCTGGCGGCGGACGAGCTGATTGCGGGCCTGGACCCGAAGCTCCGCAAGCGGGCGGTCAAGCGCTTGGAGGAAGAGCAGACGAAGAGCCGCGGCGAGGAGATGTTCCCGAAGCTCGTGGAGCAGAAGGGGAACATCCCCGTGATCAAGGACCAGCTCCCGACCATCTTCCATGCCCCGGGCCATTCCCCGGGTGAGGTCCAGCAGGCCGTGCGGGACGTGCTCGGCGGGTACCGCGCGACGCTTCCCTCTTCCTACCAGTCCCTGCTGGACCGCTACGAGCTCCGGGACGCCGCCATCAAGGTGGTCGGGGTCGGCAGCGTCGGGACCGCCTGCTGGGTGCTCCTCTTCACGGCCGGCGTGGGCGATCCGCTGTTCCTCCAGGTCAAGGAGGCACGAGCCTCGGTCCTGGAGCCGTTCGCGGGGGCGAGTATCTTCCCGAACCACGGCCAGCGCGTCGTGAACGGCTACCGGCTCATGCAGCCCGCCAGCGACATGTTCCTCGGGTGGAGCCAGGGTCCCAAGCGCCACTACTTCTTCCGCCAGCTGAGGGACATCAAGATCAGCATCATGGTGGAGACCTTCGGCCAGGCCGAGATGGATATCTACGCCGGGTGGTGCGCACGGGCACTCGCCCTCTCCCATGCACGGTCCGGGAACTCCGCCACACTCAGTGGGTACATGGGCAAGAGCGACGCCTTCGACCGGGCCATCGCGGCCTTCTCGCTGGCCTACGCCGACCAGAACGAGAGGGACCACGCGGCCCTATGACGCGCGGTCCGCAAGGGCCAGGTGAAGGCGGTCTTCGAGGAGGCCCGGTGAAAGAAGTGGTGGAGGTGTAGAACGGGTACGTGGCGGGTGAGGAAAGGCTTGTACGCCGCGGAATGTCTGACCATGACGCGGCCTCTCCACGTCAGCGCCAAGCCCACTGTAACCAACCCGCCAAAGCGGCGGCCCCGCCCCTCGGCCCCGCCGGCCGCTTTCCTCGGACGCTCGCTCGATCCCTCCCGGCTCCGTGACTGACCTGGAACGAATCCTCAGGCGGAGCTGGACGGGTTTCCCGGTGCCGAGAGAGCGGACCCTTCATTCTGTAAAGCCCTTCTCCCTGAACAACCGGTCCGTCGTTTCTCCGCGGAGAGTTGTTTTATGGTCGGCGTAAGTCGCTCGCGATACGATAAGGTCCTGTGGCTTGGGCGGAGCGGGTTACGCTCTCACTTGGACATCAGGATCTCCCGGGCGCGGCAACCTGCGTTCGAATCCGCGGTGGGGATCGAACGCTCGTCGAGGAATCCGCTTTGCTGAACTGGCCGTTCGTCCCGCGGCACCCTAACCAATACCGACCAGTTTCCATTGCCTACCGGTGAAGGATTGGTTCGCTCCGTTTTGGGTCCGCCCCCCGGCACCACAGCTGGGGAGCAGCGCGGGGCATCGCCGAGCGGCCCTCTGGTCTTGCCTCTTGTGCGAACGGATTCCGAAGGGCCGAGGCCCGCAGGATGAGTCCATCCCGCTTCGGGATCCCGCCGCCGCGGCACTAGCGACAATGGCGCTTCGGGTTTCTCGTTGCCCGCCCGAGGGCTTCGGTGTTATATGTTCCACACTGCGCCAGATGCAGGTCTCGGCCACATCGGGGAGGGGTGTGACATGACGTACCGTCTTCCGATGTCGGCTCTCGCGGAGGTGGTCCATGACTTCGACCCGCTCCGTTCTCCTGCTTTGCCTTCTTTTCGTCCTGTCGCTTGCTCTCTGTGACCAAGGGTTTTCCCAGCAAGGCGTTCCGCCCGGGTTTCAGCTCCTCACGGATCCCCAGACATCCGGCGGGCTGCTGATCGCCCAGCGGCAGGGCGTCAGCGCCGCGACCCCGCTCTTGATCCACGCCTTCAACGAGGTCGCCACGTTTTTCGACAGCCGCCCCCGCGCCACGGGTGGCGCCCGAGATGCCCATTACGACCAGCAGGCGGAAGCCGGGTTCCAGGCGACTATCCGGCGGGCACCGTTGGCCGGTGTGGCCATCGCCACCGTCCGGGGCGGTGTCGGCACGGTCGGCTTCGCGTTCGACAGTCCCCACACGATCGCACGCACCCTGCCGCGCCTCCTGCAGCTCGGCGGATCCCCCGCCGGCAGCCCTCAGGGAGGCTGTCCTCCCCCGCCGGTCAACTGGCACTTGGAGCCCTACCCCGACGGGAGCGGACAGATCCAGCTCCCGGAAGGCTGGAGGATCACGGGCGCCTACAAAGGGGCGGTCAGCGCGGAGGGACCTCATGGCAAGATCAATAGGTTCCATGCCTTCGTGATGACGCGGGCCGCGGCCTCCCAGGCCGCCCAAATGCTCCCAGGTTCCCCTCCGCCGCTCCCGGTTGCCGACCCGACCGATCCGGCCACCGTTCTCGTGGCGGTATGGTCGCACATTTCTGCCGCGAACCAGCAGCAGGGCCTTCCCCCGTTTCGAATCACGCGGATCGTCAAGGTCGAGCCGCAACCGCCGATCCAAGGCTTCACGCATACCGCCTTCATCGAGCTGGAGCTGGAGACGCACGGCGCAATCTATTACAACCGTTCCCTCGTCAATATCGGAACGCCGATGGCCGGCAACTACCTGCATTACGAATCGAACGTGGCGGCACGCACGGAGTGTTTCGCCCAGAACTACGTAACCCTGATGAAAGTCTTGACCTCTGCCCAGACCGCGGGCCACGTCGTCCGCGAACGTCTCGACAATGCGAGGCGAAGCTCGCAAGAGGCGAGCGACATCATGTGGCAGACGATCCAGAACCGGAACCGGGCACAAGATCGGGCGCACGCCAACTGGACGGAGGCGTTCCGCGGCACGCGCATCGTGGAGGATACCCGGACCGGCCAGTGGCGGGACGTGGACCTGGCCTACAGTGAGGACACGGTCCGCCGACTCAACGAGCGCGAGGGTTACCCCCGCTACCGGGAGATCCCGCTTCGCGATCTGAACCCATAGCCGGAATCGCCGCGTTCGCCGGCAGGCGAACGCACGGGATGAGGGGTGACGGTACAAGGTCAGGGATTATCGTTGATCGCGCTCCCGCTCTGAACTATGCTCCAGTTCGTAACAAAAGCATCAGTCCTGCAGGCGGGAGCGGCCCCCATGAATCTGCATCCCGTCCACGCCTCTCGCGCCGTTTTCCTTTCCCGGGCGCCCAATCGGGTTTTACCGTCCTATTTCCTCGCCGCACGCATCCAGGATCCGCTCGGTGGCGTCATCCGGTGCGCACGGAGTCCTGTCGGTAACTCTCCGCGCGATCCCGAGCGCCGGCAGCAGCGCTTTCGCTCACCGTCTGGATCGGCAGAGGCGATCTCTGACTCCCTCGACGTCGGGATCGCCCGAGACCACGGTTGAAACGTCGGAAGAAAAGGAGAGACCGTCATGTCGCGACGTCCATCGGTGCGCGGTCCTGTGTCGTTGCTGGTGTTTCTCGCCCTCACCCTGTCAGCCGGTTTTGCCCTCGCTCAGTGGTACCCGCCCCAGGGGCAGCAGCCCCAGCAGCCCCAGTACCCGCAGCAGCCTGGCTATCCCCAACAACCATCGTACCCGTCTCAACCATCGTATCCGCCCCAACCAGCATACCCAGCTCAACCATCGTATCCGCCCCAGCAGCCAGGCTACCCCAGCGGTGCTCCGCAGTCGCCGATGCCGAGTGGTCAGACGTACGCCGACGCGCTCGGGCGGTTTCGTTTGAATCCCCCACAGGGCACCGTTCCCGTTGCCGCGATCTACAACTTCATGAACCCGGCGACCATGACGCAGGTTGCCATACAGGCCATGGCCCACGATCAGATGTTCCAGACCAACCTGCAGCAATTCCCCGGAATGATGCGCCAGATGGGTGGGAAGGTGGACACCGAGCAGCCAATGAACGTCCGGGGCAAGCCGGCGCGACTGATCGCCGTCACCATGCGCGACCAATCTGGTGCCTCAACGCATTCCATGAACGTGTTCATCTCGGAGGTCAACATCTGGATCCAGGTCATGGGTCCCGAGCAGAACACGCCGCAGATCGCGCAGACGCTCCAGGCGATCCTGAACGGGATGCAGTTTTGACGCTGAATCGCGTGCGCGCGAACGACGGAGAACGGGATGCGGGTGAGGCACAGCAGGCTCCTCGGCATCGCGTGCGTCATGGGCGCCGTGCTCTTTGGTCTCCTCGCGCTGCTTTCCGACCGTGTGTCGTTCGTCGGCGCGATGGCGCCGGTCGCGTTTCTTGGGTTCGGGATCGCCGTCCTTACTCGCCCGTACTTGATCATCGATGAGAACGCGGTGGTCGTGAAGGCGTTGATCGGCCCGGCCAAGGAAACGTACGGCCTGGACGCAGCGGACAGTATCGAGTTCGATGGCACACGCGTCGTTCTGGTCAACGCGAGTGGGCGCCGCCGATTGCGCGGCGTGACGGGATGGCTTGCGAACCGCCACGATTGGGCTGCCTTCCGGGCCTGGGCCGAACGGCGCCGCCGGACGCGCGTCGAGCGCGGGATGTGAGAGCGGCGCAGCCCGCCGCGCCGCCTCGTTGTGCGAAGTGCCATTCGACCGGTCTTTCCGAAAGCGGCGCTGTCATCCGTTACGACTGATCCTGCTCTTGCGCGTGGAGGCGCCGATGCTGCGTGAGAGAGTCCCTTTCTTGCTCCTCGCGATCCTTGTGTCTCTTACGGTCACTTCGCCGGCGTCCGCCCTGCAGCCCCCGCCGGGTTATCAGTTCGTCAGCGGCGCTCCCCACGTGAGCGGCGGCCTCCTCGTCGCCAGGCTCCAGCGGGCACGCAGCGCCATCCAGACGCTGAACGACGGGTTCCGAGACACCGCCCAGTTCTTCGACGGCCGACCCCGGGTGGTCGCCGGAATCGTGGACGCGCGGGACCAAGAGGCAGAAGCGGCATTCCGTGTGTCCAAAAGCAATATCCCCCTGGTCGGCGTGGCCTTTGCCGTGATCGAAGGCGGGACGGCGACAGTCGTGCTGGCGTTCGACACCCCCAATACATTTTCGCAAAGCTTTCCCCGGCTGCTGCATCTCGCCGGGTTTTTGGGCGGAAGCAGCGGCAGCCCTTGCCCGCCGCCCGGGCGCAACTGGCGGACGGTGCCGTATTTCGACGGCAGCGGGCAGATGGCGCTGCCGGAAGGCTGGCAGCTCACGGCTGCACATCAAGGGATCGCGAGAGCCGAGGGGCCGCACGGCATTGTCGAGTCCGGGATCACGTTTTCCGCCATCTCCCGCGCGGGCGCCGCGCAGCGTGCCCAATTCGGCCTGCCAACCCTTGTCCTGGTGGCAGACCCCACCGATATCCCCTCGGCTCTGTTCGGCGTCTGGACGGCGGTCGTGCGGCAAGGGACGATCCCACCGTTCCGGATTCGGCGGGTGATCGAAACCCTGCCCGTGCCCAGTCAGGGCACAATCCCGATGCAGGCGGGCTTCGTGCACTACGAAATCGAGCACGAGGGGATGGTGAAGCGCGTGCTTGCGCTCGTCCACATGGCGGCCTTGGACGCGGATGGCCAGTGGGTCTACTTCGAGTCGCACGTGATCGCGCCGCTGAGCTGTTTTGGCCAGAACCTGCCTACCCTGTTTCAGATCTGGACCTCCGCGCAGGTCTCTCCGCAGGAGTTCCAGCGGAGACTGGACGCAGCCATGAGCAGCCTGAACGAGGCGCATGAGATGCGTTGGCAGGGTATGCGGAACCGGAGCAGACGGCAGGACGACATGTATGCGGCTTGGCGCGAGCAGCACATCGGCGTTAGCACCGTCGAGGATACCCATACCGGAACGCGCAGCACCTTGGATCACGGTCACAGCGCGGAGCTCGTTCGCAAGCTGAACGAGCAGGAACCCGGGCGCTACCGGGAGATTCCGCTGGGGGAATTGAACCGGTAGCCTGCGGATACCGACAGACGGGAGGCACGCGGAACGTCATCGGGTGCGAAATACAACCCGGCGCCTGCAACTGTCGTTTGCGAAGAACTGGAGGGAGTGCGGCATGCGATCTTTCATCGGTCGTGGTCTCCCGGCCGCCCTGCTGGTCGGCTTCCTTCTTCTGGAAACGAGCGCGCGCGCCCAGTGGCCTCCGGCGGTACCGCAGCAACAGCCCTATCCGGGAGCGCCATCGGCTCCCATGGGCAAGCCTCAGCCGTCGGGGCCGATCCTGCTTCCCGCGCCCGGCGCTCCACAGGGGCCGTCCGCGCCGCCGGCAGCTTCGCCATCGCCGACTCGGATCGAGTCCGAGACGTTCATCGTCAATTACGATCCCGCCGCCTGGGTGAAGGATAGCGAGCGGATCAGCCCGAACGGCAAGCGGTTCGCCGTCATCATCCAGGCGCAGGATAAGACAACGGCCTACGCCTCCATGGACGGCCAGCACCAGAAGACCTACGCGTGGGCTCGGGACCTCACCTTCAGCGGGGATAGCCGGCACGCGGCCTACGTTGCGACGGTGGACGGGAAAGACCTGCCCGTCGTAGACGGCCGCGAGGGGGCGTTTCGGGGCGAGATCTGGGGCGGGACACGTGGCGGGGGCGGCACCCTCCGCCTCAACTATGACGGCACCCGGTTTGCGTTCGTGGCACGGAAGGGCAACGCGCCCACCTTCGGGGTCGTGATCGACGGGGCGATGGATCGAGCCAACGTGGACCCGAACGATGGCGCGCCGGTCTTCAGCCCGGACGGGAAGCGTCTGGCGTACATCGCACAGGAAGGCAGCCAGCGGTTCGTCGTGCTGGACGGCAAGCCGGGCGCGAAGTACGAGGCCATCTACAAGGGGACGCTCACCTTTAGCCCTGACGGCAAGCGACTTGCGTACTTCGCCGGAAGGGGGAGTATGCGAACCGTGGTCCTGGACGGCGCTGAGGGGATGCCGCACAAGGACGCGATGATGTCCACTCTCCGCTTCAGCCCCGACGGGACAAAACTCGCATACGCCGCGCAGCTGGAGTCGGGCAAGTGGGCGGTTGTGGTCAACGGGAAGGCGGGCGCCGCTTTCGACTACATCGGCTCCTTCACGGGAGTCAACTGGAGCCCGGACAGCAGGCGCCTGGCGTACGCCGGCCTGGTGGACAAGCAATGGGGCGCGGTCGTGGACGACGCCGGGTTCCCCCACGATGCCATCGCGTCCATGGTCTTCAGCCCGGACAGCAGGCGAGCTGCCTTCCAGGCACAGACGGACGGCAAGTGGGTCGTGGTCGTGAACGCGTCGGACGGGACATATTCGTCCCGGCTGAAGTCCGATAGTGTTCTTAACGAGACGTTGGCCTTCACCCCAGACGGCAAGTACCTGCTCTACGGGGCGATGACCAACGGTCGGCCCCACATGGTCGTCAACGGGCAGCCGGCTCAGTCCTTTTACGAGGCTATCTGGAACATCAACGGGGGTCGGATCATCGTCGACACGCCGCGGAGCTTCTCGTACATCGCGCTGAAGGACCGGAAGATGTACCTCGTGCGCGAAACGGTGACCCTCGCGCCGTGACGCGGTATCCTGCCCGCACGGCCTATCGCGCCGCAGGTCTTGCTGGATGTGTCCGAAGGCCGCCGGCGAGCGAGGCCAACAATCGCGCGTGGGCGGTGGCCTGCCAGAGGTACGCCAGGGCGGTCAGTTTCTCCTCCACGGCGCCTTCCCGTAGCGACTGGGCGGCCTCGTAGTACAGCGTCGCGAAAACCGGATCCACGCCATTCTGCTTGGCCAGCGCGATGCTCTCGCGGGTATTCTGCAGGGCGAAATCCAACATGCTGATCAGCGGCTTCTCCTTCACACTCTTGATTGTCCCGCCCTCACCCAGGTCGGCGCCCAGCGAGTAGTATTTGGCGATGAGCGAGGAGGCCGTCGAGTAGAGCATCATCGAAGGGCCCAGCTTGGCGTAGGGCGAGGCGCTGAGCGAAAGCTGGTTGAGGGCCACGTACGTCGAGTACGCCAACGCGTACTCGAGGTCCTTCGCCATGAAGGCCCATCGAAAGATGGGGAGACTCACGCCCGCCTCGGTCGCCTGACCCTGCAGCACGACGCCGTCGAGGTAGTTCATCACCGCATCGGCGCTCGTCCGGAGAAGCTGCGCCGATTTCTGAAGGGCCGCCGCGGGCGGTGCCGGCGCCCCGCCAAGTCCGAAGCCGACGGCAACCCTGTCGTCCGCGAGATCCAGCAAGAGGTCTGAGACCCGAAGGAAGAAGCCGGCTTCATAGAGCTTCCGTCCGATCTGCTCTGCAGCCTGCGCAGAGAGCGCCGGTGCGGCAGGAGCCGGCGGAGCCGCCGCGGCGACGGCGGCGACTATCATCGTCCGGCCTTCCCGGCCGACGAGGACGTTCAGCTGTGTTCCGGCTGGCGCGTTGTCCATCCACTGCTGGAAGGTGGCGGCGTTGGGCACCGCGACGCCGTTGAGCTGCAGCATGAGATCGCCGGTCCGCACGCCCGCGCGCTCGGCCAGCGTGCCGCGGCCGACGTTCCTGACCACGACGCCGTTCGGGCCGTCGGCCGTCTCCGTCCCGAACTGCCGGCGGCCCTGCGCACCGCCGGCCGGGGCGGCCGGCGCCGGACCTTGGCGGTTCTGCTCGGTGGCCTGCTTCAGCAGGACGTTCATCTCGCCCTCGCGCATCTGGCTGAGCAGCAGGCTCCCCGCCGCCTCCGTCGCCATGCCGTAGCCCTCCGCGAGCGCAGCGCCGTCCGCCAACGTCTTGGCGCTCGTCTGGTCGAGGCGCTTGATCAGGGCATCCAGCTTGGTGCTGGCGGGCTTGCGCAGGGATTCGAGGTAGCGACGCGCACCCGCTTCGCCGCCGTCGCGGTACGCGCGGCTGACCTCGATGCCGAGGACCACCGACTCCGCCAGCACGGTTGCCGTGACCAACCGGTCGTACGCCACTGCGAAGAGTCCCTGGCCGAACGCTTGGTCGGCCATGGTCAGCGAGCGAGCTGCCTGGCCGGCCATCCCTTGCAGCGCTTCGTCGAGCTGCCCCGCCGCCTGGATCTTTGTCGCCAACCCCTGGCAGCGCCGGAACAGGCCCTGGGCCCGATCACGCACCTTCGCCTGGACCGCAGGCGAGACTTCGGGCAGAGGATCGCCGGTCGGCTTGGCGAGCGGGAGAGCGCGCCCGGTGAGTGCGGCGTACGCCTCCACCAGGTGGCGCACCTCGCGCACCTCGACGCCGCGCGCGCGGCCGCGTTCCACCAGGTCGACGGGCCGCTTGAGCTTCATGTCCACGTCGAACCGCTGACCGTAGGGCACAAGCACCAGCTTCTTACCTCGCTCGGCCGCGCCGTCAATCTTGTGCGGAATCCCGCCTACCGGCCCGATGGTGCCGTCCGGGTTGATGATGCCGGTCATCGTCGCGTCGGGCCGCACCGTGTCGCCGAGGAGCGAGGCCAAGAGTGCCGTGGTCAGCAGGCCGCCGGCGCTCGGCCCGTCGATCTGTCCCGCGACGTCGAACGAGATTCGGTATTGCGAGAGATCGACGCCGACCGTCAAGTATGCCATGACCGAGGCCATCCATCCGGATGCGCGCCACGTCGTCCCGCTGCCCCCGGCCACGTCCTCGTAGAATCCCACCCGCAGGCTGCCCCGCGGATTCGGCTCCACCCCCACGATCACGGTACTCGCGCCGCCCTTCGGCCCGTCCGCCCGCATGCCATACCAGAGGGCATCGACGCTCACCTCACGGGCCGGCGCCGCAACCGCCAATGCTCCCAGCATGACCACGAGGCAGAGCGCATACAGTGCAACGCGGAGAAGCTGCACACCCACCCGCATCCGTCTCACATCTCACCTCCTGCCCGCATCCGATTCGAGGCGGCGGCCGGCCCGACGCGCGCCGGCATCACCGGAAAAAGGACGCAACTCGCTGAGACTTTGCGCATGAGTGCGCTGGTGCCGCCGGAGCCGGGTTGGGTCTCCACGAGCAAGGCGCCGCTCACGCGAGGATCGGCGAGAAGTTCGTAACCGGGCGGGATCTGATGGGAGGAGACGGGACGGACCAGCACGAGAAGGGAAACAGCGACACTGAGCATGAGGCCGCGCCAGCGGATGCGCATCCTGCACCTCCAGTCGGTGTTCGCGTGCCGAGTCGCAAAACCATACACCTGCGTTATTCCGCTGAGCAAGAGGAATTCGTCCGCGCCGCCTGAGCGCGAAGGCGCCACCCTGCCGAGTCGTACGCCTCTCGACCCGCGAAGCGCGGCGGAGGGCGACTTGACTTCAGAACACGATGTGGTCTAGCCTCTTTCAACATCGGAGAGAACGGACACTGGGAGAAACGCTGATGCGTGAGGATCGAATCTCTGCACTCTTGATCGCGATGGGCATCGGTCTGGGGCTTGTGCTGGCCGCCACTGTTCTGGGCCGGTCGCTGGCGGACATCCGCAAGACCGAGCGGTTCGTGACGGTAAAGGGGTTTGCGGAGCGGGAAGTGCAAGCAGACCTGGCCGTCTGGCCGATCCAGCTTGAGGCCGCCGGGAACGCGGTCGGTGAGGTAAGCCAGTTGCTGGAAAGCACCCGGGCCAAGGTCTTGGCCTTTTTGAAGGACAAGGGATTTCCGCCCGAGGAGATTACCAGCGAGGATCTTCGGGTGTCCGATCGGCAGGCGAAGGAGTTCGGCGATTCCAGGAACCTGTTGCGATACATCGGGAGTGCCACCATCGTGGTCCGCTCCAAAGACGTGAACAAGGTCCAACGGGTCAGCCGCATGACGGGGGACCTCGTGCGCGCGGGCGTGGTGCTGGGGGCGCCGGGCGGGAGCCAGGGGCCGCAGTTCCTGTACACCCAGCTGAGCACGATCAAGCCGAGCATGATCACGGATGCGACGAAGAATGCGCGCGCGGCAGCGGATCAATTTGCCTCGGATAGCGGGGCCAAGGTGGGCGCGATCCGCCGGGCCAGCCAGGGGTTGTTCTCGATCTCGGACCGAGATCAAGCGGCCTCCGGAGACACCGAAGGCGGGCGCTATTACCCCCGCGCCTCAGACCCGAACAAGCGCGTGCGCGTCGTCGTGACGATCGATTATCTGCTGGAATGAGCAGGTGCCAGGTCGATCGCCATGGGCATTTGCGGTTGACCCCGTGCGCTTGCTTGCATATAGTACGTCTCCCCTCCAGTGTAATTTCCCGTGAACGACGGGGTGTTTCTGGGAAGCCCAGTAACGTCCCGACGGCCTCGCCGTTCTTCGCCGATTCCTGACCCAGCCGAGCCGCCCGATTGGCCCATTCTCGCAGACGAAAGAATGGGCGGGCCGATTCTTCAAGGGAATTGGGTGAGGCTCTCGGGTGCCTCGTCCAGGCTGGCGGCCTTCCTGGGCGAACACACCGATTGGCATGTCGAGGTCAATTCTCTTGGAAGCTTCGAACAGGCGAGCAGGGGCGTCTCCGAAGAAGGCGGATGAGCTCAGCCCTGTCCGCGAAACCGTGGACGCCGTCTATCGCGCGGAGTCGCGCCGCGTGCTCGCCACGCTGATCCGCCTTCTTGGCGACTTCGACCTCGCGGAGGAGGCGCTGCACGACGCCTTCAGGGCGGCGCTGGAGCAATGGCCGCGCGATGGTGTACCGGCGAATCCCAGGGCGTGGCTCGTGTCGACCGGCCGCTTCAAAGCCATCGATGGCATGCGTCAGCGCGCCCGACTGGAGGCGTCCTTGACCGAGTTGGTGAACCAACTCGACGCCAGATCCGCCGCGGACGCAGAGGCGGGCGAGGAGTCGGTCGAGGACGACCGCCTGCGGCTGATTTTCACTTGCTGCCACCCAGCCCTTCCACCGGATGCCCAGGTGGCGATGACCTTGCGCGAAGTCTGTGGCCTGACGACCGACGAGATCGCGCGTGCCTTTCTCGCCACGACCCCCACCGTCGCCCAGCGCATCGTTCGCGCCAAGGCGAAGATCCGCGACGCGCGTATTCCCTACGAGGTGCCGTCGGAGGCCGATTTGCCGGACCGCCTGGACGCGGTCCTTCGGGTGATCTACCTCGTCTTCAACGAGGGGTATTCCGCCTCCTCGGGCGGGTCGCTCACGCGGCACGATCTCTCGGCGGAGGCCATGCGCCTCGGGCGTTTGTTGGTCGAACTCCTCCCGGAGCCTGAAGCGTTAGCCCTTCTGGCCTTGATGCTTCTGCACGATTCGCGCCGCGCCGCGCGCACGTCACCGACGGGTGACTTGATCCTCCTGGAGGATCAGGATCGCTCGTTGTGGAATCGGGACCAGATCGCGGAGGGGGTCGCGTTGATGGAGCGTGCGCTGTCGTCGCGCCGCATCGGACCCTACGCGCTCCAGGCGGCGATCGCGGCCGTGCACGCCGAAACGCCTCGCGCGGCCGCCACGGACTGGGCCCGGATCGTCGGGCTCTACGATGTGTTGGTTCAGGCGGATCCGTCGCCGGTGGTCGAGTTGAATCGCGCCGTCGCCGTGGCGATGCGGGATGGGCCCGAAGCCGGACTCGTCCTCGTTGACGCCATCCTCGGGCGCGGGGATCTCGGCAATTACCACCTGGCGCACGCGGCGCGGGCGGATCTCTGCCGTCGCTTGGGACGAATAAAGGACGCTCGAGTTTCGTACGAACGGGCCCTCGGCCTCACCGGGCAGGAACCCGAGCGCCGGTTTCTCACACGGCGACTGAGTGAATTGCCGGCCTGAGATGCCGCACCCGATGTTTTTTGAGATTCCCTTGTCGATTTAGACCCCCTCCTGCCGACTATGGGATGCAGGCAGCCAAATCACAACTCACCTCATCGCAACAGGAGGAGGCCATGAAGTACGTTTGCCTCGGTTACATGGATCCGAATCGGTGGGTGACAATGTCCGAAAGTGAGCGAAACGCCTTCATCGACGAGTGTTTCGACTACGACGATGAGCTTCGGAAGAAAGGGCACTTCGCTGGAGGGGAAGCACTGCAAGGCCCTCAGAATGCCGTCATCCTGCGCTACCAGAACGGAAAACTGTCGGTCACCGACGGGCCCTACGCAGAAACCAAGGAGCAGTTGGGTGGAATCCTGATCCTCGAGGCCAATGATTTGAACCACGCCATCCAGTTGATGTCGAGACATCCGGGCGTGCGCGGGGGACCCTTCGAAATTCGCCCCACCGAGGACTTGACAGAAATGATCCGCGAAAGTAGCGAGCGGCGGCATTCCGTTACCGGCCGCAAATAAACCGAGGCGGAGCGCGGGCCACACCGTGGACTCGCTCCGTGCAGGTCCGAGGCGCCCACCGGGCCGGCGGGGGTCTTCAGGTGAAGTACATGTTGCTGATCTACCATGACGAACGGGCGTTGAGCGAGACCGAGCGGGCGGAGTGTTACGCGGAGTCCACGCCCCTCGCGCACGAGATCCGCGGAAGCGGGCAGTATCTCGCGGCCAACCCGTTGCACCTTACATCCATGGCGACCAGCGTCCGGGTGCGAAACGGGAAACGGATCGTGACAGACGGCCCTTTTGCGGAG
>Ga0316622_100001706_pt1 | contig 14635 bp, 15 predicted proteins | sample OWC_Aug_OW2_C1_D_FD_207646 | JGI IMG/M metagenome (GOLD analysis project Ga0316622, IMG submission 207646) | Wetland soil microbial communities from Old Woman Creek delta, Ohio, United States - OWC_Aug_OW2_C1_D5_C | ecosystem: Environmental > Terrestrial > Soil > Wetlands | place: USA: Ohio... | reverse complement strand
ACTACTGGAAGAGCCAGGAGGAGTTCAAGGTCAAGTACATCAAGGCCCGCATCGCCGAGGTGACCTCGGACGGCCAGAAGCTGGTCGTCAAGGGCGAGGACACGCTGGTCAAGCGCCCGATCACGATCCCGTTCGACATGGTCGTGCACGCGATCGGCATGGACCCGAACGTCGAGAATCCGGCGATCGCCGCCACGTTCGGCGTCGAGCTCGAACGGCACGGCTACGTCGGGCGCGGTCACGCCTACGGCAACACGGCCGAGACTTCGCGTCCGGGCGTGTTCGTGGCCGGTGCGGCCACGGGCCCCGAGACGATCGACGACTCGATCGCGCAGGGGCAGTCCGCGGCACTCGCGGCCCTCGGCCTGCTGCAGCCACAGCGCGCGAGCGCCTGAAGGCCGCCCGCGATGTTCGGACGCGCGCAAAAGGCGAGCGTGCCGGTCGCCCCGGACCGGCCACGACTGGACTTGAGCGGCCCGCGGCTGCGGCGCGCCGTCGAGTCGCTCGTCGCGGGCGCGGACACGCACGGCGGCATCGAGCGCTACATGGATGCGCTCAAGCTCAAGTCCGCGGTGTTCCGCGAGGCGCTGGCCGCCGACACGCCCGGGCCGGGCCGCTTCGACGTCGAGTCCTTCCGTCCGCTGTGCGCGTTCATGCCGACGGTGCGGCGCCGCATCGTGCCGTGGCTCGAGGAACCCGCGTATTCGACGCTGCGCGCGGCGCTCGAACGACTGCTCGAACCCAGCCGCGACACGTCCAGCACCGATGAGCGCATCGCTCAGTTCTGCGCGGTGTTTCCGCAGGACGACCGCCACCGCTGGACGCGCGACCTCGCCGCCGAGTTGCTGCACAACCTCGACCCGGAGCGCTTTCCGCTGATGACGCGCTGGGTCTGGGACCGCGAGGCCAATACCGGCGTGCTGCGCGAGATCTGGTACGGGGCGGACGTGGACCACACGACCATTACGGTCCCGGACGGCTACGAGACGTTCCTGGTGCTGCGCGAGGAGATCGCGCAGTTCCTGTCCACGAACGGCGTGTTCCGCGACGTCGTGCAGATGGTCGACATGGTCTGCGCGCAGGTCTACGCGGAGTACATCTGCGAGCAGGGCGGCAGCTACCTGCGCGCCGATTTCTCGGCGCCCGAAGACCCGATGCAGCACACGCGCCGCCTGCTCGGACTGGATGGCGTCCGGGCCGCGGACGGGCGCGCGCGATTCGCGGCGATCGACGGCGAGGCCCGCGAGGCCTTCTCCGGCGTCGCCCCCCGAAACCTGGAATGACGAGGCCAGGAAATGCCCATACATGAAGTATCGCTGATCCGGCCGGAGAACCTGCACACACAGGACCAGCTGGTCCTGGACGGCGTGGACGTCTCCGGGCACTGGAGCACGTTCATCCAGTCGCGGGCGGTGACGGACTACAACGAGGCGATGCAGGATGAGATTGCGGCCTTGCCGGGCGGCGAGCACGTGCACCGCTGCTGGCAGTGCGGCTCCTGCACGAATTCCTGCACCGTCAACGCGATCAACCCGGACTTCAACCCGCGCTACTGGATCTACCTGATCCGCCTCGGCATGGAGTCGGAGATCCTGCGCGACAAGGACATCATCTGGCAGTGCGTGTCGTGCAACAAGTGCACCTACGCCTGCCCGCGCGACGTCGTGCCCGAGGGCGTGATGAAGGCGCTCTCGCACTGGATGGAGTTGAAGGGCCACGTCAAGAAGTCGCCGTCGATGGTGTTCGACGAAGTGTTCTCGGAGCAGGTGTTCGAGCGCGGCAAGATCGAGGAAGGCCGCGTCATGCAGCGCTTCTTCAAGCGCACGGGCCAGAGCCTCAACCAGGAATGGCTGATCGAGATGGTGAAGCGGATGCTGCGCCACCTGCCGGTGACGATGCTGACCAAGCTCGGCCTCGCGACGCTGGTCGCGCCGAGTACCAGCAGTTGGTCCGGCGCCCGGGTCGCCATCGAGGAATACGTCCACGAGCAGGAGCACAAGCGCCGGCGCGCGCTCGGGCTCGACGGACTGATCGAGGCGGCGAAGCAGGACGCGGAGCCCGCCGCCGCGGGCCAGGGGGCGCGGTCATGAGCACGGTCAAGGACAAATATCAGAAGGTCGCGTACTACCCGGGCTGTGCGCTCGAGGGGACGGCGCACTCGTACAATCGCTCGACGCAGCAGCTCGGCAAGGCGCTGGGCCTCGAGCTGGTCGAGGTCGAGAACTGGAACTGCTGCGGGGCGATGGAAGTCAAGAACATCGACCCCAAGTTGCAGACGTACCTGTCGTCGCGCGTGATGGCGACCGCGGCATCCGAGATGAAGATGGACGTCGTGATGGCGCCGTGCAACGGTTGCTACCACAACCTGAAGAAGGCCGAGTACGATCTCGCGCACGACCCGGCGAGCGCCGAAGTCGTGGACCGCCTGTCGAAGAAAGCCGGCCACGCGACCTACCAGGCCGGCCAGGTCGAGACGATCCACGCGCTCGACTGGATCAAGCAGGGCATCGGCGAGGAAGGCCTCAAGAAGCGGCTGCGCAACTCGCTGCAGGGCCTGAAGGTGGCCAACTACTATGGCTGCATGTACACGCGGCCGCGGCACATCTTCCCCGAGAAGGACCAGGGCCCGGGCAGCGAATCGACCTCGAAGCCGCACTTCATGGACGACCTGCTCGCGGCGGCCGGTGCGGAGAACGTCGAGTTCCCGCTGAAGACGGCGTGCTGCGGCGGTGCCCACACGCTCTCCGACAGCGACACCTCGACCAAGCTGGTGCTCAACATCCTGCGCGCCGCGGAAGCGGCCGGCGCCGAGGTGATCGCCACCGAGTGCCCGACCTGCCATTCCGGGCTCGAGATGCACCAGGTGCGCGCCGAGAAGAAGTTCGGCCAGCCGACCAAGGTCAAGATCATCTACTTCACGCAGTTGCTCGGTCTCGCGCTCGGCCTCAAGCCGAAGCAGGTCGGCGTGCACGAGAACATCTCGGACTCGCTCGGCTTCCTGAAGGAAAAGGGCCTCGCGTGAGGCCGCTCGCCGACATCGAGCGGCGCCTCGGCGAGATCGAGGCCGGCGCCGCCGGACACGGGATGGCCGCTGCAGCGGAGCTTCTTGCGCTCGGCGAGGACGTGCTCGAGCACTGGGTCACCGCAAAGGGCGGCGAGCCCACGCGCGAGACTCGCGAAGGGTTCCGGCTGCTCGCGCTGCACCGGCAGGGATGCGCCGACGATCCGAGCTTCAATGCCTGCCGCGAAACCTGCCGTGAACTGGTCTACCATTACAATCTCGTCACCGGCGATCCGCAGCACGAGGCTGCGGCGCAACGGCTGCTGATGATGACGATGGTCGCCAATCACCTGTTCCTGTTCGTGGCCGGCAAGATGCAGGTCGCGGAGCTCGGCGATTTCTGCTGTGCCTCGCGCCCGCTGCGTCAGGATGCCGCGCCGCTCGAATCCGCCTGAGGAGTCCCGAGATGCCCAACGTGAAGGGTTGCAACCTGCCCGACGAGCTGCTGTACGACGTCGAGAACCACATCTGGTTCAAGGAACTGGGCGATGGCACGGTCAAGGTCGGCATGACCACCGTGGCGACGGCCATGGCCGGCAAGCTGGTCGCGTTCACGCCGAAGGGCGTCGGCAAGGAAGTGAAGGCCGGCAAGTCGTGCGCGACCGTCGAGTCGGGCAAGTGGGTCGGCCCCGCCAAGGTTGCCGCCGCGGGCTCGGTGGTCGCGATCAACGAGGCGCTGGTGGCCAACCCGAGCACGGCGAATGCCGATCCGTATGGCGAGGGTTGGCTGATCGTGCTGAAGCCCGAGGACTGGGACGGCGTCAAGCCGTCGCTGGTACCGGGCGCGCAAGTCGCGGGTCCCTACGAGGCCAAGATGGCCGCCGACGGGTTCGCCGGCTGCGCGTGACGGCGGCCTAGGCCGGCGTCCGTCGTGATGCGGACACTGGTGCTCGGGGTCGGCAATCCCTTGATGTCCGACGACGGCGTCGGGCAGCGCCTGCTCGCGGAACTTGCGTCGTTGCCGCCGCCGCTCACCGGTGTCGATTACGTCGATGCGGGCACGCTCAGCTTCCTGCTGTTGCCCCGGATCGAGGATTGCACCGCGCTGCTCGTGCTCGACGCGGCGCGCCTCGGCGGCGCGCCCGGCGAGTTTCGCGAGTTCAGTGGCGCCGACATGGACGAATTCCTCAAGTCCACCAGTTGCAGCGTCCACGAAGTCGGCATGCGCGACCTGCTGGATGCCGCACGGCTGACGGAAACACTGCCGGCGCGGCGCGCGCTCGTCGGCGTCCAGCCCGACCGCGTGGCTTGGGGCGACACACTCAGCCCTCCCGTCGCGGCTGCCGTGCCGGCCGCGGTGGCACTCGCGCGCGGCATCCTCGAGCGCTGGCAACGCGACGTCGCGCCCTGAACCGCGGCGTCCTGCGCGGCGCCTTCGGCAGCTACGTACAGCGGGCACGACCGTTCCTGTTGCAGGCTTGCACACGGCTTCCCGGGAGCTCGCATGTTCTCGATCTCCGTTGGCGAATTCCTGCGCTCACGCGGCGTAACGCGTCGCGACTTCCTCAGGTTCTGCACGGCCACGACCGTCGCGCTGGGTCTCCCGGCGACGCTGACCCCGCGGGTCGCGGCGGCACTCGAGCAGGCACGCCGCCCGTCCGTGATCTGGCTGCCGTTCCAGGAGTGCACGGGTTGCACCGAATCGATCACGCGCGCGCACGGCGCGACGCTCGAGAGCCTGATCTTCGAGGCGATCTCGCTCGACTACCAGCACACGCTGCAGGCGGCAGCGGGTGACGCCGCGGAGCGCGCCCGCGAGCAGGCGATGAAGGACAACTGGGGACGCTACCTGCTGATCGTCGACGGCTCGATCCCGACCGGCAATCCCGGCTACAGCACGATCGCCGGTCACGATAACCTGTCGATGCTCCGCGAAGCCGCCGACGGTGCCGCGGCGATCATCGCGCTCGGCAGCTGCGCCGCGTTCGGCGGGATCCCGGGCGCACAGCCGAACCCGACCGGCGCCGTGTCGGTCGCGGACCTGATCAGGGACAAGCCGATCGTCAACGTGTCCGGATGCCCGCCGATCCCGGTCGTGATCACCGCGGTGCTGACGCAGTACGTGACGTTCGGCACGCTGCCCGAGCTTGACGCGCTCGGCCGCCCGAAGGCGTTCTACGGACAGACGATCCACGATCGCTGCTATCGCCGGCCGTTCTACGAGCGCGGCCAGTTCGCGGACAGCTTTGACGACGAGGGTGCGCGGCTCGGCTGGTGTCTCTACAAGCTCGGTTGCCGGGGGCCCACCACCTACAACGCCTGCGCGACCGTGAAGTGGAACAACGGCACCAGCTTCCCGATCGAGGCCGGGCACGGTTGCATCGGCTGCGCGGAGCCCGGGTTCTGGGACAACGGCGGCTTCTACCGGGCGTTGTCCACCGGCAACTGGGGGAGCGCCCGTACGGTCGGCACGGCGATCGGCGTCGGTGCCGCGCTCGGCATCGCTTCGGCCGCGCTCGCGCGCAAGCGGCAACGGGACGCGGAGGGCGCCTGACATGACCCTGCTCGAGTTTGCCCGGGGCCCGGCACTGCAGTGGTCGATCACGATCTTCATCGTCGGCGTGCTGTGGCGCCTGCTCGGCATCGTGCTGCTGCGCACGAAAAAGGATCTCTCCGAGCCGCGCAACCCGGCCGCGTGGAAGGGCCTGCGACTGATCGCGCTGCGCTCCTGGCCGCGCCGCGAATTCCTCGGCGGCACGGCGTTCGGCGAGGTCATGGGCTACGCGTTCCACATCGGCTTCCTGCTGACGCTGTTCTTCTACGCGCCGCACGTGCTGTTCTTCGCCGACGTATCGCGTGGACTCATCGGCACGGACCTGCAGGGCCTGACCGGATTCGCGTGGCCGATGCTGCCAAACGGCATCGTCACGCTGCTCGCTGCGATCTCGATCGCCGCCCTGGTGGCCGTGCTGGTGCACCGCATCGTCAATCCGGTCAAGCGGCTGATCTCGAACTTCGACGATTACTTCAGCTGGTTCGTCACGGTGACCCCGCTCGTGACGGGCCTCGCCGCGTTCGCGCACTTCGCCGGCTGGCCCTACGAACGATTGCTCGCGTACCACCTGCTGTCGGTCGAACTGCTGCTGGTGTGGTTTCCGTTCGGCAAGCTGATGCACGCGTTCACGATCTTCGCCGCACGCGGTGCCACGGGCCTGATCTTCGAGCGCAGGGGAGCCTCGCTGTGACCGGTTCAACCACGACGCGCAAGCCGGAGCCGCTCGACTTCGATCAGCCGCGGGTTTCGATCCCGAAGCCCGAATATCGCTTCGACATGCAGGGCGAAATGCCCGAGGCCGAGCGCGTCGAGCGCGCGATGAAGAGCTTCGTCAAGGACTTCGGCCGGACGGCGGCGATCTACATGGAGTCGTGCATCCACTGCGGCATGTGTGCCGAGGCGTGTCACTTCTATGAGGTCACCCAGGATCCGAAGTACACGCCGATCTGGAAGCTCGAGCCGTTCAAGCAGGCGTACAAGCGGGAGTACGGCCCGTTCGCGGTGATCTACCGGGCGCTGAACCTCAAGCCGAAGGTCACCGTCGAGCGGCTGCAGCAGTGGCAGGAGCTGATCTACGACTCCTGCACGGTCTGCGGCCGCTGCTCGCTGATGTGCCCGATGGGCATCGACATCGCCGCGCTCGTGTCGCAGGCACGGCACGGCATGTACGCGGCGGGGCTGATACCGCATGAGCTCTGGGCGGTGACCGAGCGCGCCCGGCTCGAGGGCAGCCCGCTCGGCGCGACGCCCAAGGTGTTCAAGGACCGGCTCGAGTGGCTCGCCGACGACCACGAAATCGAGATCCCGGTCGACAAGGGCAACGCCGACGTGCTCTGCACGATGTCCTCGATCGAGATCATGAAGTACCCGGACTCGGTCGTCGCGACGGCGCGGATCATGAATCACCTCGGGGTCGACTGGACGTTCCGGCTCGACGGCTACGAGGCCACCAACTTCGGGCTGCTCGCAGGCAACTCGGCGGCGCAGAAGCAGCTGACGCTGAAGCTGATCGAGGCGGCCGTCTCGTGCGGGGCGAAAACCGTGATCCTGCCGGAATGCGGCCACGCCTACACGGCACTGCGCTGGATGGGTGCCAACATGTACGGCGAGCCGCTGCCGTTCAAGGTCCAGCACATCGCCGAGTTCCTTGCGGAGCAGGCGCGCGCCGGGCGGCTCAAGCTCAAGAAGCTCGACAAGAGCGTGACGTTCCACGATCCCTGCCAGGTCGTGCGGCGCGGCGGTGCCATCGAGGCGCCGCGCGAGGTGTTGAAGGCGCTCGGCGTCGAACTGCGGGAAATGTACCCGACCAAGGGCACCAACTGGTGCTGCGGCGGCGGTGGCGGAGTGGTCGCGAACCACCGGGCCGACGAGCTGCGCTACAAGACGTTCAAGATCAAGATGGAGCAGATCGAGGACACCGGGGCCGAGATGCCGGTGACGACCTGCGCCAACTGCCGGCAGACGTTCGACGACGGGCAGGCGCACTTCAAGTGGGACGTCAAGATGCACAGCCTGCTCGAGCTCGTCGCCGACCACCTCGTCGAGGATGAGGCATGAGCGATACGAAGGCGCGGATCGTCGTCGACCCGGTCACCCGCATCGAGGGGCACCTCAGGATCGAGGCCGCCACCGATGACGAGGGCCGCATCACGGAGGCCTACAGCGCCGGAACGATGGTGCGCGGGATCGAGATCATCCTGCGCGGCCGCGACCCGCGCGATGCCTGGGCATTCGCGCAGCGCATCTGCGGCGTCTGCACGCTGGTGCACGGCATCGCGTCGGTGCGCGCCGTCGAGGACGCGCTCGGCTGGGAGATCCCGGCCAACGCGAACCTGGTGCGCACCCTGATGATCGGCGCGCAGTACGTGCACGACCACGTCATGCATTTCTACCACCTGCACGCGCTCGACTGGGTCGACGTCGTCTCCGCGCTGCAGGCCGACCCGGCCGCGACCAGCACGCTGGCGCAGTCGATCAGCGGCTATGCGCGTTCCTCGCCCGGGCATTTCGCGGACGTGCAGCGCCGCGTGCGCACGCTGGTCGAGAGCGGACAACTCGGCATCTTCGCCGGCGCCTACTGGGGTCATCCGGCCTACAAGCTGCCCCCGGAAGCCAACCTGATGGCGGTCGCGCACTACCTCGACGCGCTGGCCTGGCAGCGCGACGTGGCGGCGCTGCACGCGATCTTCGGTGGCAAGAACCCGCACCCGCATTTCGTCGTGGGTGGCGTGCCGAACCCGATCGACCTCGAGTCGGATTCGGCCGTCAATGCCAAGCGCCTCTCGCAGGTTCAGGACATCATCGCCCGCATGCGGCAGTTCGTCGACGAGGTGTACCTGCCGGACACGCTCGCGATCGCCGGCTTCTACAAGGACTGGGCAACGCAGGGCGAGGGGATCGGCAACTTCCTCTGTTACGGCGACTTCCCGGCAAGCTCGATGCAGGACACGAAGAGCTTCCTCGTGCCGCGCGGTGTCATCCTCGACCGCGACCTGTCCCGGATCGAGCCCGTCGACCTTGCCGACCCGTCCCAGATCCAGGAGTTCGTCAGCCACGCGTACTACGATTACGCAGGAGGCAAGGACCTCGGACTGCACCCCTACGCGGGTGAGACACAGCTCAATTACACGGGCCCGCCGCCGCCGTTCACGCAACTCGACGTCGAGCAGGCGTATTCGTGGATGAAGTCACCGCGCTGGCGCGGCAAGGCCGTCGAGGTGGGGCCGCTCGCGCGCATGCTGATGCTCGTGGCCACCGGCAATGAGCAGGCGAAGGAGCTCGTCGGCCGGACGCTCGCGACGCTCGATCTGCCGCAGGCGGCCCTGTTCTCGACCCTCGGACGCACGGCGGCCCGCACGCTCGAAACCAAGATCTTCGCGGACGCGATGCAGGGCTGGTACGAGCAACTGGTCGCGAACATCAAGGCCGGAGACACGCGGACCTTCAATGAGCGCCTCTGGGAGCCGGCCACCTGGCCGCGGCAGGCGCAAGGGGCGGGATTCATGGAAGCGCCGCGCGGCGCGCTCGGCCACTGGATCGTGATCGAGAACGGCCTGATCGCCAACTACCAGGCCGTGGTGCCGAGTACGTGGAATGCCGGCCCGAGGGATGCGTCGGGGCAGGCCGGGCCGTACGAGGCCGCGCTCGTCGGGCACGTGCTGCACGATGCGAACCAGCCGCTCGAGATCCTGCGGACCATTCACAGTTTCGATCCGTGCATCGCCTGCGCGGTGCACGTGGCCGGACCGGGCGGCGAGCGCGTGACGGTCCGCGTCCGCTGAGCCGTTGATTCGGCTAACATATTTAATCGATGAAAACCCAACCGAATCGTTCGGCCGCCGTGGCGGCGAGATCCGTGTCCGTCATGACGCCCGCCAGTTTACGGCGCCTCGAGAAGAACGCCCACAAGGCCTGCGACCTGCTGGCAGCGATGGCCAACACGTCGCGGCTGATGATCCTGTGCCAGCTGGCCGACGGCGAGAAGTCGGTGAGCGACCTGCAGCCGCTGATCGGGCTGAGCCAGTCGGCGCTGTCGCAGCACCTGGGCGTGCTCAGGCGCAAGCACCTGGTGCGAACCCGGCGGGACGGACAGTCGATCTACTATTCGCTCACCAGCGGCGACGCGGCCGCGGTGATGGGCACGCTGCACGAGCAATTCTGCCGGCGCTAGTCGATTCCCAGCGTCGCCAGCTTCGCGATGTCGCGAGGCGAAATCTCGACCGCCCGCCCGAAGCCCCCGACGTACAGGCCCTGGCGGAACTCGAGCCGGTAAAGCGTGAAATCGCCGAGGTTGAACGTGATGCGGCTGTCCGGGAAGCGTTGCAGCCAGCGCTCGCGTCCTGCGAGCCACGCCTCTCCCTTGCGCTCGAGCGGCTGCACCGTGCACTCGAAGGTGGCCCGCTGCAGCTGCAGGGGGTCCTTCTCCACGCCGTCCTGCTCGTGCAGCAGCACGCCGACGCGTGCGTCCGCCGTGAGCCCGGCGGAGTGCTTCGCCATTCGGGAAGCGTGGATCATCACGCCCGCGTACTCGGGCAGCGGGACGAACGGCAACAAGCCCGCATAAGGCGTGCCGTCCGCGATCACCGCCAGCGACAGTACCCGCTGTTGATCGAGCAGCGCCCGGATGGCCCGGGCCGTGGACTTGAGCATGGGCTCCTCGCAACGAAAAAGGGCGCCCCGCGGTCGCGCGGGACGCTCCTCGATTCGACCAGCGACCCGTCAGTACTGCAACCGCGCCGCGACTGACGAATGATCCGACGGCCACAGGCCGAGACCCTTCGGCCAGGTCTTGTCGGCGATCGATTCGCCGAGCAGCCGCGCGCCCTGGACCCGCCGCGGCAGGGTCCGCGCAAAGATGATGTCGATCCGCTCGTAGTGCACGGACTGATGGTTGCCGAGGTCTTCGTCCTGGCAGCACGAGAAGCCGACGAGTGGGGCACCGTTGCCAGTGTTCGCACCGGGTCGCAGGGTCCATGCGTCGGTGAACTGGGCGTTGCTGAATTGCAGGTAGGGCGGCACGATCACGGCCGTTCCCAACAGGGGCTGCAGCGGCGGCGGCACCGACAGGATCTCGTCCCTCGGGTCGGAGTTGATGTCGCCGACCACCAGCAGCTTGCGATCGGTGGGTGTCGTGCCCTGTACCGTGAGCAGCAGTTGGTAGGCCTGGGCCGCCTGCACGATCCGTGAGTACGGATTGCCCTCAGCGGGCTCACGCACCTCGAGGTGGGTATTGACGAAGCGATAGATCTCGTCATCGATCGCTGCATCCACGCCGACGAAGCCGCGCTCGATGCGGACCGTCGCGCCGCCGAGACTGACCTCGCCCACGACATCGTAGTTGCAACCATCCATCGAGGGATGCGCGCAGATCGCATTGAAGGGCACCGGTGCGACCGCCGAAGCGATGTCGCTGCGCGCGAGGATCACGTCACGATCGATCACGGTGACCAGTGCCTGGCCGGTGCTCGTGAAGACGGGCAAAGTGAGATCGAGGTTCTTGACCGTGGCCTTGACGACGTAGGCGCCGCCGAGTGCATCGAGTGTTCCCTGCAGGTGATCGTTGAACGCACCCGCGATTGCGGGATCGGTGCAGCCCGGGCCCTGGCAGTCGTAGCGGAAGACCTCCTGCAGGCCGACCAGGTGCGGACCCCTCTTGGCGATCAGGCCGGCGAGCGCCGCGAATCTTTGCTGCGGCAGGTTGGCCGCGACCTTGCTCAACGCAGTCACCACGGCTGCATTGAAAGCCACGGGGTTGAACGGCTGGGCGGACCCCGCCGCGATGATCGGCGTCAGGTCGGCGCCGAGGTACTGGTTCTGCGTCATCACGTCGATCTCGGCGGATGACGCCGCGGCTGCAAAGGCGAAGATCGCCGCTGCGAAGAGCGGCCGGACTCCGTTTTTCATCTTGATCCCTCCATCGACCCATTTGCTGGGTACTGTTTTGTTCGTTCTGCAGACATACCCGGCGCCGGCCTGCATCCACACGGCGCTACGGTTCACCGCGGTGCTGTGCCGCGCGCCGCCGAGATTGCACCCACGCTCGATGGGGTGCAATGCGGTTTGCGGGATTTAACTTATTGCGGTCGCGCGTGCCCACTCGAGAAACCGTGCCACCGCGTGCACGGACTCCATGGCCCGCACAGAACGGAAGATGTCCCACGCGTGCTGCGCCCCCGGCAGCTCGGCATAGACGACCGGATTCCGCGACACGCTGCGGAGCCGGTCGGCGAACAGCCGTGCCTCGGCCGCGCTCGCGAGCGAATCGTGGGTGCCGTGCAGGATCAAGAAAGGCGGCGCGTCGCGCCGCACCTGCATGATCGGCGATGCGAGATCCCACAGCGCCGGGTCCGCAGCGGGAGGGCAGGGCATCACGGTCTTCTCGAGCCACTCGACCATCCCGGTACCGCTGCCCTTGAGCGCGTGCCGATCGGTGAAGTCGTAGACGCCATAGAACGGAACCGCGGCGGCCACGGTCGTATCCGCCGCTTCGAAGCCGGGTTGCAGCCGCGGATCGTTCGCGGTCAGCGCCAGCAGCGCGGCCAGATGGCCGCCTGCGGAGCCGCCCGTGACGGCGACGAACGCGGGATCGCCGCCTTGGGCGGAGATGTTGCGCCGCACCCAGGCGAGCGCCCGTTTGCAGTCGACCAGCGGGTCGGGAAACCGCGCGCGCGGGCTCAGCCGATAGTTCGGAGTCACGACCACCCAGCCGCGCGCAGCGAGGTGATGGATGAGCGGCAAGGCCTGCTCGTGCTTGTTGCCCATGACCCAGCCGCCGCCGTGGATCTGCAGCAATACGGGCGCTCGCGCACAGCCGCCTCGTGGGCGATAGATGTCGAGCACGTGCCGCGCGTGGCCGTCGGCGTAACGGAGGTCCCGAATCCGTTCCACGCGTGGATCGCGCACCGCGAACGGCAACAGCAGGTCGCGCGCTGGAACGGTGTCGCGCAGCACGGCGCGCCGCACGGCCGGAATCTGCGCTTGGTAGTCGTCGCCGAGACCGGATCGCAGCGCTTGCTCGAGGAAGTGCCCCGTCGATCGTGCACGCCACTGGGCGAGTGCCAGGCCCGCCCACGAGATCGCCATCAGTCCGAGGCCGAGCCGACCCGGCGTGGCCCCCAGTGCGTCGGTCACTGCTGCGAAGGCCAGTGCGACGAGGGCGGACCCGAGCGCGTGGAACAGCGCGAGTTCACTGGTGAGCCAACCCGAAAGGAACCAGAGCATGTTGCCCCAGCCCAAGCGTTCCGCGCGCACGACGGCCGTGACCGTCCAGCCGAAACCGATGACACAGAGCGCGAGGAAGATCCAGGACGAAATCGGCGCCACCATGCTCGCAGTGTCCATCAGCCAACTGGGCCTGCAAAGGCGGGGAGCGTGGGCAGCGCGCTTGCGGAAACTGCGGAATCTGCGCGCGTGCGACCCCGGTAGGCTATCGCGCAAAGGCCGCAATGCGGCTGCTTCGCGCGAGAGATTCCATGAGCACATTCGACAGGGTTGCACGGGTCCTCGGTGGTCCGGTGGCACTGATGATCGGCCTGTTCTGCGCGCCGGCCACCGCGCAAGCGGCGGATCTAGAGGCGGGCCGCAAGGTCTTTGAGACGGTCTGTGCCGCCTGCCACGGCGTGACCGGTCGCCCGGATCCGTCGAATCCGGTCGTGCAGGCGCTCGATCCGCAGCCGGCCGACCTGTCCGACCCGTTGTTCAACAGCCGCGAACCGGCGAGCGACTGGCACATCGTCGTCACGCACGGCGGTCCGGCGCTGGGCCTGTCGGAGGTGATGCCGGCGCAAGTCGGGGCGCTCAGTGAGGAAGACATCCGCAACGTCGTCGCGTACGCGAAGACGCTGGCACCCGGCAGCGAGGCCTACCCACCGGGCGAGCTGAACTTCTACCTGCCTGTGCGCACCAAGAAAGCGTTTCCCGAGGACGAGATCGTCTGGAAGTCGCGAGTGTCCGAGCAGGACGGCGACAACGTGTGGCGCAACGTCATCGAGATCGAGAAGCGCTTCGGCAAACGCTCGATGGGCGTGCTCGAGGTTATCCACGAGGACGACGGCGAGGATTCCGAGATCACCAAGGTCGAGGCCGGTGCCAAGACCGTGCTGCACTGGAACCTCGAGAAAGGCTCGATTCTCTCGGGTGCGCTGATTTATGCGATCCCGACGGACAGCGACGAATCGGACGAGATCATTCCGTACCTGGCCTACGGCAAGCGGTTGAACGATAAGTCGACGTTCCAGTCCAGCGCGCGTGTGATCGTGCCGGTCGACGATGCGGACCAGGGCGAGGTGGAACTCGCAGGTATCGTGCACTACCTCTGGACGGGACGGGCCCGCGCGATGTTCCCTGCGCTGGAGATGACGGCGACCGTGCCGTTCGACGCCGAGGGCGGCGACTCGGTCCAGTGGACTGCACTGCCGCAGGTACGGCTCGGCCTGACGAAGGGCGGCCACGTGGCGCTCAACTTCGGCGTCGAGTTTCCGCTGAGCGACCAGTCGTGGAACACGCGCTACCACCTGGTCGTGCTGTGGGACTTCGCCGACGGCAGCCTGTTCAAGGGTTGGTGAGAGGGCTCAGGCGCCGAGGTGCCGCCTCAGGAAGTCGACCTGGTCGCCGACGCTGCGTTCGAACCACGCGCCCGTGTAGGGCTCGAAGTGCCCGATCGGGTAGCGCTGCACTTCGCCGCGCTCGCCGAGGCGCCGGACCACGGCCTCTGCGGCCGCGGCGGGTGCCACGCTGTCCTGCTCGCAGATCTGCACGAGCACCGGGCAGCGCACGCGATCCGCGTACCGCACGGGCCGGTACAGGCCCACGGTCAGCGCGATCCTCGCGGCGATCTCGCAGCGGAAGTCCGGCGGACCGAGCGCGCGGTAACCTGCGTCGGCGTCCGGACTGCTCATGACCGCGAGGCTGTCGGGCGGCCCGACCGTGGGCACGTAGTGCGCACGGCCCAACGGCGCGAGGGCCGCATCCCAGAGCCCGTGGCCGGTGAGGCGCAGCAGATGGCCCGGGCCCGCGTATTGGAGGATCCGGCGCACGGCGGCGAGGCCGTCCATCATCGGGCACTGGCAGACCGCCGCGGC
>Ga0316622_100001705_pt1 | contig 14642 bp, 12 predicted proteins | sample OWC_Aug_OW2_C1_D_FD_207646 | JGI IMG/M metagenome (GOLD analysis project Ga0316622, IMG submission 207646) | Wetland soil microbial communities from Old Woman Creek delta, Ohio, United States - OWC_Aug_OW2_C1_D5_C | ecosystem: Environmental > Terrestrial > Soil > Wetlands | place: USA: Ohio... | reverse complement strand
CGCCGAGACCGCCTCGTCCTGGCCGACGACGCGCTTGTGAATCTCGTCCTCGAGCCGCAGCAGCTTGTCGCGCTCCGATTCCATCAGGTTCTTCAAGGGGATGCCGGTCCACTTGGCCACGACCTCGGCGATGTCCTCCTCAGTCACCATCTCGCGCAGCATCCGCTGGCCCTTCTCCTTCGCCCGCAGGGCGGCGAGCCGCTTGCGCAGCTCGGCGAGCTTGCCGTACTCGAGCTCGGCGGCCCGGTTCAGGTCGTACTTGCGCTTGGCCGCTTCGACCTCGTTGGCGACCCGCTCCATCTCTTCCTGGATCTTCGATATCTGCTCGACCTCTTTGCGCTCGGACTCCCACTGCGCGGTCAGCCGCTTCTGCTCTTCCTTGAGGTTCGAGATCTCCTTCTCGATCTCCTTCAGCCGCTTCTGCGAGACCTCGTCCTTGTCGCGCTTCAGGGAGAGTTTCTCCATCTCGAGCTGGAGCACCTTGCGGTCGACCTCATCCAGTTCGACCGGCTTCGAAGTAATCTCCATCTTCAGCTTGGCCGCGGCCTCGTCCACAAGGTCGATGGCCTTGTCGGGCAGGAACCGGTCCGAGATGTAGCGGTTCGACATCACCGCGGCGCCGACCAGCGCCGCGTCCGAAATCTGCACGCCGTGGTGGACTTCGTACCGCTCCTTGAGTCCCCGCAGGATGGAAATCGTCTCCTCGACCGTGGGCTGGTCCACGTAGACCGGCTGGAACCGGCGCTCGAGCGCTTTGTCTTTCTCGATGTATTGCCGGTACTCGTCCAAGGTGGTCGCGCCGATGGTGCGCAGCTCGCCGCGCGCGAGCATCGGCTTCAGGATGTTGCCCGCGTCGACCGCGCCCTCGGCCTTGCCCGCGCCGACCACGGTGTGGAGTTCGTCGATGAAGAGGATGATGCGCCCCTCGGACGAGGCGACTTCCTTCAGCACCGCCTTCAGCCGGTTCTCGAACTCGCCGCGGTACTTGGTCCCGGCGATGAGCGAGCCCATGTCGAGCGCGACGACCTTCCGGTCCTTCAGGCTCTCGGGCACGTCGCCGCGAACGACGCGCTGGGCCAACCCCTCGATAATGGCGGTCTTGCCCACGCCCGCCTCGCCGATGAGCACCGGGTTGTTCTTGGTGCGGCGCGAGAGCACCTGCATCACCCGACGGATCTCGTCATCGCGGCCGATGACCGGGTCGAGCTTGCCGTCGCGGGCAAGCTGGGTCACGTCGCGGCCGAACTTCTCCAAGGGCTGGTAGCGCTCCTCCGCGGCCTGGTCGGTCACGCGCTGGGAGCCGCGCAGTTCCTTGAGCGCATCCAGCACCTTGTGCTCGGTGATGTCGAACGACTTGAATATCTTCGGCGCGTCGCCGTCGGAAAGGCCGAGGATGGCGAGGAAGACGTGCTCAGTCGAGACGAACTCGTCCTTGAACCGCTTGGCAATTGTCTCTGACTCGGCGAGCACCTTGCGTGCCCGGGCGGACATGTAGAGCTGGGCATCGCCGCCGGTCACCTTGGGCCGGTCGGCAAGCGCGGCCTGGACCTGCTCGAAAATCGTCTGCGGCTCAGCCCCGACTTTCTTCAGCAGTTGCGGGACTAAGCCTTCGGACTGCTCGAGCAACGCGAGCAGGATATGTTCTGCATCGAGCTCGTTGTGCTGGAAGCGCTGGGCAACGCCCTGCGCCGACGCAATCGCCTCCTGCGCCTTCTCGGTGTACTTCTCTATATTCATCTCTTCGATTATTAGACGATTGCCATATACCGGCCGATTCGGCAGTTGCCGGCCCCGGTCCCCGGCTTCGGTTGTGCCTTTACTCCGGTTGGTGCAGCGTCAGACCGGGCACGAACTGGAAGTGGCGGTCGTTGGTCAGCACCGGGCAGCCATGCTCTGCGGCCAGCGCGGCTACGACCAGGTCGCTCACCGGCACGGTCCTGCCGCGGGCCCGGAGCGCGGCCGCCCAATCGCCGGCGCGGGTCCACGCCGGTACCGACATCTCCAGGTAGTGCAGGCCGGACAGCGCGTCATCCAGGGCTCGGCGGTCATCCTTGTTCCTCGCCCCGGCCAGCAACTCGGTGCGAACCATCCCGCAGAGGACCGCCCGGTCAAGACGGATCAATCGCTCAGCCTCAGCCGCGGACGCGGAGCGCGACCCGCGCAGGAACTCCACCAGCACCGAGGTGTCAATCACCACTCTCGGCTTCGCCAAGCTCGGCCTCCTCCAGTTCGCCGGTCACGTCATCAATGTCCATCTTTCCCCTGAGCGCGAGCAACCGCGCGCGCCGCCGACGGCGTACGTAGTCGTCGAGTGCGATGCGCACGGCTTCGTTGCGCGTCTTGTCCCTCAGCACGCCGGCAAGGTCGTGCAGCAGCTTCTCGGGCACATCAACAGTAGTTCTCATGGCACGAGATTATAGCCCGCCCGCGCATCATATTCAAGCATCACAATCCGATGCCCGGAACCCGTGCTAGTCACAACGCCTCGGCCCGCTGCCAGAAAACGCCGCCTTGTGCCAATCGAGCTTCGGGCTTGATTCGTCATTCGGGTTTCGAGTTTCGGGCTTCTCCCCTCGAGTCTTGTTGGCAGCCGCCGATGAACGCCGATGGACGCCCCTCAGCGCACTAGGTCACTTGAGCACTCGACCACTAGAGCACTAGACCACTTCCTGTCCGCCCCTTGATTCCTCGATTCCTTGGTTCCTCGAATCCTTTCCCATTCGGAAGATCTTTCCGCCCACCGGCCTGCTTTGTACTTTGTCCTTGCGCGTCGCCGCCGAACTGCTTTGTCCTTTGGACTTCGGCCTTCGGCCTTTCCTCAATTGGGATTTGACTCGTCATTCGGGTGTCTGATTTCGTGCTTCCCCTGCCGTTCTTCTCCATCCGCCACTAGATCACTGGACCACTCGACCACTAGTCTGCTTTCCACTCGGTCTTCGGGTTTGATTCGTCATTCGGGTTTCGGATTTCTGACTTCCGCCCTCCTCCTGTTGACCTCGCCCTCCTTCCGCCTACCATAGTGGCACAGTGAGGAACATCCTCCTCGCCGTCGTCGTCCTCTCGTCCGCGTCCGCCCTCGCCGCGCTGCCGCGGCAGGACGAGATGGCCCTGCGCGACTCGTCGCAGGCGCGCATTCGGGTGCGCGAAGCGGAAGACCGGCGCACTTGGCAAGCGCTGCAGCAGGACAGGGACGAGGACACTCTTGAGTTAGTCGGACGCTGGCCTTGGGCAGGGACCTACCGAGCTAGGCCGGGCTGCAACTTCGCCAATGACAGCCTGGTGTACGTATCGTCAGGCTCCGGCATTCGCATCCTGTCAGCAGCGAATCCCCGCCGCCCCAGAATGGTTGGACAAGTCAATTGCCACGGGTCGCTCTACCTGACTGAGTTTGAAACCAAAGACACCCTGCTCTATGTCGTCTACTCCTACTCGATGGGATTAGAGGTCTTCTCTGTGGCTGACCCTTCCTCGCCCTATGAACTCGGCAGACTGGAACTCAACGGTGATGTGACCGGCTTAGGTCTTAAGGACAGCTATGCCTTTGTCGTCGGCTGGGACTCGCTTTTCCGGGTAATAGACGTCTCCAACCCAAGGCAGCCGCGCCAGGTGCGCACGCTTGCGCTCCCTCTCGACGGCCTGAGCGTGGACGTCAAAGGCAACTACGCCTACGTCGGCGGCTCCTTTGCCGGCCTAGTGGCAGTGGACGTTACCGACCCGCTGAACCCGCAGCCTCGGGGACAGGTTGGTGGCTTTGATGCCATGTCGGTCGTCTGCGACACCGCTCAACCCTACATCTATGTAGCCAGCAGGGAAGACGGCCTGCAGGTCGTGAGCATTGCCAATCCCGGTTCACCGACCAGGGCGGGGTCGCTGGCAACCGGCGATGCCTGGGACGTGTTCAAGGCGGACACGTTCGTGTACCTCGTTGGCGTAGTGGCGCCATATCAATCCGACCTCTTCGTGGCGAGTGTGGCCAACCCGACTCAGCCGCGGCTCATCGGGCAGTCGCGCGGAGACGGCTGGACCTACGGCGTCTGCGTTCCCGACCCGTTCGGCTACGCCTATACCTGCGACGGCTGGGAAGGCATCCACGTGCGCAGCCTGGCAAATCCCGGCAATCCGGTTGTAGATACGGCGATGTATGCAGCGTGGACGGCCAGAGACCTCGCAGCCCAGGACAGCATCGTCTTCTGCGCCAGTGACAAGGCGGGGCTCAGAGTGATATCTGTGACCGACCCGTCAAACCCGTGTGAGATTGGCTCATATGATACGACGAACATCCTGGACAGAGTCTGGGCCGTCGCCGCGGCCGACTCGTTTGCGTACCTATCCTGGTGGAACATGCAGAGCGGGTTCCGCTCAGTTGACGTGTCGGATCCTACGCGGCCAAGGCTGGCAGGGACGGCGCCGTACTCAGGTGAGGGCCAAGCGATCATCATCCGCGACACGCTCGCCTTCGTGGCTGAGGACTACTTCTTCGAGGTCTACAGCATCGCCCGGCCGAGGCAACCGGTGAGGATAGGCCGGTGCGACCTGACTGCCACCGCCTGGGGTCTGTGGCTGCAGGACACTCTGGCATATGTTGAGCCAAGCCTGAACGTCATCGACATCAGCGACCCGTCGAATCCACTCTTGCTCAGCGCTTCGAACAGCAACGGAGGTGGAGTGGTGGTTACTGACACATTCGCCTACTGCGTTGCATGGGAGTCGCTGGAGGTCTTCTCCGTTGCCGACCCACGCAGGCCACGCAAGCTCGCGGCCGTGCCTTTCTCCGGTGGATGCTCGGCCGACCTGCAGGGCTCGGTGCTGTACGCTGGCGGCTATCGTCTAGAGGTATTCGACATCACTGCGCGCACCAATCCGATTCGGATAGCAGTCTACGAGACGCCTTACGGCGTACGTCGCATACGGCATGACTCCAGTCTTGTCTATGCGGCCTGTGCCGATGGGGGACTCTGCATCTTTCGAACCTGCTCGACCGGCGTTGAGGAACAGCCTCACGAGGTTGTCCGCGGGACTGCGGGAGGGCCAACACCGACCGTGGCGAGGGGCGCGGTGAGGGTTGGGGACGGCGGCGGGTGGGTGGAGTTGTACAACATCACGGGGAAGAAGGCGGCGGAGTTGAAGTCGGGTGTGAATGACGTGAGCCGGGTTCCGGCCGGCGTCTACTTCGTCCGAACCGACTCCGGACCGGTCAAGAAGCTCATCACCCAGCGCTGACGCGCAAGTCCAAAGGCCGAAGTCCAAAGGGCAAAGCAATCCTGCGCTGGCGCGCATAGATGAAGCACAAAGTCCCAAGGACAAAGCAAGCAGGCAGTTGGGCGAAGTCCGAAATACGAGTGACGAATCCAGTCAGAAACCCGAAGGAGAACCGCTGCGACGCCAGAAGACCGAGAGGCGGAAGGGAGTTGAGCGCACCAGCGGTCCAGCGCCTGGCCGACGCGGTGTGGGTTGGGGCGGGCAGCCTAGCGGCTGTCTCGGAGAGCTGCTTCAAGCGCAGAGGAGAGCGGGGGAAGATCGATGGTGATAGTGTCCCACAGCAGGTTCAGGTCCACATCGAAGTAGGCGTGGATCAGGTGATTCCGCATGCCCACAATCTTCTGCCAGGGAATGTCCTGCAACTGCTGCCGCGCGGCGGGCGAGACGCGGCCGGCCGCCTCACCGATGATCTCGACTTCCTTAACCAGCGATAGCACCAGCCGACGGTCGCCGCCGAAGCTCCGCTCGGAGACGCCCTTGACGAAGGAAAGCGCTTCCCGAGCTGCGTCGAGCATGTGGCGCAACCGGATAGCGTCAGGTTCCGGCAAACTCAACATGGGCCTCGGCCATCACCCGGTCGCGGAAGTACCGGCTCAGCTCCTGCGGCGTTCGCATGTCGACCTTGCGGCCGATGATCTCCGAGAGTTCTGCCTCCATGCCGGCCAGCCCGAAATAGCCCGGCCCTTTGCCGGGCTCGAACTCGACCAGCACGTCCACATCCGAGTCGGGGCGGAAGTCGTCGCGCAGCACCGACCCGAACAGGGCCAGCTTGCGGATATGGTTGCGCCGGCAGAACTCGGCGACTTTCTGTCGGTCGATTGCCACTCGCGGGCTCATGCTTAAGTGTAGCGGCGAGGCTGCGGGCGTCAAGATGGCGGGCCAATGTTGGCCGCAACGTCGCGCGGCGGAAACCCGAATGACGAATGAAGTTCGAAGACCGATTGGCGGGGAGCAGTAGAGTTCATTTGCGTTCATCGGCGGTTGGCTGGTACAAAGATGTATCATTCGCGCAGGCGCGCGATTTGGCCTAAGTCTTCAACCTGCCATCTGATAACCCAAAGTGGTCTCGGACACCCCTACGTCCCCCCTACGGTATTCTCTCAGCTCCTTCTTCAGCCGGCTGTCATGGTCCTGAGCGGCTGGATACTATCAATGATGTGTGGCCATGTGGCAATGCCGAACTGCGGCCTTCTGTCCCAGCCGATGTCCATGCCGGTTCAGTGCATGGTGCGCGGCCCGGTGCACGGGCCGGTCTGTTGAATGATCCACTGCCTGCTCCCCTTGCTCTACACCTGTCCTGTCAGGTGGCCAATGCCGGGCCTGTGTAGCAGCGTCCTGTCGAGGCTGTTCTGATTCCCGTTGCTCTCGGGCGATTGGGTCGTGGACTGCCGACTGATTCACCGCTACGCTCATCTGGTCCTGCGCCCGCTGACCCAAGCGCTAGCCCTGTCGCGTTCCTGTCGTTGCCGACGGCGGCAGACCCGCCACTTCAGCAGCAAGAGGATGACCGCCGGTACAGCCACGACCAGAAACAGCAGATCACGGTAGTACAGGGACTTCAACCGATCGCGCTTTCTGAGCTCGCCGCCTAGGCCGGTGAAGTCGGTTTCCACCGGGTCGCGGATTGTTCCATGGCACCCGGGGTACTTGGTGGTCAGTGCCCTCGAAACAACCCAGCCCGAAGTGCGACAGAAGTGCCACGTTCCCCGGTCGCTGGTGAACAGCGGCACGAGCTCGGTTCCGGGCAGGATGCGGGCGATGATAATGCCATTGGCGTTCTGGCGGAAGTTCTCGAACCGGAGCGAGTCGGCCAGTACCAGCAGGCTGTCCCGGTGCGTGAACGATGAGTCCCACACCCAGCCGAACAGCTCGATGCGCGTCCACGCGTCCAAGGATTCCCGTTCATAGATGACCGCACGCTGGGTCAGGCTCAACAACCTGCGCCCGATGCCCGGACCGCTGAACACCCCGACCTCGCGGTCGAGCCGCATGTACAGCGTGTCGCCCTGCGGCACCGCCAGCGTCTCGTGGTCGTTTTCGTCCAGAATCCATCGGTTCGAGATGAATGCGTACGCCGCACCGTACACGAACAAGCCCACGGCGAGCAGGAGCAGCAGCGCTACAACGACCGCCGCCCCAATCCCAACCCGCCGCAGTATTCGCAGGATTCTCATGTTGATGCCGACCGATCGCTACCACAGCTGCTGTGGACTACTTTGGCGGAACCGAGCCAATCTCGGCAAGAACGGTGTGTGGGGTTCAGACTTGGATTCCATCCCTGAGCACCCTTGCCAGAGCGTGTCGCAGTTTCCGCATGTCGCTGCCGTACGACAGGACACGCTCGGTTCGGATATCGAAAGGGAGTTCCATGTCTGGTTCGCAATCGCCGCGACTCTCAATGAGAAGAACTACTGGTTTGCCCAGCGCGTGGGCATAGCCGAGCTCATACATAACGTTGGTGTTCAAACCGGTGAGCACGGCGACCGCGCAGTCACAGGCGTTGATCGCCCGCTGCAGCATCTCAACCGCGTTCCCGACTAGGACAAGCTCATCTGCCCGGACGGCGATGAAGCCACCGTCCGAGACCGCGGGTCGGATCGCCTTGTCGTAGAGCCCTGCGAAATTCCGGCTGAACGGCATGACGACAAAGCACCTGCGCCTGAGTTTCCTGAACAGCAACTCCCTGACCTTTGCCGCCAGCTCGCGAATCTGGCGCGGAGCCAGTACTTCAATCCGCGTCCGTTCAAGCTCGCGTGCGGTTCTGTCGTTGACGCCGAACCGCTCTTGAATCACGGCCCGGTTCTCCTTCCAGCGTTCAATGGCAATCCCACCCGCGAATGGTAGCGGGAGACAGGGTTTGTCCAGGGCGAACGCCAGGTCAATGATCTCGCGCGTGTTCTGGTCGCCTTCCACGGCAACGACGACGTCGCTTGTGCCCACGAGGGTGAAGCGCCGTGCCTGGCGGGTGCGGTGTTCCAGCCTGTGTACCCGACCGATGCGGAACCGCTGTATGCTGGGTGAGTCCAGCTCGGGCAGGAACGTCTCCATCCTAGTGTTCACAGGGATGCCATTGGACAGCAGCCGGGCCCTTGCACCGGCAGCCGCTGACCAGTCCGCCGACGGTCGATCCGACCCATCAGAGAAGCGTCGAAAGCCGCCCGTAACAAGTACTAGGTTCCTCTCGCCCGCCAGCTCCCGGCCGAGAGCCCTGCAGAACGCCGCACCCTGTGGAGAACTCAGCGTGCCCCCGCAGACGCATATTCGGCGTGGACGAAGCGCGCGAGGCCCCTGAGATAGACTCTGCTGTGCCATCAGCGATTACGTGGCTGACATCATCTGCCAGCCAACGCCGCTGCCACGTCTCGGCCAACGCATTTGGTACATCTCTTCGTCACTGGCTCGTTACGCGGGCTATGAAAGGAAGGAGCTTCGACAATGACTGATCCGGATTCGCTGGGTCGTGCTCGACTGAGTGGTAGTACGGCAAGGGCATTGGTAAGTCGGCAGGGTGGAATCCTTGTATGTAGCTCATGATGGCATCGCGGCTCTTTCGGCCGTTCATTGCCATTATGTGGAACATGCGGTATTCGAACTCCGGCCAACGTTTCTCGAGGTGCCTCGGGCTTGACGCGACCGCGACCAGGATGTCGGCAGATTTCAGCGAGTCATCAATCGCACGTCCGAAGTTGGCGAGATCAGACTGTGGACTGAAGAAACCTGAGCGTCCGGTCTGCGCTATGATGTACTCGGTCACGCGTCGCGCCAGAGACAGGTCCTCGTGTGCAAAACAGACGAATACATCTGACCTGTCCCGGGCCACACGCTGTGACGACCACTGCTTGTCGACACGGCGTATGATGTTCTTGGTTACTGGACAGAAACCGTACTTGGGCTCGGTCTTATCCCACTCGCTTCGCTTCCAGTATCCCATCACCTTCTCCATCCTCGGCACGAACTTCCGGCTGACGATGTCGTGCAGTGCCTTTCGGCTGCCTTTGTACCTTTTGCCGTCATAGAAGAAGATCGGGGGAATGGCTTCGGCGTGGTCTAGCCACGCCGCTTTGTTCGTAGTTGTCACCGGGAACAGACCGACGACGGTGTTGACCAAGGTATCCAAGCCGTGTCGGTCTCGAACAAGCTCGCCGTCGCACAGGCGTACGTCGCCCTCCAAGATCAGCTTGGCCACTCGGTCTACTTCTATGCCATAGTCAAGAGCATTGATGTTCAGAAAGCACTTGTCCAACTTGCTGCCCCGTCCCGGCCTTATGCGGACGCGGAGTTCGTCCGGCCCGTCCATCCATATTGATGGGCAGCAGAACCTCGCTGAAGGCGTCGAACCGGGGCAACCGTTGGGCTCTGGCCCGCTCCCGCCATAGGTTCCTCGCGGCTACGTACTCGGGCCGGTCACCAGGATTGCTGCCGCCGGTATCGAACACATAGCGCTGCTTCTTAGCTGGGTCGAAGATAATCAGTTCTTCACGGAGTTCTCGTTCCACGGTATCGAACGGGTCCAGGAGTTCGTGGCGTGACTCCGACATGCCGTTGGCGATGTTCCAGCCGACAGGCGGTACCTCACGATAGAAAAGGCAGTAGTAGTCCTTCCCGTCCAAGCTGACAACGGGGAGCGTGCCTCCGCTGATGAACCTGAATGGAAAACGACTGTTGGCGTACGTGAATGCCCGCCGTCTGCCATGTACCAGCAGCGATTCGAGCTCATCCTGGTACTTCCTCGACTTCGCTTCGAAGTCCGGTATCTGTGACCGCACATGCCCGCCGCCAGCCCTCAGCCATATTGCCGGGACATGCTCGTCAATGCTGACCGACAGCTTCGCTGAACCGCCGGATCGCCTTAACTCGAACCGGTCCAGTAACACCTGTAGGAACTCATTCTGGACATTGCCTAACGGGCGGACGAACTCAGTCGAAAGTGACTTCATGTCTGCCCCCCAGCGGCTGGGGTTCTCACGAGAACATAGCCCAGCTTCCAGAGCTCGTCAGGTATGAACCTGGTGATCTCGTCATCAATCAACTGGTCTTCCCTCCTAAGTTCTTCTAGCGGGGCGATGTCACGGTGCAGCTTCAGAGCCGGAAAGGAATCCGCTGACCATTCGTAGCCCTGCAACAGCATCTCTCGCATCCACCTGTCGTGCTCGGTGCCTTTCAGGCTTTCGATGTCGGATTCCGTCAGGGGTTCTTCTTTGGTAGGTCGTTCTTCCAGAATCGCCACGGGCATGACATCAATGCCAATTCCGAGCAGCTTGGCACGTGTCGTCCGCGCGGATGCTCGGTTGCGTTCCTTGTCGGACTCGTCCAGCTCAGTGTAAGGAACGAGCAGATGATGGTGTTTGAGTTGGTCATTCCGGACAAGAGCGTGAGTCCAGCCATTCCGGACCTTGTACGCCCTCCATGCCTCATGGCAGGCCTCGGCCAGCTTCTCGAGCGTCTCAGGTCCCAGCTCCCCCGTGGTAACCAGGCTAACGAAGTCGCCCTCGACATGCATTTTCAGCAGATGCTCCGGCGGCATGTGCGCCGGGCTATAGAAAAGGTCGGTGCCGACCGAACTCATGCTTACCACCGCCTCGAGCGAACGGGCGCCGTGAACGTACTTGGGGATACGCAGGAAGGCGTTGATGACGCCGGGGCTGATTTGGGCTGGCTGCTTCTTCAACAGATGCTTGTGGTGCCTCTGCAGGAGCGCCCTGAGAAGCAGTGCTCGGCGAATGAAGAACTCCGAGTCGCGACCTGGTGCTCGAGTGGTTTCTTCGCTCTCTACGCCGCACTGGGCGGCCTCTTCACGGTTTGGGCCCTTGATGTTGACATGCCCTCGCAGGCGGCTAACAAAGTCGGGCCCCTTGCGTGCTTTGAAGTCAGTCCATTTAGTCGCATCCCTGTCCAAGCCGGCGAAGTCCTGTTGTGTGTAGCAGGTGCCGCCGGCGAACACGAAGATGGCCTTGCCCAATGGGTGGGACGCACCATCAGAACGGAAGCTGCCGTCCTGCATCGGTTCAAGGAAGTGCCTTAGCCAGAAGAATCTCTCGTTATTAAGGGTGGCGTCGAACTCGTCCCAGAAGACGAGCGGCATCTCGCCACGTACGGTGGCGTCGGCAACCTCGTGGAAGGCATGGTGGAGGTCGGCGATGGTGTTGAACTGGGACAGGTTGAATTCAAGCGGTTTCCTGAACCCAATCAGTACCTCGGCCGCGAGTTCCCTGATTGCAAACGACTTGCCCGAACCCGGTGGTCCAAACACCGCAATGGAGAGCGGCTTTCTGTCATCCTTCTGTTCACGATAGGTCAGGATCAAGTTGCGAACGGCATTGATACGTTCGATCTCGTCCCGGTCAACGGTAAGGTAGTTGCCGTATCTGGCTTTGGGCGTGGCGTCCAGCGCTTTGTCCGGGCCCCACATCACTACCTCAATCGCCTTGGCCGCAACGTACTCGTCGGACGCACCAGTCAGGTCACGGAGCAGGTTGGACTTGCTGGCGGGCTGGTCCTTGAGCGGCGCGCAGGTCAGCAACTCGTGCGGGAACGATGAGAAGTAGACGCCCGCCGGATCGTGGAGCTCGTCCTTCTTTGACGGGGACGGGTGGTACAATTCGCCGATGGCTTTGATTGAAGCGTCGGGGACGAACCTCGCGCCCCTGCCTCCACCGATTCCGTGACTTTCGCGGGCGGCGCCGAGAGCGCGGGAGACCGCGATGAACAGCGGGTAGGTGCTCGACTCAAGCTCGTGGCGGACAACTGCGGCCGCGATGATGGGCGAAACGCCAAAGGTCAGGCCCGGATGTTTCTCATACCATACACCTTCCAATTCATCGGGCCGATACACGAACCGCTCCAGCCTCATGTTGCCGGCCCGCGGGTCCGCTTCCGCGTCCACCCCGTGCAGGGGAACCCGGCTCAGGCATGCGGCGCCGGCCGGGCCGAAGTGGACGATGACGCGCCGGCACTTGGCTAGTTCGCTGGTGCACGCGCCATGTTCGAACTCACGCACGACGTCCTCAATAGTCTGGTCCCATGACAGCGCCTTGGAGATGGCCGCGCACTTGGTGCGAAGTGCGTCGGCCGGCACGACCACGGTCATCCGGTCGGCGAAGTCCTTGAGTAGCTTCTTCCACAACGCACTGTTCGGGGAAGCTGAGGTCTTGTACACGATGCGCGTGGGGTTGCCTCCGGCCTTCAATGCGAGGGGCCAGGGACCATCGTACTTGTCTTCTTTGTTGAATCCGAGGTTGACGTCGTCTATCAGAAGTACGTCTGGATTGGGGACATCGTGTTCCACGACTAATGGCCGATCTGCCGGCTCGGGCAGGCGGCACCCAAGGAAGTCCTTGATACGCCAGGTCGTTGGTTGCTTATCGCCGGCGATGTGGGGAAATCGCGCGCAAACCTGGTAGGCATCGCTGACAGCGAGGCCCGCGTCCGGGCGCTTGTTACCGTGGCGAGGTGCACACAGAATGCTGACAGAATCATGGCCAGGGTTGCTGCATGCCAGCTCGACCAAGTCTTTGCTGTACCATGCGCCGCCGGCGCAGTTTTCGACAACAGTGGAGACAGTAGCTTCGTGGTGGGCCTTGGGCGCGGACTCATGCTGAACCAGGTAGTGGTTCCACATCAGGTCGCCGGCTACGACGATGGTCTTCATGGCTTCCTCCGGGTGATGCTGTATCCCAGCGCGATGATGGCCTTGAGGGTCTCCATCGCGGTCTTGCGGTCATACTCCTTCTCACCTTCGGGCAGGTCGGCGTACGGGATGAGGTCGGGGTGCTTCTTGGCCGCGTCGTCGCGCGCCGGGCCGAAGGTCCACCCCTCGCCGAGCCGCTGCAACGCCCAGACGTCGTGGGCGTTCTCGGCCAATCGCTCGGTCAGTTCGACCAGGTCTTTGGGCAGTTCCACCTTCGACGTGTCAATCGGTTTGGGGATGTACTTCACGCTGGGGTTCCTTTCTCCTCCTGCCCGGTGCGGCGTTCGCGCCACGACTCCGGCTGGCAGGTGTGCTCGTGCAATGCAAAGGCGAGGACGCAGTTCGGCAGGCAGGCGACGTTGTCGATACCCTCCACGAGCCGGGCAAGCCCGCGGTCGTGACGGGTGCGGACGATGACCGGCGCCGGCTGGCCGATGGCCCGGAGCCGATCCTGGATCCTGAATGCCGCCATCAGTCCGAGCGAATCGTCATCCAGGCAGACGTATACCCGCTGGATTGGATAGCTGCCCGGGATGAAATCGACCCGCTGGAAGTCGGGCGAAGTGATGTCGAGTTCCACCGGCGTCAAATCCCAGATGCCTTCGTACTGCGGGTACTCCGACACCAGGTAACGGAACTTGGCCCGGGCCTGGATGTCGACCATGGTGATGCGGAGCGGTTCCCGGTTCTCGCCGCGCTCTCTTCTCCAACGCTCGGCCAGCCGCAGCAGCAGGTTCTCGCCCATCCGGCCGATGCCGACCACCACGGCATTGAGCCCGGCGCCGGCGGCACCCGACGCAAAGCAGGTGTCGAGCTCGACCAGCCGGGCCGCGCCTTCTTCGTAGATGTTGCGGAACTCGAGCCGGAATGAACGGCCGGTCTCCGACCTGGGTGTCTGCGCGCGCAGCAGCTTCTCCAGGTGCGAGTCGAAGATGTGGCAGGCGCAGTGCAGGTTGCCGCCGTGCTGCTGTACGAGCTTCTCGGCCGTGACCGCGATCTGGGCATTCATGCCGTCGTCACGGCAGACCGCCACGAGATGCCGGGCGTGCGATATGCCCGCTCGGTTCAGCATATAGGGCTCGGTGGCGTCGCCGAACATCACGACGCAGCCGACGTCGCGAGCGGCCCGGACGAGATCGTTCTCTTCGTTGCGTTCGATGACGACAACCCGCTCGCCGCGTTCACGCAGCCGGCGCGCGAGCAATAGACCCTTCTGGCCCAAGCCGCAGATGATGGTGTGATTGCGGGCGAACAGGCGCACGCGCAGGACCTGGAACTGCTCCACGTACAGGGCGGCGAGTCCTTTGACTGCGGCATAGACGGCCAAGGTGGGCAGAAGGAACCGGGCGACTTGGAGAGTCCAGTGGAGAGGCTTGTTGAACCAGCTGAACTGCAGGGGCAGTAGCTGAATGGTCTTGTAGAGGATCTCCCAGGGATGGCGATTCCACGCCGGCTCGTCCCCGAAGTAGAACCAGAAACCGATGTAGCCCAGGATCAACCCGACTACAGCGGCGAGGCCGACGACGGGCCATTCCCAGCTCCGCCACCACTGCCGGACTGACCGGCGGTTCCGGTGGCGGGTTCTTCCCGGCGCTTCAGCTTGGCCTGTCATCTCAGGGTACCCGTTTGACCTCCCCGAAGATTATAGAAAACCGTACCCGAGTCAACCCGGTACGCACCCTCGATATCGGGTGCT
>Ga0316622_100001702_pt1 | contig 14647 bp, 16 predicted proteins | sample OWC_Aug_OW2_C1_D_FD_207646 | JGI IMG/M metagenome (GOLD analysis project Ga0316622, IMG submission 207646) | Wetland soil microbial communities from Old Woman Creek delta, Ohio, United States - OWC_Aug_OW2_C1_D5_C | ecosystem: Environmental > Terrestrial > Soil > Wetlands | place: USA: Ohio... | reverse complement strand
TTCGGCCTCCTCGCCGCGTGCATGGCCACCTGCGTCGTCCTGGGCCATTACGGCGGCAAGCTCGTGTTCCACTAGGACGTTTCGTCGTTCCGTCGACATATCCGCTCAAAGGGGGTTCCGTGATGAAGGGATCGGAAATCGTCGTCGTCGTGCACAAGGCCATCGACCGGGAAAAGGACGCCATCAGCCTGTACCTGAAGCTTGCCAAGGCGGTCAAGGACCCGAAGGCCAAGAACGTGCTGATCAACCTCGCCACCGACGAGGTGGGGCACCTGGACAAGCTCGAGCGGCACCTGACCTCCATCCTGTCGGGGAAGGAGGGGGTGCTGCCCAGGGCCGCCGAGGTCGCGGACGCGATGGCCGCACAGCTTACGGAGAGCTCCAAGTTCGTATTCCCGAGCGCGGCCGAACTTGCCAAGGCGGACGAGGTCCGGATCCTCGAGCTGGCCGTGGAGCGCGAGATCGCGGCGAACCGGATGTACCTCGAGATGGCCGCCTCGGCCGGCTCGGCGGTGGGGAAGGAGATGTTCCTCGCCCTGGCGAAGGAAGAAGAGATGCACGCCAAGATCCTTCGCGCCGAGGTGGACTCGATCGGGCAGAACGGGTTCTGGTTCGACATGCAGGAATTCACGATGGAGCAGTAGGGCGGATGGACCTGCTCCGGGAGGCGCGGCAGAAGCTGGAGGAGGAGGCGCAGCGGATCGACTACGAGCTTCGCGTCACCCTCCCCAAGGAGATCCACAAGGCGCTGGGCCAGGGCGACCTCTCCGAAAACGCGGAGTACGAGGCCGCCAAGGAACGGCAGTCGACGCTCCACGCGCGCCTCTCGCAGATCCGGAAGCGCCTGGCGGACCTGTCCCGCATCGACGTGACCTCCATCCCGAAGGACCGGGCGGGGCTGGGGAGCGAGGTCAGCGTCGAGAACCTGGAGAGCGGGGAGGAGGTCACCTACACCCTGGTGATCCCGGAGCTGGCGGACGGCAACAAGTCCTTCGTTTCCATGGCGGCGCCCGTGGGGAAGGCGCTGATGAACCGGCGGGTCGGCGACGCGGTGAGAATCTCCATCCCCCGGGGGACCCTGGAGTACGAGGTCCGCCGGGTCGTCACCGTTTTCGGCGACGTCCTCGAATAGCGGGGAAGGTCAGGCCAGCAGAGGGTAGCGCCGGCGAACCTCCTCCGCCAGCCGCTTCACCTCCTCCGAGCGGGATCGCGGGCACACCAGCACCGCGTCGCCGCTGCGGACCACAACCACGCCGTCCATCCCCAGCACGGCCACCACGCCCCTGTCCGTGCGCACGAGGGCGTCCCGGCAGTCCGCGAGGACCACGTCCCCGAAGGTGACGTTCTCCCCCCGGCTGCCCAGGAACTCGTGGAGGGAGCGCCAAGTCCCCAGGTCGCTCCATCCGATGTTCGCCGGCAGCACCAGGATTCCCTTCTCCCTCTCCAGGATCCCGTAGTCGACGGAGACCGACGGCATCCGGCGGTACGCGTCCCGGAGCCTGCGGTCGAATCCCTTCCTCCCGCCGCGGAACGCCTTGCGGAGCTCCCGGTCCACCTCGGGAAGGAATCGCGCCAGGCGGTCGGCGAACGTGTCGGCGCGGAACAGGAACAGGCCGCTGTTCCAGTCGAAGCGCCCCGTGCGGAGGAACCGCCGCGCGATGGCGAGGCCGGGCTTCTCCGTGAACCGGGCGACCTCGAAGGCCCCCTTCACCCTGCCGGGGAAAGGCTTCCCCCTCTCGATGTACCCGTACCCCGTGGCCGGGTGGGTAGGCGGCACGCCGAGGGTGACGAAGCGCCCCGTTTCCCGGGCCAGTCGCAGGCCCTTGCGGATCACGGCGCGGAACCCCCGGATGTCCCCGATGGCGTGGTCCGCCGGGGAAGCCAGGACCACGGCGGCCGGGTCTCCAGCGGCTATGCACGCCGCCGCGTACGCGATGGCGGGACCCGTGTTCCTCCCTTCCGGCTCGAGGAGGATGTTCCCCCTCGGGATGCCGAGGGCGCGGGGGGAGAGGTGCGGGGCGTCTTTCCGGCCGGCGACGACCCAGACCCGCTCCGGAGGAACGACGGGGAAGAGGCGGAGGAGAGTCTCCCGGATCATCGGACCGCCGCCGGTGAGGTCGAGGAACTGCTTCGACCGGCGCACGCGACTTTCCGGCCAGAACCGCGTCCCCGACCCGCCGGCCATCACCACCGCGTGTTCCATGCCCTTCCCCCCGCGGATCCCGTTTACGATAGAATACCCCGATGTCCGGCAACCTGAAAAAGAGTTTCGTCACCGGTGTCTTCGTCACCGTGCCTCTCGTGGTGTCGGTTGCTCTCCTCTTCTGGTTCTTCGAGCGGGTGGACGACCTCTTCTCCCCGTTCATCGACGGCATCGTCCGGGTCATCCTCCCCGGGACGAGCCACATCCCCGGAACCGGGATCCTCTCCGGGATCGTCATCATCCTGCTGGTGGGGACGATCGCGCGGAACGTGGTGGGGAAGCGCCTCCTGGACGCCCTCGACCGGCTGATCCAGCGGATTCCCGGCTACCGCACCGTCTACTCGACCATCAAGCAGCTCACCAACGCCTTCTCCCCGGAGAGCACGCGCTCCTTCAAGGAGGTACTGCTGGTGGAGTACCCGAGGGAGGGGTCGTTCGCCCTCGGGTTCCGGACGATGACGGTGGAGGAGAACGGGCGCCGGCTGGCGGTGGCGTACGTGCCCACGAACAACCTCTACCTCGGGGAGGTGCTCTTCCTGCCCGAGGAGGAGGTCGTGCGCCTGGATATGACCGTGGAGCAGGCGGTCCGGATCCTGGTGTCGGGAGGGACGGCGGCGCCGTCGGAGCTGCGGAGGGGCCGCCGTGCCGGGGTGTGAAATTATTTTCCAACGGGGTCTTGACACGACGGACCCGGCCCCCTACTCTGGTACGACCATGAAGCGCGCGGACGTGCATATCGGGACGAGAGGACTTCTCGGGCTGGCTCTACCCCCCTCCCATAGGGGCCGGACCGCCGCCTGAGCGCGTAAGCAGGATACACGCAGACACGGGCCGCGGGGGCCGGCAGGTTCCCCGCGGTTTTTGTTTTTCGAGAGGCCCCCGGGGACCAGGAAACCCCGGGGGCCTTCACTTTTCGGGAGGGAGGAAGCGAAATGGCGGACAAGGTTCTGATCTTCGACACGACGTTACGGGACGGGGAGCAGGTCCCCGGGGCGAAACTCGCGAAGGACCAGAAGGTGGAGATCGCCCGGCAGCTGGCGGCGCTCAACGTGGACATCATCGAGGCGGGGTTCCCCGCCTCCTCGCCAGGGGACTTCGAGTCGGTCCAGGCGGTCGCGAGGACCGTGAAGGGGCCCGTCATCACGGGGCTGGCGCGGGCGGTGAAGAAGGACATCGACACGTTGTGGGAAGCGGTGAGGGTGGCGAAACGCCCCCGGATCCACACCTTCCTGGGCACCTCCGACATCCACATCCAGAAGAAGTTCCGCGCCGACCGGGAGAAGATCCTGCAGTGGTGCGTGGACACGGTGAAGTACGCGCGCTCCCTCTGCCGGGACGTGGAGTTCTCCACCGAGGACGCCTCCCGCACCGACTTCGAGTATCTCTGCCGCACCGTGGAGGCGGTCGTGAAGGCCGGCGCGACCACGATCAACATCCCCGACACGGTGGGGTACGCCACGCCCCAGGAGATGGCGGACCGGGTGCGGCGCCTCAAGGAGAAGGTCCCCGCGCTGGACCACGCGGTCCTCTCGATGCACTGCCACGACGACCTGGGCCTTTCCACGGCGAACACGCTGGCGGGGATCCTCGCCGGGGCGCGCCAGGCGGAGGTGACGGTGAACGGGATCGGCGAGCGGGCGGGGAACGCCTCCCTCGAGGAGGTGGTGTTGGCCATCAAGACGCGCAAGGACGTCTTCGGCGGCCTGTACACGGACATCCACACGAAGGAGATCTCCAAGACGAGCCGGATGGTGTCCAAACTGATGGGCCTGCCCATCCAGCGGAACAAGGCGATCGTGGGGACCAACGCCTTCGCCCACTCCTCGGGGATCCATCAGGACGGGATCCTCAAGGACCGCTCCACGTACGAGATCATCCGGCCGGAGGACGTGGGGGTGACGGCCCACACGTTCACGTTGACGGCCCGGTCCGGAAGGGCGGCCCTCAAGCACCACATCTCCGCGATGGGGCACCACCCGACGGACGCGCAGCTGGACGCGATCTACGAGAAGTTCCTCGTCCTGGCGGACAAGAAGAAGGAGGTCATGATCGAGGACCTCGAGATCCTGGTCCAGGACGAGCTGTTCAAGGTCCCGGAAACGTACAAGCTGGTCCACCTCCAGATCCTCTCGGGGACGAAAGCCACGCCGATGGCGGCCCTGAAGGTGCAGCGCAACAAGGAGGTGATCGAGGAGGCGGCCACGGGGAACGGCCCGATCGACGCCGCGTACAAGTGCATCGAGCGGATCGTGGGGCGGAACTTCCAGCTGATCGACTTCAGCCTGAACGCCATCACCTCGGGGAAGGACGCCGTCGGGGAGGCGCGGGTGCGGATCCGCTCCAACGGGACGATCTTCTCCGGGGGGGCGAGCTCCACCGACATCATCGAAGCGGCGATCAAGGCGTACCTCTCCGCGATCAACCGGTGGGTCGCGGCTACGTCTCCGGCCGGGAAGAAGGGGGCGGCGAAGAAGACCGAGCTGGCGCCGATGCAGTCGCCCTAGCGGTACTCGTCCCGGGGGGGCGCGAAGGCGTCCAGGGCGACCGCCCCCTTCGGGCCCGCCTTGGCCATGTGCGGCACCCCTCCCGGCACGAGGTACATCCCGTTACCCGACAACAGACGCGTCTCGCCCGCGATGGTGAACTCCATCGTCCCCGACACCAGCATCCCCATCTGTTCGTGGGGGTGGGAGTGCATTGGTACCAACGCGTTGGGCTCCAGGGTGACGAGGGAGAACATGAGCTTCTCCCCGGAGGCGATTTTCGTCATCACCCCCGGCGCCAAGGTTTTCGGCGAAATCCCACGGGGGTTCCAGAATCGATGCACGTCGAACCTCCTCGGGGGATGACGCCGCGTGGGCGGGTCCGCGCTACGCTGGCGGGTCCGGCAGGACGTACCCCGCGTCCGGCACTACGAGGGGGACGGGCAGCTCGCCCAGCATCCCCTTCGCGACCCGGAGCGCCTCCGCAAGGGTGGCCGCGGGCGTCATCCCCATCGTCTCCACGTCCTCCGGCGTGAGGGAGGAAACCAGGATCACGCGGCAGGCGCGGGCCTTCGTCAGGACGGCGTGCGCCGTCTGCCCGTAGATCTGGTAGTTCGCCCGGAGCTCCCGTTCCAGCGTATCCGGGTCCCCACGGCGGAACCAGGGGAGGAAATCGGGGCTCCCGATGCCGTCCGGGCACTCGGCGAGCAGGACCAGCACCCCCCCCCGCTCCGTGGCGAGGAAGGCGTTGTCCAGCGCCTTGTGGGACTGGATCAGGTTGATGTCCTTGGGGAAGCCCCCCGCGGAGGCGATCACCAGCGGGTAGCGGCGCGCCAACCGCACGCGATAGTGCTTCGCGTAGAGCGCGCATCCCTCCTCGTGGGCCTTCTGCCAGTGCCCCGCCACCAGGTCGAACGTCTGCTTCGCGGGGGTCAGCAGGGTGTTCACCAGGAACGTCGGGGAGGCCATGGCCACGGCCTCGACGATGTCCTCGTGGACGGGGTTCCCCGCCAGGACGCCGGGGCGCGCCATCGGGTCCTTCCCGGGCCCGTCGGCCCGGAAGATCCGGAAGTGGGTCTGGTGCGCCGTCTCCTTCCCCGCGCACCCCGGGACCAGCGCCTTCCGGCCGCCGCCGAAGCCGGCGAAGTAGTGGAACGATATCGTCCCGGTGAGGACGATCCGGTCGTGCTCCATCAGTTCCCGCGACACGAGGACCCGCGTTCCCCGCGAGGTCGTCCCGAGGTCGGCGAGGTCCCCCTCCGGGTCGGACTGCTTGACCCGGAGGCCCGAGTCGATCTCCGGCCCGATCGCGTCCCGCAGTTCGGGTTCCGTCATCGCACGGTGTGTCCCCCGCGCGACGAATAGGGTCACACGGTCCCGGGGGACGCCCGCCGCGTCGGTCTCGCGCAGCAGCAGGGGGAGGAACCGTTCCGTCGCGCTGTACCGGGTGACGTCGGATACCGCCACGGCGACGCGGTCGCCCCGGCCGACGAGGCGGGACAGCGGCAGGGCGCCGATGGGTCGGGCCATCCGGCGCGAGAGGTGTCCTTCCTCGGAAGGGGGGAGCGGGGGGGGCTTCGCCCCGAGGACGTCCACCTGGCGGAAAGTCCCCTCCGGGATCGGCAGCGAACCATGCCCGAACCGCAAAGCGAGCGGAGGCTTCCCCACGCCCGCCGGGGGTTTTGCCCGGCGGATCACCGGTCCCCACCGCCCCGCGGGGGCACCGGGGGATCGTGGTCGTTCGGGTGGACGCGCCCAAGCGCCATCCCCGTCATGTCATGGAAGAGGAACACCCGCACAGGATAGCACGACCGCCACGGCGTGAAACCGATCCGCCGGCGACCCCTCCGGGGCGAACGTTCCGGGCTAGAATTTGATGGTGATTCCCACGATCCCGGCGAAATCCGGCTCGGGCTTTGTGATGCCGAATTTCAAGCCCAGGCTGAGATCGACATTCTTGTTCGGCGAGTAGATGGCTCCCCCCAGCGCGTATGCCGGCATCTCGCTGGAGGCCTTGTCGGGGTTGGTGGAGGCCCCGACGTCCAATCCGAGCGTCAGACCCTCAAGTGCCTTGTACGTAGCGAGGGCCGAAAGAATCCAGATGCCGCTCCTGCTGGCGTCGCGCTCCGCCGGCGAATGGTGGTCGACATACAAATATCCTGCGTTCAGGCTGACGGCGAGCGCTTCGTGCTCCCTGGTGGCGATGAACCATCCACCATACGAGGTGACATGGTCGTCACTCGCACCGCCCACGGGATACGAATATCCGACCAGGGGTTTGACGGCGAAACGGTAACCGGCCTTTTCGTAAAACTGCCATTTCGCGCTGAGGGTGGAAACGGCGCTGCCGGATTCGTCCGAGGAGATGCCGTCCACAGTCACTGTGCCCCAAGACCTTGCGAACCCCAGCGTCAGGTCGAGCGTTTCCGCGACACCGTAACCGAAGGTGGCGCCGGGCAGACTCCTGTCGGTTTTCACTGTGGAACCACCAATGGTTTCCTTGTCGGTAGACCCCACGTACAACAATTCCACCTGCGACGTCCCCCTTCCCAGCGTGCCGGCGTCATCGGTTATAAAAGGGAGGGCGGCGAAGGCATTTCCCGCAAACAGGCACACGAGGGATACCGAGAGAACGGCTGTTCCCATGTCTTTCGCGAAGCGGTTCATCCTTCCCGTTCTTTCTGTTGGCTGGAACTCCCGCATACCGGACACTCCTGCATGGACAGGGGTTTTTCGAGCCTGCACCCGGCGAGAAGTCCGTCGTCCCGGAAAATATCGAGGGTCGGTCCGTCGGCGCGGATCTCTCCGTCGTGGAGGACGATCGTTCGCTCGCAGAGCTCGAGGACCATGTCCAGGTCGTGGCTGGTGAAGATCTTGGTGTGGCGAAAATCCTTGAGCAGCTCCATGAGCCGCCTGCGGGCAAAGGGATCGAGCCCGTTCGTCGGCTCGTCCATGACGAGGATGTCCGGCGCCATGGAGAGCACCGTGGCGATGGCGACCCGCTTTTTTTCGCCGCCGGAGAGCCGGTAGGGGGGTCTCTCCCGGAGATGTTCCGCGCCGACCCGTTCCAGGGCTTCCTGGACCCGCGCCTCGACTTCCGCGGCGGACAATCCCAGATTTATGGGACCGAACGCGACGTCTTCGTAGACCGTCGGCATGAAGAGCTGGTCGTCCGGGTCCTGGAAGACCATCCCGACCCTGCGCCGGATTTCCGGCAGGGTCTTCCGGGTGAACGATAAATCGCCGATGCGAACCTCTCCGGCGGTCGGCGCCAGGTAGCCGTTCAGGTGGAGCAGCAACGTGGATTTCCCTGCCCCGTTCGCCCCGATGACCGCAACCGACTCGCCGTGGGTGATGCGGAAGGAAACATCCCGCAGGGCAACGGTGCCGTCCGGGTAAACGTAGCGGAGATTCTCGGCCTCGACGAGATGATGGCTCATGGCGGTGCACCCGTGACGAGCGATCCCAGGAGGCGGGAGACGTTCCGCAACCTCAGGACGATGAAGAGCGTGGACCAGCCCAGGAGAAAGAGAAGTTCCCTCCCGCCGAACCGGGACGTTTGGCGCGCGCGGAATTCGCCGGTGAACCCCCGCGCCAGCATCGCCATGTGGATCCGGTCCGCCCGCATCCACGTCCGGAGCAGGAGATGCCCGACGAGGGAGCCAAAGGACTTTATCCCGAGCCCTTTGCCCCCGAAGGACCGGAGTTCCCGCGCCCGGGACGAACGGGCCCCCTCCTCGGTCAGCACGAAGATATAGCGGTAGAGAAAGAGCAGTTGGACCGCGAAGGTCTGCGGCACCCCGAGACGCTCCAGCGCACGGCAGATTTCAGGGAAGCCGGTCACGCCTACCAGGAGGAGAGCCGCACTGATGGTGAGGATGGCCCGAACGACGATGGAGGCACAGGAGACCCAGCCTCCGGAAATGTCGAACGGGCCGAGCCGGACCATCATTTCCCGGTCAAAGAGCGGATTGAGCATGCCGACCGCCAGGGCAAAAGGGAGGAACAGGGCGACCTTCTTGACGAAATAGTCGACCGGGAGATTGCCCAGGGCAAGGACGACCGTCGGATAGAGAAAGAAGGGGAACAGGGCCGTCAGCGCATATCGGTCGAAGGAGACCACCGACAGGAGGAAGACGATCGTAACCAGGACCTTGGCCCGCGCATCGATCTTGTGGAGAGACGTCCCTCCCGTGGCCAGTTGGTCCAGGCGTTTGAAATCCAGGATCGTCCCTTCGATCGATGCCATCGGGGGATCAGGCGGCCTGGGATCGCCTTTTCAGAAGGAAACCGGCCAGGAAGACCAGCACGAGGGTGATCAGGCCGCCGACGATTCCGGAGACGCTGGTGCCCAGCTTGCCCCCTTTTTCCTCTTTCGCATCTCCGAGCGGTTTTCCCTCCTCTTCCGGGTTGGCCCTTGCTCCTTTCGCTTCCGCACGCTTCCTGAAGGAATAGTCCGGGAGGAAGGCGATCTTCTCCTGCAGCGCGGTCAGCATCCCGTGAGTGCCATGTTCCGGACCCTTCCATGCTTCCTTTTCCGTCGCTTTCGCAATGGCCCATTCCAGGCCGTCCGGGTCGCCCGAGGCGAACCAGGAGACGACGCCTCCCGTCAGGACGGCGGCGGCCAGAAAGGCCAGAAGGACGTTGCGCACGGGGTGGTTGCCGATCGGCCGCGCTTCCGCGGATCCCTGGACGATCTCGGGCCGGGCCTTGTAGACGAACGAGACGACGGCCGCGGTAACGACTCCTTCCACGATCCCGATGGCGAGGTGGATCGGCTGCATGAGGACGACGAACGTCGAAAAGGGCAATGAGGTGATTCCCGACGAGACGGTTTCCAGCACCACGGCGAAGGCTCCCAGCTGCAGCCCGGCGACGGCGGCGACGATGGCGGCGACGGGGATCCGAGCCGGTTCAGGTCGTTCGCCGGCGATCTTCTTGTAGATATAGGGATAGGCGACAAAGGCCGGGAAAAACCCGAGGTTGAAGATGTTGCACCCGAGGGCGAGCAGACCTCCGTCGGCGAAGAACAGCGCCTGCACGACCAGCACGGAGGCGATGGTGAGGAAGGCGGCATGGGGCCCCAACAGGATCGTCAGCAGGAGCCCTCCCCCGAGGTGGCCGCTGGACCCCGTCCCCGGGATGCTGAAATTGATCATCTGCGCGGCGAAGAGGAAGGCGCCGAGGACCCCCATCAGCGGCACCTTGCGGTCGTCGAGCTCCTTCCGCACCTTCGCAGAGCAGTACGCGATCGTGCCGGAGGAAGCGGCCCACATTGTGCCGCCGACGGCGGGCGACAGGAGCGCATCCGCCATGTGCATGGTCCGCCTCCCGTGCCTGCTTGATAGCACGATTATAAATTACGTGCCACGAGAGTTCAAGCAATCCAGGCAGGAAAAGAGGAGGGTGCGGCGGTTTACCCCAGGGCTTTCCCTTCCGCGGTGGCGGAGAAAGTCCCATGCTTGACCCCGCGCGTTCCGATGAGCCGGTCCGCGATGGACTTCAGCAGGGCGGCCCTCCCCCGCAGGACGAGGACCTCCAGGCAGTGGTGGGCGTCGAGGTGGACATGGAGCGTCGAGACGATCGCCTGGTAGTGGGCGTGCTGCAGCTCCGTGAGCCGTTCTTCCAGCTCCCGGGTTTCGTGGTCGTAGACCAGCGTCAGGGTGCCTACCGCGTCGCCGTCGCCGATCTCCCACTGCTCGCGGACGAGGCTTTCCCGGATCAGGTCGCGGATCGCCTCGGAGCGGTTGGCGTACCCCTTCCGCCCGATCATCCGGTCGAACTTCGCGAGCAGCCGCCCTTCCAGGGACACCCCGAATCGGGTTATGCCGGCCACGGTCCCGTCCCTCAGGGCCCGAGTTTTTCGGGAAGCGGGAACTCCCGGCCGCAGTGCGGGCAGATCACCGTGTCCCCCGGCTTCCACTCCTTCGCGACTTTCGTCGACGCGCAGGACGGGAGGATGAGCAGGGCGCAGGCGAGGAGGAGCAGGGGGGCGAATCGGTTCATCGCGGGATCTCCCTTCGTGCCGCGAGCCCCGGCGCGGAACTTTTCGGGGGGCGGCGCACCCCACATATTATAATCGCCGGTGGCGCGAAACGGGCGCACGGAAAAGGGGGGAACCATGGTGGAGAACCGGGAGCTTCTGGCCTTCGCCGAAGGCCTCGCCCGGGGGGCGGGCGGAATTCTCCGGCGGAACTACGGCCGGCAGCAGACGATCCACTTCAAGGGGGAGATCAACCTGGTCACGGACGTCGACCATGAGTCGGAGAAGTACATCCTTGGGGGGATTCGGGAGACCTTCCCGGACCACGGCGTCTTGTCCGAGGAGAGCCCGGAGCTTCCTTCCCCGTCGCCGTACCGCTGGATCGTGGATCCCCTCGACGGCACCACGAACTACGCGCACGGGTACCCTTGTTTCTGCGTTTCCGTCGCGGTGGAGCGGGTAGGGAAAGTGCTGGCGGGGGCGGTTTACGACCCCCTCCTGGACGAGTCGTTCACCGCTTCTCTGGGGGGAGGGGCGTTCCGGAACGGGGAGCCCATCGCCGTCTCCGAAACCCGGGATCTTCGCAAGTCGCTGCTGGCCACCGGCTTCGCCTACGACGTGAAGAGCTCCTCGGACAACAACTTCGACTACTTCCGGGCCTTCGTGCTCACCGGGCAGGCCATCCGGCGGGACGGCTCCGCGGCGCTGGACCTTTGTTACCTGGCGTGCGGGCGATTCGACGGGTTCTGGGAGCTCAAGCTGAAACCGTGGGACACGGCGGCTGGGCTGCTGATCCTCCAGGAGGCGGGGGGAATCGCCTCGCGCCTCGACGGGGGGCCGTACGACATCCACCAGCCGGACCTGCTGGCCTCCAACGGCCTCATCCACGCGCAGATGGTCGAGGTGCTGCGGATGGCGAAAAAATAGGGGATGGCCCTCACGGGCCATCCCCCGAACCAGCCGGGCGGAGAACCCGCCTACTTCTTGACCCCTTCCAGGAGAGCCAGCCCGTACTTGGGACTCTCGAACGGGTGCACCGCGGGGTACTTGGCGAAGAGCCACCCGTGGAAGACCTCCTTGCCCCCCTGGAACACCTCGACCTGGACCGCGGGATTCTCCGGGGTGCCGGTGACCGACGTGATCTGGTCGGGCGCCATCGTGAAGTTGGGGAGAAACGGGCCCACTTTCAGCGTGAGGTCGGAGTCGGGAACCTTGAATTCCGAGTTCACGGGCACCGTGTACGCCTTCTTGCTCTTCTTCTCCTTGTACTCCACCTCGATCTTCACGGACTTCCACGCCGCCTTTACCTCGTCGGAGACCACGATCTTCTTCTCGACGGGGGGTGCGCCTTCGCCGTGCGGGGTGCCGGGCATTCCGGGCGCGCCAGGCGGCATGCCAGGCATTCCGGGAGCCCCGGGCGCGCCCTTGGGGGGCATCGGCGGCGGGGGCGGCTCCTTCTTCTTGCATCCGGTCCCTGCGAGAGCGACTACCAGGAGCGCGGCGACCAGCAAATGGATCTTTTTCATCGTTCCTCCTTGTACCTGCTTTGGTCTGGCCGCGTGCGCCTTCGCACGCGGCGGTTCACACACCGGGTTGATGGCGGAGAGGGAGGGATTCGAACCCTCGAGGCGGGGATTAGCCACCTACGCGATTTCCAGTCGCGTTCCTTCGGCCAGCTCGGACACCTCTCCGTGCGAACGAACCGTCAATCCATCCGGGAAGGCGGGGTCTGGCGGAGAGGGAGGGATTCGAACCCTCGGTACGGTTTTACCCGTACAACCGCTTAGCAGGCGGTTGCCTTCAGCCGACTCGGCCACCTCTCCCGCGAGCCGCTTTCCCGGCGATACACCATGGCGGAGGGAGTAGGATTTGAACCTACGGAGCGTTGCCGCTCAGCGGTTTTCAAGACCGCCGCCTTCAGCCACTCGGCCATCCCTCCACGAAACAGTTATATATACCAGAGAATACCCCGGGAGGGGAGGGAAAATGGGGGGCGGGGACTCCGCCGGAGCCGGATGGTATGATACAGCCGCGTGCGGGGAACGAAACGCACGTATCCGGGAAAGGGCGGAATTCCCATGCATTTCATCGACCTTCCGGGGTCGCGGCTGGTCCGTGCGACGAACTGGCTGGGCGACGCGGTGATGACCACTCCGGCGATCGCGGCCCTGCGCGCCGCCTTCCGGGGCACCCGGATCTCCCTCCTCGCCAAGCCTTTGGTGGCGGAGCTTTTCCGCCATCACCCCGACGTGGACGAGGTGATCGTCTATCAACGCCCGGGGCGGCACGACGGAGTCCTGGGCCGGCTCCGTCTGGTACGGGAGCTCCGGCGCCGTCGATTCGAGGGGGCGGTGCTCTTCCAGAACGCTTTCGACGCGGCCCTTCTCGCCTTCCTCGCCGGGATCCCGGAGCGGGCGGGGTACCCCACCGACGGCCGCCGGATGCTCCTGAACCGCCCCGTCCCGCTGACGCCGGGCATCCTCTCCCGACACGAGGTGGAGTATTACCTGTGCCTGCTGGAGGGGGTGGGGATTCCGAGGCCGGCCTCTCCAGCGCTCCGGCTCGCGGTGACGGAGGAGGAGCGGGAGGGGATGGCGTCCCGGCTCGCGGCGCTGGGTGTCGGGCGGGGCGCCCCTTTTCTCGTCGTGAACCCGGGCGCGACGTACGGCTCCGCGAAACGGTGGTACCCCGACCGGTTCGCAGCGGTGGCGGACGCCCTCTCCGAAGAGTGGAGGGCCGCCGTGGTCGTGGCGGGGTCGACCGCGGAGGCGCCTCTGGCCGGGGAGATCGAGACGGCCATGGGGCGGCGGCCGGTGAACCTGGCCGGGAAGACGTCCGTGCGGGAGCTGATGGCCCTCCTGTCGCTGTCCCGCTTCCTCGTGACGAACGATTCCGGGCCGATGCACATCGGGGCGGCCTTCGGCGTTCCCCTCGTCGCGATCTTCGGCCCCACCGACTGGCGGCGCACCTCCCCCTGGACTCCCCTTGCCCGGATCGTCCGGGTGGACGTGGACTGCTCCCCCTGCATGCGGAGGGTGTGCGACCGTGGACATGAGTGCATGCTGGGGATCTCCCCGGGGATGGTGATCGAGGCCGCCCGGGAGCTTCTTCCGCGGGGGATGAACTCCGGTGCCTGAATTCGGCAAGATCCTGATCGTCAAGCTCACCGCCATGGGGGACGTCCTCCACGCGCTTCCGGCGGTGGCGTATCTTCGACGAGCCGCGCCGTCCTCGGAGATCCACTGGGTCGTCGACTCGAGGTTCGCCGGGTTGCTCGAGGGGAACCCCGGGATCGCGAAGGTGATCCCTCTCGCCATCAAGGAGTGGAAGGGGCGGATCGCCTCCCCCGCCACATGGCGGGAGGCGTTTGCGGCGACGGGCGCGCTGCGGCGGGAGCGCTACGCCGCCGCCTTCGACATCCAGGGGAACATCAAGAGCGGCGTGGTGACGTTGCTGTCCGGCGCCCCGCTGCGGTACGGCTTCCCCCGCGAGGTCGCCCGGGAGCGGGAGAACCTGTGGTTCACCAACCGCCGGCCGCCGGCGTTGGAGGAAGACCGCCACATCACCCGGAAGATCCTGCGCGTGGTGAGCGCCCCGTTCGGGATGCCGTTCGCGATGGAGGAGCTCCGCGGGGAGGTCGTCAACACGCCGGAGGAAACGGCCGCCGCCGCCCGACTCCTCGAGGCGTCGCTCCCCGGCGCCTCTCCGCGCCTTGCGGTCCACCCAGGCACAACGTGGGAAACCAAGCGGATGGACCCCGCCTTCTGGGCGGAGTCGGTCCGGAACCTCCGGAAGAACTTTCCGGGGATGGGGACGTTCCTCTCCTGGGGCTCGGAGCAGGAGCGGGAGGAGTGCGCCGCGATCCGCGACCTCGCCGGGGAAGGCGCCGCGCTGCTGCCGCGACTCGGCTTCAAGGCGCTCGCCGCGGCCTACCGGGCGTGCGGGCACATGATCGGACCGGACACAGGCCCCCTGCAC
>Ga0316622_100001701_pt1 | contig 14653 bp, 6 predicted proteins | sample OWC_Aug_OW2_C1_D_FD_207646 | JGI IMG/M metagenome (GOLD analysis project Ga0316622, IMG submission 207646) | Wetland soil microbial communities from Old Woman Creek delta, Ohio, United States - OWC_Aug_OW2_C1_D5_C | ecosystem: Environmental > Terrestrial > Soil > Wetlands | place: USA: Ohio... | reverse complement strand
TCGGCCACCGTTCCGACATTCGTTTCCGCCAAGCGCGTCGCGCCGTCCATCGGCCACACCCACACCTCGCCGCGCGCGGCGTGGCGCCACAGGATGTCGCTCTTGCGATCGCCCGTCAGATCCCACAGCACGGGCCGCAGGTTGGTTTGAGCGGGATCCATGGTCTCGTCTTCTCTGATCTCGGCCGGCGCGACGCGCACCTGGGCCGCCACACCTGCCGGTGCGCGGACCGCGAGGTCGATGCGCCGGAAGCGGCGATTCGCGTCAGCGGGGATCATGAACTCCACCGTCTGCCACTCATCGTCTGCCAGTATCAATGTGCGGGCGCGCCGGCCGTCGAGGAAGACATCGACCTCGAGGCGATTCCGGCCGGCTTCGACGTCCCGCCGGATCGGCAGCTTGAGCCGCGTGGCGTGCGGGTAGGTGAAGAACGTGCCGTTGTCGCGAACGAGGCGGTAGTGGCTTCCGTCGCTCGGCTCGTGCCATTCCGAGAAACCATACTTGGCCAACGCGAAATTGACGCCGTCCTTTCCTTGCCAGACCCGCACGGGGATCGACAGCGCGAGAAGGACCAGGAACACGGCGATCAGGCGCGACCTGAATCGGCGGGCGGCAGGCGGCAGACGCAGGCTCGCCGCAGGGGCAGCATCCCCGCCGGCAAGCAGTACACCCAGGACCAGCCAGAACGGGACCGCCACGATGTCGTACAGCAAGGGCTGCCCGGCCAGACACGTGATCAGGAATGCCGTGACGCCGGCGATGGTTCCGCCGAGCAGAGGGTCACGATTCGCACTGAACGCCCTCCACGCGCGCCAGAGGATCACCGCGAACATCCCGACGAAGAGCAGGCCGCCGATCACGCCTAGTTCAGCGGTCATTTCGAGGAACTGGTTGTGGGCGTTGAAACGGCTCAGGCCGACGTTCGCGGGCAGGGGCGCGCTCGGGTCGAATTCCGCGACTCGATACTGGAACTGCCCGATGCCCACCCCGAAGATCGGCTGTGCGGCCAGCGTCCTCAGTGCGGCCCGCCACATCAGCACACGAACGGGAAGTGAGAACTGTGTCAAGGACGCTGCCTCGAGCGCCGCCGTCCTCATGTAGAACCCGAGTCCCAGAACGGCAACAACCATGCCGCACGCGATGACGATGGCCACCGCCGACCGCCAGGTGATGCGTCTTCGGCGGCCCCTCGTGAGCGCGTAGACCGAGGCCCCGGCGGCCACGACTATCCCAGCCAAGAGGGCAGAGCGGGTTCCCGTCAACCACAACGCCGCCAACAGCAGGCCCCCGCCGACCGCCGCTGCCGTCCAGGAGACCGCCTTCATCAAGGGCCGACGAGAGCGAACCTGTGCCGACCAGGCTCCTAACCCGATCAGGACGGGAATGAACAACACGAAGAACGACGCTGCGGTGTTGACCTTGGTGACGTGGACGGCGATCCGGCTGGCTTGAAAGACGGACAGCAGGCTGCGGCCTTCTGTGCTCGACAGTTGAAATGCCGACCCAACGCTCAGCACCGCCGTGCCGACGGCTGCGATCGTCAGCGTCCCCAGCAGTCGCCGGCCGAACGAGGGATGCTCCTCGCACAAGACCTCAGCGGCTCTCGAGAGGGCGAGTCCCTCCAAGAAAAGCGCTGCTGTCGCCGCAGAGGCCAGGCCGCCGAAGCTGTTTGCCCATGGGCGGAACTCAATGCCCACATTCAGGTAGTCGCGGGAGAAGTAGGTGAACAGCTGCCCAAGAAATGGTTGCCAGTAGTCTTTCCAGTAGCGCAGGACGCCGATGTCGACGAGCGCCGACGCCACGACGACCGCCGCGAACATGGACCCGAGAAACCGTCCGGTCGAACCCTGCCCATCGCGAACGGCCCCACGAAGACGGCTCACGCCCCACCCCGCGAGGAACGCCAGCCCAAGCACCTCGGTGATGCCTGCGTTCGCTCCAGGGAAGATCGACGTGGAGATGGCGCGTCCGAACGGGACGACGGCAGCGAGAGCCAGCATCGCCGCGCGCGGCCTGAACGCCGCCAGCAGGGCAACCCCGACGACGACGGCCTTGAGCGCGGCGGGATTCGCCTGCGACCAGAACACGGACTGGCAGAGGAGGGCCGCGAGGCCGAGTCCCGCGACGCGGACGGCCGCCGCGCCGGACCGCCTCGGGAGATGTGGAAGGCTATGGTCGCAGTTGGTCACGTTGATGGAGGCACCTGCGCGCCGTGTCCGGCCCCACCTGACGAGCGTGGTCCCATTTTCATTCTAGCGCATCGCCTCGAACTTGGCGGGAAGGCTCGGGTCCTCCTCCAGTCCTGGAACGAGGGCGGGCGGGCCGTCACACCGGCATGCTCCTGAGTACAATAGGAGATTGCCTGTGTTCATGGATCGGAGGCACGCACGATGAGCGACGATATGGAAGGACGGACCCAGATGACGACCCGGGGCGCCGAGGAGCCCGATTACGTAGACGACGGAATCTCCTTGAAGCCGTTCTTCGACACGTTGTGGGCTTACCGCCGGGTCGTCGGTGCCGGCGTCGTGGGGGCAGCCGCACTCTACCTTGTGGGCGTCCTTCTCGTATTCCTCATCGCACCAGCCGAACGCACGGGGTCCATCGAGTTCCGCCTGCTCTTCGAAGGAGCCGAGAAGAACGAGTACCCCAACGGCACGCCGTTCAGTGCGTCAGAGATCGTTGGCGGACCCGTACTGACGGACGTCTTCGCGGCGAACGGACTCGAACGGTTCGGGAAGTACGAGGACTTCAAGGATTCCGTGTTCGTCCTGCAATCGAATCTTGATCTCGATCTGCTGGTGTCCGAGTACCGGGCTCGTCTCGCGGACACCAAGTTGGGTCCCATCGATCGGGCGCGGATCGAGGAGGAGTTCCGGAAGAGACGCGAGGCACTGATCGATCCTGTCTACACGATCAGCATGCGGCGCCAGGAACGTGTGACGACTCTGCCGCGCGACGTGATGAACAAGGTCCTGCTCGATATCCTCGCAACCTGGGCAAAACAGGCCGACGAACGGAAAGGCGTGACGAAGTACAACGTTGACGTCTTGTCTCCCAGTATTCTGCAGCGCAGCATGCTGGAGCAGGAGGACTATCTGGTGGCCATCGACGTCCTTCGGGCAAAGACTTCCCGTGTGCTCTCGACCATCGACGAGATCGACAAACTGCCCGGAGCGAAGATAATTCGCGCGGGAGACGATCGCGTGACGCTCGCGGAAGTGCGCGCGGGACTGGAGGACGTCATCCGTTTCAAGCTGGAGCCACTCCTCGGGCTTATCCGGTCCGAGGGCATCACGAAGAACGCCCGCGCTCTCCTCATCTATGCCAACAACCAGTTGTTCCAGTTGCGCCAGGAGCAGCAGGAATCCTCGACCATGGTTCAGGCTCTGCGGGCGTCGGTGAGGGAGTTCTCGGCCCAGGGCGGATTGCCGGTGAGCGATACCGGGACAGGATCGGCGGGTTCGGCGAGCAGTGTCGGCAGCGGTGCAGTCACGCCTCAACTCGATCAGTCGTTCCTCGATCGGATCATGGGACTATCCACGGCGAAGGACGAATTCGAGTACAAGCGGGAGATCACGGACCGCGTGATTGCCGAAAGCGAGCGCATGGCGTCGAGGGGTCGTGAAGCCGCGTACTACGAGGACCTCGCGAGGGAACTGCGGACGCCGAGCGGGCGAACGGCGGGCAGTCCGGAGATGGTGACGCTCATAAGGAGCCGTTCTGCCGAGGCCTTCGACGAGATTGTCAGAGGCATCCAACGGACGGCGTTGATCTACAAAGAACTCTCGGCGCTGAACTTGAACCCGTCCACGACCGTTCTTGCCGTGACCGGCCCGTTCGTGCAGCAGACCCACCGGACGCTGACACTTCGGACCGTTGTCCTCTACCTGGCGCTGGTCCTGATGCTCGCGCTCATTCTGGCGTCGATCGGCTGCCTGATCCATGACGTCGTCAGGAAGCGTGCGTCGGCCTGATGGCCGCCAGTCCGAACGGCGTGGGAATCCGGCGCGTCAAAGGCTGCCGAGGCCCGGCGGCTGCTTGTGTCGGCCTGGATCTTTCCGGGCTCGCGTTGACGACGGTTCTTCCCCCTGCTGACCGGAGGCGGCGACGGGGAGCGCGTCGAAGCGAGCGCAGGCGCTATCTGACGATCTGATACGCGACGTCCGGCACGGTCGCGACTTTCGTCTCCGACAGCCGGGTGGTGCCGTCCATCGGCCACAGCCAGACGTCGCCGCGCGTCGCGTGGTGCCACAGGATGTCCGCCTTGCCGTCCCCGTCGTAGTCACCGGTTCCCACGATGCGGTAACCGGTATCCGGCACCGTCGCTACCTTCGTTTCCGACAGCCGGGTGGCGCCGGCCATCGGCCACAGCCAGACTTCGCCGCGCGTCGCGTGATGCCACAGGATGTCCGCCTTCCCATCCCCCGTGTGGTCCGCAACCCCCGCGACCCGATAGCCCACGTCCGGCACCGTTCCCACCCAGGTCTCCGACAGCCGGGTCGTCCCGTTCATCAGCCACACCCACACTTCGCCGCGCGTCGCGTGGTGCCACACGATGTCCGCCTTGCCGTCCCCGTTCAGGTCCCCCGACCCTTTCACCACATACCCCGCGTCCACCGTGTCCACATAGCGCACGCTCAGCGCCGTGGCCCCATCCATCAGCCAGACCCAGAGTTCTCCGCTTGTCGGGTGCCGCCACAGGACGTCGGACCTGCCGTCGCCGTTGTAGTCCCCGGTGCCCACGATGGCGTAGGTCGGGTCCACCGTGGCGAGGTAGGCCTCGGTCACAATGGTCTTCCCGTTCATCGTCCACAAATAGAGCATGCCGGTCGGGCCGTGATGCCACAGCACGTCGGCCTTGCCGTCCCCGTTCTGATCGCCCAGGCCGCGAATCGCCCAGCCGGGTTCCCCAACCGTGCGGACGTGCGACTCGGCCGTCTTCGTCGCGCCGTTCATCGTCCACATCCACACGTCGCCACCGCCAGCGTGGCGCCACAGGATGTCGCTCTTGCGATCGCCCGTGAGATCCCACAGCGCCGGCCGCAGCATGGCCTGGGCCGGGTCCATGACTACCACGTCATAGGTGAACGACGTGGGAGTGCCGCCGACAATGGCGTTGCTGATCGTCACGCGATACGACGTGTCCGCGGCCGGCTTCGGCCACGGGTCCCAATCCGCCATCCCCGTGATCGCCCAAACGAGCGTGTTCTCTCCGTAGCCGTTCACCACGGTCTCCGGGCGCAGCGGGACGCTCTGCCCGTCCCGCGTCACCGCGGCCAACGCCTGTGAGAAGTCCGCCCCCGGGTAGGAAAACGACCAGCGTGGGAAGACCACCTGATACGGCACGTAGCCCGGCGGGGGCCACGCCACGAATGTGTCTCTCGTCGGCGGGCGGGCTTCCCCGAGGTGGCTGTCGAATACCCAGAGCGCGTTGGCCGCCCGGCCGCCATCGGATGGGATGTCGCCCGTTCCCATGTTCTGCGTCTGGGGGTAGAGGAGCCAGCGGCGATGGCCGACCGGGCCGTTGTTGCTGCCGGGATCGCGGATGTACCCCGTGATCGCGTCCCACCCGTACACGCCGAGGAATAGATCCGACTTCCCGGCCGCCTCCGCGCCGTCGGCTGAATAGCACTGCCAGGTGGTCGGCGGATTGTGGCTGAGCTGGCCGTTGACGCTCATTATCAGCGCGGCCTGCTGGGCCTTCGCGTTGTAGGCGTCCGCGAGAGTGACCTGGGCGGGCACGCCCGCCATCGCCCGGAAGTAGTTGATGCGGAGCAGCACCGCGTCCCTGAATGCTGCCGATGTCGTCCCCGCATCGCACGTCGTCCGATTGCCGGTCCAGCCGTGGGCTGGAGTGGCGGCGTTCTGGTAGTGGGTCAGGAAGAAGGTCCGGGCTGCCTCCCTGTCCGCCGGATCGACAGAGAGGGCTTGGCCTTCGGCCTGGGGAGCTGGAGCTTCGGCCCCGGCTGGCTCGGGAAGACGCAACCCCGTGATGTCCTTCGGGAATGTCGGCGCACTTCCCAGCTGCGGCCGGGCGTCCGTGGGCTGTTGACCGTGCGCATCGATGACCCACGTGCCGATCATCAGCAGGAGCCAGGCGACGATGATGAGAGGTGTCCTGTTTTTCATTCGACGAACCTGCGTCCTGCCGATCCTACTTGACGATCTGATACGCGACGTCCGGCACGGTCGCGACCTTTGTCTCCGACAGCCGGGTGGGGCCGTCCATCGGCCACAGCCAGACCTCGCCGCTCGTCGCGTGGTGCCACAGGATGTCCGCCTTGCCGTCCCCGTCGTAGTCACCGGTTCCGACGATACGGTAGCCGGGGTCCGGCACGGTCGCGACTTTCGTCTCCGACAGCCGGGTGGGGCCGTCCATCGGCCACAGCCAGACCTCGCCGCGCGTCGCGTGATGCCACAGGATGTCCGCCTTCCCATCCCCCGTGTGGTCCGCCACGCCGGCGATTTGATAGCCTACGTCCGGCACCGTTCCCACCCAGGTCTCCGACAGCCGGGTCGGCCCGTTCATCAGCCACACCCACACTTCGCCGCGCGTCGCGTGGTGCCAGACGAGGTCCGCCTTGCCATCCCCGTTCAGGTCTCCCGACCCTTTCACCACATACCCCGGGTCGACTGTCTCCACATACCGCACGCTCAGCGGCGTGGCTCCGTTCATCAGCCAGACCCACAGTTCCCCATTTGTCAGATGCCGCCAGAGGATGTCCGACTTGCCGTCCCCGTTGTAGTCCCCAGTGCCGACGATGTCGTAGGCCGGGTCCACCGTGCCGACATAGGTCTCCCCGAGCCGGGTGCCGCCGCTCATCGGCCAGCAGTAGATCATCCCCGTCGTCTTGTGCCGCCACAACAGGTCGGCCTTGCCGTCCCCGTTCTGATCGCCCAGCCCCCGGATCTCCCAGTTCGTGTCCGCCACCGTCCCCACATGCATCTCGGTAGTTCGGACGGCCCCATCCATCGGCCAAAGCCAGACGTCCCCGCGCGTTGTGTGCCGCCACACAATGTCGCTCTTCAGGTCCCCGTTGAAATCGGCCGCTGAACGCCGCGCGGCGCCGGCGAATGCGGCCTGTAGCATGTCATACGCCCCCGTCGTCCCCCCCGGCCTGTAGTCGGCGAGTGCGATCACGTGGACGTTGGCCCAGTTGGCGGGCGAGAGATCCTTCGTATCGAGGACGAACGAGGCGCGACCGTTGTCGGCAATGGGGCTGCCGATGCTGGTGTAGACCGCGTCGCGCACCGTGCGGCTCGTAACACCTACCTTGATGTCTTCATAGACGATCACGTGAACCGTGGCGCCGTTGGCCGTCGAGAGCGTGACGCCACTGCGATTGACGAGGTCTACGGACACACTGTAGTGGTTGCCAACCCGCGAGGCATGCACAGCGAGTTCCGCCCCGGCAGGCCTGGTCAACTCGGTATCCAGCCATCCCTTGTAGACCGAGTAGTAACTGACCGGGCCGCTGCCATACTGATGGCCGCTGTCGGCCATCACGAGCGGATAGTAGACCGTTCCGCCGGCGGTGTGCGCCGCCCACCATCGGCTGTAGCGTTGACCGACAGGGCTGGACACACTCTGTTCGAGCATGACGACCGGCTGCGCCGCGTAGTCGAGCGCGAGTTGGTCGACCGCCTGACCGGCGGACCGGCAATAGCCTCAACCAGGGTTGTAGAAGCCCTCGAAGACGACCAGGCGCGGCGGCAGTGATTGTGCGGCCACGTCGGGAACCGGCGCGAGGATGGCTCCACCTGCGGCGGCCAAGAGAAGGGCGCCGGCGCAGAGTCCTCGTGATGACGGACGCCGCCACGCAAAACGGACTGCCGCGAGCGGACGGGCGTGGTGGTACATGCGGGTCCTCCCTCTTTGCGGGGGCCCCGGTCCGATGCGTGAAACCGCCCGGCGGCCCGGGCCCGGCATCACTGCGACACCGGGCCGCCCGACAATCGGACGCTACTTCGCCTTGACAATCTGATACGCGGTGTCGGACACGGTGCCGACGTAGTTCTCCGACAGTCTCACCGTGCCGTTCATCAGCCACACCCACACGTCACCATACAGCGCGTGGTGCCACAGGATGTCGGCCTTCCCGTTGCCGTCATAGTCCCCGGCCCCAGCGACCCTGTAGTTCGTGTCCGGCACCACTCCGACGTTGGTCTCCGACAATTTTGCCGTGCCGTTCATCAGCCAGATCCACAGGTCGCCCGCTGCCTGGTTCCACCACAGCAGGTCCGCCTTCCCGTTGCCGTCGAAGTCCGCCACCTGCTGGATCTGGTAGTTCGGGTCCGGCACCGTGCCGACATAGGTCCGCGACAGGGGCGTTGTCCCGTTCATCGGCCACACCCACACGTCGCCCGTCGCTCCATACCACACCAGGTCGGCCTTCCCGTTGCCGTCCAGGTCTGCAATGGCCTTGAGCTGATAAGCCGGGTCCACGGTGTCCACGTAGTTCCGGCTGCGAACGGTGGCACCGTTCATCAGCCAGATCCACAAATCCCCCACCGTCTGGTTCCGCCACAGGAGGTCCGCCTTGCCGTCGCCATCGAAGTCGCCCGAGCCGACGATGTCGTAGGCGGTGTCCACGGTGTCGACGTAGGTCTCGGCCATCACCGTCGTCCCGCTCATCCGCCAGTAGTAGACCATGCCGTCAGTCGAGTGCCGCCAGACCAGATCCGCCATCCGGTCGCCGTTCAGATCACCCTGGCCGCGGATCTCGAAGTTCGCGTCCGGCACGGTGCCCACGTAGCTCTCCGAGTACTTTGAGCCGCCGTTCATCGGCCAGAGCCACAAATCACCCACCGACGCGTGCCGCCACAGGATGTCCGACTTCTGGTCGCCCGTGAAGTCGCCGCCTGGCAGGCCCCTGACGAGCGCGAAGTCGATGCCACTCGTCGTCGCTCCCGCCGCCACGCTCACGCCCGTCCCGGTTGTCACCGAACAGACCCATCCTGGACACGGGATGTTGTCGTACTGCTCGTCCAGATACCCCGAGTTGTAGAACCATGTCCGCGCGTAGTACGTGCCTGTCGGCAGGCCCGTTTGTGTCGTGTACACTCCCGACGCGTTCGTGTAGCCGTAGGCGAGCCAGCTGCCACTGGCGTTCAAGACATAGACGTACACGGAGGCCAGCGGCGCGCCCGTTGCCGCGTCCGTCACCGTCCCCGAGACGCGGCCGCCCACCGCCAAGCCGAAGTTGATCCCGCTCGTCGTCGCTCCCGCCGTCACGCTCACGCCCGTCCCGCTCGTTATCGAACACCTGCCTCCTGGACACGGAAGGTCGTTGTACAGTTCATCCAAGTAGCCCGCGGTGTTCGACGTCCGCACATAGCAGGTGCCTGCCGGCAGGCCCGCTGTCGTGTACACCCCCGACGCGTTCGTCGTTACGCTGCTCCCGGCGGAACTGCCGCTCGCGGTGTAGACCTGCACGCTGACTCCAGCCAGCGGCGTGCCCGTCGCCGCATCCGTCACCGTCCCGGAGATGCGGCCGCCCAGCGCCAAGCCGAAGTCGACCCCGCTCGTCGTCGCTCCCGCCGTCACGCTCACGCCCGTTCCGCTCGTCACCGTGCAGCTGCCGCCTAGACACGGCAGGTTGTTGTACAGCTCGTCCAGGTACCCGAGGCTGTTCGACGTCTTCACGAAGTACGTGCCTGCCGGCAGGCCCGTTGGTGTCGTGTACACCCCCGACGCGTTCGTCGTTGAGCTGCTCCCGGCGGAACTGCCGCTCGCGGTGTAGACCTGCACGCTGACTCCAGCCAGCGGCGCGCCGGTCGCCGCATCCGCCACCGTTCCGGTGATGCGACCGCCCAGCGCCAGGGCGAAGTCGATCCCGCTCGTCGTCGATCCCACCGTCACGCTCACGCCCGTTCCGCTGGTCACGGAACAGCTGCTGCCTGGACACGGCAGGTTGTTGTACAGCTCGTCCAGGTACCCGAGGCTGTTCGACGTCTTCACGTAGTACGTGCCTGCCGGCAGGCCCGTTGATGTCGTGTACACCCCCGACGCGTTCGTACTCCCATAGCCGACGTAGCTGCCACTGGCGCTGTAGACGTACGCGTACACGCTGGCCAGCGGCGCTCCCGTCGCCGCATCCGTCACCGTCCCGGAGATGCGGCCGCCCAGCGCCAGGGCGAAGTTGATCCCGCTCGTCGTCGCTCCCGCCGTCACGCTCACGCCCGTTCCGCTGGTCACGGAACAGCTGCCGCCCGGACACGGCAGGTTGTTGTACAGCTCGTCCAGGTACCCAAGGCTGTTCGACGTCCGCACGTAATACGTTCCCGTCGCCAGCCCTATCTTCGTGTACACCCCCGACGCGTTCGTCGTCAGGCTGCTCCCGGCGGAACTGCCGCTCGCGGTGTAGACCTGCACGCTGACTCCAGCCAGCGGCGTGCCCGTCGCCGCATCCGTCACCGTCCCGGAGATGCGGCCGCCCAGCGCCAAGCCGAAGTCGATCCCGCTCGTCGTCGCTCCCGCCGTCACGCTCACGCCCGTTCCGCTCGTCACCGTGCAGCTGCCGCCTAGACACGGCAGGTTGTTGTACAGCTCGTCCACGTACCCGAGGCTGTTCGACGTAGACACGTAATACGTTCCCGTCGCCAGCCCTGTCGCCGTGTACACCCCCGACGCGTTCGTCGTTGAGTTGCTCCCGGCGGAACTGCCGCTCGCGGTGTAGACCTGCACGTTGACTCCAGCCAGCGGCGCGCCCGTCCCCGCATCCGCCACCGTTCCGGTGATGCGACCGCCCAGCGCCAGGGCGAAGTCGATCCCGCTCGTCGTCGATCCCGCCGTCACGCTCACGCCCGTTCCGCTCGTCACCGTGCAGCTGCCGCGCGGACACGGCAGGTTGTTGTACAGCTCGTCCAGGTACCCAAGGCTGTTCGACGTCTTCACGAAGTACGTGCCTGCCGGCAGGCCCGTTGCTGTCGTGTACACCCCCGACGCGTTGGTACTCACGCCCTCCATGTAGCTGCCAGTCGTGTTGTAGACGTAGACGTAGACACCAGCCCGCGGCGCGCCCGTCGCCGCGTCCGTCACCGTCCCGGATATGCGGCCGCCCAGCGCCAAGCCGAAGTTGATCCCGCTCGTCGTCGCTCCCGCCGTCACGCTCACACCCGTCCCGCTCGTCACCGTGCAGGTGCCGCCTGGACACGGCAGGTTGTTGTACAGCTCGTCCACGTACCCGAGGCTGTTCGACGTCCGAACGTAATGCGTTCCCGTCGCCAGCCCCGTCTTCGTGTACACTCCCGACGCGTTGGTATTCACGAGCCCCAGGTAGCTGCCAGTCGCGTTGTAGACGTAGACGGAGACGTAGGCCAACGGCGCGCCCGTCCCCACATCCGTCACCGTCCCCGTGATGCTGCCGCCCAGCGCCAGGGCGAAGTCGATCCCGCTCGTCGTCGCTCCCGCCGTCACGCTCACGCCTGTCCCGGTGGTCAACGTGCACCTGCCGCTTGGACACGAGATGTTGTTATAGAGCTCGTCAATGTAGAAGAGGCTGATCGACGTCCGTACGTAGTGCGTCCCGGTCGCCAGCCCCGTCTTCGTGTACACCCCCGACGCGTTCGTCGTCACGCTCCCCATGGAGTTGGCGTTCGAGTCGTAGACGTACACGAGCTCGCCGGCGAGCGGCGCGCCCGTCGCCGCGTCTGTCACCGTCCCCGTGATGCTGCCGCCCAGCTCCAGGGCGAAGTCGATCCCGCTCGTCGTCACTCCCGCCGTCACGCTCACGCCCGTTCCGCTGGTCACGGAACAGCTGCTGCCTGGACACGGAATGTTGTTATAGAGCTCGTCAATATAGAAGAGGCTGATCGACGTCTTCACGAAGTACGTGCCTGCCGACAGACCCGATTTCGTGTACACCCCCGACGCGTTCGTCGTTACGCTCCCCAGGGAGGCGCCGTTCGAGTTGTAGACGGTCACTCTCTCGCCGGCGACCGGCGCACCCGTCGCCGCGTCTGTCACGGTTCCTGTAATCGTTTGCGCGTCCGCGCGCGCGGACCAGGCGGCCAGCAGTAGCGCCAGCACGAGCGTGGTTCTGGCGCCGAGGCGGGAGGGCACCCTAGGGTCGGAATGCACGCGGGAGGAGTGACGAATCATCATGCACCTTCCTGGTAATACCGACACCACGTCACAACACCTGGCCACATCGCAGGAGGAGATGGCCTCTGCATAGAGTCAGCGCGTCGGGGAACGGGAGTGAAGTGGGATGCGGGCGTCGAACACGATGTGGGGGCGTCGTGCTCCGGCGGACACCTCAGCCAACCCGGGCGTATTATCGGCAGCAGGAGACTGGCTGTCAATGGCGGCGAAGACCGGCGAAGACCGGCGGCGAAGACCAGTCTGAGCGCGATTCTGTATCCAATACGATACAGCCCGGGAGGGGTCGCCTGCGGTACACGGGCAGACTTCGTCCACCGCGACCGCAGCGGTCTGCCCACACCCGACCCCGAGGCCCGAGGCCAGCGCGCACGGAGTCGTCGTCGAGGGGCTCGGGCCCCGGCTTACGGTGGAGAAACGGGTCTGTAGGTGGGAACGAGCGTCTGGAGCGCAGAGAGAAGCCCGGCGGGGTCGGGGTCGCCGGCAAAGCGGCGCAGCTCTGCGAGGCCCGCGCGCAGCCGTGCGGGGTCGACCGGATGGTCTCGTTTGATTCTCGTGATCTTCTCTATGCCTGATGGCTCAGTAGATTCCTGGACACCGACGAGTTCTTCATAGAGTTTCTCGCCAGGCCTGAGACCCGTGAAGACGATCGGGATTTCCTCGTCGGGCACGAAGCCGGACAGGCGGATGAGCGTGCGGGCCATCTCGAGCACCCTCATCTGCTCGCCCATGTCGAGGACGAACACCTCTCCGCCCTTCGCCAGGGCGGCGGCATGCATCACGAGCTGCACGGCCTCGGGGATGAGCATGAAGTAACGCCGCATGTCGGGATGGGTCACCGTGACGGGTCCGCCGGCCCTGATCTGGTCGAGAAACCTGGGCACCACGCTCCCGTTGCTGCCAAGCACGTTGCCGAAACGGACGCTCGCGCAGGCCGTGCGGCACGATCCGAACTTCTCTTCCACGATCATCTCGGCGATGCGTTTGGACACCCCCATCACGCTCGTCGGGTTGACGGCCTTGTCGGTGGAGATCAGCACGAACCGCTCTGCGCCGGACCGGCAGGCCGCGTCGACCAGGTGCTGCGTGCCGAACACGTTGTTCTTGACGGCCTCGCCGGGGCTGAGCTCCATCAGCGGCACATGCTTGTGCGCGGCGGCATGGAACACGATCTGCGGGGCGCTCGCCGCAAAGACGGCGCTCAACCGGTCAGGATCGCCGACGTCCCCCACCATCGGCCTGACGTCGAGGCCGGGCCAGCGATCCTGGAGCTCGTTCGTGACGGCGAACAGCGAGTTCTCGTACCTCTCGAACAGCAACAGCGTCTGCGGCCCGAATGCCGCGATCTGCCGGCACAGCTCCGAGCCGATTGACCCGCCGGCGCCGGTCACCATCACGGATCGGCCGGCGATCAGGTTGCGCACGGGCGCGGGGTCGATCCCGACGGGCGACCGCGCCAGCAGGTCCTCGATGGCGAGCTTCCTGATCTGCTCGACGGCGACGCGGCCGCTGATGATCTCGCGCAGGTTCGGCAGCGTGGTGATGGTGCCGTGGAAGGGCTGCAGTGCGCGCACCACCTCGCGCGTGGCGGCCGGCGGCGCCGACGGCATCGCGATCAGCACGTCGTCAGGTCGCGTCTTCTCGATGATGCGCGCGAGATCCGCGCGGCCGCCCAGCACCCGCACGCCGTGGATGCGTTCGCCCCGCTTGGCGGGGTCATCATCAACGAACCCGACGGGCCTGTAGTCGTTGCGAGAGCTCTGCAGCATGTCCCGGACAATCATCTCGCCGGCATCGCCGGCGCCGACGATGAGCACGCGCTTGCCGCCCGACGAGGGCCACGACGTGCGGTAGGTCCGCCGGGCGAAACGGAGCGTACCCAGCAGGGCGATGAGGACGAGGCTGTCAATGAGATAAACCGACCGCGGGTAGAGTGGCTGCGCAAACACCCAGCGCACGAGGACGTAGAAGGCGGCCGTGCTCGACAGCACGCCGAGCACGATATTGCGGAGGTCGTAGAGGCCGGCGTACCGCCACAGGCCGCGGAACTGGCCGAAGGCCATGAACCCGCACGTCCGGAGCAGGAGGAGCCAGGGCAACATGGCCGTGTGCGCCGCCCACCCCGCCGCAGGTACCTGGCCGTCGAACCGCATCAGGAAGGCAAAGGCGTTCGCGGCCCACGCCAGGCCGAGGTGGATGACCACAGCAATCGGCCTGCGAAAGCGCTGCAAGAACGGCAGCAGCCCTGCCACGGGAACGACGTCCTCCTTCGTATCGCGTGCTACGCCTGGCATCTGGCTCTGACGATGGAGATGATGCGGTCCTGAGCCTGGTCAGAAAGGCTCGATCCGCTGGGAAGACACAGGCCGTCCCTGAAGATGCGCTCCGACATGGCGCCGCCGAACACCCGCGCGCCGGCGAACACCGGTTGCAGGTGCATGGGCTTCCACGCGGGCCGCGCCTCGATGTTCTCCGCCTCCAGTGCAAGGCGCACTGTTTCACGATCGGCGCCGAAGCGGGCCGCATCGATGGTCAGGCACGTGAGCC
>Ga0316622_100001700_pt1 | contig 14655 bp, 11 predicted proteins | sample OWC_Aug_OW2_C1_D_FD_207646 | JGI IMG/M metagenome (GOLD analysis project Ga0316622, IMG submission 207646) | Wetland soil microbial communities from Old Woman Creek delta, Ohio, United States - OWC_Aug_OW2_C1_D5_C | ecosystem: Environmental > Terrestrial > Soil > Wetlands | place: USA: Ohio... | reverse complement strand
CGCGGAGGTTCTCGGCCTCGAGGCGGAAGTCCATCTCGTCGGCCACCCGGAGGGCGAATTCCTCCACCACCGTGAGCACCCCCCGGGTGTGCACATTCGGCCAGCGGCGCTCGACCCGGGTCATCAACGCCCGGGCGATGCGGAGGTCCCTGGCAACCAGTTCGCGGACGCCGGGACGAAGCACTTTCACCGCGACATCCCGCCCGTCATACCGGGCGCGGTAGACCTGGCCGAGCGAGCCGGCTGCGATGGGCGTGTCCGGAAAGGCCTCGAAAACCTCGTCGACCCGCCGGCCAAGTTCCGTTTCCACCGTTTCCCGGATGGCCGCGAACGCCACCGGGGGAACCCGGTCGGTGAGGGCGGTGAGCGTCTTCGCGTACGGTTCGGGGATCAGGTCGGCGCGGCCCGCGAAGACCTGCCCCATCTTCACGAAGCTCGGACCGAGCCGGGTGATGGCGGCGAGCAGCCGCCAGGCACGGCGCTGGTGAAACGCCGCGTCGCGGGGGAGGGGAGCCCCCGCGATCAGCCAGCGCTTCCGGTCTCGAAGGAACGACGCGACCAGCGGGAGAAGGTGCCGGAGAATGAGCCACAGCCGCACGCCAGAAACCTACCGCCGGGCGGCCGGAAAGGTTCACTCTGGGTGGCGAAGTTTCGTCGAGGCTGCCAGGGCGCCTTATGTTATCCCGGTCCTCCCGCAAAGACACCATGACCGCTGCCCTCTCCGGCCTTCGAGTCATCGACCTCAGCCGCGTGCTCGGCGGCCCCTGGTGCACCCAGGTACTGGGCGACCACGGCGCCGACGTCCTCAAGATCGAACCCCCGCAGGGCGACGAGACCCGCGACTGGGGCCCGCCCTTCGATGACAACGGCGATGCTGCCTACTTCCTGGGCACCAATCGCAACAAGCGCGGCATGCGTCTCGATCTTGGCACGGCCGCGGGTCGCGCCGCCTTGCTCGGCCTGCTGGAGACGGCCGACGTCCTGATCGAGAACTTCAAGCCCGGGACCCTCGAGAGGTGGGGCCTTGGCTACGAGGAGCTGCTGCGTGAGCGGTTCCCGCGGCTCGTCCATTGCCGGATCAGCGGCTTCGGGGCGACCGGCCCGCTGGGCGGGCTGCCCGGGTACGACGCCGTGATCCAGGCGATGTGCGGGATGTTCTCGATCAACGGTTCCGAGGCGTCGGGACCGGTGCGGATCGGGATTCCGGTGGTGGACCTGGGCACCGGCCTCTATGCCGCGATCGGGATTCTGATGGCGCTGCACGAACGCTCCCGGTCCGGGTTGGGCCAGTTCATCGACATGGCCCTGTTCGACGTCGGGCTGGCGCTGATGCAGCCCCACCTGCCGAACTACCTCCTGTCAGGCAACGAGCCGGGCCTGACCGGCAGCGCCCACCCCAGCATCGCACCCTACGACAAATACCCCACCTCCACCTGCGATGTCTTCATCGGCGCTGGCAACGACCGGGCCTTCTCCCGCCTGTGCCAGGAACTGGAAGCCCCGGCCCTGGCGGCCGACCCCCGCTTCCGGACCAACGCCGACCGCCTCGCCAACCGGGACGAGATGACGCAACGGCTGACCGCGCTGCTGGCCGGCCAGGACGGCGATGCGCTCTGCCGCCGGCTGCTGTCGGCCGGCATCGCGGCCGGTCCGGTGCGCGGCACGGCGGCGGCGTGGGCCGATCCCCACACCGGGCATCGGGGGATGGCCGCTGGACACGGCGAGTACCGGGGCGTGGCGACGCCGATCAAGCTGTCGCGGACGCCGGGCACGGTGCGGCTTCCCCCGCCGGTTCGAGAGGGGTCGTGAGTCGTAAGGCGTGAGTCATGAGAGGAGGCGGGATGACCGAGCGCGACCGGCAGGTGAGGCGGGTGGTCCTGGCCAGCTTCATCGGCACCACTATCGAGTGGTATGACTTCTTCCTCTATGGCACTGCCGCCGCCCTGGTATTCAACACCCTCTTCTTCCCTACGCTCGACCCGCTGACCGGGACCCTCAGCGCCTACGGTACCTTCGCGATTGGTTTCATCGCCCGCCCGCTCGGGGGCGCGGTCTTCGGGCACTACGGCGACAAGGTGGGACGCAAGGCGATGCTGGTCTGGTCGCTGGTGCTGATGGGGGTGGCGACGGCGATCATCGGCATCCTGCCGACCCACGAACAGATCGGGGTCTGGGCCCCGGTCCTCCTGGTGGTGGTGCGGTTCGTCCAGGGGATCGGGGTCGGCGGCGAGTGGGCCGGGGCGGTGCTGATGGCGGTGGAGCACTCCGGTGGCGAGCGGCGCGGCTACCACGGCAGCTGGCCCCAGATGGGCGTACCGGCGGGCAGCCTCCTTTCGACCGGTGTTTTCGGCCTGGTCTCCTTCGGCCTCGGCGAGGAGGCGTTCCTGGCCTGGGGCTGGCGAGTGCCCTTCCTCCTCTCCGTCGCCCTGATCGGGGTCGGCCTGTTCATCCGCCTCCGCATCCTGGAGTCACCGGCATTCACCAGGGTCAAGGAGGAGAGGCGGGAGGCCGACCTCCCCCTGCTGGCCGTGGTGCGCGAACACCCGAAGGAACTGCTGCTTGGCTTCGGGATGCGGCTGGCGCAGAATACCCTCTTCTACGTCTACACCGTTTTCGTGCTGAGCTACGGGGAACGGACCCTCGGGTATTCGAAGACGACCATGCTCACCGGGGTGGCGATCGCCTCGTTCCTGGGGCTCTTCAGCACACCGCTGTGGGGCCACCTCTCCGATCGCCTGGGACGGCGGCCGGTCTACCTGGCCGGCACGCTGATCTCGCTGCTCTACGCCCTCCCCTTTTTCTGGCTGCTGGGACAGGGGAGCGTGCCCCTCGTCTGGCTGGCGATCGTGCTCGGGCTCAATCTCGGGCACGACCTGATGTACGGCCCGGCCGCGGCGTATTTCTCGGAGCTGTTCGGCCCCCACGTCCGCTACACGGGGGCGTCGATGGTCTACCAGGTCTCGTCGGTGTTCTCCGGCGGGTTCGCGCCGCTGATCGCCACCTGGCTGCTGGCGCGATACGGGATCGGAGCGGTGGCGGGGTACCTGGCGGTGATGTGCGCGATCTCGCTGGTGGCAACCTGGTTCGCCCCGGAGACGCATCGTGCCGAGATCTAGGTAAGGGATGGTCCTGTGGTGGGGTGAGAAGTGAGGCGTGAGGCGTGAGGCGTGAGAAGTAAGGGGCGAACGTCCAGTTCACCCCTCACTCCTCACCCCTCACGATCAGTTGCCCCCGATGACGCTTTCGGAGATATGGGCCGTCCGACGGGCGAGGTGCACCAGCCAGATGTTCCGGCCCCGGGCCCGATGGCTCCGGCGGAGCCGGGTGCTGATCAGCAGACCCGCGATTCCGACGCCCGCGCCGACCAGGGCCAGGAGCCCGGGAACGATGACTTGGGTGAGCAGCAGAACGTCAGCCAGCGCCAACCCGACCATCGCGACCGTCCACCAGATCAGCCGGGCGCGCGGCACCAGCGGCGCGTAGAGCGACTCCGAACAGGTCTCGCAGGTGTGCCTGGGGAAACCCAGGAGGGAAGCGTCTGCCTCCTCAACCACCTCGTTGTTGCACCGGGGGCAGAAGAGCCGGTTGTCGTCGTCGTGCTTGCGTGCCATCCGTCCCCCAGTCAGTCAGGTGTCCGGTCTCGGAACACAGCAACCACCGTGCCCGGATCTAACTCGTTGTCCTGTAATACTAATATGACCATCTATATGGCCGATGACCGTCGCAATATCCAACGGTCCACCCGGGGAGTTCGACCGCTTGGCCGCGGTAGGCCGCTCCCGATCGGCCCCTCCGCCCCTCCGCCCCTCCGCTCCTCCGCCTATACTTCCCCATGGCCGAGATGAGCGGCGGCGAGATTCTCGCCCGGATGCTCCGAGCCGAAGGGGTGGATACCGTCTTCGGGATCATCGACGGCACCTACTTCGGCCTGTATGCCAGCCTCAGGCGGCTGGACGTTGCCTTGATTACCCCGCGCCACGAGACCAGTGCCGCTCACATGGCCGGCGCCTACGCCCGGCTGACCGGGCGTCTGGGCGTCTGCATGGCGAGCAATGGCCCCGGGGTGGCCAACATCCTTCCCGGGCTGGTGGTGGAGGAGGCCGAAGGGAACCGGGTGCTCTGTCTGACCAGCGCTCGCCGCACCGGGGCCATGTATCCGCTCCGGACCGGGACCTACCAGGGGTTCGACCAGACCGGGGTCATCAGGCAGATCGCCAAGTGGAGCCAGGAGGTTCCGGGCGTCGAGCGGCTTCCCGAGCTGATGCGCGCTGCGCTGAGGCACTGCTGGGAAGGGCGCCCCGGGGTGGTCCACCTGGACGTTCCCGAGAACATCATCAACACCCGGGTGCCCTTCGAGGGTGCTTTCTGGGAGCCGGGGCAGTACCGCCGGAGCACGCCCCTCGAACCCGCGGACGCCGACGTCGAGCGGGCGGCCGACGTCCTGCTCCGGGCGCAGCGTCCCATGGTGCACGCCGGCAGCGGCGTGATCCACGCCCTGGCCTATGACGAGCTCCGGGCGGTCGCGGATTTCCTGCAGGCGCCGGTGACGACCAGCTGGGCCGCGCGCGGCGTGCTCGACGAGCGCTCCCCCCTGGCGATCCCGATGATCCACGTCAAGCTGAATCACCTGGTGCGGAACGAGTCGGACGCGGTCCTGGTGCTCGGCTCGCGGCTGGGGGAGACCGACTGGTGGGGAAAGCCCCCGTACTGGGCCGCGCCGGCCGCGCAGAAGCTGATCCAGGTGGACATCGATGGTCGGATCGTCGGCGCCAACCGGCCCGCCGACGTGGCCGTGATTGCCGACGCCAGGCGCTTCCTGGTCCGGCTCCTGGCGGTGCTCGAGGCACGACGCTCCGAGCTCGACCTGAGCGGACGGGACCAGCGGCTGGCGCGCTACCGTCAGAAACTCGCCCGCTACCGCACCCGGCTCGACCGGGTTCTCGCCGACACCTCGAGCCCGATGAACCCGGCCCAGGCCGTCGCAGCGGCGATGCGCGCCTTTCCCGAGGGGAGCGTGCTGGTGGCCGATGGGGGCAACTCGGCCGTCTGGACGATGTTCTACCACCAGGCCACTGTTCCGGGCCGGATGCTCTCCACTTTCAAGATGGGAATGCTGGGCGCCGGCCCTGGGCAGGCCATCGGCGCCGCCCTGGCGCGGCCCGGACAGCCGGTCTGCTGCATCATTGGCGACGGGGCCATGGGCTTTCACCCGCAGGAGGTGGAGACCGCGGTGCGCCACCGGTTGCCGATCGTCTGGATGGTGCTGGCCGACCGGCAGTGGGGGATGGTCAAGATGAACCAGTCGTTCGCCCTCAGGCCGCTGAAGATGCTGGTCCGCAAGCGGCTCGACCCGGGCGAGAACATCTGGAGCGACCTGGGTGAGATCCGGTTCGATGACCTGGCCCGCAGCATGGGTGCGCACGGCGACCGGGTCGCCGATCCGGCCCTGCTCCCGGCGGCGCTCGACCGGGCCCTGGCAGCGGGCGGCCCCGCGGTGCTGCATATTGATGTCAATCCGGTGGCCCACATGTGGGCCCCGGGGCTGGTGCACTTCAAGGACATGCACCTCGAACCCAAAGGACGGTAGCGAGTGGATGTGACCCAGCCACCAGACCAGGCCGCCGAGCGCCTCCCTCAGGGCATGAGAGTGGACGCGTTCGGCCTCACCCACACCGGCAAGGTCCGGACGACCAACGCCGATTCGTTCCTGATCATGCGGCTCTCTCGCACGATGCAGGTGGAGGGCACCAACCTGCCCGGCATCGAGAAGGTGCAGCCCGGTCCCGGCGGCTATCTCTTCCTGGTGGCGGACGGGGTCGGGACCGGGCGGGGCGGGGAGATGGCGAGCGAGAAGGCGGCCCACAGCCTCGCCGACTACGTCAGCCGCTGCGCCAACGTCTACTTCGCCCAGCAGGACCACGATGACGCCAAGTGCGTCTCCGACCTGCTTCAGGGGGTCCGCGAGGTCCATGACGAGGTCCGGACCGAGGCAGAGCGGGAGGGCCGACCCGGCGCGGCCACCACCCTGACGCTGGTTGTGTTGTTCTGGCCGAAGGCGTACCTGGTGCATGTCGGCGACTCGCGCGCCTACCGGCTTCGTGACCACCAGCTGCAACTGCTGTCGCACGACCAGACCGTCGCCCAAGCCCTGGTGGACGCCGGCGCCCTGACCGCCTCCAAAGGCGAGATCTCGCCGCTGAAACACATCCTCACCAGCGCGATCGGGGCCGACGAGGCCACGCCCGAGGTGCAGATCGACACCGCCCGGGTCGATGACATCCTGCTGCTCTGCACCGACGGGCTGACCAAGCACGTGACCGAGGCGGAACTCGAGACGATCCTCCGGGAGCGCCAGGCCGCCGAGCCCACGGTTCGCCGACTCGTGGACCTTGCCCTCGAGCGGGGCGGCAGCGACAACGTCACGGTCGTGATCGTGAAGGCGGGCCAGCGGGAATAGTTGTCCTTCCCGTGGCGCCCGCGCCGCTGATGTTCTTCCGATCTTCCGGTTATTTTGGCTCGACAACTGTAGTCCCCCCAGACGGTGCCATCCGGAAGTCCGGTGAAAATCCGGCGCGGCCCCGCCACTGTCAGAGGCATCGGCGCCATCGGCGCCACCTCCCCACGCGCCACTGGGTTCATCCCGGGAAGGCGGGAGAGGAGCCTCGAGCCAGGAGACCGGCCCGTCTGCCTTCTCAACGTCTGCCTCGTGGGAGGCTGCCGTGCCGTTGGTCCGTCCTGCCCTTCTGGCTGGCGTCTCGCTGGTCGCCCACTCGTTCGCTTCTGCCCAGCAGGTGACCGACACCACCCGGCTTGGCGACCTCGTCGTGACCGCCACCCGGATCGAGACCCCGCGGACCGCGCTGCCTGCCTCCGTGACCGTGGTGACCGGCGAGGAACTGCACCGCCGCGGTTTCCGATTCGTCGCCGACTGGCTCAAGGAACTCCCCGGCGCCGCCGTGGTGGAGACGGGTTCCTTCGGCGGCGTGACCTCGCTCTTCCTGCGGGGCGGGGAGAGCGACTACGTCAAGCTCCTCATCGACGGCGTCGCGGCGAATCAACCGGGAGGGTCACTCGACCTCGCGCACCTCGGCACGGCGGACATAGAGCGCATCGAGGTAGTGCGGGGGCCGGCCAGCGTGCTCTACGGCTCCGATGCCGTCACCGGGGTGATCCAGGTCTTCACGCGGCGGGGCGGCGCGGGCGGCCGCCTCTCGCTCCTGGCTCGCGGGGGGAGCCTCGGCTCCAGCGACCTCCGCGCGCGGATGGCCGGCGGGACGGAACGACTGGGATGGTCGGCCGGGGCGTCCCGGTTCGGCAGCGACGGCAGCTACGCCTTCAACAGCGGCTACGAGAATTGGGACGCCCAGGCGCGCCTGACGTCCCGGCCGGGAGCACGCACCGATCTCTCTCTGTCGGCGCGGTGGGGCGATGCGGAATCGCACTTCCCCACTGACTTCTCGGGAGTCCCGGTGGACAGCAACCAGTTCACGCGGGACCGGACCCTGACGCTCGGGTTTGACGGCGGGTACCGCCTCTCCGACCGGGCCGACGTCCGGGTGCTGGCGAGCCTCCTCGATGGCGACGCGCGGTTCACCGACCCGCCCGACGGGGAGGCCGACCGGGCCGGTTACGGATTCGACGCCTCCCGCCGCGGCACCGTCGGCCGCACCACCGTGGAGGTACGTGGCAATCTGCGCCCGGCCCGCGGCCTGACGCTTTCCGCCGGCACGGAGGGGTGGCGCGAGTCGCAGCGCCGCTTCGACTCCACCGTCTCCGATTTCGGGGACGGTGCCTTCGCCGCCGTCGACCGGTTCGAGGCCCGGCGGACCAACCTCGCGCTGTACGGCCAGTTGCTCGCCGAGCTCGGGCCGGCGATCGACCTCCAGGCAGGGGCCCGGTGGGACGACAACGAGGTGTTCGGCGGGTTCGGCACCTGGCGAGTCGGGGCGGTCTACCGGCCGGCGGCCGGGGTTCGCGTCCACGGGGCGGCGGGCACCGCCTTCAAGCAGCCGACCTTCAGCGAGCAGTTCGCGCGAACGGCTTTCGAAGTGGGCAACCCGGCCCTGACGCCCGAGCGCTCCACTTCGTGGGAAGTCGCCGCCGAAGCGGACTTCCTGCGAGGGGCGGCGACGGTCGCAGCCACCTGGTTCGACCAGCGGTTCGACGACCTGATCGGTTACCTGGCCGCGGCGCCTGGCGAACCGACCTATGCCAACGTCGGCCGGGCCCGTGCCCGGGGCGCGGAAGCGACGGCTGCGGTACGTCCCGCGGAGGAGCTCGAGCTCTCGGCGGGGTTTACCTGGCTTCGTGCCCGGGTCGAGGACCCGGGGGAGGGCGGCGGGATCTATCAGGAGGGCGATGCCCTGCTGCGGCGGCCCGGCCGGTCTGCCCGGGCCGCCGTCAGCTGGCGTCCACGGGGCGCATCGCTCGCTGCCGACCTGCTCTACACCGGCGCCCGGGACGACATCGACTATCGGGCCTTCCCGTCGACCCGCGTTGTACTGCCTGCCTTCACCGTCGCGAACGCCAGCCTCGACCTTCCCCTCAGCGCCCTTCGGCGTACCTGGTCGTCACAGGTGGCCGCGATGCTCGACGTCCGTAACGTCTTCAACACCCGCTACGAATCGGTGGTCGGATTCCCCGGAAGGGGAAGGGTGGTGCTGGGGGGCGTGCGTGTCAGGTAGGGAGTGAGGCGTAAGGAGTAAGGCACAAGGGTCCTGAGAGGCACCCTGCTCCCTGCTCACGCTTATTCCTCACGTCGCGGTCTCCACGGGAAGAACGCACTCGTGGATGCCACATACTCCCGGTACCCGGGGCGCGACTCCACCAGCTTCTTCTCGAGCAGCGTCACGCCCGAGACGCGCATCAGCAGGAGCGTCATCAGGGCCGGGGCGAAGGCCGTCCAGGCGCCGCCGACGGAGGCGGCGATCAGCCAGTGGCCCCACCAGAGGAGAGCATCGCCGAAGTAGTTCGGGTGCCGGCTGTAGCGCCAGACACCGGACCGGAGCACGGTACCGCGCCGCGCCGGGTTGCCCCGGTGGGCCATGAGCTGGAGATCCGCAGCCACTTCGAAGCCGAACCCGACCAGCCAGACGCCCAGGCCTGCCAGGGTCAGCCAGCCGGCCGACGCCCCGTCCGGTGGAATGGCGATGCCGGCATAGAGCGGCATCCCGATCACCCAGGTCAGGAACCCCTGCACGGCGAAGACGGTGCCGAGGCTCACCCAGGGGAAGCGCGCGCCGTGCCGGTCCCGCATCGCGCGGTAGCGGTAGTCCTCCCCATGCCCCCAGTTGCGGAGGGTCAGGTGGATCGAGAGCCGGAGCCCCCAGACGCCCACCAGGAGCAGCAGGAGCCAGCCGGCCAGCGGCAGGGGGGCCGAGCGCGTGCTCGCGTACCAGAGGGCCAGCACCAGAAAACCGGCTCCCCACCACCGGTCTACCAGGCTGGCATCCCGGCGGACGAGGCTCGCCAACCAGATCCCCACGAAGCTCACCAACGTGATGAACAGGCCGGACAGGAGCGGGTACATGGCGGTCCTCCAGGAGGGCGGGCTCCAGCCACCGGACGAGCGTACCGGAAAGCTAGCCCGCCTCGCCCGCCGGCGAGGTCCGCGGGGCGGCCGGCGCGGATGTGTGCCGGCAGGCTCCCCCTGCCGCCCGGTTGGCTCTACATTCGTCTGCGTTCCTGTCGCCTGGTCTCACCTGGAGCCATCATGAACCGCCGTCTTTCCCTGGTTCTTCTTCTTGCCGCTGCCTGCGCGCCGGAATCCGGCACCGACGCCGCCGAGGCGGGCATCACCGCTGACGGGCTGATGACCCACATCACGGTCCTGGCCTCGGACGGTTACGAGGGCCGGGCCCCCGGCACTGCCGGGGAGGACAGCACCGTGCGCTATCTCACCGGCGTGTTCCAGTCCCTGGGGCTGGCACCGGGAAACCCCGACGGCAGCTACGAGCAGGCCGTGGACATGATCGGCTTCACGGCTACCCCGACCGTCACCGTCACCTCCGGCGGCCGGCCCGTGCCGCTCACCACTCCGGGGGACGTGGTGATCGCCTCGCGCCGGAACGTGGAGCGGGTCGCGATTCCCGCCAGCGAGATCGTGTTCGTCGGCTACGGCGTGGTCGCGCCGGAGTACGGCTGGGACGACTACAAGGACGTGGACGTCACCGGCAAGACCATCCTGATGCTGGTCAACGACCCGGCGGTGGCCGACCCCGCCAACCCGTCCTCCCTCGACACCACGATGTTTCGCGGGAAGGCGATGACCTACTACGGACGGTGGACCTACAAGTATGAGATCGCCACCGCGAAGGGCGCGGCGGCGGCGATCATCATCCACGAAGAGGGACCGGCGGGCTACCCGTGGGAAGTGGTGCAGGGAAGCTGGGGCCGCGAGAACATCGACATCCGTCGGGCCGACCGCAACATGGGTCGAGTAGCGGCGGAGGGCTGGATCACCCTCGACAAGGCCAAGGCGATTCTGGCGGCGTCCGGACAGGACTTCGACGCCCTCAAGCAGGCGGCGCAGCGGAAGGATTTCCGGCCGGTGACCCTCAACGCCAGCGCCAGCATCTCGATCGTCAATCGGCTCCGGGAGATGCGCTCCAGGAACGTCATCGCCAGGCTCGAAGGGAGCGATCCCGCGCTCCGCGACGAATACGTCGTCTACACCGCCCACTGGGACCACCTCGGCCGTGACACTACCGCCGCCGGCGACCAGATCTTCAACGGAGCGCTCGACAATGCCTCCGGGACTGCCCAGCTGCTCGAGCTGGCCCGCGCCTTCAAGGCGCTGCCGACCCCGCCGGAGCGGTCGATCCTCTTCCTCGCCGTGACCGCCGAGGAGAGCGGCCTGCTGGGCGCCAAGTACTACGCCGAGAACCCCCTCTATCCGCTCGAGAAGACCTTGGCCAACATCAACATGGACGGCTTCAACCAGTGGGGGCGGACCAGCGACCTGGTGGTCGTCGGCTACGGGAACTCAACCCTGGATGACGTCCTCGCCACCGTGGCCACCGGCCGGACGCTGGTGCCCGACCCCGAGTCCGAGAAGGGGTACTTCTACCGGAGCGACCACTTCGAGTTCGCCAAGAAGGGCGTCCCCGCGCTCTATGTCGACAGCGGCACCGAATACCTCGGGAAGCCCGCCGGGTATGGGCAGCAGAAGCGGGAGGAGTATGTCGCCAGGGACTACCACAAGCCCTCCGACGACGTGAAGACCGACTGGGACCTGAGCGGTGCCGTCGACGACGCCCGGGTGCTCTTCAGGGTGGGCCTCGCGGTGGCGGCCGGGACAGCCTGGCCCGAGTGGAAGCCCGGGACCGAGTTCAAGACGGTGCGGGAGGCGATGCTTTCCGGGAAGTGAAGCAGCGGGACGAAGAACAGCGGGAAGGACCAGGGCCCTGACGCCCTGGTCCTTCCCGCTGCTCTTCTCCCGCTGCAGTTCTTCCCGCCGTTGTTCGTCCCGCTAGATCTCCCCTGCCGCGACCTCCATGTGCCGGCCGCGGAGAATGTCGTGGACCTCCTGGTCGGTCGTCTGGCGGAAGTCCACGTATGCCTGCCCGACGGCGCGGAAGAAGTACGGGGCCTCGAGGCAGACCACCTCGTCAACCAGCTGGCGGAGTTGCTGCAGCGCCTCGGGGGCCCCGACCGGCATCGCCAGGACGATGGCCTTCGGCGCCTGCCGGCGGAGCGACTCGATCGCCGCCACGGCGGTCGCGCCGGTGGCCAGGCCGTCGTCCACCAGGATCACCGTGCGTCCCGAGACGGGCAGGGCAGGGCGGCCTTCGCGGAACCGCATCTCGCGCCGCCGAAGTTCCTGTTGCTCCACCGCCACCGCCTGCCGGATGTACTCCTCAGAGACGGCCAGCGCCCGGATGATGCCCGGCTCCAGGTGGGTCACGCCGGGGGCGATGGCCCCGATGGCCAGTTCCGGATTGCCGGGGGCTCCCAGCTTCCGCGCCACCAGGATGTCGAGGGGTGCCTCCAGCGCCCGGGCGATCTCGTCCCCCACCGGGGCGCCGCCCCGTGGCAGCGCGATGACGACCGGGTTGGCATCGCGGAAGGGGAGCAGTCGCTCGGCCAGGCGACGTCCTGCGTCGCGGCGGTCCAGGAAGGTGCCCATGGCGGCGCTCCTCAGATCACTCCGTCCCCGTCCGTATGGGCCCGGGGATCCTCCGGCGGAAGGATGCCGTAGTGTTGGACGCATTCGCCTTCCCTCCCTCTGATGACGCGGCGCCCGCGCAAGGGGCCCGTGTGTTCTGTCACCGCGGTGGCCTGGCCGCCTCCGTGAGGCCCGTCGTGGTACAGGACCACCCAATCATGCACCCTGCCAAGCCGGTGCGCGAGAGGCGTATTCGAGAACAGCGCCGTGTACTCCCGACCACCCCGGGCGGTATGGAGGACCGGTAGCCAGGCTTCCTGCCGGGGGTTGAACCGCCGCGGCGTGATCAGCCGCAGCTCTCCCGCCCGCGCCCTCCGGCGGTACTCGCGGTCGACATCGAGCAGTTCTTCGATCGGAGGGCGATGCTCGTCGGTCCGCTCCGCTGGTGGCCGGCGGCGCCGGAGGCGCCCAGCGAGGGCCTCACGGATTCCCGCCAACCGCTTCTCGCCCAGGCCGGGAAGGGCGCCGAGCCGCCCGTCGTGGGCGGCCACTTCGAGGTCTTCCAGGGTCCCGATGCCGAGGTCGTGGTGAATCCGCTCCGCCAACACCGGTCCGATTCCCGGAAGGGTGGTCAGCAGCGATTCCGGATTGCCCCGGCCGTGCAGCCGGTCGAGGATCGCCAGATGGCCCGTCTGGACCAGGTCGGCGATCGCGTGGGCCAGTCCGGGACCGATGCCCGGGAGCTCGTCGAGTCCCGCCGCTCCCCGGTGTGCCACCAGGTCGGCGACCGCATCCGGCAGGCCGGCGATCTCGTCGGCCGCGTGATGCCACGCCCGAACCCGGAACACATTGGCATGCTGCGCCTCGAGCAGCTCCGCGGTCTCGCGGAGGAGCCCCGCCACCTCGGCATTCGACAGTCCGGGGGCGACCGCGACCGCCACGGCATCACCTCCGTGAAAAAAACCGCCCGGCGCTCTGGCCGGGCGGGATAAGCGGGGGATCGGGGCGGATGCCGAATCGGGCATCCCTGAGGGGTCGGCCAACTGCATCCGGCCTCGGTTGGCGCCCGCGGTAGGCGGGGCCGTCCTGTGTGCCCCTGGGGTCCCCCGCTGTACGATTACAATGTACTGATGGACCCCTAAGGGAACCGTGAAGACGCTTGTAAGCGCACTTCCAGACCTCTTCATCCCTTCCGGGGCAGATTCCCGACCATGGGACACGGGACGGCGGTCTTTCAGGCGCGGGGGCTCAGCAAGATGTACCGCGTCGGCGAGGTGGAGATCTTCGCCCTGCGTGACGTGGACCTCGACCTCTACACCGGCGAGTTCGTAGTGTTGCTGGGCCCCTCCGGGAGCGGGAAATCCACCCTGCTCAACATCCTCGGCGCGCTCGATACCCCCACCACCGGCACGGTCCGGTTCCTCGACCATGACCTGACCGTCACCGACGAGGAGGAGCTCACCCGGTTCCGCCGCGAGCACGTGGGCTTCGTCTTCCAGTTCTACAACCTGATCCCCTCGCTGACCGCGCTCGAGAACGTCGCTCTGGTGACCGATATCGCGGAGCGGCCGCTTGATCCGGCCGAGGCGCTGGCGATGGTAGGGTTGGGTGACCGGGTCAGTCACTTTCCCTCGCAGCTCTCCGGCGGCGAGCAGCAGCGGATCGCCATCGCCCGCGCCGTGGCCAAGCGGCCCGACGTCCTCCTTTGCGACGAACCAACCGGGGCACTGGACTACGAAACCGGCCTCAAGGTGCTCGAGGTCCTGGCTGACGTGAACCAGCGGCTGGGTACCACGGTCGCGGTGATCACCCACAACGCCGCCATCGCCGCGATGGCCGACCGGGTGATCCGGATGCGCAGCGGGCGGATCATCGGGGTCGAGGAGAACACCCGGCGCGCCAGACCCTCGGAGCTGCAGTGGTGAGCGGATTCCGTCCCCTGACCCGCAAGGTCTGGCGCGACCTCTGGCACCTCCGGAGCCAGATGCTCGCGGTCGCGGTGGTCATGGCCTGCGGCATCGCGATGTTCGTGACCCTCCGCTCGATGCACGGCTGGCTCCGCGAAACCCAGGCCGATTACTACGACCGGTATCGTTTCGCCGACGTCTTCGCGTCGGCCCGGCGCGCGCCTCTGGCGGTGGCCGCCGAGCTCGCCGGGATTCCCGGGGTCGCTGCCGTCGGTCCACGGGTGGTCGTCGACGTCACCCTCGATCTCCCGGGGCTCGACGAGCCGGGGGCGGGGCGGCTGGTCGGGATTCCCGCCACCCCCGATGGGATGCTCAACGGACTGCACCTGCGCCGCGGCCGCTGGCCCGAGGTGGACCGGCCCGGTGAGGTCCTGGCGAGCGAGGCCTTCGCCCGCGCCAATGCCTTGGGGCCTGGGGATTCCGTCCCGGCGGTGATCAGCGGGCGCTGGCAGCAGCTGCGTGTCACGGGCATCGCCCTCTCACCCGAGTTCGTCTACGAGATCCGCGGGCTGGGCGACATCTTCCCCGACAATCGGCGGTTTGGCGTCCTCTGGATGGCACAGCCGGCGCTGGCCCCCGCCT
>Ga0316622_100001699_pt1 | contig 14655 bp, 21 predicted proteins | sample OWC_Aug_OW2_C1_D_FD_207646 | JGI IMG/M metagenome (GOLD analysis project Ga0316622, IMG submission 207646) | Wetland soil microbial communities from Old Woman Creek delta, Ohio, United States - OWC_Aug_OW2_C1_D5_C | ecosystem: Environmental > Terrestrial > Soil > Wetlands | place: USA: Ohio... | reverse complement strand
GCTGCGCGCTGCGTCATGCGACAGATACTCCCACGCGTTGCCGGACGGGCTGTAGTCCTCGCGCACCGTGCCCCACTGGCGCTCGCTCAAGTACGGACCCCAGCGCTTCCAGGCGCGTTCGCGCCGCCTATCTTCGTCCAGGCGCACGTGCTCCGCGGCCACCGACGGCTGGCCCGCTTCCTTGGCGGACGGTTTGGCTACCGGCTTCATCGTCGTCTCCTGCGCAGATCAGCGCTTCAGCTGGTCAGCAGTGCGCGGCAGGCGTCACTGGGCGGGCCAGCGGTCAGGTGACTCGCAAGCGAGGCTGGTTCAGCAAGCCATTCGAGTTTGGTGTGCCTGTCGTCGGCGGCCGTCGGGAACAGCGTCGTGCCGACGGCGGAGGCGAGCTGTCCTCAGACTCCCGCCATCATCAACCGCGGCGATGACGCCGCCCGGGGCGTTGACCCGCTTCGCTCCACCTAAGGTGAGCCCTGGGTTGTCCGCCACCTGCGTTTCGGCGACGCTAGCGGTCACGCACAGAGCTGGACTGAGCACGACAGCGTGTTCTCTGAGGGAAGCCATGAACCGCTCCTTCCAATTGCGTGCTTCTTGGATGCAGCGGAGCGGGCCCGGTTTCAGCGCAATCCCCAGCGTCGGTCGATCTAAGGGCGTGAGGCGAAATGCGCGGTTGTGGGAGGTCGCGCTCGGGTCGAAGCCGATGCGCCAGATCACGCCGGGAGACATCCATCCATATGCGAGCAGGCGGCTGGCGGAGGAGATGCCGAAGCCCAGCGTGAATCGGGAGCTCACGTTTCTGCGAGCGGTCTTCTACATGGCAAAGGGCGACGAGAAGAACCCGCACCAGAGCCGGGCGGGCAAAGGTCGCCGCGGGGCGCCCCTCGCAGATGGATGAATTCCCGACGAAAACAAATGAGCCGTGCTGGACTCGAACCAGCGACCCTCTGCTTAAAAGACGCCGATCGCTCGGAAGACGACGACCATTTTTGATTGATTCCGCTTGAGTTTTCGGCGCCTTCGGCAATTCCGTGCAAACTCGCGATTCTGCCGTTTTCGATCATTTTCGACCAATTTCGATCGCCAACGGACACCCAGGCGGACACCAGGTGCCGGAGCACAAGCGCCAGGCGATGATGCCGCGACGGAGGAGCACATCCGCCGAAGCGCGGCGTCAGGCGAACGGAAAACAGCGTTCGCCTTCCTATCGCGCCGGGCTGCGGCACAGAACACCAGTCTGCTCAGGGTTGGCTCCCCCCTCGTCGGCGTCATCGACCTCGTCGCTGAGCTCGACGACATACCTACGGTGATCGACTTCAAGACCACCACCGCCGCCTACCAGGACCACGACGTCCAGCTCTCCGACCAGCTCACCGCCTACCAGCTCGCCGAGCCGGAGGCCCAGCAAGTCGCGCTGTGCGTCTTCGTCCGGACCAAAGAGCCGCGGATCGATTGGTCCTTTCCCAGGTACGCATGCGTCCGTCGATGAGAAGGATCATAGAAACGGGGTGACACTCGACGCGACCCGTCCGCCGATCGGCTGGTTGGCGCCGGTCTGGTGGAGCGTCTTCGGCGCTTTCTCGGCCATCCCTGCTCCCTCGGGGTCGGTATCGCTATCGCCATCGGTATCGATTCCCCCTACGCAAAACCACCTGGCGCGGCGCCGCAGCAGCGGATGGCCCACGCGTAAGGTGGCCCGCGAGCCGCAGCAGTAATGACAAGGTCACTACGCTCTGACATAATGGCGACATGGGGAGAACGATCATGCGGGCTGCCGAACCGGAAGACACTAAGCGCGATACGTTGAACCTCCGCATCAAACCGGACCTGCGGGGGCTCATCGACCGGGCAGCGGAGCTCGTGGGCAAGAACCGGACGACGTTCGTGCTCGATGCCGCCCGCCGCGCCGCGGAGGAAGCGCTCTTGGAGCGCACGCTGTTTCTGGTTGGCCCGACCGCCTACCGCAAATTCCTCGCACGGCTCGACGCACCGCCGCGCCCAAACGCACGGCTGCAGCGCACTCTACGGGCGAGACCGCCGTGGGGGAAGTAACGGGGTTGTTGCCGCCCGAACCGCTCGCGGCTCGCCACGACCTTCGAGAGTTCAGCTCGGGAGAAGTCTCGCTTGACGATTGGCTGCGGCGCCGGGCCCTCGCCAATCAGGTCAGCGGTGCGACGCGCACCTATGTCGTATGCGATGGCAAGCGCGTGGTCGCGTACTACGCGCTCGCCTCCGGTGCGGTCGCAATCGAGTCGGCACCGGGTCGGTTCCGGCGGAACATGCCAGCACCCATTCCGGTTGCCGTACTTGCCCGGCTGGCCGTCGACCGTACGTGGCAAGGCCGCGGCATCGGCCGCGCACTATTCTCCGACGCCGCGCGCCGGGTCGCCCGCGCGGCAGACGAGATCGGCATTCGCGGCATAATGGTTCACGCAATTTCCGAAGAGGCACGAAACTTCTACCTGAGGCTGGGCTTCGAGCCGAGCCCGAGCGAGCGGATGACGCTGCTCGTGACCCTGGCCGACCTTCGCGCCGCTCTGTCGTCGTCGCCGTGATGCCGGTTTGACAAAGGAACCGTGGCTCGCGCATGTTGATGTTGAGCCGGTCTCCGGCTCGTGAGTGTTCGCGCGCCAGCCGGCAGGTTACCGAGGGCCTGACCGGCCTTCACAAACCGCACATCCCGCGCGTGCGCAACGGGGGTCTCTCATGAAACAGCCGAGCGACAACGGCCTATCGAGGGGGTTCATTGTAATGAAACGGTCGACGTGTGCAGCCGTCATGGCCAGCGCTGCTGACCGCGGCACCGGCGCTCGCCGGTTGGCCGGGGGATCCAGCGAAATGCAAGCTCGATGCGGTCAAGGCTGGGCCGGTGTGTATGGACAAGTACGAGGCCAGCGTCTGGCAAGTGCCGGCGACGAATCCATCGGGCGGGAGCAACAAGGGGCTGATCGCGAAGATTCAAAAAGGGACCGCGAAACTGGCGGACCTGGCCAACGTGGCGCGACGCAGCTCGGCGTGAGCGCCGACGACTATCCGGTATCGTGCCCGAACAACGGCCAGGGCTGCGCCGACATCTACGCGGTGTCGATCAGCGGCGTGATCCCGTCGTCGCGCATCTTGTGGTTTCAAGCGCAACAGGCCTGCTTCAACGCGCGCAAGCGACTTCCGAGCAATGCCGAGTGGCAAGGGGCGGTGGCCGGAACACCGGACCCGGGGCCCGATAATGGGACAACGGACTGCAATACCGACAGCGTGCATGCGGCCGTGAACACGGGATTGCGTAGCGCGTGCGTGTCACGCTTCGGCGCGTTCGACATGGTGGGGAACCTGGGCGAGTGGGTAGCGGACTTGGTGCCGCGGTCGATCAACTGCGGAAGCTGGAGCATCAGCGATGACGCGCAGTGCTTGCAAGGGGTCATCACGTCGGGTTTGACTGAGCCAGGGGCGATAGTGCGTGGTTTCGGCTTTGCCAGTCCTGTAGCCGCCGGACCGTTTGCCATCCAAGGTGCCTTTCAGCCCTCGGAATCGGGCAGCGCTCTTGGGTTCCGCTGCGCGCGATAGGGACTCTGCTTTAAAGGTCCTTGCCCAGTTGCGACGTGGTACTGAGTGGTGGACGCATGGAGCGAGTATGCGAAGTCGACGATGTCTGGAATCGATGATGATCAGTTGTCTGGCAACCGGGCACGCAGAATTCCGCGGCTAACGAGGGCGCGGAGTGACGACCGCACCCGCCGCCGCTCTCGGGGCGAGAGGGCGGGCAGGAGATCGCCAAGCCGCGTCGCGCCGTCGGCGTAGTGCATGAGCGTCGACGCGACCTCGCCGAGCGCCATCACGCGCCCGTACTCCAGGCTGAATGCGAGACAACTCGGTCGTCTTCGCGGTGTCTTGCCCTCGCCGAGGGAATCGGGATCCCAGGCGAAGACGTGGCATGAGGCACCGGACGCCACGGTCAGGGGATCGGACGGTTCGCACGCGCTCCGGGACGAAATCGATGCGCGCTCCGGCTCGCGATCGGGGACAGGGACGTGCGCAAGGTAGACGAGGCTATGTGCGCTGATCCCGCACTGCAGTTGGGGAGCGAGCGCGGTGGCCCGCCGGATTATGCGGGTGATGAGGCGTGTGCGGTACGCGCGGCCCGCGTGGGGGCGGTGCTCGAAGCGGAACGGAAGGTCACTGCCGGCCGGCGGTGTGACGACGCGGATCCCGTGCGCCCCCGGATCGCGCCAGATGGGCGACCCCTTCTGCAGCTCGAAGAGGCCGCATGAGACCGTCGTGCATGGGCCGGCCACCTCGTTGAGAAACGAGAGGGTGGCGGCGGCCTGGGCGCGTGTTTCGCCGGGGAAGCCGAGGAAGCACTGCAGGTTCACGCCGATGCCGGCGCGCGCGCAGGACGCAAGAACCCGGCGCGCGCGATCGAGCGACGCGCCCTTACGCATCAGGCGGAGCACCTCTTCGGAGCCGGATTCGAGGCCGAATATCAGATTGCAGGCGCCGGCGCGGGCAAGCCCCTCTGTCCGCCCCGGCTCGGCGAGCGCTTCCCATCGAAGCTCTGCCTGCCACTTCACGCCGGGTGGCACCGAACAGCCCTCGGCCATATCGCCCACGAATTCCCGCGGCAGCGCATCGTCGCCGAAGGTGAACAGGCGCACCCCGTGACGCGCCCCGAGCCGCTCCAAGTCGCGCATCACCTCCGGCGTCGGACGGATGCGGAAGCCGTCGCGAAACGCAGGGGAGACGGCGCAGAACGCGCATCGCCCCCAGTAGCAACCGCGCGACGCGGACACAGTGAGCACCGGCTCCGGCGACAGGTAGCGGCGGAGCGGCAGGCCGTCATAGTCCGGGCATGGCAGCCGCGCCAGGTTCTCCCTGCGCGGCGGCAACGAGCGCGGTAATACCTTCGCCCCCCTTCGGGGTGGCAGAACGACATTCTGGACCCCGTCGAGCGGAGCGCCCGCCCGGTGCGCAGTGACCAGAGCCGCGAGCGCCGATTCGCCCTCCCCTTGGACCAGCACGTCCACGAAACGCCACAAGGCGTGCCCCCGCGCGGCGTCCTCACCCCACGCGCTCACGATTTGCCCGCCGAGTACGACGAGGGCCGACGGCCGTGCGCGGCGGCACTCGGCTGCCAGCGTGATCGTCGGCACGATCTGGTCGAGGTACGTTACGGAAATGCCGACAATCTCAGGGGCGAGCGCGCGCAGGCGCGGCGTGAAGATCGTCCGGGCGAACTCGAAGAAGGGATTGCGGCTGGGTCGCTTCGCTTCGCGCACGATCGCTCGGCTCGCATCCGTCGGGCAGGCCGGGAAGCAGCGGCCCCACCCGATCCGGGTCGGGTGGAACACAGCGGAGACTAGCGCGAGGCCGCTCTCGATCGCGTGCAGCGCGCGACGGTACTCGCGGGCGTCGAAGAACGTCTCAGTGCGCATGACCTCCAGCGCCGGCGCGATCCCAGCAGCGGCAGCGTTTCCTCGCAGCACGCCCTCGGCGAGAGCCAGATAGGCGCCACGCTGGTCGCCCTCAAGCGCCGGCAGCCGCTCAAGGCGCCGGAGCGAACGCCGGGCGCGCTCCAGGAACGCAGCCTGCCGCGCCGGAGCGAGCAGGTACTCCCACGCGTCGAGGTTCAGGTCCCAGATCTCGACGGACTCACCGCGCTCGCGCAGCGCCGCCGCGAGGCTCGGCAGCGCGGCCCCCGGTTGGGTTGGGTCGGTGAACGGCGGCGATACGAGGAGCAGCGTCAAGCGGATCGGGCCAGGCCGAAGAGGCAATACGGGTTACCGTGCGGCCGTCCGGTGGTCGCGACGGACATGAATGTACAGCCGCCCCGGCATATCTCGCCGTATTCGCAGCCTGCGCAGGCGCCCTGGAGCTGCGAGGTCTCGAACGAGCGGGTGTAGGCAAAGGCGCCGGGCGCCTCCCAGATCTCGCGTAGCGACCTGTCGGCAACGTTCCCCTCGACGAACTGCTGCGACTGAAGCGAGAGACACCCCTTAACGTTGCCGTTCGCTTCGATGCCGATCGTGAGGAGCCCGGCCGAGCAGCCGTAGAAACAGGGCATGGGTTCGTCGGGTCGAATGCGCCGCAACGCCGGCTCGAGTTCGGTGAAGTACCCTACGTTGTCGCCAACGGCGACGTACATCCGGCTGCGTTCCTTGGTGGCGGCGAGCCAGCGCGCGAACGACAAGAGATCGTCGGGCGCGAGCACTAGGTCCGGGCGCTCACTCATCCGCCCCATCGGCGCAGAGAGCTGGACCAGCCACGTACGGACGCCGATCTCCTCCAGCGCGCAGTGGAGTGCTTCCAGTTCTCCGTAATTCATCCGGTTCACGTGCGTGATGGCGTGGATTCGCAACCCGGCTCGCGCGCCCGCCCGCAGCGCCCTGATAGCCGCCTCGAAGCTGCCTGGCCGCTTGCGGATCACGTCGTGCGTGAGCCGGAGCCCGTCGATCGAGATCGCGACGATCGAGACACCGCTCGCCACCATCGCGCCAACCGCGGCTTCGTCGGCGAGGAGGCCGTTGCTGATCAAACCGACGCGCACGCCCGCGTCACGCAGGGCACGGACGAGGCGCGGCCAGTCGCGGCGGAGCAGCGGCTCACCCCCAGAGAGCGCGACGTACTCGCAGCCGAGCTCGGCCAGCTCGACGGCGAGACGGAGTGAGCGCTCAGTGTCGAGCTCTGCGCCTCGGCTGGCGCGCGGCCCGAGGGCGGAAGCGCAGTGAATGCACTGCAGATTACAGCGAGCGGTGATCTCCCACACGCAGGTGCGAGGACGGATGCCCGCCGCTTCGAACAAGGCGCGCAAGATCGACTCCGGTAGTCGCAGGCCCGTCGGCGGCCGGACCGCGCGTGTGAAGCCCACGCGCGACAGCGGAACTAGGCCGAACTAGGCCACGCCCTTCCCGCCGCCACCGCCACCTGTACCGTAGGCGACCTCGCCGCTGAGCTTCTCGATCAGCCTCCCGCGCAGCGTCTTGTCCGTGATGTGAGACCGGATTTCCCGGGCGATGGCGGCCTTGAGGTCCCTGCATTTGTAGATGGTCACGGCCTGCCCCTTGGGCTTCGGCCTGACCGGCTTCTGAGTGCCTCCTGTCCTCGTCATGGTTCCCTCCTCGCGCGATATCTCTTGGTGGCTGAAGTCGTGCTACTGTACCAGCGATCGGAGCGCAGGAGCAAGTGCACCGCCGGCTTGCGCGCGCAGGTCTCTGGTCAGAGCTTCTCGATTAGGCGCTCGGCATGGTCATCATGGCGGGCGTCACGGCCGCGATCTACGGCGTCGCAGGACCAGGCTATGGCGCCCCGGGCCCGCGCACACACCAGACGTGATGGATCTCGGTGTCGGCGGCGTATCCCACCCACCCCCCGGTCCCAGTGAAGTCTACAGTCGACACAAGCGCTGGAAAACTCCGCGGGAAGGGCACGGTGGTTGTCCAGTAATAATCTTCCTGGACGTTAAGGAACGGGTGCCCCGGAGGCAATGCCGGGCTCTGGCTCGGCGGATGCAGCAACGAGGCGAGTTCCGGTGCCGTCGGCAGGCGCCAGCCCTGCCGCCCTCCGATGACGGCCCTATAACAGTCCAGTCGCGCATTATCCAAACTTCTGTCAGGGTTGCTTGCATTCCGCTGCCACACGAGACCCGTCTCCTTGTCGAGCACCGCCTCAGAGTTGGAGGCGGTGAGCACCTTGAAGCGCGACGGTTTGTCGATAACCGCATCCCACGTCTTCAGCGAGCCAGCGCCTGCGGAGCTGACCGTCACCAAGCTGACCAACGCAGTTCCCATCAGCCGTACTACGAACGATTTCATATGACTTCCTGTGAACGACGACCGACCTTGTTTCTGCGTAGCACGCCGCGCAGCGACAACGCCAGCACGATCTCGATCCGGAGAGCGGCTTTCGGGTCGTGGGCCGGCCAACCCAAATTGAGGCCGAAGAGCACAGTTACCCAGCCGGGCAGTCCTCCTCGGCGAGGGCGTGGCCGGCCCACGGACCGACCAGGTCGAGCTTCAGGGCTTCGACCAGGCGCGCGCGTACCTCGCTGCGCCGTTCATGTCGAGCTCATTCCGGCGGGAAGAGGTCGAAGCCGGCCTCCGCCACCCGGATGCGAATGCGTCGGGGATGGTTGAGTTGAAGTAGCGCGACCGTCGCGCGGCCGGTCGGGGTCCTGCCGACGACGCGCTCGCCGTCCCAGCCGAAGTGACGGATCCAGGCGTCCGTTCGTGGATGAAAAAGCGGAACCTCCTCTCCGCTATCGGGATCGATCGCGGTGACCCGATCCGTCTTGCGGAGGTTGCAGCCCGGGCAGGCGAGAGCGAGATTCCCCTCTGTGGAAGCCCCGCCGCGCGAGAGCGGCACGATGTGCTCCAGGTGAAACGTTCCGCCCTGGAGGGACTGGTGCATTCGACAGTACTCGCACCTCCCCAGCGCGCGTTGGCGCACCAATTCCGCCAGCCGCGGGGGCAGGGTCATTCGGGGTGTCTACCGAGCAGCCGTAACGCCTCCGCCCGCAGCAGCGAGACGCTTTCGCTCCACTCGACCAGCGACTCCAGCTCCTCCCGCTCGGAGCTGCTGAGCAGGCCCTCGTTGTTCCTGTCCATCAACGCCTGCAAGCGCCGGTTCGTCTTCTCCGGCAAGGACAACCGCCCGACCGACACGACCCACGATTCCGGAACGGTGATCGCTGACGGCATGCGGCGATCTTGGCGCCGCGAGCCCTCCGAGTCAAGCAGTACCGGGCAACCGCAGCCGTTTCGGAACTTGGTTTTTGCGAGGCGGAAAGTGTGAGAAGGCACATGAGGATTTCACGCGGGGCGATGTCTGGTGCGGTGCGGCGCTTTTTCGAAGGCGGTTCTTGCGTTGCTCGAAGACTTGCCGGACCGCCAGCTCGAGCGGGGTGAGGTCGGCACGGTGGTCGAGATCCTCGCGCCCCAAGTGTACGAGGTGGAGTCCTGCGACGCGGACGGACTAACGTATGTCGAGCTCGCGTTGCGCGGTGACCAGCTGGTTCCGTTACACAACAGAGGAGAAGCGTTGAGGATCGTGGCGTAGGGCGGGCGGGCCTCCGTTTCCTCGCGAAATGCGCCCCGAATGCGCGTGCCGCCGCCCATGCGGGTTTGACAAAGGAACCGTGGCTCGCGCATGTTGATGTTGAGCCAGTTTCCGGCTCTTGAGTCTTCGCACGCCAGCCGGCAGGTCACCGAGGCCTGACCAGCCTCCACAAACTACGCGTCCCGCGCGTGCGCATCGGGGGTGTGTCATGAAGCGATCGAACGACAACAACGTGCGCCGGCGACGTGTGACCGAAAGGGGGTTCATCGTCATGAAGAAGTTAATCACAGCATCCGTTGCGGTAGCCTTGGCGCTTGCGTTCGGCAGTGGCGCAGCGAACGCCGCAAGCCTGAGCACGCCGGCGCTGCAATCGGACGGCGTGCATCGCCTGGTGTGCGTCGTCAGCAACGTCGGCAGCAAGCCCATTACTGTCCTCAGTGCTGACATCATCGGCGACTTGAGCGGCACCGCGTTCGGTGGCGGGTTCACCGTGGGCTCACTGCCCGAATGCACGCAAGTCGAGTTGCAGCCGGGCACCGGCTGCAGTAGCCCTCTCTCCTCGAACGCGTTCAACCCAAGAATAGGGCACTGCGTAGTCACGTTTAAGGGGAGCAAGAAATCCGTTCGAGCGGCGCTTTGGGTGGTTGACGGCACCTTCCCACACAACTTGGTGGGTCCCGTGGCTCCAGCAAACTAGAGCGGAGTCATGGCGTGCCACCGCGGTTGACAGATACTGCCGTTTCCGCGCCGGTACCCGCGCCGCCGTCGCTGGGCCGAATTGGCTCTGCGTCCCGGATGCACGGCGACGGGGCGAAAACTACGTCTCCGACGATCCCGTGGGCGCCGGAACCAGGCGGACCTCAAGGAACATCGGCAGTGGCTCGGGTCGGTCTCCCAGTTGACCGGCGGTGACCGCGAGCGGCACGAAGCCGAGCTTCTCGTAGAACGCCACGGCCCCAGGCTTCGCGTCGACCACGACGCCCACGCAGCCGAAGTCCCGGGCCATCCGCTGCGCGAGGACCAGTACCGAGCGCAGGAGCAGGGTTCCAATGCCCTGCCCCTTGGCCCTCTCGTCGACGGCGAGCCGGGCCAGCCGCAGGACGGGCAGCGGGTACTGCGGCAGGCGCTTACGCTTCGTGGCCGACAGAACAGCCGTTGCCACCTCGGAAACCGTCACCGTCGCGAACCCGGCGATGAACCCGTCGTCACGCACGGCGACGTAGGTCGTGCCGATGTGGTGCCGGAACTGGTTTTGGCCCGCGTAGCGGAGGAAGAAGCGATCGAGCTCGACGTTGCCGGAGCGAAAGCGCGTGCGGTCATCGTGCGGCTCGAGTCGCCGAACCTCGACCGTCACGGACGTTCTCAGAGCTCGCCGTCGACCGGCTTGCCGGCCATCAGGTCGCGGAGCGCCTTGCTCGGCTTGCGAGACTTGTTAACGAGGTCGGACACCTCCCCGAAGGACTCGGACGTCAGCATCAACCGGGGCGGAATCACGATGTCTGCTGGCAGCTCGCGCAGCGCCTGCAGGTGATGAAGCAGCGCCTCCTCGATGAGGTGCCCCTTCTTCACGCCGTGGGCCTCGGCGTAGCGCTCGACCTTTTGCTTGGTCGCCGCGGAGATGTATGCGGAAATCTGGGTGTCGGCCATGGAACGGAGCCTTCGTCTACAAAACCGTAGACCGTACAAGCGGCCCACGCAAGCCCTTGTCGTCCCCTGTCGTCCCACGTCCGGCCATTTCTCCACATCCGCCGTCGTGTTGATTTGTCGATTTGGTGACCGCGGAAGAAGGGGGATCCCAGCGGGGTCGGAACACGTGACTCGACTGCCTTCGTCTACGTCGGCAAACCGACCGCCACGGGCCTGATGATGATCACCCCCAACCATGACCGGCGTCATGCAACCGGCGGCTTGGATGGAGTACTAGTTTAAGTTCTCAAGGCCGGCCTGCACGATGTCTTCATGCGCGCTGGTGCCGTCGAGATCCGCTGCCGCTTCGTGGAATGCGCGCACCAGTTCGTTGATGAGCGCAAAGTCCGAGACCACCTGGCGCTTGAGCTGCTCGTTGTGGAGCACGGCAACCGCAGAGGCGCAGATCAGCTCCACCGCATCCGCGTTGGCCGGCAGCAGCTTCTTCTGGATGCTGTCGATGAACTGCACGGCAACATCGCCCCGCCGCTTGATGAGAGCCGCATTGGCCTTCGCCTGCGCGCGGCGCGTGAGCCAGCTGCGCAACGTGCCCTTCTCGGACTCCGTGGCGGGCTGAATGAGTTCCGGCGGAATGGGGAGATTCAGCTCCCCGCGCGAGAACTGGGTCAGGACCGCGGTGCGCACGCTCTCCGCAAATTCGTTGTTGGCTTGCAAGGGATCCACCCCTCCTTGAGTCCTGCTCAGTCGTACTCCGTAAGATAGTCAAGGGGCGGGGGCTTGTGTGCGGAATCGAGGCCACCATCGGGAAATTGTTGAGCGTGCGAGCAACTACCTCTCGCCCTGCAGACCACCGATCGCGCTGAATGTGGTCGGAGGTACGAATCGATGGGGAGAAACGGATTCTCCAGATGATCAACGGTCGAGTGAGATCCTTCGCCGACGACGCCTTCGTCGGCCTCGCGGCGCGGTCGTCGCCCAGCCCATGTAGAGCAGGGCATCAAAGGGCGTGGGACCGACGAGCGCCAGCGCATCGTCGCGATCCATCCGGCCGGTTGCCCGGTGCAGCAGTGCGCGGCCGATGCCGACGGGGTCGAGGCTCGGGCCGAGCCCCGTGAGATCACGGAGCTCGAGCCCCGCGCGCGCGAGCGCCGCGCCGAGCTCCCCCGGAGTGATGAACATGTCCCAGTCGTGCGTGCCCGGTGCGACCAGGCCCAGCCACTCCTGGAAGACCTCGATCACGACCAGCCAGGAGAGCCAGGTCCGGTTGATCGTGTCGAAGACGAAGAGGCCATCAGGCCGAAGCACGCGCGTGATCTGGTGGATCACGGCATCCAGGTCGTCGACGTGTTCGAGCACGTCGCAGCAGGAAATCAGGTCGAAGCTCGCGTCTGGAAAGGGAAGCGCCTCGCCGCGCCCCTGCTTGTAGCGAATCGACAGGCCCGACTCCCGCGCGTGGGCGCGCGCCACCTTGAGCGAAATGGTCGAAGGATCGACTCCAGTCACCCGGGCACCGCGGCGCGCGTACGCCTCGCTCATAAGGCCGCCGCCACAACCCAGGTCCAACACTTCCAGGTCCTGGTAGCGCAGGCCGCGCGCGTCGAGCACGCGGTCAAGGTACGCGAAGCGTCCCGGGTTGAGCGTGTGGAGCTCGCCGAGCGCACTACCCGGCCGCCACCATGTCTTCGCCAGCCGGTCGTAGATCTGGTTGTCTACGGGCATGACATAATCTCTATCGCGGGCGCCAAACGATCACGCAAGGCCGGCTGCGAGATGGGGCGTTCTGTGAGCTTTCGCGAAAAAGGCCGTTTCTGGCCGCTATTGGGAATTGTACGAGGACAGTCTGAGGTTCGGATTCGAAAGTCTATTTCGAACCGGCAGACCGGCGACGACGGGATCTGACTTCAGCACGCGCAGCGCGCGAAGCGCTCGGATCGCTGCGGCGGGCAAAGTAGAGACGCAAGGCTTCGCGCACGAGTTCCGACCGGGTGCGGTGTTAGCCCACGCAGACGCGATCGACCTCCTCCATCATCGCAGGCGGCAGAGAGACGGTCATGGTGTCGGTCGTGCGCGGCATCAGTCTTACGGAGTAGTACCGCTTCCCGGCGCATCGGTCAAAGCCGTTGCGTCGTGGGCGACCACCGCCGAGTCGAAGCGAAGCCAAATCCGCTTCCGCAGCTGCTGATTCCGAAGAAGTGGCGGCGGCTGGAGTCGAACCAGTGACCTAGCGATTATGAGGGGAAACGAGGACGACGACAAAGACGAGGAGTGACGCGGAAAAGCAGCATCTTTGCTGGATCTTCGGCGTTGGACAAGTCTGCCGTCTTCTGCCGCTTGCAGCCTTTCTCGATCGCCAACTGGCACCAGAGCCAAAAAGCCAAATGCCAGGGCTTGATGGGTCGCATCCCTCGGTTGGCGCCGAGAGGCAAAGCCGAGGACGGGCGAAGTGGGGACAGCGGAGCGGTGCCGAACAAGACGGTTCAAAGATTGGGGTCTTCTGCATTTCGACTACCCGTTGATCACGTTGCCGTAATCGCTGATCACGATCCCGGAATCGGTGATCACCATACCGAAATCAGTGATCACGATCCCGAAACCGCCTTGATCACGATGCCCGGAATCGGTGATCACGATAGTCGAATTCCGCAGTCCTGGAGCCAGATTCCTCGGTCACGCACCCGGTCGGCCTCAGTCAACGGGGAGGAGTCCTCACGGGTCACCGCCGCCTTCGCCAGGCGGCCATCACATCTTCGAGGGTCATCGTTTACTCGCGTGCAGAATCGTGAGGCCGACCACATCGTCGCCTTCGTAACACACGATGACATCGTCATCGGTCAATTCGCTGTCGGTTGCGTGACTAGGCTTCTTGAAGTTGACGTACAAGACGTCTGCCTCCGCGTCATATGATGACCACAGGTAGCCCTGCGGTGCCTGCTTGACCGCCGGCACCAACTTCAGGAAGTCTTGGATTCCGGCTAGGGCCATAGCTGCTTCCTCCTATCCAAGGCGGCACGCCGCCGAGTCACAAACGCGGTGATCATAGACTCCGGAGCGGACCTTGGCGTCGGTCTCAGCTTCAAGCTCTTTGGTGAGATGGATAGCCATGCGGCAAAGTGTACTCTTGCCCGGAGCGCAACGCCAATGCTTGCCGGCGTCACTGCTCGCCCAAGTAGCCTCAACCTCATCGTTGGGGCGCGCCGTGTCGCACATGAGATTCGCGAGGTCGAGCGGCTGCTCGGACGGGTCATTGACGATCACTACCTCGACGAAATCGTCAAGCCGTTCCATCGAAAGTAAGGGCGTCTGAAAATGGTGTCTGGCGAGCGTGAGACTGGCACGAACGCGCAAACCGTGACCTTCAGGCAGTCCTCAGGGCACAGGCACATTCTTCCTGCCAACTGAGCCCTGCCAACTGAGAACTGAAGTGAGCCGTGCTGGACTCGAACCAGCGACCCTCTGCTTAAAAGGCAGATGCTCTACCGCCTGAGCTAACGGCTCGTGCGCTTTCGCGTAACACGCGTGGATGGGCTTCGCAAGAACGGCAGTCCAGAGGAGCGGATGTCGTGCTGCTTCATTCGGCGTGCTTTCTTCTTGCGCGCCCCAGTCGGCCGCCGTTCCCACACCCGCGGGTCAAGGTAGACATCGGCCGCGGCGTCCGGTTGGCGCGCGTAGGCCTCGGCGGTCGCTTGTTCCTCCAGTTCCCACAAGGCCTTGCGAATCGCCATGCGAATGAACTCCGAGCGCCGCCGTGACTTCCCCGGGGCGACCGCTTCGGGCCTTTCGGCCACCTCGGGCTCCAGCTCGATCGACAGTTGCGTCATATGCTGCAACGCTCTCAACTCCGTTGCGCCTTGGCCTGTCGCAGACGCGCGGTCAGGAGCGGCACGCAGGCGGCGTAGTCGGCGACGATGCCGTAGTCGGCGGCTTTGAAAATGGGGGCCCTGGGCTTGGTGTTGATCGCGACGACGATGC
>Ga0316622_100001697_pt1 | contig 14657 bp, 11 predicted proteins | sample OWC_Aug_OW2_C1_D_FD_207646 | JGI IMG/M metagenome (GOLD analysis project Ga0316622, IMG submission 207646) | Wetland soil microbial communities from Old Woman Creek delta, Ohio, United States - OWC_Aug_OW2_C1_D5_C | ecosystem: Environmental > Terrestrial > Soil > Wetlands | place: USA: Ohio... | reverse complement strand
GCCTTGAGGGCGAGCGAGAACTGCTCGCTGCTGCAGCGGCACTCGAGGGCGATGATCCGCGTCGTCGGGCGGGCGCCCCGGATCGCCTCGATCGCGGCGAAGCTCGTGCAGCCGCGCCCGTTGTAGGGCAGGCACTCGGTGATCACCACGTCGGGGTTGCGCGTCCCGATCTGCTCGAGCATCGCGGCCTGGTTCTCGGCCACCCCGACGACCCGCATGTCGGGCTCGGCGTCGATGACCGTCTGGAAGGCCACGTTGAGCATGGGGAAGTCGAAGATGGCAAGCAGGACGTCCATCTTCGAGCCGGTGGCCGGTGTGGACCCGTTGGCGCTCATGTCGTGCCCGTTTCCGTTCACGTCGCGCTCCCTCTGCTCAGCCTGGTCCGGGCCGCGGCCCGCGCAGTCAGCTGTGCGCCGATGCCTGGTGGCCCATCCGGTGCATCACCCACGCCCAAAGGAAGGGAGTGGCCGCGAGGACGGCCGTGGCGACGAGGAAGCCGATCGCTGCGGCGAAGGTGCCGAGCGTGAACAGCACCACGTGGACGCCGATGAAGGCGACCGTGTAGCCGAACCAGAGAGTCACCCCGGTGAGGGCCAGCCATGTCGCCACCCTGGCGCCGGTCTGAGGGAGGATGCCCATCTGCCGTGCGGCCACGATCCAGACCGCAAGGAGGATCAGGATCCAGAACAGGAATGCGACCTGTGCGACTGCGCTGTCCATCTCCGTTTCCTTCCCGCTGCGCCACCGTTGACCCGCTGGGTGTGAGTCAACCTGAACGCTAGGCCTCGTAGGCGCGATCGCCAATGACATCGGCGTGCCTTCCTCGACCGACGTCGGCCCTCAACCGATGCGACTGTCCTCGGATCTGCGACGATGGCCGTGGCAATTTGGGCAACGGGCGTCGGAATCGCTGCAACGAGCGTCGGAATCGAGGCGATGGGCGTGGCATCGACAACACCCGTTGTGTCCAGGCGACGAGCGTCGACCGAACCACTCCCCTCGGGCAGGTTGCCGCCCGGCGTGCCCGGATGCGCCCAGACCCGATCGCATCGGGCCCCTCCGGAGGGCGCTTTGGCCCTCAACGTGGTGGCGTCGACGGGATAGGGTGGGCACCTGGAGGTGCGCACATGCCAGCAGAGCACGACCCGGCCGAGGCGATCGGCACGGTGACTCACTACTTCGGCCACCTGTCCGTCGCGGCGATCAGCCTCACCGCACCGCTCGCGGTCGGCGAGCGGATCCACATCGTCGGTCATACGACGGACGTGACGGAGACCGTTCGCTCGATGGAGATCGACCACCAACCCGTCGAGCAGGCGTCGCCCGGCGACGACGTGGCGATCAACGTGACCGAGCACGTCCGCGAGCACGACCGGATCTTCCGCGCAGGGTAGCGAGCGAGCCCGGGCTCCCTGCTGGGGCAGTCGCATCACGTGGAGGAGGTCCGGTGACGATCCTCCAGCCGCCGGTCGCACGGCAAGAGCCGCACCGCACGATCCACCGCTGGCTGGGCGGCTGGCCGGTCTGGGCGCACCTGCTGGGCCTTGGGCGCCTGGTCGGCCGCCGCTATGCCGTGATCACCACCATCGGCCGCCGGACCGGCGCCACGCGTCGAGCCGCCGTGATGGTCCTGCGCGACGATGCTGCCACGGGCGAGATCTGGGTCGTGGCCGGCGACGCGAGGACCGGCTGGTACCGCAACGCCTGTGCGGCCCCCGCGACCGATATCTGGCTCGGTTCCCGGCGATTCCGCCCCGAACAGCGGCTGCTCGGCGAAGACGAGATCGCAGAGGCCCTGGTGGCGATCCGGCGGGAGCAGCCGCGCGAGGCCCTGGTCCAGGCCGCGTTCTTCGGCTGGCCTTGGCCGGCCACCGCGGAGCAGATCCGCGAGCTCGCCGGCACCCTTGGAGGTTTCGCATTCCGGCCTGCCAGGCAGCCAGCGGTGACGTCTCGTTCGGGAGCCGCCACCGGGGCCGCGGGGCCGCACCCGCCGTCGCCGGGGAGCTAGGGGTGGCGCACGTTGCGGGCGACGGTGCCTACCAGCGGCTGGCCGAGCGGCTGAACCGGTTCCCGCAGGGCGCCCCACCCTCCGACCTCCTGTACCGGATCCTGCAGCTGCTCTTTAGCGAGCGCGAGGCAGGCCTCGTGGCGCAGCTACCGATCCGGCCGTTCGATGCCCGAAAGGCGGCCTGGATCTGGGGCACGAGCCAGGCGGATGCACGCTCCGTGCTCGAGAGCCTCGCCTCGCGCGCGATCCTCCTCGACATGGAGACCCCGGACGGGCCGGTATACGTCCTTCCACCCCCGATGGCCGGCTTCTTCGAGTTCTCGATGATGCGCGTCCGCGACGACGTCGATCAGAGGCTGCTGAGCGAGCTGTTCCACGAGTACATCACCGTCGAGGACGACTTCATCCTCGCCCTCTTCACCAACGGGGAGACGCAGCTGGGGCGCGTGTTCGTCAACGAGCCGGCGCTGGCAGACGGCGATGGGGGAGCCCGCCGCGCCGCTCGGGATGCCGGGGCTGGACCGCCGGCCCGTCACGGGGACGGGACGCTGCGGGTGCTCGACTACGAGCGGGCCAGCGAGGTGATCGGGACAGCCGAGCACATGGGCGTGGGCACCTGCTACTGCCGCCACAAGATGGAGCACCTGGGCCGCGCCTGCGCGGCCCCGCTGGGAATCTGCATGACCTTCGGCGGGACCGCTGACGCGCTCATCCGCCACGGCTTCGCACGACGCGTTGACCGGACGGAGGGCACGGACCTCCTGCAGGAGGCGTACGCCTGCAACCTCGTCCAGTTCGGCGAGAACGTGCAGCGGAGCGTCAACTTCATCTGCAACTGCTGCGGCTGCTGCTGCGAGGCGATGATCGCGGCACGGCGTTTCGGCATGCTCGATCCGGTCCACACCACCAACTTCATGCCCCACGTCGAGCAAGCCCTGTGCAACGGCTGCGGCAAGTGCGTCAACGTCTGCCCGGTCGAGGCGATGACCCTCGTCTCGGCCAACGACCCCGGGCACCCCAGGCGGCGCAAGGCGTCCCTCAACGCCGACATCTGTCTTGGCTGCGGCGTCTGCACGCGGGTCTGCGCGACAGACAGCCTGTGGCTCGAGGCACGGCCCGAGCGGGTGATCACTCCAGTTGACACCCTCCACCGGAGCGTCCTCATGGCGATCGAGCGGGGACGGCTGGCCGACTGCATCTTCGACAACCGGGCGCTGGTCAGTCATCGCGCGATGGCGGCCATCCTCGGGGTCATCCTGCGGCTGCCGCCGCTAAAACAGGCGATGGCGACCGAGCAGATGCGCTCGCGCTACCTTGTCTCCCTGCTCGCGCACGTGAGGCCGTAGATACTCGCGACATGGACGTGCCCTTCCGCCTGCTCGATGTCTTCACCGATCGCCCGTTTGCCGGAAACCAGCTCTGCGTGGTGCCCCAGACCCCGCCCGGGCTCGGGGCGGACCAGATGCAGACCCTGGCCCGCGAGATCGGCTTCTCGGAAACGACGTTCGTCACAGCCCGGCGACCGAACGGCTACGACGTGCGCATCTTCACGCCGCCCGAGGAGATCCCGTTCGCTGGCCATCCGACGATCGGCACGGCGTTTGCGCTGGTGGCCGAGCGACTCGTCAGCTCGCCCCTCGTCCAGCACTGCGCCGCCGGCGAGATCCCGGTCGAGGTGGACCTCGCCCGGGGCACGGCGACCATGCGCCAGCTGCCCCCTGAGTTCGGGCCGGATTTCCAGGACCGCCAGGCCGTGGCGGCGGGTGCCGGGCTCACCGTGAGCGACCTCGTGGAAGAGCTCCCGGTCGTCGCGGTTTCGACCGGCATCGCGCACCTCATGGTCCCGGTGCGGACGGAGGCCGCCCTCCGCAGAGCCGTGCGGAGCGATGCGGCATGCCAGGCCGCCTGCGTGGCTGCCGGTGCCGAGTCGCTCTACCTGTTCACCGTCCGGGGTCCGGGCGACGTCATGGCCAGGATGTTCGACCGCTGGCCGTCGATCGGGGAGGACCCCGCCACCGGGTCGGCGGCCGGGCCGCTGGGCGCATACCTGGCCGTGCACGAGCTGGCCGGCCTGCCGGGACAGGCCGTCGTGGCGCAGGGCGAGATGGTCGGTCGCCCGAGCCTCCTCTACGTCGAGGTCGAGCGCGAGGGTGGCGGCTGGGCCGTCAGGGTGGCCGGCGGCGTCCAGATTGTCGGTCGAGGAGTCTTCCGGATCGGCCCGGACTGAGCCTCCTGGCGCTCCTTGGAGCCCGGCCTTCCGCGATGCGACTTGACAGGCTCGCATGTGTGGCCGGCGCGCCGGACGGTGGCGGGGTCCGCCGTTGCTGCCGCTCGGCCTCGATCAGTGCCTTGATCCGGCGGACGCTGTTCTCCAGCGGCATCGGGTCGAGCGGGTTGGGCGTCCCCGGGATGTCAACGGTGATCGTGGGCCTGCTGGTGCCGTCACCCTCCGGGGCAACGGACGGGCGTCCGAACATCTCCACGGGCCCGTCGTGGCCGACGTGCCAATGGCAGGCCGTTCATCACCAGGTGCAGGGTCCAGTGGATCGACGCCGACCCCCACGCCGGCCCTACGATGTCCATCTCACAGCCTGGACAGCGGAGATCGACGATGGGCTTCAACCTGCGGAACCGCAGCTTCGTCAAGGAGCTCGACTTCACCCCGGACGAGCTTCGGTTCCTGCTGAAGCTCGCGGCTGATCTCAAGGCCGCCAAGTACGGCGGCCGCGAGGAGCCGCGCCTGCGCGGCAGGAACATCGCCCTGATCTTCGAGAAGACATCCACCCGGACCCGGGTGGCCTTCGAGGTTGCCGCCTACGATCAGGGCGCCCACGTCACCTACCTCGGCCCGACCGGCTCGCAGATCGGCCACAAGGAGTCGATGAAGGACACGGCCCGGGTGCTCGGCCGCATCTACGACGGGATCGAGTACCGCGGCTTCGGCCAGGCAATCGTCGAGGAGCTGGCGGCGCACGCCGGCGTCCCGGTCTGGAACGGCCTGACCGACGAGTTTCACCCGACGCAGCTGCTCGCCGACGTCATGACCATGTCCGAGCACTCGGACAAGCCACTCGAGCGAATCTCGTACTGCTACCTCGGCGATGCCCGCAACAACGTCGCGAACTCACTGCTGGTGGGCGGGGCGAAGCTCGGCATGGATGTGCGACTCTGCGCCCCGCGGTCGCTCTGGCCGGCCGACGAGCTGGTCGGGACGAGCCGCGCCATCGCCGCGGAGACGGGTGCCCGGATCACGCTGACCGAGGATCCTGCCGAGGGCGTGGCGGGCATCGACTTCCTGTACACCGACGTATGGGTCTCGATGGGCGAGGATCCGTCGGTCTGGGAGGAGCGGATCCGGCTGCTCAAGCCGTACCAGGTCAACGGTGCGCTCGTCGGGCTGACGGGCAACCCGGCGGTCAAGTTCCTGCACTGCCTGCCGGCCTTCCACGACCGCGCGACCAAGGTCGGCGAGGAGATGTACGGGCGCTTCGGCCTCGAAGGGATGGAGGTCACCGACGACGTCTTCGAGTCCGAGCGCTCGATCGTCTGGGACCAGGCCGAGAACCGAATGCACACCATCAAGGCGGTCATGGTCGCGACGCTGGGCAGCTGAGCGGTGCTCCTGGCGGTGCCCTTACCTGCGTGCCCCGGACTATCGGGGCGGCTCTGCCGAATCCGTCGCGACTCCCTCGAGGTCGGCCACCTGCCTCCAGTCCGCAGCGTCGAAGAGGCCCGGGCGATGCGTCAGGACGAGGACCGTCCGGCCGCGCGTGGCCCGCTCGAGGTCCGCGACGAACGCGCGGGCGGTCGGCTCGTCCAGGTGCTCGGTGGGCTCGTCGAGCACCAGGATCCGGACGTCCGCCAGCAGGGCCCGGGCGAGGCCGATTCGCTGGCGCTGTCCGCCCGATAGGCGCCCCCCGCCCTCGCCCACGACCGTGGCCGGCCCGTCGGGCAGCGACGCCACCCAGTCCGCCAGCTGGGCAGCGCGGACGGCATCCGCGATGGCCTCGGGTCCTGCGCCCGGGCGGGCGAGGCGGATGTTGTCGGCGATCGAGGCGTCGAACAGGTGCGGGTCCTGCTCGCACAGCCCGACGACCCGCCTGACCTCGTCGCCGGCGAGGTCGGCGAGCTCGACGGCGCCGTCGGAGCCGACGAGGGCCAGCGATCCGCCGGCCGGATCGAGGAAGCGCAGGAGGGCGAGAGCAAGCGTGGTCTTGCCGGACCCGCTCGGGCCCGTGATGACGGCTCGCTCTCCCGCCGTGACCTCGAACGTGAGCGCGGGCAGCGCGTCGCGGTCCGCACCGGGATAGCGCAGGTGCAGCGCCTGCGCGCGAAGGCCGATCGGCCCGGCGGGGAGCGAGCGCGGGGCCGCCGGCTCGGTCACCGGGTCCGGCCGGTCCACGATGTCCAGTGTGCGCCGCGCCGAGACGGCCAGCGCGGGGACCTGCCGGGCGGCCGGCACCAGCGGGGCCGCGATCTCGTGCATGGCAAGGGGAGTGATGGCCACGACCGCGATCGCCACGCCCGCCAGCGAGCCCTCGCCGAACGCGGCGATCGCCAGCACCAGGCAGCCCCAGACCGCGACGCCCGAGGCGAGCCCGCTCACCAGCGTCCCGACGCCCGCCCCGGTGGCGCTGCGGCGCTCAGCCGCGGCCAGCCGGCCGTCGACCTCCACGACCCGGCCGACGCTCCAGCCGGCGGCGCCGGCGGCCAGCAGCTCCGGGGCGCCGGCCAGGAGATCGTGCGCGGCGTCGGCGAGGGCGCCGCGAGCGGGCGCCGTCCGTCGCTCCGATCGGGCGGACACGGCGGTCGCCGCAGCCGGTGCTCCGACGGCCACCACGACGAGCGTGACGGCCAGGACGACACCGGCCGCCGGCACCAGCCAGCCTTCGAGCACGACGACGCCCAGCGCAACGACACCGATCGACGAGTAGGGGAGCAGGACGCGCAGCCAGAGGTCGGCGAGCGCATCGACGTCGTCCACCAGCCTCGTCAACAGGTCGCCCGAGCGCAGGTCGGCGATGCCCGCCGGAGCAAGTCGCGCCAGTCGTGCGTAGACGGCGGCCCGCAGCTCCCCGAGGACCCGGAAGGCAGCGTCGTGCGCGGCCACTCGCTCGGCGTAGCGCAGGACGCCGCGGGCGATGCCGAAGGCGCGGACCGCGGTCACCGCCGTCAGGAGGGCCAGCACCGGCGGCTGCTCGGCGGCTCGCGAGATCAGCCAGGCCGAGACCGCCGCCAGGCCGACGCTGGCGGCTGCGGCCCCCGCGCCGGCCAGGACGGCCAGCGCGAGCCGGCCGCTGACCGGCCGACCGAGGCGCGCGACACGAACGAGGGGTGTCATCGATCCGCACCCGGAGGGTCAAGCGGCGTGTCACGCAGCACGTCGAGCCCGGGGCCGAGCGGCGTGTCACGCAGCGCGCGCTCCCCCGCGGGGGCAGCCGGGGGTGTCGCTCGCCACTCGATGGCAACGACGCGGTCTGCGACGGACTTCGTCGCCGGCCGGTGCGCCACCAGCAGCACGGCCGCGCCCCGGTCCGCCTCCGCCCGGATGACCTCCAGGATGCGGGCCTCGGACAGCGCATCGAGGCCGGCGGTCGGCTCGTCGAGCAGCACGATCGGTGCCGACCGCAGCAGGACGCGGGCCAGACCCAGCCGGCGGCGCTGGCCGCTCGACAGCCCGGCGCCCCGCTCGCCCAACTGGCGGTCCAGGGAGAGGTCGTCAAGGCCGAGGCGGTCGAGCCCCTCCCGGACGGCGTCGTCGGAGGCTCCAGGACGACCCAGCCGAACGTTCTCCGCCACCGTCCCCGCAAACAGGAAGGGCTGCTGCGGGAGCCACGCCACGTGGTCGCGCCAGGCAGTCCCGTCGAGCTCCTCAACCGCGATCGAGCGGCCCTCGCCGTCCACGATCCGCACGCCACCGGCCGCCGGCGACACGAGACCCATGACCGCCAGCAGGAGCGTGCTCTTGCCGGCGCCGCTCGGTCCTGCCATGGCGACCACCTCCCCCGGGGCGACTTCGAGTGACGCCTCGAACGGTGCCAGCGCGTCGCGGCCCGGCGCGACGACCGAGAGCCCCTCCACGACGAGCCGCCCGCCGTCGAGCGACGGGATCTCGGTCCGATCGCCGGCTGGCAGCAGCGGGGCGTCGAGCACGGCGGTCGCCGCCGCGGCCGCGGACAGGCCCTGCTCGCTGGCATGGAACTCGGCGCCGAGCCGGCGCAGCGGGAGGTATGCCTCGGGCGCCAGGACGAGCACGAAGAGCCCCGTCTGGAGGGTCAGCCAACCCTCCACGAGCCGGAGCCCGACCCCGACCGCGACCAGGGCGACCGAGATCGTCGCCAGCAGCTCCAGGGCGAGGGCGGACAGGAAGGCGATCCGCAGCGTCGCCATCGTCTCGCGGCGATAGGCGTCGGTTGATCTCCGAAGGGCGACCACCTGCGCGTCAGCCTGGCCGTAGGCGCGCAGCGTCGGCAGCCCGGCCACCAGGTCCAGGAACCGGTGGGCCAGCCGCGACAGTGCCGTCCATCGGCGGCTCCGCTGGATGACCGAGGCGCGCCCGATGAGGATCATGAAGACCGGGATCAACGGCACGGTGAGCAGGACCGTGAGCGCCGCCACCGTGTCGGCGGTGGCGAGGCAGACCACCACGACGGCCGGCACGATCACCGCGAGGCCGACCTGGGGGACGTAGCGCCCGAAGTAGCCGTCGAGGGCGTCAAGGCCGTGGGTGGTCAGCAGCACCAGCTCTGCGCTGCTCGCCTCGGATGACCAGCGCGGCCCGAGCGTAGCGGCGCGCTCCAGCACGCGCCGGCGCAGCGTCGACTTCGCCTGCGAGGAGATCCGCTGGGCGGCCACCTCCCCGCCCCAGCCGAGCGCGGCCCGCGCGGCCAGCACCACGGCCAGCGCGACGAGCGGGCCGGCCAGGCCGGCCAGCGTCCGGCCGCCCTGGAACGCGCCGGCGATCGACTCGGCAAGCAGCCAGGCCTGGGCGACCGCGAGGACCGCCGTCGCCACGCCGAGCGCGATCGCGGTGGCGAGCGCCCCGGCCGCAACCCCGGCCACCCGGAGGAGCCGCCGGTCAGCGGCTCGCATCGACCTGCGAGGGCCCGGCCGGGGACGCGGCCATGCCCGGCCTCAGCGTCCGTTGCTGCCAGAGGCCCGGGCGGCCCGCGCCGCACCCTCGCTCACGGCTCGACCGTGCTGGTCGGCGCGGAGACGCGCCTGCGGAAGACCCAGTACGTCCAGCCCTGGTAGAGCAGCACGAGCGGCACGAACACGATCGCGACGACGGTCATGATCGTGAGCGTGTAGTCGGTCGATGACGCGTTCTCGATGGTCAGGCTGAAGGCCGGATCGGTCGAGGACGGCATCACGTTCGGGTAGAGGGTGACGAACAGCGTCGTCACCGCGAGCCCGATCGTGAGCGCGGTGCCCAGGAATGCCCAGCCTTCGCGGCCCAGCCGGTTGGCGACCAGGGCCCCGACCAGGGCGACGGCCGCGAGCAGGCTCGTGGCGACGGCCGCCGGGTTCCCCCGCAGCATGAGCGTCCAGCCGAGGAATGCGACCGCGAGAACGGCCGCCACGAGGCCGATCCGGCCCGCCCAGCGGTTGGCCCGGGCGCGGATGTCACCGTCCGTCTTGAGCGCGAGGAAGATCGCCCCGTGGGTCAGGCAGAGCGTCAGCGTCGTCAGGCCGCCCACGATCGCATAGGGGTTGAGCAGCGTGAAGAACGTGCCCGTGAACTCCTTGTCGGCATCGATCGGCACGCCCTGCACGATGTTGGCGAAGGCCACGCCCCACAGTAGCGCGGGCACGAACGAGCCGGCGGCGATCAGCCAGTCCCAGCGGGTCCGCCAGGCAAGCTCGGGTCGCTTGTTGCGGTACTCGATGGCGACGCCCCGGAAGATCAGCGCGAGCAGGATCAGGAACAGCGCGATGTAGAAGCCCGAGAAGAGCGTGGCGTACCACTCGGGGAAGGCGGCGAACGTGGCGCCGCCGGCGACGAGCAGCCAGACCTCGTTGCCGTCCCACACGGGCCCGATCGTGTGGAGCATGGCCCGTCGCTCGGGCTCGTTGCGGCCGAGCGCGGGCAGCAGGATGCCGACCCCGAAGTCGAAGCCCTCGAGGACGAGATAGCCGATCCAGAGGACGGCGATGAGGACGAACCAGATCGTCGGGAGATCCATCACGGCCTCCTCAGTACCCGAGCGCGAGCGCCGGCTCGCCCTCACCAGTCGGGGCGGACTCCGGCCCGACAGTCGGCAGGCCCAGCCGGATCTGCCGCAGCAGCAGACTGAGCTCGACCAGCGCCAGGCCGCCGTAGACCAGGGTGAAGGTGACGAGCGTCAAGGCAACCGCATACCAGGGGTTGGACGGCGACACGCCGTTCGGGGTCGTCATCAGCCCCCAGACGATCCATGGCTGGCGGCCCATCTCGGTGAAGATCCAGCCGATCGAGTTGGCCGCCAGCGGGAGGAACGGCAGCAGAATCGCCGTGGCCACCATGAACCGCGTCGGCAGCCGATCGCGGCGCATGAGCCAGAGGAACCAGGCCGCGGCTGCGGCCGCCAGGATCCCGGCGCCGATCATCAGCCGGAAGCTCCAGTAGGCGACCGGGATGTTCGGTGTCCAGTCGCCGGGCCCGAACTTCTCCTCGTAGCGCGCCTGGATGTCGTTGATCCCCTCGACCTTGCCGTTGGGGTCACCGGTGGCCATGAACGAGAGCAGGTACGGGATCCGGATCGAGAAGATCTCCTCGGAGCCGTCGAGGCTGCCGATCGTGAAGATCGAGAAGGACGCCGGCTGCGAGGTCTCCCAGAGGGCCTCGGCCGAGGCCATCTTCATCGGCTGGGCGTCGGTCATCACGCGGGCCTGGATGTCGCCGGTGATCGCGACGAGGAGCCCGGAGACGACCACCATCCAGGCGCCGACCTTGGCCGCGGTGCGGAATGCGGGCCGGTCGGTGTCCGGGTGCCGGAGGAGCCGCCAAGACGCGATCCCGGTCACGAACGCACCCCCGGTCATGAACGCGGCGGGGATTGTGTGGACGAAGGTGACGAGCGCCATCGGGGAGGTCAGGACCGCCACGATGTCGGTCAGCTCGGCACGTCCGGCGGCCTCGTTCACGGTATAGCCGACCGGGTACTGCATCCACGAGTTGGCGGCCAGGATGAAGTACGCCGAGAGGACGGTGCCGATGGCGGCGATCCAGATCGTCGCCAGGTGGACTCCCTTCGGCAGCCGGCCCCAGCCGAAGATCCACAGGCCCAGGAAGGTGGACTCGAGGAAGAAGGCGAGCAGGCCCTCGATCGCGAGCGGCGCGCCGAAGATGTCGCCCACGAACCGGCTGTAGTCGCTCCAGTTCATGCCGAACTGGAACTCCTGGACGATTCCGGTCACGACACCGACCGCGAAGTTGATCAGGAAGAGGGTCCCGAAGAACTTCGTCAGGCGCAGGTACTGCTCCTTGCCGGTGCGATACCAGGCCGTCTGGAAACCGGCCACGGTGAACGCGAGCGAGATCGTCAGCGGGACGAACAGGAAGTGGTAGACGGTCGTGATGGCGAACTGCCATCTCGCCAGGAGCAGCGGATCCACGGGCGCACCTCACGGCATCACTGGGGCCGCGACAATGGTCCGCTGACGACCAGAGGCGAGCGCGAGCCGGACGTCACGATCCGCTTGCCGTTCGGCCCGCGAGATGGCGTCGCGATGTACGCCGCGCAGGCGAGAGATGGCCCGCTGACTCGCTGGGGCGAGCGATCGCTCGCACTCGGATCTGGGTCTTGACCCGGCCACCTTGAGTCGCGACAGCGTCCCTTCGTCTGTCAGCCTGCCAGGTCACGGCGGCTGTAGCCCCATGCCCCGAGGGCGAGCCCGCCAACGGCCAGGACCAGGCAGGCGGCGATCCCGTTGAGGTCCCACGTGCCGACCATCGGCTGTCCGACGTGCGTGCTCAGGGCGAGCTGGTGGAGCCAGTCCGGCAGCTTCAGCGCGGGGGCCAGGACGTCGACGAGGAACGTCCCGATGGCGAACGCGGCGACGACCGGGCCGGCGAACGAGGGTCCGGCCAGCCCGCCGACCGCGAAGCCGATCCCGACCAGCGCCGCCCCGTACAAGGCGAGGACGAGCGTCCCGGCGACCGGCACGAGCACGTCGCCCCCGGCAGCCGCCACCCCGACACCGATGGCAATGGCGAGCAGCGCAGTGACGACGGCGATCCCGAGCCAAGCCCCGACCCCGGCGGCCACGGCCCAGCGCACCCGCGTGAGGGGGGTCGCCAGCTGCAGCTCCAGGCGACCGGCCGTCTCGTCACCCGCGCGGTCGCCGACGAACGTCGCCGCGGCGAGGCCGAGGAAGACGAGCCCGAAGTCGATGAACAGAACCTCCAGGAAGCCCGACGCCGTCGTCATGTCGACACCCGGGAGGATGTTCCGCACAAGCTCGGCGAGGCTCGGGATCTTCGCCAGCTCGTCCGCGAACGCCCGGCTGGCGGTCGCCATGACGAGCGCGTAGAACCCCAGCCCGACGCCCCAGGCGACCGCGATGGGGAGCACCTCGCCGAACGAGCGGCTGACCGGCCCCCGAACGCCCAGCACGGCCGGCGGGAGGCCTGGTGTGCGGATCCCTCGGGTGACCCCGACATCGCCGCGCATGAAGATCGCGACGCCGAGCGCGAGGAGCGCGGTGCTCACGACGGCCACCCACGCCAGCGAGCCCCAATCCCAGCGGCCCGCCAGCGGCAGATGGTCCGCCGTCCAGCCCAGCCAGCTCAGCCCTGCGACCGCGTCGAACGCCGGCACGACGGCCCGGTAGCTGGTAACCACGTACCCTCCGAACATGAGCGCACCCGCCAGGCCGGCGGCCGCGCCCCGGCCGACGACCGACGCCAGGGCGAACGCGATCGAACCCGCGATGAGGGCCCTGAGGCCGATGCCGGCGGCAAAGCCGGCGGCGGCGCCCGGTGCGATCTCGTCGCCCGGGAACTTCGCGTAGACGACACCGGCAGCCCAGGCCGCCAGCGCGACGAGCGCCATCGCGACGGCCAGCGCGACGAGGTGGCCGGCGATCTTCTCGAGCGCGATCCGTGCGCGCGACAGCGGGGCTGCGATGACGAACTCGAGGCTGCCGCGGCGAGCCTCGCCGGCGAGGGTGCCGGAGAGCGCAAGGATCGACCAGAGGCCCGCGAGCAGTGCGATGTAGGCGCCGTAGTGCCAGGTGATGAACCCGCCGAGGGTCTCCACGTTCACCGGGTTGCCATACAGGCCGCGCATGACCGGCGGCAGGCTGGTCGACATGGCCGCGAGCTCCTGGCGGGCCTCGAGCGTCGCGTACGTGCTGGACATCGATCCGCCGCCGACGAGCGCCATCCCGCCCAGGAGCGCGGGGACGATGATCACGGCAAGCCGTGAGTCGCGGAGCGTCTTGCCGAAGACGCTCCCGAAGCCTAGGAGGCGGCGACGCAAGGGGATCGGCGAGAGCGGTGCCGCCAGGGGCATCCTGCCGGCTTGGGCGGTCATGGTCGTTCGCTCTGACTCGACTGCGGTGGACCACGTCAAGTGGAACACAGCACGTGGCATCTGGGAAGGGTCGTGCCCTATGTGCCGCCCGTGACAGTTGTCACGATCGGGGGCCGAGCCCAGCGCAGTCGACCCCGTGCTTCACGGGGCGGCGCTGCCGCGGCTCAGGCGTGCGACGCGGCCAGGTGCGGCGAGAGCCGCGGGATCTGGGCGTCCGCGGCGGTTCGTGCGAACAGCTGCCTGTACTCTGCGCCGACCTCGGACCAGACCATATGGCGGCTGTGCTCGTAGGCTCGCCGTCCGTACGCCTGCCTGAGCTCGCCGTCCTGGAGCAGGCGATTCAGGGCAGCCGCGAACGCCACGGGTGAATACCCCGGCACGAGGACGCCCCGCTCGTCGGCAAGAAGCTCGGTCGCGTACCCATGCGGCGTCGACACCACGGGTCGTCCGGCGCCCATGGCGTACGCCAGGGTGCCCGACACGGTCTGGTCGAGGTTGGGGTACGGCGTCACGACCACGTCGGCCGACTGCAGCCAGCGGATGAGCTCGGATCGACCGACGAAACGGTCGACGAACCGGACGTGATCGCGCAGGCGGAGCGTCTCGACCCGCTCGACCAGCGAGCCGCGATAGGCTTCGCCATCGCGCCGCACGAGGTCGGGATGAGTGGCCCCGACGATCACGTAGCAGACCGTGGGGTCCTCGGCCACCACTGCGGGCAGCGCGTCCAGGACGAGCTCACAGCCCTTGCCCGGGCCCAGCAGCCCGAAGCTGAGGATCACCTGGCGTCCCTCGAGACCGAGGTCCGGCTTCGTCGTCTCCGAGGAGACGATGGGCACGTCGGGCACGCCGTGGGGGATGATCTCGAGCTTGGCGGGATCGACGCCGTAGGCGGTCGTCAGCAGCGTCGCGGCGGCGCGCGACATGACCACCGTGGCGCGGGCAGTGGCCGCGAGCTCGATGAGGATCGCCCGCTGCCGTGGCGTCGGCTCGCCGGGGATTGCGTGGAGCGTGGCCACGGCCGGAACGCCGAGGGCCCGGATGAAGTCGAGCACGGATTCGCCGTCATCGCCACCCCAGATCCCGTACTCGTGCTGGAGCGAGACCACGTCGACGCAGGCGGTCAGGAC
>Ga0316622_100001696_pt1 | contig 14664 bp, 14 predicted proteins | sample OWC_Aug_OW2_C1_D_FD_207646 | JGI IMG/M metagenome (GOLD analysis project Ga0316622, IMG submission 207646) | Wetland soil microbial communities from Old Woman Creek delta, Ohio, United States - OWC_Aug_OW2_C1_D5_C | ecosystem: Environmental > Terrestrial > Soil > Wetlands | place: USA: Ohio... | reverse complement strand
CGACGCTCGACGTCGTCGTCGTCGTCGGAGCGCTCGTTTTCCTGTTCAACGTCGGCATGACGATGATCAAGGCGAGGAACTGGACGGCCATCCAGGGAACGCTGCTGGGCGGCCTGGTCTTCCTCGCCCTGCTGTACCTCTTCGGCATGCCCTTCTACCGGAACCTCGTCATCGACTGGTACTACTGGTGGTGGGTGATCCACCTCTGGGTGGAGGGCGCCTGGGAGCTCGTCACCGCGTCGATCTTCGCCTTCGTCCTGATGAAGCTCACCGGCGTGGATCGCCAGGTGGTGGAGAAGTGGCTCTACGTCGAGATCGGGCTGTTCCTGTTCACCGGGCTGGCCGGCACGGGGCACCACTACTACTGGATCGGCGCGCCGAGGTACTGGCTGTGGATCGGGGGGATCTTCTCGGCCCTCGAGCCGCTGCCGATCATCCTGATGGTCTTCGACACGATGCACCACGTGAAGGAGCGGAAGGGGAAGATCGTCAACCCCCTCACATGGACGTACGCCATCGGCTGCGCGGTGCTGCACTTCATCGGCGCCGGCGTGTGGGGGTTCGCGCACACGCTGCCGCAGATCAACTACTACACGCACGGTTCCCAGGTCACCGTGTCGCACGGGCACCTGGCGTTCTTCGGCGCCTACGCGCTGCTGAACCTGATGACGTTCTACTTCGCGATGCCGAGGATGAAGGGGATCGCGGAGTACGACGACCGGCGCGGCAAGATCGGCTTCTGGACGATGTGCTCCGCCATGATGATCATGGGGCTGACCTTCGGCGTGGCGGGGGTGCTGCAGAGCTACATCGAGCGGGTGCTCGGCATGGGGTACATGGTGGCCCAGGGGTACATGCGGCTCTGGATGGGGGTCACCATGGTGGCTGGCGTCTTCTTCCTGGGGGGCCTGCTCACCACCGTCGTGGACCTCTTCACGCTGCGGCCCGCCCGGGCGGAGGCATAACCCAGGGTACGGGCAGGAGTTATCCCGGGGCCGGGACTCCTTGACGGGCGTCAAGGAACCCGGCCCCGGACTCTGGCATCCTCCATAATATCCGGGGACACACCGGACAACCGAAACCACAGCGAGGGGAATCGATGGATCGTTACACCAAGGGGTTCGTGGTCGCATCGCTGGTTTACTTCTTCCTGGCCGCCGTTCTCGGGATCTGGATGGGGGGCGCGGAAAGCGGGGCCGGGTGGGTGCGATTCGCCCACGTCCATTTCAACCTGCTCGGATTCATGTCGATGATGATCTACGGCGTGGGGTACTTCATCCTGCCGCGGTTCAACGGCCGGACGCTCCACTGGCCGTCCTGGGTCCCCGTCCACTTCTACGTGGCCAACCTCGGGCTGATCGGGATGGTGGCCACGGCGCCGGAACGCCCCTCCAACGGATTCGTCATCTTCTCGATCCTCTCCGTGATCTCCGCGGGGATGTTCGCCGTGAACCTCGGGGCGACGATGCTGATCGAACCGAAGAAGGAAAAGGAAGAAGAGGCCGAAGGGGAACCGGCTTCCCCCCCGGCGCCCCTGGCCTCGGCCGCCCCTGCCCCGCAAGCCGCGCCCCCGCCGGCGCCGCGCATCGACCCCGACATGCGGGTGGGCGAGATCCTCACCCGGTGGCCGGAGACGGTGGAGGTCTTCGTGGGGCACGGCTTCTCCTCCCTGGGGAGCCCGGAGCACCGGGAGCAGGTCAAGCAGATCCCCATCACCCTCCGGATGGCGTGCGAGCGGCACAACGTGGACCTGGACTACATGGTGTCCGAGCTGAACGGGGCGATATCCCCCGCTCCGGCGATTTCGACCCCGGCGGCGGCGAAAACCGCACCGGGGAAAAAGGCCAAGCCGGCCGGGCTGAAGCAGGGGGAAGCGATCGGTGCGGACCACATCCTGGGGGAAATCCTCTCCGTCTACCCGCAGACCGAGAAGGTCTTCCGGAAATATTACGGCGAAGGGTGCTTCTCCTGCCCGGGCCAGGCCACGGAGTCGGTCCAGCAGAGCGCGATGATGCACAACGTGAGCGCGAAGCAGCTCCTGACGGAGCTCAACCAGGCAGCGGGGTTCTGAAACCAACGGATGCCGGAAGGGCGCCCCACTACGAGCTTCGCGCTGGTGGGGTACCCCCGCAGCCGGAAAAAAAGGGGGGGGGCACGATGACGCTGATCGACCGGATGCAGGAGCTGCTGGAGGCGGAGCGCGCGGGGGTGAAATGCCTCGACGCGATGGCGGACCACGCCTCGGATATGGGGAAGAAGGAGCTGTTCTCCCTCTTCCGCAACGACGAGGGGAAGTTCTGCGCCGGCCTGTTCCGGCTGATCCAGGCCCGCGGCGCCGTCCCCACGAATACCGTCGGGGCGTTCGCCGACAAGGTGATCGCCCTCCCCACGGAGGCCGAGCAGCTCGTCCTCCTCATCAAGGGGCAGGCGTGGGTCGTCCGCAAGATCGACGAGATCCCCGAGGGGGAGATGACCCCGGAAGAGAAGGCGTTCTTCGCCGACATGAGGGAAGTGCACGTCGTCAACATCGACAAGTGCAAAAAGCTCACGTCCTAGCGGGCCTCTGTTACAGGGGACAAGGGAGCAGCGGGGGGTTCCTCGCAGGCGGCCTCTGGAGCGAAGTGCAGCTTGCGGTGAGCGGAAGGGCAGCGAGCGGACGAAGGTCGCGAGCGTAGCCGAGAGGAAGCCCCCCGCGAGCCCTTGTCCGATGTTACATTTATAGGCGAGGGGGTGTCGCATGCACATCGCTAACTGGAGGGACGTCGAGGGGAAGGCGGTCACCGAGGCGGGGGCGAGCGGCGTCACCCTCCGCGTCCTGATGGGCGAAAACGTGGGGGCCCCGAACTTCACCACCCGGCATTTCGAACTGGCCGCCGGGGGCCACACCCCGTTCCACGCGCACCCGTGGGAGCACGAGGTCTTCGTCCTCTCCGGAAAAGGGAAGGTCCGGCGCAAGGACGGAGAAACGGAAGTGGGGCCGGGGAGCTACGTCTTCGTCCCTCCCGACGAGGAGCACTCCTTCGCCAACGCCGGGGGCGAGACCTTCTCGTTCCTGTGCGCCATCCCCGCGACGAAGGTTTGCCTGAGATAGCCGGGCGGGGGACACACCTCCTTCCAAGGTGGGTCGAGGGGGCGGCGCTCGTCCTCCTGCTGCCCCTGGCGGGCGCCGCGGTCATGGGGAGGCCTCTCGCCGCCTACCTGCAGTTCCCCCCGACGACGCCGGACGTGCGGCATGCCCCGTTCTCCCTGCCGGTGTTCCTCGGACTGGCGCTCCTCGCCATCGCCCCGACGGCGCCGATTCTCCGTCGCCTGATCTCGTTCCGGGCGGAGGCCGGCCCGCGGAGGCCCGACCGGCCGGTCCCATGGTGGGGGTGGGCGGGCGTGGCCGCGGGAGCGGCCTCCTGGATCCTTGCGTGGGGCCGGCTCCCCTGGATGTCCGGGCTGCAGCCGCACACCTTCACCCCCCTCTGGGTCGCAACCATCGCCGTCGTCAACGCGCTCACGTACCGGAGGACGGGACGGTGCCTGCTGGTCTCCCGGACCCGTGGCTTCCTCCTCCTCTTTCCGGTGAGCGCGGCGTACTGGTGGTCCTTCGAGTACCTGAACCGCTTCGTCGGGAACTGGCATTACCTCGGGGTCCGGGGGTTCGGTGCGGCGGAATACTTCCTCTTCGCGACCCTGCCGTTCTCCACCGTTCTCCCCGCGGTCCTGTCGACCCGCGAGCTTCTGCTCTCCTTTCGGCGTCTTTCCGGCGCGTTCCGCGACTGGCGGCCCCTCACACCCCGGAAGCCGGGGGCGATCGCCCTCGCCGCGCTCCTCCTCTCCTGCGCCGGTCTCTTCGCCGTCGGGATCGTCCCCGACATCGTGTTCCCGCTGGTCTGGGTCGCCCCGCCCCTGGTCCTGGTTTCCCTCACGGCCCTCCGGGGGGAGCCGCACGCCCTCTCCGGGATCGCCGCGGGCGACTGGCGCTCCTTCGTCGCCTCGTCCCTGGCGGCGCTGTGCTGCGGATTCTTCTGGGAAATGTGGAATTCCGGGAGCTTCGCGAAATGGGTGTACTCCGTCCCCTACGTCGACGCGTTCCACGTCTTCCAGATGCCCCTCCTCGGGTACGCCGGGTACCTGCCGTTCGGAGTGCTGTGCGCGGAGGTCGGGGATCGCTTTCTCGGGGCGGAGGAGCCCCGGTGAAAAATTTTCTTCCCTACCCCGGCAACTGCGATAAAATCGGGACGCGGTAACGGTCGACGTTCAGCTTCGCATCGCCGGAAAGAGGACCGATGACCCGGAAGCGTCCACTCGCCGCGCTCGCCATCCCGATCTTCGCCTTTGTCCTTTTCCCGGCGGTCGGTTCCGCCCTCGCGGAAACGGTTCCCCAACCGATCTCCTTCTCCCACAAGATCCACGTCACCGAATACCAGCTGAACTGCAGGTTCTGCCACTCCTCCGCGAACAAGTCCCAGTACGCGAACCTCCCTTCCGTGGCGAAGTGCATGTCGTGCCACCGGTCCATCGCGACGGACAAGCCGGAGGTGAAGAAGCTGGCGCAGTACTGGAAGGAGAAGAAGCCGATCCCCTGGAACAAGGTGATCGACCTGCCGAACCACGTCTACTTCCCCCACCGGAAGATGGTGAACGCGGGAATCCCCTGCCTCACCTGCCACCCGGGGATGGACCAGGCGGGAACGGCGGTGCAGAAGCTCGAATTCGGCATGGGGATGTGCATGGAGTGCCACCGGAAGAAGAAGGTCACCATCGACTGCACGAAGTGCCACTACTGAGGAGGCGGGAACGGGGCGGATGCTCGATCGACGGCAATTCCTGAAGCTTGGCGGGGCGACGGCCTTCGCCACCCTCTTCGCCGGGTGCGACAAGGCTCAGAAGAAGCTCATCCCTTTCGTCATCCCCCCCGAGAACTACATTCTCGGCGAGGCGCTCTGGTACGCCTCCGCGTGCGGCCAGTGTCCCGCGGGGTGCGGCATCGTGGTTCGTGTCTCCGAGGGGCGGGCGAAGAAGATCGAAGGGAACCCGCTGCATCCGGTGAACCGCGGGAAGCTGTGCGCGCGGGGCCAGGCGGCGCTGCAGGCCCTCTACCACCCGGAGCGGCTGGGACAGCCGCTGAAGCTCTCGGGGGCGCGGGGCGCGGGCTCCTACACCCCCGTCTCCTGGGAGGAGGCGCTCTCCCTGCTGATGGGGCAGCTGAAAAAGGTCAAGGCCGAGGCGCCCTCCTCGCTGCTGATGCTCACCGACCCGATGCGCGGCCACGGGGGGCTTGTGGCCGGGCGGTTCATGAAGGCGTTCGGGTCGCCGCACCGCGTGGCGTGGGAACCGCTCGCGCCGGATGCCATGCTGTCGGCCCACGAGGCGGTCTACGGGGTGCGCGACCTCCCCGAGCACGACCTCGCCGGGACGCGGTACGTCCTCTCCTTCTCGGGGGACTTCCTCGAGACGGGGCTCTCCCCCGTGCACTACGCCGGCGCGTACGGGCGGATGCGGGGCGACCGGGCCACGATCCGGGGGAAATTCGTCCACTTCGGCCCGCGGCTGTCGATGACCGCGGCCAGCGCCGACCTGTTCCTTCCGTGCGCCCCCGGGACGGAAGGGTTCGTGGCGTTGGGGCTCGCCCACGTCATGGTGCGGGACAAGCTGACCCCGCAGGCCGCGGCGGCGGGCCACCTCATGGGCGAGGGGCTTTCGGCGTACACGCCGGAGGCGGTCGAGAAGAGGACGGGCGTCCATACCCATGAAGTAACCGGCGTGGCCCGGGAGTTCGCGGGGAACCAGCCGGGGGTGGCCATCGCGGGGACGGCCGCCGCCACGTGCGGCAATGGCGCGTTCCAGTGCGCCGCCGTGGCGCTGCTGAACGTCCTGGCCGGGAACGCGGGGAAGCCGGGCGGGGTGTCGTTCCCGAACCGGGCGCAGTCGTTCGCGAAGTACGGGGCGGAAATCCCCCTCCTCGCTCCTCCGCCGGAGACCGGGTACGCCGCGGTTCGCATCGCAGCGGAGAAGATGCGGACCGGGGCGTTCCGGATGGCGATCCTCGCGGGAGCGACGAACCCGGCCTTCACCCTCCCGCCGGCCGTGAAATTCGCCGAGGCCCTGTCGAAGGTTCCGTTCGTGGTCGCCTTCGCCTCCTTCCTCGACGAGACCTCTTCGCTGGCCGACCTCGTCCTCCCCGTCCCGACGTCCCTCGAGTCGTGGGGCGACGACGCGGCCCCCTCGGGGCACGCCGGGGCGGTCACCCTGTGCCAGCCGGTCGTGGAGCCGTTCCGGGACGCGAAGGCGATGCCGGACGTGCTGCTGGCGGCGGCCCGGGAACTGGGCGGGGAGCCGGCGAAGGCGCTGCCGTGGGGTTCGATGAAGGAGTGCCTCGAGAAGGCGTACGGCGGCCCCGGCGGGGCGATGGACAAGGCCCTCCAGAACGGCGGGTTCTTCGGAGACGCGTCCGGCTCGCGCCCCGCGCCGAAAGCGGGGAAACCGTCCCTCCCGAAGGCGGCGGCCCCCTCCTTCGAAGGCGATCCGAAGGCGTTCCCGCTTGTGCTCCACCTCTACCCCTCCATGGCCCTCTATGACGGCCGGGGGGCGAACCTGCCGTGGCTCCAGGAAATGCCCGACCCGGTCTCCACGGCGGTGTGGCGGAACTGGGTCGAGGTCAATCCGAAGACGGCGGGCACGCTGGGCTTGTCCGAGGGGGACGGGGTTACGGTCGCATCCCCGTCCGGGAAGATCCCGGCGCACGTGGTGTTCAACCCGGGGGTCGCCCCGGACGTGGTGGCGATGCCGCTGGGGCAGGGGCACACCCGGTTCGGGAAGTTCGCGAACGGGCGGGGGGAGAATCCCATGACCCTCATTCCGGCGGGGGAGGGGTACGCACTGCAGGCGACGCGGGTCACCCTGGCGAAGACGAAGCTTTCCACCACCCTTGCGCGGACGGGAAACCCCGAGGGGCAGTGGAAAGTGAAGAACATGATGTGACGACGGAAGGGCGGGCGGCGGCATGAACCACAAGTGGGCGATGGCGATCGACCTGGACCGGTGCACCGGCTGCGGCGCGTGCGTCGTCGCCTGCAACGCGGAGAACAACATCCCGACGGTCGGCGAGGCGGAGGCGGGAAAGGCCCGGCTGATGCACTGGATCCGGATCAACCGGTACTGGGAGGGGGAGTTCCCCGAGGCCCAGGCGATCTACCTCCCGATGCCGTGCATGCAGTGCGAGCGCGCCCCGTGCGAACTGGTGTGCCCCGTGTACGCCACGTACCACAACGAGGACGGGCTGAACGCGATGGTGTACAACCGGTGCATCGGCACCCGGTACTGCGCCAACAACTGCCCGTACTCCGTGCGCGTGTTCAACTGGTACGACTACACGTGGGAGAAGCCCCTCGACGAGCAGCTCTCCCCCGACCTCACCGTCCGGTCGCGGGGGGTCATGGAAAAGTGCACCTTCTGCATCCAGCGGATCCGGAGGGCCAAGGAGACGGCGGCCGAGGAAGGGCGCGCCATCCGCGACGGCGAGGTGGTCCCCGCGTGCGCCCAGACGTGTCCCCCGGGGGCGCTCCTCTTCGGGGACCTCGCGGACCCGCACAGCGAGATCAGCCGGAAGCTCCAGGACCCGCGGAGGTTCCGCCTGATGGAGCACCTGGGAACGGAGCCGCGCGTGGTGTACCTGAAACGACTCAAAGGAGCCGGGCAATGAGCGGCGGCACGACCCCCGCGGCCGGGAACCACCTTGCGGGCACCGACCAGGCGAAGCTCTTCACGGAGCTTTCCCGCGGGAACCTCGTCACCACGTGGAGGTGGTACCTCGGCGTGGGCGTCGCCGGGGCGGTCCTCCTCTGGGGGGTGATCGTCTTCATGTACATGGCGCTCGTCGGCATGGGCGTCACGGGGTACAACAAGCCCGTCTTCTGGGGGCTGTACGAGGCGTCCCTGGTCTTCTGGATCGGCCTGTCCCACTCCGGCACGCTCATCTCGGCGATCCTCCGCCTGACCCACGCCACCTGGAGAGCCCCCGTCCTGCGCGGGGCGGAGGCGATGACCGCCTTCACGCTGATGGTGGGCGGCATCATCCCCATCATCCACCTCGGCCGGAACTGGCGCGTCTACTACGCCCTGCCGTACCCGAACTCCAGGGAGCTGTGGCCGAACATGCGGTCGCCCCTGATGTGGGACGCCATGGCGATCACCACGTACCTTCTCGGGAGCCTCACCTTCCTCTACGTGGGGATGATCCCCGACCTCGCCCTCCTGCGGGACAAGTCGGCCGGCTGGCGGCGGAAGTTCTACTCCGCCCTGTCCCTGGGGTTCCGCGGCACCCACGCCCAGTGGCGGCGGTACCACGTCGCCTCGACGCTCTTCGCGATCCTCATCATCCCGATCGCCGTGTCGGTCCACTCCATCGTGAGCTGGGACTTCGCGATGGCGAAGGTTCCGGGGTGGCACAGCACGATCTTCGCCCCCTACTTCGTCGTCGGGGCCATCTTCTCGGGGATCGCCGGCGTCGTCATCGTGATGGCCGTATTGCGCAGGGCGTTCCGCCTGGGAAGCGTGCTCACGCCGATGCACTTCGACAACCTCGGGAAGCTGCTGTGCACCATGACCCTGCTCTGGGGGTACTTCTACTTCACCGAGTTCCTCACCGTCTGGTACAACCGGAACCCCGAGGAGTGGGAGGTCTTCAGCTCCTACGGGGGGCACTACCTCCCGCTGTTCCTCACGATGATCGTATGCAACTTCGTCATCCCCTTCCCGATGCTGTGCCTGAAGCGGGTGCGCCGCTCCATCCCCCTGATCCTCATCCCCTCGTTCAGCATCGTGATCGGGATGTACGCCGAGCGCCTCCTGATCGTCGTCCCGTCCCTGGCCCGCCGCAACGACCCGTTCATCTGGGCGAACTACTTCCCCACGTGGGTCGAGTTCTCCGTGATGGCGGGGGCGGCCGCGATGTTCGTGCTGCTCTACATGCTCTTCGCGAAATTCTTCCCCATCATGGCGATCAGCGACATCAAGGAACGGCTCTTCCACGCCACCGACCGGACGATCGGGGGCGCCACGGTGGAGTCGATCGCGCAGGTCGAGGGAGAGGAGGAGGCCCGCGCATGAGCACGGTCATCGTCGGGCTGTTCGACGGCGTGGAGACGGCGGCGAGAGCCAGCCGCGCCCTCCGGGATCTCTCCCTGCCGGCCGGGAGCGTCACGACGATCTCCGCCGTGCCGCTGCCGGAGGGGGCGGTCGTCACGGATCCGCAGCCCATCCGGTTCCCGAGGATCGTCATCGCGGGATGGTTCGTCGGGGCCGCGGCCGGCCTGGGGCTCACCCTGGCCACCTACCTGCTCTACCCGCTGGTCACCGGCGGGAAGACGATCGTCTCCATCCCCCCGACGCTGATCATCACCTACGAGGTGGCGATGCTGGGCGCCCTGCTCGCTACGCTCTTCGGGGGCGGCCGCGAGATGCGGCTGCTGCGCTACCCGCCGAAGGTGATCCACGACCCGAGGATCCACGACGGGAAGATCGCCCTCTGCGCGAGGGTGGAAGGGGACGAGCAGGCCCGGCGGGCGATCGTGGCGATGCAAGGGGCGGGCGGCACCGATGTGCGCGCAGAGAAGGGGGAGCTGTGAAAAAGGTTCTATCCGCCCTCGCCGCGATCCTCGCCGCCGCGGCCCTCACGGGATGCGAGAAGCTCGACCGGAACATGTACGACAACCCGGCGTTCCGCTCCCAGGAGGAGCCGGCACGCCTCGCCCCCGCCGCCTCGGTCCCCACGAAGGGCGTTGAGCACGTCCCGCTTCCCGGGAGCGCCGCGGCCGCGGGCCTGCATAATCCGGAGAAAGTCACCGACTTCTCCCTGCTCACGGGGAAAGAGCTCTACGGCATCTACTGCACGCCATGCCACGGGGCGTCCGGCAAGGGGGACGGCCCCGTCGCGAAAAAGTTCGTCCCCACCCCCGTGGACATCTCCGCCACCGGCCACGGGTCGCACCACCCGGAGGGAGACATGTTCGCCGTACTCACCCACGGGAAGAACGGGATGCCCGCATTCTACGGCGACCTGAACGTGAAGGAGCGCTGGCTCGTCGTCGCCTACCTCAAATCCATGAAGTAGCGCGATAACGGCGGCGACAAGGTCTTCCTTTCGCGGGTGGCGCTTCCCTGCAGCTACGCTCGCGACCTCCGTCCGCTCGCTGCACTTGCGCTCGACGCAATTTCCGCCTCGCTCCAGATGCCGCTTCCGGGAAGCCCACCCGCTCAAGGACCTTGTCGCCGGCATGAAAACACCCCGGTATCCTGTACCGGTCCGGGAAAACGGGTAGGATGTTCGGTAACACCAGTGACAGGGAGTCCCCGACATGTGCCGGATGCTGGCGTTCGCCTCCGCGGAACCGAGGGATGTGGCCCCGTACCTTGCGCACCTCGCCCGCTTCTGCGAGTCCGGCAACCTCGTGGCGCGCTGGAAGAAGCACCCGGGCGGAAACCACCCCGACGGGTGGGGGATCGCGTACCGCCAAGGGGACGAGATCCGCACGGTCCGGAGCGGCAAGCCCGCCGCCGGCGACCCGCTCCTTGCCCAGGTCCGCGCCCGGACCGACCGCTTCATCGGCCACGTCCGGTTCGCTTCCAACCCGGAGACCGTCAACGCGGAGAACTCCCATCCGTTCGCATGGAAAGGGATCGCCCTCGCCCACAACGGGACGTTCTACGGCAGGATCGGCGAGGAGGGGGACGCCCGGAAGGTCAGCGATACGCTGGTTTTTCTCGAACTCCTGGCGGAGCGGTGGGAGGAGCGGACGCTTCCCGGGCTGGCGGCCATCCTGCGGGAGATGCTGTCGGACAGGGAACTGGTGGGGGAGTATTCCGCGGCGAACCTGCTGATCGCCTCGGACGAAAGGGTGTTCGCCTTCCGCCGATGCCGGAGGGACGACGATTACTACACCCTGTACGTGCGCGCGGAGGAAGGGGCCGCGGTCGCGGCGAGCCAACCGCTCGACGAAGGGCCGGGGTGGCGCCTCATGGAAGCCGGGGAGCTGCTGGAGCTTGCCCTGCCGGAGCCCCGTTCCACTCTCCTGAAGGGCCTCCCGTAGCCGCCGGATCTAGTGGAATTTTCTCTTCGAGCCCTTCGCGATGTCTTCGGCCACCTCGCCGACGGTCTGCTTCATGAACTTCTCGGTGGCCTTCTTCGGGTCGTCCCCGGAGGAGGACATCTTGGAGACCCAGTTCCCGCCCTTCCGCACGAAGCCTCCCCCGCCGCCGACCAGGCGGGTCACCGGTCCCCCGCAGTGCGGGCACTTCTTCAGGGGGGGGTCCGACATGCGCTGCTCCTTCTCGAACTCCCCGCACTCCTTGCATTTGTACTCGTAGGTCGGCACGCTCCCACCCCCTTCGATTGTATATCGATTATCGCACATCCCCCCGGCGGGCTCCCACGGGATCCCTTACAATGGAAAAGAGAACGATCCTCCCGGGGGCGCACCGCGTGAGCCTGTTCCTCATGACGTTCTTTCTGGTCTACGGCTCCACGCACGCGTACGCCTTCGTCAAGGCAAGGGCGGCGCTGGGGTTCGGCACGGGAACCGCCCTGTGGGTCGTGCCTCTCCTCGCGGTCCTGATGTGCGCCCCCATCGTGACCCACCTGCTGGAGCGGAACGGGATGGAGGGGGCCGCCCGCGTTTCCGCCTACGTCGGCTACGTCTGGATGGGGGTCCTCTTCCTCTTCATATCCCTCAACCTGCTGTCGGACCTGGTGAATCTCCTTCTTCGCGCCGGGGCCGCCGTGGCGGGGAACGGCGAAGGCTGGGGTTCCCCCGCGAACGGGCGGAAGACGTTCCTGTTCCTCGCGTGCCTCTCCCTCGCGCTGGGGGCGTACGCCGCCCTCGAGGCGTCGCGCATCGACGTCGTGCGCGTCCGGATCGCGACGGACCGGCTCCCCCCGTCGGTACCCCGCGTGCGGATCGCGCAGATCACGGACGTGCACCTGGGGATCATCAACCGGAACGGCATGGCCCGTGCGATCGCGGACCGGCTCCGCGCGGAGCAGCCCGACATCCTCGTCTCCACCGGCGACTTCGTCGACGGGCAGATCGGCCACATCGACGGGCTCTCGGAAATCTTCCGCGGCATCCCCGCGCCGCGGGGAAAGTTCGCCGTCCTCGGGAACCACGAATACTACGCGGGGCTGCCGCAATCGCTCTCGTTCCACCGGCACGCGGGGTTCACCGTGCTTCGCGGCGAAGTGATCACGGTGGACAACGCCCTCCGGATCGCGGGGGTGGACGACCCGACCGCGCGCGCCTTCGGGGGTCCCCCGGAGCCTTCCGAGGCGGAACTGCTCGGCGGCGGCCCGCCGAAACAGTTCACGGTGCTTCTCAAGCACCGGCCGGCGGCGGACCCGGCATCGTACGGCCGGCTCGACCTCCAGCTCTCCGGGCACACGCACCACGGGCAGATCTTCCCGTTCCGGCTTCTCACCCGGCTGGCGTACCCGCTTCTCGGGGGGGACCACCCTCTCCCCGGGGGCGGGACGCTCCACGTGAGCCGCGGCACGGGGACGTGGGGCCCGCCGATGCGGTTCCTGGCCCCGCCGGAGATTACCATCGTCGATATCGAGCGCGCCCCTGCGGGGGAGGCCCCCCGGTAGCCCGGGACGCGATGACCCCCTTCCTCTTCGTCACCGACCTCCACGGGAACCGCTGGAAGTACGAGCGCACCCTCGCCCTGGCGCGGGAAATCGGGTCGTGGCTCGTGGTGAACGGCGGGGACATCTCTCCCCACAGCAGCCGGTACGAGGATCAGGAGCGGTTCTACCGGGAGTTCCTCGACCCGCACTTCGCGAGGTACCAGGAGGCGGGGATCCGGTACCTGACGATCACGGGGAACGACGACCTGGCGGCCTTTGACGGGGCCCTGGACGAGGTGTGCGCGAAGTACCCCCTCGTGGAAAACCTTTCGCAGCGGATGACCACGGCGGGCGGCTACTCCTTCGTCGGGATGAACCGTGTGACCGACTACCCTTTCCGGCTGAAGGACCGCGCCCGCCGCGACTCCGCGGAATACGCCTTCGGCCCCCAGTTCGGCTCCGCGGTCCTCTCCGCGGCGGAGGGATTCCGGGAGGTCGCCGACTGGCCCTCTTTCGCGGGGACGCTCCCGACCCTCGGGGAGGAGCTCGCGACGCTTCCCGTCCCGCCCGACCCGTCGCGCGCCGTGTACATCCTCCACGGGCCGCCGTCGGGCCTCGGGCTCGACGTGGTGCGCGGGGGCGCCGTCGTAGGCTCGCCCGCCACGCGCGCATTCCTCGAGCGGGTCCGGCCGCGGCTCGCCCTCCACGGGCACATCCACGAGTCGCCGGACGAATCCGGGAAATGGCTTGGGAACATCGGGGAGACCGTGTGCATCCAGCCGGGGCAATCCCCGGACGGCCTCACGGTCGTGATCGGACGACTCGAAGGGATGACGTTCGAGCGGAAGGTCCTTCCCGAGACATGAAACGTCCCCCGGGCAGGCGGAACGGCACGGTTTCGAAGCGGCTTTCCCCCTCGCGGCGCGCGGCGGGGGTCCAGCTCCCCATCATCCCCACCGTGGCCGGGTGGATCGCGGAGACGCCCGGGACGATCTCCCTCGGCCAGGGGGTGGTCCACTACGGCCCGCCGCCCGCGGCCCTTTCGTCGATCCCCGAGTTCCTGAAGACCGTGCCGCACCACAAGTACATCCCGGACGCCGGCCTCCCGGAGCTCCGGCAGGCCTTCGAGGAGAAGCTGGGGACGGAAAACGGCATCGACGCCCCCTTCGAGCGCCGGATCCTCGTGACCGCCGGGGCCAACCAGGCGTTCCTCAACGTAGTCCTGGCGATCTGCGACCCCGGGGACGAGGTGATCCTGCTCTCCCCCTTCTATTTCAACCACGAGATGGCGGTGGCCCTCGCTTCCGCCGTGCCGGTGATCGTCCCCACCGACGACCGGTTTCAGCCGGACCTCGCGGCCATCGAGGCGGCGATCACGGAGAGGACGCGGGCCGTGGTGACCGTGTCGCCGAACAACCCCACCGGGGCGGTCTACCCGGAGGAGACCCTCGCCGCGGTCCACCGCCTCTGCGCGGAGCGCGGCGTCTACCTCGTCAGCGACGAGGCGTACGAATACTTCACCTACGAGGGCGCGCGTCCCTTTTCCCCCGGCTCTCTCGGCGGGGAGCACGCGATCTCCCTCTTCAGTCTCTCCAAGGCGTACGGGATGGCGAGCTGGCGCGTGGGATTCCTCGTGGCGCCGGAGCACCTGCACGACGACCTGATGAAGATCCAGGACACGGTGGTCGTCAGCGGGCCGGCGATCTCGCAGTTCGTGGGGCTCCGGGCCATGGGGGAAGGGCGGAAATATTGCCAGGCCCATCTCCCCTCCCTCGCCCGGGTCCGCGGGGAAGTCCTGTCGCGCCTCGGGGAGATCCCGGACCTGGTGTCCGTGCCGCCGGCACAGGGAGCCTTCTACCTCTTCGCGAAAGTGCGGACGGAGATGCGGGCGATCGCGCTTTCGGAGCGTCTGGTGCGGGAGCACCGGGTGGCCGTCATCCCGGGAGAAACGTTCGGCGTCACGGAGGGCTGTTTCCTGCGGATCGCATACGGGAGCCTGAAGGAGGAAACGGCGGTCGAGGGGGTCGACCGGCTGGTGCGCGGCCTCGCGGCCATCC
>Ga0316622_100001695_pt1 | contig 14664 bp, 12 predicted proteins | sample OWC_Aug_OW2_C1_D_FD_207646 | JGI IMG/M metagenome (GOLD analysis project Ga0316622, IMG submission 207646) | Wetland soil microbial communities from Old Woman Creek delta, Ohio, United States - OWC_Aug_OW2_C1_D5_C | ecosystem: Environmental > Terrestrial > Soil > Wetlands | place: USA: Ohio... | reverse complement strand
ATCACTGTGACCTGCCCCGAGGCGCCGACCTTCAAGAAGGTCCTCGAGGCCGAGCAGAACGGGGAGTTTCGTCTGCTCCTCCTCGACGCCACCAAGAGCTACAACTTCCACGTTGAGGCCGCCGGCCACGCGCCCTACGACCACGTGATCAAGGTCGGCATCGGCACCATGGACAACGAGTTCACCTTCACCCTGCAGTCGGAGACGGAGGCCGCCGCCGCCCAGCAGCAGCAGCTTCTCCAGCAGCCCGGCTACAAGGAGCTCGAGGAGGGACTCGAGCTGCTGCGCGCCGGCCAGACCGACGCCGCCCGCGCCAAGTTCAGCGCGGCGGTGGCGGCCGTCCCCAACCTCGCGGCGGCCTGGGGCGGCCTGGCCGACATCGACTACCGTGCCGGCAACCACGCCTCGGCCCTCGCCAACGCCAAGTCCTGCCTCGAGCACGACGCCGAGAACATCAAATGCCTGGCGATCGCCGCCAACTCCTCCAAGGAGCTCGGCGACGTCGAGGGCCACCATGCGTACATGACGCGCTACCAGGAGCTCAACCCCGACGACCCCACGACCCTGTTCAACCAGGCGGCCGAGTACCTCAACGCCCTCGACGACGAGCACGCCCGGCCGCTGCTCGAGCAGTGCCTCGCGGCCGACCCCGCCTTCCCCGAGTGCCTCTTCGAGTACGCCATGGTGCTGCTGCGCACCGGCGACATGGAAGGTGCCAAGGCCCACCTCCAGCGGTACCTCGAGGTCGCACCCGAGGGATCGAACGCCGCGGCCGCCCGCGAGACCATCAAGTACCTCTGATCGTGCCGCCGCTCCCGCTGCTGACGCCGAGCCGACGAGCGCTGGCGCGCCGCCGGGGCTGACAACGCGATGGCGGTCTGCGTCGGCCTCGCGGGCGGAACCGGATCGGGGAAGACCACCATTGCCGCGACGATTCGCGGCCGGGTCGGCGCCGACCGGGTCGCCCACATCAACCAGGATCGCTACAACCGCGACCTGGTGCACCTGACTCGTGCGCAGCTCATCCACCACAACTTCGACCGCCCGTCAGCCATCGATACCGAGCTCCTGACCGAGCACGTGCGCACGCTCAAGCGCGGCCGTCCCGCCGAGCTGCCGGTCTACGATTTCGTCCACCATCGCCGCTCCACCGCCGTCGAGCGACTCGAGGCGCGGCCGCTGGTGCTGGTCGAGGGGATCCTGACGCTAGCGATTCCCGAGCTGCGCGAGCTTCTCGACCTGCGCCTCTTCGTCGACACCGATGCCGACCTGCGGTTCATCCGGCGGCTCCGGCGGGACCTCGCGGAGCGCGGCCGCACCGTTGACGAGGTTATCACCCAGTACCTCGAGACCGTGCGGCCGATGCACCAGGAGCTCGTGGAGCCGTCGAAGCGCTGGGCCGATCTGATCATCCCCGGCGGCGGCGACAGCACGCTCGCCCTCGACGAGGCGATCCGCCGCATCGAGCAGCTGCTGCGCGAGGAGAGTGAATAGCTTCGGGGGTGTTGACGTTCCCGAGTCGCACTCCCCAGCCACGACAACGTCGTGGGAGACGAAAACGGAGACGGGCACGGGCGCGCATCCGGCTTCGTCCTTCCGACTACGCCGTGGCGAGAGCGGGCGGGGAACGAACCTCTAGCCCCTCGAAGGCGGCGGCGTGCGGCGACGGCGACGGCCGTCGCGCTCCTCCTCCTTGAACATGAACTTGATCGAGTGCTTGAAGAGGAGCAGGTTGGGGGCGTCGTTGCGGTTGAGCTTGATGCAGCCCTTGTCGTACCACTCGATCCAGCCGGTCAGCTCGGTGCCGTCGGTGAGCACGACCACCATCGGGGTGTGGCCCTGCATCTGCTTCAAGTAGTAGAAGCTCTCTGCGTTCGTCTGCTCCGCCGGCACCTGCTTGCGACGACCGCTGGCGCGGGTCGGGAACCGCTCCATCATCTCGGTCATCGAAGGGCGGATCAGTTTCCGGTCTGACATGGCGAGACTCCTGTCATCGGCCTGGCGGGTCGGCATCGTGTCGCCGCTTGGTTTGAGATAGCCTACCAGACTCTGTGCGTGCTGTCTCGCCGGACGGACAAAAAGTCCCCGCTGCCCGCTGTCACTCGGCGTTCCGGTTGGTGGACGGGTACAGCTCGACCTCGTGGGCGAGGCAGCACATCAGCCGCCCGCACATGCCCGAGATCTTGGTCGGGTTGAGGGTCAGGTTCTGCCGCTTCGCCATCCGCACGGTCACCGAGTGGAAGCGGTCCATGAAGGTGGCGCAGCAGAGGCAGCGGCCGCAGGGTCCGAGGCCGCCGGTCAGCTTGGCGCCGTCACGGACGCCGAGCGGTCGCATCTCGACGCGCCGCCGGTATCGGCGCCCGATCTCCCGCAGCAGCGGCCGGAAGTCGACCCGCTGCTCGGCCGTGAAGTAGATCACGGCCTTGCGCCCGGCGAGCGGCAGCCGCACCTTGAGGGGGCGCATCTCGAGCCCCAGCTCGCGGGTTCGCAGCCGCAGGTAGGACATGATCTCCCGCTCGAGGTGCTCGAGATCGCCCCGCCGCCGCTGATCGTCGGCCGTGGCGCGCCGCACCACCCGGCCGGGAGCGCCGCGCGGGTCGCTCAGCACCGGCGAGGTGAACGCCGAGGCACTACCCAGGAACAGCCCGTCCCCGGTCTCGACCACGCACAGCCCGCCGTGCCCGATCTCCAGTCCCCCGGAGCGGCACGGCAGGGGCGGCAGGTCGGGATCGAGCAGAACCGGCAGCCACTCACCGCGCTGGGCGGCGAACGGGCACTCCCGAGGCACCACCGGCAGCTCAGCCACCACCCTGATCCCACTCCGAGCGCAGCTCCCGGTCGGCGGCGAGCACCTTCTCGGCGCCGTTCGCACGCGCCCGGCGCAGCGCCGCGGCCACCTCGGGGCGAGCTCCCGCAACGATCTGGGCGGCGAAGAAGGCGGCGTTGCGGGCGCCTGCCGCGCCGACCGCGAAGGTCGCCACCGGCACGCCGCCGGGCATCTGCACGGTCGACAGCAGCGCATCGACGCCGTCGAGCACGCCGCCCGGCAGGGGCACGCCGAGCACCGGCACGACGGTGTGCGCCGCCACCACGCCGGCGAGGTGCGCCGCCATGCCGGCAGCGCAGATGAACGCCTGACAGCCGTCCCGCTCCGACGATCTCACGAGCTCGATCGTCCGCTCCGGCGTCCGGTGAGCGGAGGTGACGTGGACCCGGCAGGACAACCCGAGCTCCCGCATCACCTCGACCGCCGGCCGCAGGTGCGTCCAGTCGCTCGACGAGCCCATTAGCAGCACCACGTCAACCCGGCTCACCGCGGCCTCCCCCGAGCGCCGCCAGGGTATCGACACCGATGTCGGTTCGGTACTGCATGCCCTCGAAGCGGATCGCGCCGACGCCCTGGTATGCGAGGTCGATCGCATCGGCGAGATCGACGGCGCGCGCACACACCGACAACACACGGCCGCCCGCGGTGACCAGCGACCCGTCCTGGAGCTTGGTCCCGGAGTGGTAGACGGTCACACCGGGCAGCGCAAGAGCCTCGTCGATGCCGGTGATGGCATCGCCCTTGTGCGGCATACCCGGGTAGCCCGCCGCTGCCAGCACCACGCAGACCGCCGCCTCCCGCCGCCACGAGAGGGTCGCGACATCGAGCCGGCCGTCGGCGGCGTGACGCGCCACGTCGGCCAGGTTGTCGTCGAGCCGGAGCAGGATGGCCTGGGTCTCGGGATCGCCCAGGCGGCAGTTGAACTCGAGCACGGACGGGCCGTGATCGGTGAGCATGAGGCCGACGTACAGCACCCCGCGATACTCGCGGCCCTCGTCGGCCATGCCCCGGATGGTCGGCTGGACGATGCTGTCGAGGATGTGGCGGCTGGTCCCCGGGGGGATCACGAGCGCCGGGGAGTGCGCTCCCATGCCGCCGGTGTTCGGCCCCTGATCGCCGTCGAGCGCGCGCTTGTAGTCGTGGGAGGTGGCGATGGGCACCAGATTGGTGCCGTCGCTGATCACCATGTACGACACCTCGGTGCCCTCGAGGCACTCCTCCACGATCACGCGCGTCGCGGCGTCGCCAAATCGCCGGCTGATGAAGAGGCTGTCGATCGCCGACTCGAGATCGGCCTTGTCGCGGACGATCAGGACGCCCTTGCCCGCGGCCAGCCCGTCCGCCTTCATGACCAGCGGGAAACCGCGCCGACGGGCCGCCGCGGCCGCCTCGGTGCTCGAGCCGACGATCTCGGCAGCGGCGGTCGGGATCCCGTGGCGCAGGCAGAACTGCTTGGCGAAGACCTTGCTCGCCTCGAGCTCTGCCGCCCGCTGGCTGGGGCCGAACAGCCGCAGCCCGCGCTGTGCGAACTCGTCGGCGATGCCGTACGCCAGCGGCAGCTCCGGGCCCACGATCGTGAGATCGACTCGCAGATCGGCCGCGGCGTCGGCGACCGCCGGCAGGTCGTCCGGCGCCACCGCCAGCAGGTCGGCGATCTGGGCGATCCCGGGGTTGCCAGGCGCCGCGTAGATCTCGTCAACGCCGGGCGATCTGCGCAACGCGTGGACGATCGCGTGCTCGCGCCCCCCCGAACCCACCACCAACACCTTCACCGGCAGCCCGCCCTTCGCCCGGCTCGGCGGCGACGGCCGCGGCCGCCGGTGTTCTGGAAGATCCCGATCGTCACCTTGTCCCCACGACATTGTAACTCACGTCACGAGGCCCGCCAGCACAGTCAGATCTCGGCGCGGGGCGCGCCCCGGGGGCGCCGACGCGCGGTGACTCCCGGCGGCGGCCGTGGTAGGCTTGCCCGGCCCTCGGGCGCGTCCGCCAGCCTGCCGGGCGCCCCGCGATGGGCGCTACTCTTCGCGAGGGAATTCAGCACCATGTCCAAGAACCTGTACGTGACCACCACTGGCCCGGCCGCCGGAAAGAGCGCCGTTGTCCTCGGATTGATGTCGCTGCTGGTGCGAGAGATCCACAGCGTCGGCTACTTCCGTCCGATCGGCCGCTACGGCGACGAGTCGCGGCCGCAGGGCGACCCGCTGGTCGAGCTGATCTGCTCGGTCTTCGACATCGAGTGCGACCGCAAGGCGATGGTCGGCCTGTCGGACCGCGAGGCCACCGACCTGATCACCTCCGGCCGCCAGGACCAGATGCTGGAGCGGATCCTCGAGGCCTACAAGAGCTACGAGAAGGGCCACGACTTCGTGCTCATCGAGGGCACCAGCTACCAGGGACCGACGGTGCCCTTCGAGTTCGACGTCAACGCCGACCTCGCGCGCACTCTGGCCGCGCCGGTGCTGGTATTGGTCAGCGGCAAGGACCGCACGGCCAACGACATCTACGACAACACGATCTTCGCCAAGGAGCGCTTCGGCCAGCGTGGGTGCGACCTGCTCGGGGTGATCGTGAACCGCGCCTCCGCCGACGGCTTCGAGGAGCTCGTCGCGACGCTTTCCAAGCGCTTCAAGGCGGCCAAGATCCCGTTCGCCGGGGCGATGCCCGAGGACGAGATCCTGGCCAAGCCGCGCATGGAGGAGATCGCGACCGTGCTTGGCGCCGAGGTGCTGTACGGCGAGCGCCATCTCGACAACCTGGTCTTCAGCTTCCGGATCGCAACCATGCAGCTGCAGTCGCTGCTCGACAAGCTCGATCCCGGGGCGATGGTCATCACCTCCGGCGACCGCGCCGACATCCTGCTCGGGCTGATGGCCTCGCAGGCGTCGAGCAAGACGCCCAGCCTGGCCGGTATCCTGCTCTCCAACGGGCTGCGGCCCTCCGAGACCCTCGACCGGGTGATCCGCGGCCTGCGCAACACCCAGCTGCCGGTGCTGCTGGTGGAGACCGGCACCTACCAGACCGCGATCGACGTTTCCCACGTGGCGTCGGCGATCACGCCGCAGAGCTTCCGCAAGATCGAGACCGCCCGCATCCTGTTCGAGGAGAACATCGACGCCAACGTCATCCGGGCCGGGATCTCGGCGCCCCGCGGCGTGCGCATGAACCCACAGCTCTTCCTCCACACCCTGATCGAGAAGGCCCGCTCTGACCGCCGCCGGATCGTGCTCCCGGAGGGCACCGAGGAGCGGATCCTGCGCGCCGTGGAATCGCTGCGGCGGCGCAACGTCGTCGATCTCACCCTGCTCGGCAACGAGGACGAGATCCGCGACCTCGCCGCCAAGCTCAAGGTCTCGCTCGACGGCGTCCAGGTCATCGACCCCACGACCTCCGACCGCCTCGAGGCGTACGCGGCAACCTACTACGAGCTGCGCAAGCACAAGGGCGTTACCGAGCAGGCGGCGCGCGACGTGATGCAGGACCCGAGCTATTTCGGGACCATGATGGTCCACCTCGGCGATGCCCACGGCATGGTGTCCGGATCGATCAACACCACGGCCCACACCGTCCGGCCGGCCCTCGAGTTCGTGAAGACCCGGGAGGGCTTCAGCCTGGTCTCGAGCGTCTTCTTCATGTGCCTGCCCGACCGGGTGCTGGTCTACGGCGACTGCGCCGTCAATCCGAACCCGACCGCCGAGCAGCTCGCCGAGATCGCGCTCGCCAGCGCCGACACCGCCGCCGCCTTCGGCATCGAGCCGCGGGTGGCGATGCTGTCCTACGCCACCGGCGGCTCGGGCTCGGGCGCCGATGTCGAGATGGTGCGCACCGCCACCGAGCTCGCCCGCCAGCGCCGCCCGGACCTGGCGATCGACGGCCCGCTGCAGTACGACGCCGCGGTCGACGCCGGCGTCGCCCGCACCAAGCTCCCGGACTCGAGCGTCGCCGGCCGCGCCACCGTCTTCATCTTCCCCGACCTCAACACCGGCAACAACACCTACAAGGCGGTGCAGCGCTCGGCCGGGGCGATCGCGGTCGGGCCGGTGCTGCAGGGGCTGCGCAAGCCGGTCAACGACCTCAGCCGCGGCTGCACGGTGCCGGACATCGTCAACACGGTCGCGATCACGGCGATCCAGGCGCAGGCGATCAAGGGCGAGAAGTAGGGGTCAGGGGCGAGAGGCCAGGGGCGAGGCCTCCCGCCCGCACACGTCTCCGTCTCCCTCTCCGTCTCGGTCTCCGTCCGTCATCCTGAGCAAGCCGCCCGCCAGGGCGGCGAGTCGAAGGACCTCCTGACGCGACGCAGGCCTCGGAGGCTGGCCCGGCCACGGGGCACGGATGCGGGCGGGGATCCGGCTTCGCCTTCAGCTTCGCCGTGACTCGCGGGCACGGATCCTGGCACGGGCAGGCAGACGGGCACGGAGTCTCATGATCCATCACCCATCCCCTGTCATCCGCCCCTATCACCTATCACCTCCCAGGAGAATTTGTCTCCAGGCCAGATCGTTGCCCGTCGGGGGGACCGAACCATGAGGATCGCATCGGACGTGACCCGGCTGATCGGCAACACCCCGCTCGTCCGCCTCAACCGGATGGCGGCCGGCCTGCCGGCCGAGGTCGTCGCCAAGCTCGAGTTCTTCAACCCGGCCCACTCGGTCAAGGACCGGATCGGGGTCGCGATGATCGAGGCCCTCGAGCGCGACGGGAGGCTGAAGCCGGGCACGTCGACCATCGTCGAGCCGACCTCCGGCAACACCGGAATCGCACTCGCGATGGTGGCTGCGGCCAAAGGCTATCGCTGCGTCCTGACTATGCCGGACTCGATGTCCATCGAGCGCCGGCGGGTGCTGCGCCTGCTCGGCGCCGAGCTGATCCTGACCCCGGCCGCGGAGGGCATGAAGGGTGCCGTCGCCCGCGCGGAGGCGTTGCTCGGTCAGATCCCAGGCGCCGTCATGCCGCAGCAGTTCTCCAACCCGGCAAACCCCGACGTCCACGAGGCGACAACCGCGCAGGAACTGTGGCGCGACACCGATGGAACAATGGCGGTCCTCGTCGCCGGCGTCGGCACCGGCGGCACCGTGACCGGCGTCGGTCGCTACTGGAAGGCCCGCAAGCCGGAGCTCAAGATCGTGGCGGTGGAGCCCGCCGCCTCACCAGTGATCTCGGGCGGCGAGCCCGGCAGCCACAAGATCCAGGGCATCGGCGCCGGCTTCATCCCGGACAACCTCGACACCTCGCTCATCGACGAGGTGGTGACTGTCACCAACGACGAGGCCTTCGCCACCGCCCGCCGGCTGGCACGCGAGGAGGGGATCCTGGCCGGGATCTCGTCGGGCGCCGCCTGCTCGGCGGCCCTCCGGATCGCGGCGCGGCCGGAGCACGCGGGCCAGCTGGTCGTCTTCATCGTGCCCTCGACCTCCGAGCGCTACATCTCCACCGCGCTCTTCGAGGGCCTGGACGAGTAGGGTCTTCCCCGCTCCCGCGCCCGCTTCCGCTTCCGCGTCCGCTTCTGTGGAGCCTGCCCTGAGCGAGCGGCGCAGCCGCGCCGCGAGTCGAAGGGTCTCCGTCTCCGAACGGACGACCCTGGTGTCCGGACGTCACTCGGGTACGGGCACGGAGACGGGCACGGGCAAGGGCGAATACGGTCTCGACGTAGGCGTCGATCAGCCCCTCTCCGGCATCCTGATCATCAGCGACCGCGGGTCGACCTCGAGGGTCACCGGCAGCGCCAGGATCGGGTCGCCGTCGACCTGGTACGGCAGCTGGGCCCCATCCACCGCCGGCTCGATGACCGCTCGGTCGCAGAACTGCCGCTGCACGTCGCGACGGCGGAGGTGGCAGCCGAGACCGAGCGCGAGCGCGAAGGCGGCCGCCGCCGGGCGGCCGGCGCCGGTGTGGATGACGACCTCGAAGCCGGGCGCGAACGGGTCAGCGCCCGGGGTCGCCCGGAATGGACCGCCGTAGCAGCCGGCGTTGCCGACGATCGCCCATCCCCCCTCGACCACGCCGGCGGCGGTCCGGACCCGCACCCTCGGCAGCGGCCGCCGCCGTACCAGCTCCCGCGCCACCTGAACGGCAATCCCCGTCTTGCCGTCGTTGTGCCGCCGACGCCGGAAGGCCTCCTCCACCACCACCGCGTCCACCCCCGCCGACAGCATCAGCAGCACGAGGTCGTCGCGATCACTGCGGCCGACGCGCATCGCGCGGTCGCCGCCGCGCAGCAGGGGCCCGATCGCGCGGGACGCCGGCCGCAGCACCCCGAGCTCGTAGGCGAGCACCGAGGTGCTGCCCCCCGGCAGCACGCCCATCGCGGTCGCGCTGCCGAGCAGCCCTCGCGCCACCTCGTTGTAGGTGCCGTCGCCCCCCCAGGCGAGCACGAGGGGATGGCCCTCGGTCGCCGCCCTGCGCCCCAGGCGCTCGCCGTCGCCTCGCTGCTCGGTCAGCCACCACGCAAGCTCCACGTCATGGGCACGAGCGGCGGCGCTCAGCGCGGGCTGGTGTCGGAGCAGCCGGCCACCGCCGGCTGTCGGGTTGAGGATCACCGGGATCGACGTCAATCGGACCCCTCGAAGAGCGGGCTCGACGTGCCCTGTGGCGTCAGGCCGAGGTGGCGGTAGGCGGCGGCAGTGGCCGTGCGCCCGCGCGGCGTGCGCTGGAGCATCCCGATCTGCAGCAGGTAGGGCTCGTTGATGTCCTCGAGCGTGCCCCGGTCCTCGCCGAGCGAGGCCGCCAGCGCCTTCAGCCCGACCGGGCCGCCGCCGTAGACCTCGATGATGGTGGTCAGGAGCCGCCGGTCGAGGTGGTCGAGACCGAAGCCGTCCACCTCCATCTGCTCGAGGCCCCAGCGCGTCGCCGCCAGCGTCACCTCCTCCTCCCCGAGGTGGTGCGCGAAGTCGCGGACTCGCCGCAGCAGGCGGTTGGCAATCCGCGGCGTGCCGCGCGCGCGCCGGGCGAGCTCGCCGACGGCCTCGGCTCCAACCTCGATGCCCAGGATCCGGGACGAGCGGGCGATGACCGCCTCAAGGTCCTCGCGAGGGTAGAAGTCGAGCCGGTGGACGATTCCGAACCGATCACGGAGCGGCGCGGTGAGCAGGCCGGTGCGGGTCGTGGCGCCGACTAGCGTGAACCGGGGGAGGGTCAGCCGGACGCTGCGCGCCGCCGGCCCCTGGCCGATCATCAGGTCGAGCTCGTAGTCCTCCATCGCCGGGTACAGGATCTCCTCGACTGCCGGCGGCAGCCGGTGGATCTCGTCGATGAACAGCACGTCGCCGGCCTTGAGGTTGGTCAGCAGGGCCGCGAGGTCGCCGGCGCGCTCGAGCACCGGGCCCGCCGTGATGTGGACCTCGGAGCCCATCTCGGCGGCGACGATATGGGCGAGCGTGGTCTTGCCGAGGCCCGGCGGGCCGAACAGCAGCACGTGGTCAAGGGCTTCGCCGCGCGCCCTGGCGGCGCCGATGAACACGGCGAGATTGCTCTTGAGCCGCGCCTGGCCGACGAAGTCCTGAAGGCAGCGCGGCCGCAGCGACTCCTCGAAGCGGATCTCCTCCGGCCGCTGCGCCGCGGCGAGAATGTCGCCTTCCATAGCGTCGACTCTACCGCGTCAGCCGCTGCAGGGCCAGCCTCAGGAGCTCGCTGATGTCGGCGGCCGGTCGGTCGGCCAGGACGGCGTCCACCGCGCGCCCGGCGTCGCGCTGCGAGTAGCCGAGATTGACCAGCGCCGAGACCGCGTCCGAGCGGTGGTCGCCGGCGGTCGCCGCGAGCTCGAGGTCGAGCCGCCCGCGCAGCTCGAGGACGATCCGCTGCGCGGTCTTGGTGCCGACGCCCGGCGTCTTGCGGAGCCGCTCCGCGTCCCCCGAGTGAACGGCCTCCGCGAGCTCGGCCGGGCTGAGGGCCGACAGCACCGCCAGCGCGATCCGCGGCCCGACCCCGGCGACGCCGAGCAGCCGCTGGAAGGTCTCGAGCTCGGAGCGCTCGGGGAAGCCATAGAGCTCGATGCCGTCGTCCTTGAGCCGGGTGTGGATCCAGAGCGTCGCCCGCTCGCGCCCTGTCAGCTTCTGGAAGGCGCGCAGCGTGGTTGACACCAGGTAGCCGACCCCGCCCACGTCGACCACCACCGTGCCGGGTTTCACCAGCTCGAGGCGACCCTCGAGGCGCCCGATCATGGCCCCCTCAGCCGCGCGGAGCGAAACGCTCCACCAGATCGTTGTTCACGGTCACCGGGGTGTCCTTCCGACGCTCATTGATCATCGCCCGCAACAGCAGCTGGCCGCGCTCCGCCGCGAGCCGCTCCCTGGCCCCGGCCCGGTCCCGCTCGAGGGACGCGCGGTCGACCAAGGTCAGCTTCTCGACCTTGGCGACGACCACGCCGCGGTCGCCGACCCGGACCGGCCCCACCACCGCGCCGACGCCGGCCGCGAAGGCCGCGGCGTCGACCGCCGGCGCCGCGCCGATGACGCCGATCGCCGCTCCCCGGCGGTGATCGACCGCCTGCACGACACTGGTGCCGTGTTCCGTGGCGATCTCGTCGGGGTCACCCCCGGCCCGCCAGCGGCCGGCGATCTGGGCTGCCACTCCGGCTGCGAGGTCGAGCGCCTTGAGCTTGCGGACCTGCTGGTCAACCGCCGGGCGCACCTCGTCGAAGGACGGCACGCCGGCCGGGCGCACCTCGGTGAGCTTCCACACCATCCAGCCGCGTGGAATCGACCGCGGGCCCCCGATCGCACCGATGTCCGCCGCAAACACTTCTGCCGACAGATCGGCGCCGCCCCCGGTGCCCGGGACCGGCTCGTCGGGGCCGAAGGGGGGGCTGACGTTGAGCACGACCGACTCGTCCTCGTCGGCGACCTGCTGCCAGAGGTCGTCTCCGGCTGCCTCCTCGGAGCTGAGCCGGCGCAGCAGGTTGGAGGCTCGGATCTCGGCCTCGGCCGCGGCGCGACCCTCGAGCACGCGGAACTTCACCTGCTCCTCGACCTCCTCGAAGGGCTGCTGGCGCTGCGGCGTGAAGCCCTCGACCTTGATGATGTGGAAGCCGTACTGGCTCTCCACCGGACCGACCAGGTCGCCGGGCTTGGCGTTGAACACGGCACCCTCAAACTCGGGCACCATCTCGCCGCGGGCGAACCAGCCAAGGTCGCCGCCGCTGTCCCGCGAGCCCGGATCCTCCGAGTGCTTCTTCGCGAGCTCCGCGAAGTCACCGCCCGACTGCGCGATGCGCAGCACACCGTCGGCCTTGAGCTTGATCTCGGCGCGCTGGTCGGGTGTGGCCGAGGGGGGCAGACGGAACAGGATGTGCCGGGCGTGTGCCTGCTCGCCGGCCATGAACTCCGAGCGGTGCTCGTTGTAGTAGGCCTCGAGCTCGCTCTTCTCGAAGGGCAGGGTACGCCGCAGCCGCGAGGTCTCGACCACCAGGTAGCGGATCACCCGCTGCTCGCCGCGGCGGTAGTCCTCGCCGTGCGCCTCATAGTGGGCGCGCAGCTCGTCATCGGTCACCGTCACATCGTTGAGGAAGCGCTCGTAGCGGACCTGGATCGCCGCCAGATCGGCGGTCTCCCGCTGCTGGCGCAGCTCGGCGTCGATCTCGGCGTCGGTCACGTAGACACCGCGCTCCACCAGCGTGCTCAGCTTGGAGATCAGCAGATCCTCCGCGAACCGCCGCTCGAATTCCTGCGGGGACAGCTGGAAGTAGCCGCGGATCATGCGCTCATAAGTTTCCTGGCCGACGAAGCGTCCGTCGCGGTCCTTGAACATCGGGTTGGCGAGGATCGCCTCCTGAAGCTCCTCGTCCGACACCACGAGGCCGGCCTTGGCCGCCTCGGCGAGGTGCATCTCGCGCTCGACGAAGTACGCCACCGTCTGGCCGGCGAGGTCGACCTGGCCGCGGAGGTCGTTCCACTGGTCGCCGAACTGCTGCTGGAAGCGGTCGTTCATCCGCCGCATCTCCTCGATGAACTCGCCCTCGGAGACCTCGCGGTCGCCGATCGTCACCGCGACCGCTGCGCCCCCGCCGCGACCGGAGCGGCCGGTCCCCCAGTCCACGAACACCAGCAGCACGAAGATCGCCACCACACCCCACAGGATGAACTTCAGGTGCTTGAGATTGTCCCGCAGCCACTTCAGCGCCATCGTCGTAGTCCTCCCGGACCCTCCTCGGAGTTGCGAAGTGTAGCGAAGCACACGGTTTGGTGCAAGCGCCGCCACCCGCTTGCCGCTTGATGGGGAGCGTGTTACGGTTCGATTTGGAGAGCGTACATTCGTGGCACGCGGCTTGCAACTCGACTGGGTGCTGGTGCGGGTCAACACGATCCGCCGGATCGCCCTTGCCATCCTGCTCGTAGTTGTTGCCGCGGTGATGGTGGCGCTCGGCTACCGTCACTTCAACCCGCGCGACGACGAGCGGGCGCGCCGCGCCATCGAGCAGGCCGAGCTGCTGCGCGAGCAGGTGCTCGCGTTCGCCGCCCCCGACGCCTGGAAAGACAACGTGGCCGCGGCCGGGCGCGAGCTCGAGAGCGCCAAGACGGAATACGCCAACTCGCAGTGGAAGCAGGCCGAGAGCCATGCCGAGAGCGCCATCAGCCGCTACCAGACGATGCTCGGCGTCGGCCGCAGCCAACTCGGCGGGGCCGGCCACTTCTACAGCCTGGAAGGGCGGGTGCAGGTGCAACGGACCGGCAAGCCCGAGTGGCAGACGGCCGAGCATCGCATGCCGGTCTTCGAGGGCGACTTCGTCCGCACCGGTCGTGACGGCTCGGCCGAGATCCTGTTCGAGGACGGCAGCCTCTACCGGGTCGGCCCGGACTCGCTGCTCGAGATCCACCGCCGGGCCGCCACCAGCGCGCCCGCGGGCACCGTCAAGATGGTCGTCGGCCGCATCAACGTCTACACCTCTGACAACCCGTCGACGGTGACCACTGACGCCGCGGACACCGAGATCGATAGCGACAGCCGGGTCGCGGTCGGGGTCGACGAGGCGGACCGCAAGACCACGGTCGCCACCTTCAAGGGACGCGCGCTGGTCCGCAACCCGCGCGGCCTGGAGGTCGCTCTCACCGATCGCGAGCAGGTCGCCGCCGCCACCGACGGGACGTTCTCGCGCAAGCAACGCATTCCGGATCCGCCGCTCCAGGTGGAGCCGCACAACAACGCCGGTTTCGACCTGACCTCGGCGAGGACCATCGAGGTCAGCTGGCGGCGGGCGGCGGCCGACACCGCCGTCCACCTTCAGGTCAGTCGGTCGCAGCGCTTCTCGCCCGACGAGATCGACATCGACGCCCCCAACTTGACGAAGGACTGGGCGCGCCTCGAGGCGATCGACCCCGGCACCTACTTCTGGAGAGTCGCGACGGTCGCCGACAACGACCTGCGCTCGGAGTGGAGCGCGGTGCGCAGGTTCCGCGTCTTCTCATCGAGCGAGCCGACGCTGCTCCAGGACGAAGCACCCCCGGAGCTCGAGGTGCGGCCGCCGCAGCAGCTCGGCAACATGTTCATCATCGAGGGTCGCACCGAGGTCGGGGCGACCGTGACCATCAACGGCGAACTGGTGAGGCTGGACAGCGAGGGCGGCTTCCGCAAGACGGTGGAGGTCGTCAACGACGGCTGGAACGACCTGATCATCCAGGCCGAGGATCCCTCAGGAAACCGCACCGAGCGTCGCGAGCGCGTGTACGTGGAGGTCTATTAATGAGTCTCTCCGGCCTGCTCGGCCTGTTTTCCTCTGACCTGGCGATCGATCTCGGCACCGCCAGCACCCTCGTCTACGTGCGCGGCAGGGGCATCGCGGTGGTCGAGCCTTCGATCGTGGCCGTCAACCGAATCACCAACCGGGTCGAGGCGGTCGGCGCCAAGGC
>Ga0316622_100001694_pt1 | contig 14666 bp, 11 predicted proteins | sample OWC_Aug_OW2_C1_D_FD_207646 | JGI IMG/M metagenome (GOLD analysis project Ga0316622, IMG submission 207646) | Wetland soil microbial communities from Old Woman Creek delta, Ohio, United States - OWC_Aug_OW2_C1_D5_C | ecosystem: Environmental > Terrestrial > Soil > Wetlands | place: USA: Ohio... | reverse complement strand
CGAAGAGCTTGCCGCCGCCGTCGGCGATCCGCGTCGGTATCACGAGGTCGTCTTCTGCGGGTACGGTGAGCCCACGGTGCGCCTCGACGTCGTGAAGGATCTGGGGCGCACGCTCCGGGCCGCCGGCGGGCGCGTGAGGCTGAACACGAACGGGCACGCGAACCTGATCTGGAACAGGAACGTGGCACCCGAGCTCGTGGGCGCGGTGGACGCGGTCTCCGTGAGCCTGAACGCGCCGGACGCAGAGACGTACGAGAGGCTGTGCCACCCCAGATTCGGTCCCCGCACCTTCGAGCACGTGGTCGCGTTCGTTCGAGAGTGCAGGAAGGCCGGGCTCGACACCACGGTCTCGGTCGTGGGCCTCCCGGACATTGACGTTCAGAAGGTCGAGGCCGTGGTCCGGGGTCTCGGCGTGCCGCTCAGGGTCCGGGGCGCCGGCGTCGCTCGTCGCACGGAAGGCGGGCAGTAATCCGATGGAGCCCACGAGCGCCCGGGCGATGCTTGCGAAGTACGCGCTTGCCGCCTCCCGGCGTCGGGGGCAGAATTTCCTGGTCGACCCGAACGTCGCGAGGAACGTCGTGACTGCAGTCGGCGCCGGCCCGACCGACGTCGTCGTCGAGGTCGGACCGGGGTTCGGGGCGATCACCTTCGGCCTCGCGGAGGCCGCGGCGGAGGTCGTGGCGGTCGAGATCGACTCGGGCATCGCCGGCGCGTTCCGGACCGAGTACGGTGACGTGCCGCGCGTCACGCTCGTGGAGGGCGACTTCCTCGCGTTCGATCTCGAGGAGGCCGCGCGGTCAAGGGGGGTGACCCGCATTCTCGTCGCCGGCAACCTGCCCTACAGCGTGACGAGCCCGGTCATCCGCCGTCTCACCGAGCGGAAGGCGCTCGTGCCGCGGGCCGTCCTCATGGTGCAGGCGGAGGTGGGCGCGCGCATCGCGGCCGGCCCGGGGACGAAGGACTACTCGGCGCTTTCGGTCGTCGTTCACTACCACGCCGCGGTGCGGTCGCTCTTCGCGGTGCGCCGGACGTGCTTTCATCCAAGACCGAAGGTGGACTCCCGGCTCATCGAGATCGACTTCGCCGGGGGCCCCGAGAGGCGAAGCGACCCGGCCCGCTTCTCCGAGGTCGTGCACGCGGCGTTCCAGGAGCGGCGCAAGATGCTCCGCCGGTCGCTCGCGAAGACCCTCGCGGGGGCCTGCGTCGCGGCGCCGGAGCTGTCCGCGCGCACGGGCATTGATCTTGCACGACGGGGAGAGGACCTCACGGTCGAGGAGTTCGACCGCATCGCGGAGGCCCTCGGACCCGGGCCGCAGGAGACCAGAGGCGCATGGTGATGAGGCTTCTGAGACTCGCCGCAGTCATGGCCGCGCTCTCCCTCGCGGCCGCCGTGCCCGCGCACGCGGGCGACGAGGGCGGCGAGGGGGAGGCGCCACCGGACTCCCTCGATCAGGGGGCCGGATCGAGCACTCTCAGGCCGCCTGGAGAGAGGCCCTTCCAGGGACGCGACGTGATGCTCGCGAGCGACGCCTCTCTTTTTCATCCCAACTACAAGCTCACGTTCAAGCGCGAGCAGGACGTCTCCGCCTGGGACCACGCGTTCGTGCTCAACTACCCGCTGTCCCAGCGGCTGAACTTCCACGCGGGCGCCCTGATCAACCTCCGCGAGACGGACGTTCTGAACAGGACGAACCTGCAGGAGAACTGGAGCGCGGGCCTGGACGTCGCGGTCTCGAGCGCCGTCAACATGGGGATCGCCCTGAACCGCATCAAGCAGGTCGACATCCGCGACGAAGGGCAGGCCACCGAGGTGCGGAGCTTCCGCGAAAAGGAGACCATCGACCTCTCGACGGGCTACAAGAAGGAGTTCCTGACCGGGCTCGAGGCGACCGTGGGCGGCAGCGCCGGGCTCGAGAAGAACATCTACGCGGACGTACGGAGCGACGGCTCGGCCCAGACGATCAACGCGTCGCTGGCCTATGTGCCGGCCGCCAACGTGAAGGGGAACGTCAGCTACTCCGGCAACCACTCCCTGCTCGACTCCGAGCAGGGCACACTCCAGAGCACCGACGAGTCCTTCACCCACAACCTCGGCGCCGCCGTCGACTACACGTGGGGCGCGAACACCCTGAACGCCAACATCGGGCGCAACACCTCGACCAAGGAGTATCCTAAGGAAGAGCAGACGGAGCGCCGCGACCAGGACGGGGAGTCGGCGAACCTCAAGGGCACGTTCAATCTGCTGCCCGGCCTCGAGATGATCATCGGGTACGACCACAACAGAACGAAGTCGTTCTACGAGATCGAGTCCACCCGCGACAGCGACCTCGCCACCCGTGCGGTTGACGCGTCGCTCAAGTACACGATCGGCGAGACGCGCCTCTCGGGAGACATGCACTCCGAGACGAAGCGGAACGAGTACTTCAACGAGCAGACGGGCGACTCCTACGGGCAGTCGATCGGCGTGTCCGTCGCGCAGCCCTTCGGCGATCGCGTGAGCGCCACGCTCAAGGGGCTCATGACGCTCTACTCCCACCACTACGACGACATCGAGGCGAACGATCAGGACCGCGACCTCTTCGACCGCGAGGCGACGCTGGTCGTGGACTACAAGCCCGTAGCCGACATTACGACCGGACTCACGCTGCGCGTGCGTGAGGACCAGCTCATCTACATCAGGCGGACGCGAACCGCTGACAACAAGACCACGCAGACCTACGCGCTGCAGCCGTTCATCAGGAAGGTCTTCTCCTCGAAGCTCAGCGCGAGTCAGCGCTACGAGATCTCTGCGGACTACACGTTCTACAAGTACGACAACGACAAGAACTTCCTCATCAGGAACTTCGGAGTCACCACGGGGGTCGACTGGGCCGTGATCGACCCCCTCAGGATCACGGTGAGCCACACGTACCGGGGGCAGGACGAGGGCTCCTACGTGGAGGGCCCGGACGGCGTGGAGCGCTACGGCAAGAACAGCGAGCGCGACGACCAGAGCATGAAGATCACGCTGAGCTACAGGTTTCTGGACGTCATCGACCTTGAAGCAACGCAGGAGTTCAGCGTCCAAGAGAAGTGGCGCATTGAGGACGGTGAGCGGATACCTTCCTGGGACAAGTTCGACACCAGCATCACCGGGAAGGCGTCCGCCGACTACAAGCTCGCCGACGGGACCACGCTCAGCTTCTCGGTGGGGCTCACGGAGCGAGAGGGCACGAGCGTCGTCGAGCGCCAGCGCGAGGTCTGGAACATCTCGGTGAACATCGACAAGACGTTCTGACCTCGGAGGCTTACCCGATGCTTGGAACCAGGATAGGGGCTCTCGGCGCGATCGCAGTGTGCGTCCTCCTCGGAGGGTGCATCTTCAGCCCGCGCGAGGACGACGGGCCACCCGAGGGCGGGTCGTCGAACTGGGAGACCCCGATCACGACGACCGTCGTGCTTCAGAACCTCAAGTGGGCCCTGACCGACGAGAACATCAACAACTACACCGAGTGCTTCACGGAGGACTACCGGTTCCACGTGGACCCGCAGGACTCGCTGGACGCGGGCCAGGAGGGCGAGGAGAAGTACGCGAACTGGACCCTGGCCGACGAGGAGCACTACGCGAGCAGAATGTTCACGGACGCGGCCGGGATCAGTCTCACCACCGTGACGGTGATCCAGCCTGACGAGACGCAGGTCGAGACCTACAGGCAGGAGGACTACACGCTCACGGTGTGGTGGGAGAGCGGGCCGCACATCAACGAGGAGATCTCCTACAAGGGCAGAGCGACGCTCTGGATGAGGAGGAGCGACTCGGGGCGGTGGGCCATCTTCCGCTGGGTGGACCGGAGGACCGAGCAGGGCTACAGCACCTGGGGAACCGTCCGGGGCGATTACCGGACCTAGCGCAATCCGCGCTCGGCACGGCGCTTGCATGTCTTGGACGGGCTGGGAAGGGGCCGCGGGTTGACTTCGGCCCAGCTGCTTGATATACTGATGGATCGTGTGAGTGAGGGAATGGGGGAGACACCTATGTTGAAGCACCTGGGGCACGGGCTGGCCGTGCTGTGCCTGGTGGGGCTTGTGGCGACCGGGCTCGGCGGCTGCTGGAACCCGTTCGCGCCCGACGAAGGCGACGGCGGGGGCGACGGCGACGCGGAGTACAAGATCCGCACCAGCCCCTCGAACGTCCTCCACAACCTCATGACCGCCTACGAGAACAAGAACGCCGAGGAGTATCTCGACTGCCTCGCTGAGGACTTCATCTTCTTCCTCAACGAGGACGACTGGACCAACGACCCGACGCTCCCTCAGTACTGGGGCAAGGCGGAAGAGCAGGCGATCCACGAGAACATGTTCGCCGAGGGCGGGGACGTTGACCGCATCACCCTCACACTCACCCTGGACGGCACGCCGGTTCAGGTGCCCGGTCCTGAACCCGAGGATCCGCCGCACTGGCAGTATCAGGAGTCCGTCGACCTCAGGGTGTACATCGGGGCGACCATCTACCTCGCGACGGCGCCGTCGCTTTACGAGTTCAGGATCGACGAGGACCAGGTCGGACCCTCGGGCGAGACGCTCTGGGAGATCTGGCGCTGGTACGATCTGGACGACCAGTCGCGGCTTGGCGAGCCCGAGCCCGGGACCGAGCACGCCAGCTTCGGGCTCATCAAGGCCGACTTCCTGAAGTAGCGGCACCACCGAGTGCAGCGAATCCCGCGGGGGGCGCATCTTCGCCCCCCGCTTGCTTTGGCGCGAGCCCCCCGCGGACGCGCCACGCTCCGGCGGAGGCCGCGTGGCGAGGCGGCCTGCCGTCGTTGACTCCCGCATCGCCCCCCCGTAGAATCGCCCCCGGGTCTCAGACAGCCCTCCATCCAGGAACGGACCCCCAATGCGCAGAAGGCGCACCCGTCCCGCAGGTCAGAGTGGTCGCGCGTCGGTCCTTTCGGGACTCCGGCTGTGGATACTGGCCGCCGGGCTCGGCGTCGTCGTGCTGCTCGCCGTGTGGGAGCTCGCGTCGAGCGGGAAGGGCGCGCCGATCGCGGCGAAGCTCTTCGGGGTACGCAACCTCGCGGAGCGCGCACAGGCCCTCGACCGCGCGCTCGACGCCGCGCTCGTTCAGCTCGGGACGCTCGACCTCAAGACGGAAGAGGAGGCGCGCGAGGCCGGGCGCACGCGGTGGCCCCACTGGACCAAGGTCGGGAGGACGCCCCCCGGCGCCGACCTCCTTCAGTGCAACCTCGCCATCACGAAGGCCGTGAAGGCCGAGGGCGGCGCCATCCAGCTCGTGCGCGAGCGGCCCAGGGACTGGCGGGGCGGGCGCACGCTCGACATGAGGCTCGGGCTCGGCGGCATCGAGACCCATCAGGTGGTGCTGCGCGAGACGCCCGGCGCCGCGGCCCGGCCCGCGGCGAAGCCACGAGTCGCCATCGTCATCGACGACCTCGGGTACGGTACGAGCGACGCCATGCGAGACGTCCTCGAGATCGAGGAGCCGCTCACCGTGACGATCGTCCCGCACTATCCGGGGACGAGCGCCGCCGCCGAGGCGGCCAGGCAGGCCGGCAAGGAGGTGCTGCTCCACCTGCCCATGGAGCCGCTCGGCTATCCGGGCGTGAACCCCGGCGAGGGAGCACTTCTCACGAGCCACACCGCGCAGGAGCTCAGGGAGCTTCTCGCGGCCGCCGTGGCGGAGGTGCCGCAGGCGGTGGGGATCAGCAACCACATGGGCTCCGCCTTCACGGCCGACCGGGCGCAGATGCGGGTGCTCATGGCTGCCATCAAGCCGAAGGGTCTCTTCTTCCTGGACAGCATGACCACCGCGGCCTCGGTCGGACTCTCGGAGGCGAAGCGGGCTGGAGTGCCCGTCGCAAGGAACAGCATGTTCATCGACAGCAAGCTCGACGAGCAGGGGCGCGTGGACGTCAGGGCGCAGCTCGCCTCGCTCGAGTCGGTCGCGCGCCGGCGCGGGTGGGCCATCGCCATCGGCCATCCTCGGCGCGAGACCGTGTCCGCGCTCAAGAGTGAGCTGAAGGCGATGCGCGAGCGGGGAATCGAATTCGTGTTCGTCTCCGAACTCGTGGGGGAGGGCGACGAGCAATGAAGCTCTCGGTCAACGTGGACCACGTGGCGACGATCAGGCAGGCGAGAGGGGCCGACGAGCCCGATCCCGTGTGGGCCGCCGTGGAGGCGGAGCTTGCGGGAGCCCGGGGCATCACGGTCCACCTCCGGGGTGACAGGCGCCACATTCAGGACCGCGACGTCGAGGTCCTCCGGAAGACGGTCGCGGGCGTCCTCAATCTGGAGATGAAGGCCTCGGACGAGATGCTCGACATCGCCACGCGACTCCTGCCGGACATGTGCACGCTCGTGCCGGAGGGCGCGGGCGAGGTGACGACCCAGGGCGGGCTCGACGTCATGTCCGAGGAGGGGACGGTCAGGAAGGCCATCGCGCGGCTCAAGGGCAAGGGCGTCGCCGTGAGCCTCTTCATCGATCCCGACGTCGTGCAGGTGGGCCGGGCCAAGGCCGTCGGCGCGGACATCGTCGAGATCCACACGGGCATCTACGCCGAAGCGAAGGACTCCGACGGGGTCGTCCGGGAACTCGAGAAGGTGAGGGTGGCCGCGATCGCCGCGCGGGAGATGGGTCTTCGCGCCCACGGCGGCCACGGCCTCACGTACAGGAACATCGCTCCGATCGCGCGCATCGGGGAGATCGACGAGGTCAGCATCGGCCACAGCATCGTGGCGCGAGCGGTTGTGGTGGGGATGGAGAGGGCCGTGAGGGAGATGCTGGGGCTGCTCGCCGCCGGCTAGCCCGCGGCCGCGCGCTTCCGAGCCCAGCCGAGGAGAAGGCCTCCGGGGAGTGCCCATCCCACGAGCCGCTCGACAATCGGGTAGATGCCCTCGGGGACGTGGCGAATCCCGAAGAGCGGACAGCACGCCGCAACCGCGAGCTGGGCGGGCTGGCCTTCGCCCCATCGCTTGCGGGCTCCGCGCTCGAGCCTCTCCTTGAGTTCCGTCTCGGTGAAGTCCCTCGCCGGGATCCTGTCTCTGCGAGCCACGAGCCGGCGAACCCACGTGTCGCGCGGGATGACGAGAACGACCCAGTCCCTGGAAAGCTCGAAGTGGCGGTCGATGATGTCCTGTCTTGTCGGATCCTCGAAGTGCTCGGGCACGCCGTAGGACCACACGATGTCGTAGTCTCTGCCGAGACGGCTCTCGTCGCAGACGGGCGAGAGGCCGGCGCGCTCCATGTACTGGCAGGCCTCTGGGCAGACCTCGTACAGGTCGGGGCGTGCGCACCGCATCGCCTCGTAGAGCAGCTTGCTGTGGAGACCCCTTCCTGCGCCGAGCTCCAGGAGTCGCCTCTCGGGCCCCCAGCCGAGCAGGTTCGCCACGCGCTCGAAGACCTCCTGGTCGATGACCGACCAGCGCAGGTTCCGGGCGTCCTGCCAGTACGGGCTCCACTCGGTCGCCATGCATCACCCTCCGACCTCGCACCGCTTTCGACGTAGCCTAGCCGCGGCGGGCGCCGGGCGCAAGAGTCTTCCGGGGCGGCTTTCGGGTTGACCATGGCGTTCCTGGCGGGGTAACATAGGGTGTTACGCTACGAAACGCAGGCGAGCGCCCAAGCCCGGCCTTCGGCCCCAGCGCGGGGCGTGCCAGCGGCCCCGAGGGCGCCACGGAGGAGTTTGATGACACCGAAGATGCGATGGCAGGCCATCCTCGTGATCGTCGTGATCGGGCTCTGCGTCTGGAGAGCCTCCTACACGATACGCTTCCTCTCCCTGGACGACGCGGAGAAGGCGCAGATGGCACCGGAGCAGGTCGCGGCTCTGGCGAGCAAGTCGCTTCCTCTGGGGCTCGACCTCAGGGGTGGGATGCACCTCGTCCTCGAGGTGGACAGGTCGGGTCTCCCCGCCGACGAGGCGGCTGATGCGATGGACCGCGCGCTCGAGGTCATCCGGAACAGGATAGACCAGTTCAACGTGGCCGAGCCCTCGATCCAGCGGGAAGGCGACAACCGGATCATCGTGCAGCTCCCGGGACTCCAGGACGAGGAGCGGGCGAAGGGACTGATCGGCAAGACCGCGCTTCTCGAGTTCGTGCCCGTCGAGGGAGCTGACCAGATCGACCTCGTGTTCCGCGCCGTTGACCGGGCGCTCATGGATACCATGGCCGCTCACGGCGAGCTTCCCCCGCTTCCCGATGCCGCCGATCCCGGGTACCAGGCCGCGCTGCTCACGCGGGAGCATCCGTTCTCCGCGAGGGCGCGGTACCTGCAGCAGGTCCCGTTCTTCCCGGAGGAGCTCGTCCCATGGGCGCAGCAGCAGCTCGCGCGGCTCGACGTCGACGCGCTGCTCCCGCGCGACCCGGAGAACCCTCTTGTCCCGAGAGTGCGGATCGGCTGGTCTGAGGAGACCCTGACGCTCGAGGACGGGAAGCCCTACCGGGCCCTCTACGTGCTCTCGAAGGACCCGCTCATGACGGGGACGATGGTGGCAACAGCCGAGGTGCGCCCGGGCCTGGACGAGGACAACCCGAACGCCCCGGGCGTTTCGCTTCGACTGAACCGCCAGGGCGGGCGCCTGTTCGCGGACTACACCGGCGACCACATCGGCGAGCAGCTGGCCATCGTGCTCGACAGCAAGGTGCAGTCGGCGCCGGTCATCCGCGACCGCATCCCTGCCGGGACACCGGCGTCGATCACCGGCAACTTCGCTGACGAGGAGGCACGCGACCTCGCCATCGTGCTTCGAGCCGGCAAGCTCCCCGCGCCTATGACGATCGAAGAGGAGAGGACCGTCGGCCCGTCGCTGGGCCGCGACTCTGTCGCCCAGGGCGTCCGCGCCATGGTCGTCGGCTTCATCGCGGTCGTGCTCTTCATGGTGATCTACTACAAGCTTTCAGGCGCTCTCGCGATCGGAGCGCTCATCGCGAACCTGTTCGCGCTCGTCGCGATCATGTCGATCCTCCCGACGGACCCGAAGCCAGCGCTCACGCTGCCTGGCCTCGCCGGCATCATCCTCACGATCGGCATGGCGGTGGACGCGAACGTGCTCATCTTCGAGCGAATCAAGGAGGAGCTCCGGAACCAGAAGACCATCCGCGCGGCCATCCGCGACGGATACGACCGGGCGTTCCTGACGATTCTGGACTCGAACCTGACGACGCTCATCGCTGCGGCCGTCCTCTGGAAGTTCGGGACCGGGCCCGTCCGCGGGTTCGCAGTGACCCTTTCGCTCGGTATCATCGCGAGCATGTTCACAGCGATCGTCGCCACGCGCGTCGTGTACGACTTCCTCACCGTTCACCGGAACGTGAAGCGGCTCAGCATCTAGCCGCCGCGGCGATCGACCCCGGCGGGCCAAGGAGACACGATGGAGCTCTTCCTCAACACGAAGATCAACTTCATGGGTGTGCGGCGGGTCGCCTTCGCGATCTCGCTCGTGATGATCGGGATCAGCATCATCTCGATCATCGCACACGGGGGCGTCAGGCTGGGCGTGGACTTCAGCGGCGGAATCCTCCTTCAGGTGCAGTCGGAGAAGCCTCTGCCGGCGCAGGACATCCGCGCGACGCTTGAGAAGATGGGGATGGGGGACGCCGAGATCCAGCAGTTTGGGCACGAGTCCGAGTCCATCATACGGATCGCGCAGAGCAAGACCACACCCGAGCTGGCCACGAACATCGTGAAGGCGCTGAACGCCGACTACCCGGACAATCGGACAGAGCTCAGGCGGCAGGAACTGGTGGGACCGAAGGTGGGAGCGGAGCTCAGGCGCACTGCGACGCTCGCTATCCTCTTCGCGCTCATCGGGATGCTCATCTACATCTGGTTCCGCTTCGAGTTCATGTTCGGCCTCGGAGGCGTGGTCGCCCTCGCGCACGACGTCGTCATCACGCTGGGGTTCCTCTCGCTCACGAACCGCGAGATCACGCTCACGATCATCGCGGCGCTCCTTACGATCGTCGGCTACTCGATCAACGACACGATCGTCGTCTACGACCGGATCCGCGAGAACCGCAAGAAGATGTACGGCAAGAGCCTCGTGGACATCGTGAACGTGAGCGTGAACGAGACGCTGTCGAGGACCATCGTGACCGGCATGTCTACCATCTTCGTGGTCACCATCCTGTACTTCATGGGCGGTGAGGTCATCCGCGACTTCGCGTTCGCACTTCTGGTCGGCGTGCTCGTCGGGACCTACTCCTCCATCTACATCGCGACACCGCTCGTCGTGGACTGGCAGCTGTCCCTGGACGCGCGCCGCAGGAGCGCCCTGCGGGCCGCGTCCGGCAGGCCATAGAGCTGCCGGCGCTGCGAGGCGCTCAGGAGGTCGGCACTTCCCGAGACGGCGCCCCCGGAGGCGCCGTCTCTGCATCCTGGGGCGGCCCAGTCCGCTGCGCGGGGGACACCCTCTCTGCCGGTGGCGGCGCGCTTGCGCCCGGCAGGCCGCGATGTCATAGTGAGAGCATGCAGTTCCGCAGACCGGAGGGCGTCCGAATGGCCGTGCATTGGGGCCGAGCGGGGGCGGTGGCGACCTGCGTGGCCGCGCTCGCCATGCTCTCGGCGGCAGTCTGCACCGCGCTCGCGGCCGCGCCTTCCGGGGTGACCGTCGCCCAGCTCAAGTACCGCGGGGGCGGGGACTGGTACGCGAATCCCAGCAGCCTTCCGAACCTTCTCGCGGTCGTGAGGTCGCGGACGAGGGTCGAGGTCGCCGAGAAGCCGGCCACGGTGTCGCTCACGGACGACGAGCTCTTCCTCTATCCCCTCGTCTACATGACGGGTCACGGGCAGGTTACGCTGAGCGATGACGAGGCGGCGAACCTGAGGGAGTATCTCGACAGGGGCGGCTTCCTCTGGGCTGACGACAACTACGGCATGGACCGGTCGCTGAGGGCGGAGATCGCGAAGGTCTTCCCGGACGAGCCGCTCGTCGAGCTGCCCTTCGAACATCCGGTGTACCACGCCTTCTACGAGTTCCCCGACGGCCTCCCGAAGATCCACGAGCACGACGGGGGCCCTCCGCACGGCTACGGCGTGTTCCGCAACGGGCGGCTTGTGCTCTTCTACAGCTTCAACACGGACATCGGCGACGGGATGGAGGACGGGGAAGTCCATAACGATCCTCCCGAGAAGCACGAACAGGCGCTCAGGATGGGCGTGAACGTCGTGGTGTACGCGCTCACGAACTGAGAGGGACGAAGCACGGTGGCTGAGTCGAGAGCAGAGCGGGGCCACGCGGAGCTCCTGCGCAGGATCGCTGCGGCCGGGTCCCGATGGAAGCGGCGTGCCGCTCTCGCGGGCGCTCTGAAGACGCTCGCCCTCGTGGTGCCGGCGCTCGCCGGCGAGGTCGTGGTCGACGCCGTCATGCTCCTTTCCCCGGCGGCGCGTGTGGTCTGGCTCGTGGCCGTGCTGGCGGGCCTGGTCGCCGGCGCCGTCGCCTGGGTGGTGAGGCCGGCCGCGCGGCGGCTCGACCCGCACGCCGTCGCGGCTGAGATCGAGGCGCGCCATCCCGAGCTCGGGGAGCAGCTCGAGTCGGCCGCGGGTCTCTGGGACAAGCGCGGGTCGGCGAAACTCGGCTACTCGACGGAGCTCATCGACGCGTTCATCGAGAAGGCCGTGGCGGAGTCGGCCGGGATCGACTTCGTCAGGGCCGGCTCGGACCGCGGGCTCCGCAGATGGGGGCGGGTCCTCGGCGCGGCCGCGGTCGTCTCGGCGGGAGCGCTGGTTCTGCTCGGCGGCAGGCTCGGTCCCGCAGTGGGGCGGCTCGCGAGCCCGCTGGCCGGAGACGGGTCCCCCCGGATCGTGATCACGGTTGAGCCCGGAGGGACGCGGCTCGTGTCGGGCGACGACCTCTCGGTGACCGCGCGGGTCGAGGGGGCGGCCGCCGCGACGACCGTCCTCCGGTACGAGTTCGACGGAGAGGCGCCGGCCGAGAAGGCGATGACCCCCGACGGGGGAGCGTTCCGGTCGGTGCTCTCAGACGTGAGGTCGCCGCTCGAGTACTCGGTCGCCGCGGCCGGCGAGGAGAGCCGTCGCTACCGGGTCGAGGTCGTCGATCGTCCGTTCGTCGCGGGTATCAGGCTCGAGTACGAGTTCCCAAGGTACAGCGGGCTCCTTCCGAGAACCGTCGACGAGAACAACGGCGACGTCACGGCGCTCGTGGGGACTCGGGTCGGCCTGACCGTGACCGCGAGCAAGCCGCTCGAGCGGGCCGACCTCCTGTTCGGCTCCGGGGAACGCCAGGCGATGCGCCAGGTCTCCGCGCAGGTGTTCGAGACGACGGTCCCGGTGCGCGAGAGCGGGTCCTACTCCATCGAGATCGAGGACCGCGACGGTCTCGCGAACCCCGACCCCGCGAGCTACTCGATCACGGCGGTGCGTGACGAGTATCCGCTCGTGAGGATCGTCGAGCCAGGCGCCGACCGCGTGGCTCCGTCGGACATGGTGCTCCCGCTCGCCGTCTCCGCCGTGGACGACTACGGGCTCTCCGGTCTTGCCATCCGCTACTCCATCGAGGGCACGGCCGAGGAGGGAGTGTTCGTCCTCGAGAACCCGGGGTCGCGCGGCCCTCGTGAGATCTCGCGCACCGCGCGCTGGGACCTCTCGGAGACGGGCGCGCTGCCCGGCGCGGTCCTCGTGTACTTCGCCGAAGCGACCGACAATGACGAGGTCAGCGGTCCGAAGGTCTCCCGGAGCGAGGGCTACCTCGTCCGGTTCCCGACCATGTCCGAGATGTACAGCCGCGTGACGGAGCAGCAGGACTCGATCGCGGGGGAGCTCGAGGAGCTTCTCGAAGAGCAGGCCGAGGTGCGCGAGCAGTTCGACGACCTCAAGGACGAGGTGCACAGCGACCCGGCGCTGGACTGGCAGAAGCAGGAGCGCGTCGAGGCCGCGCTCGAGCGTCAGGAACGGGTCGCCGACGAGGTCGAGGACGTCGCGACGCGGTTCGACGACCTCACGGCCGACATGAGCGAGAGCGACCGCGTGACGCTCGAGGCGCTCGAGAAGACGAGCGAGATCGCGAAGCTCCTCGACGAAGTCGCCTCCGACGAGATGCGGGCGCTGCTCGAGAAGATCCGCGAGGCGATGCAGAACGTGAGCCCGGAGCAGCTCTCCGCCGCGATGGAGCAGATGAGCCTCACGCAGGACGACTACCTGAGGAGGCTCGAGCAGACGCTGAACCTCCTCCGCAGGGCCAAGGCGGAGCAGGAGCTGGCGGATGCCGCGAAGCGGGCGGAGGACCTCGCCGAGCGGGAGGGCCGCGTCGCCGAAGACGCCGCTAGGTCCCCGAGCGGCGAGAAGTGCGACGCGCTCGCGGAGGAGCAGCAGAGGCTCAAGGAGGAGGCCGAGAAGCTCCGCGCCGATCTTGCGAAAGCGGCCGATGACATGAGCAAGGTGGACAAGGCGACGGGGAGCGACATGCAGTCCGCGGCCAAGGAGATGGACGAGGCGGGCACGGTCGGAAAGATGGAGCAGGGGCGCGCGAAACTCGCGCAGTCGCAGCCCTCCGACGCGGCGATGGCCTGCCAGTCGGCATCGAACGACTTGAAGTCCCTCTTCACCAAGCTCTCCACCTGTCAGGGGGGAGCGGCCTGCAGCCTGCAGAAGCGCGACCGGGAGGCGACGCTCCGCGCGGTCGACGAGCTCCTCGGGGTGTCGGCGGAGCAGGAGAAGGTGGTCGAGGTCGTCGAGGGGCGGCAGAGGATCCCCCGGAGCGAGATCGTGGAGCTCGTCGCGAAGGAGGCCGACCTCGCGGAGGCCATGGGCGGCATCGCGGACCGGCTCTTCACCGTGTCCAAGGACTCGTACGTCGTGGACCCTGGGGTGTACAGGTCGGTCGGCGTGATCCAGACGGTTCTCACGCGGGCCGCGACGCGGATCGCCGCCGGCGGCGCCACGCCCGGGAAGAAGGAGGCGCGCGAGGCGCTCGGGCACGTGAACGCCCTTGTCGTGAACCTCCTCACGTCGAGCAGCAACAGCTCTCCCTCGGCCGGCGGGAGCGCGCTCGACCAGCTGATGCAGCAGCTCCAGTCGCTCTCGGAACAGCAGTCCGCGCTCAACGACATGACCGAGGAGCTCAAACGCCAGAGCGAGAGCCAGGGCATGGGCTCCCAGGTGAACAGGCAGCTCCTGGACATGAGGGCCTCGCAGGAGCGCCTCATGGAGGAGGCGCGGCGGCTCGCGAAGGAGTTCGGCGACCGGCGGGAAATCCTCGGCAGGCTCGACGACACGGTGGACGAGATGGAGAAGACCGTGGCCGAGATGGAGCGGAGCGGCGCCTCGCAGGAGACCGTGGACCGCCAGAAGAGGATCCTCTCACGGCTCCTGGACGCCCAGAAGTCGCTCAGGCGCCGCGACTACACCAAGGAGCGGCTCTCGCGACCCGGTGAGGAGTATGCCCGCACGAGGCCCGGATCGCTTCCGGACGACGTGACGCGCGCGACCGAGGATCTGCGCGAGGACCTTCTCCGCGCGATGGAGCGCGGGTACCCGGCGGAGTATCGGGACCTCATCCGGGCGTACTTCGAGGGCCTCTCGAACGATGCCGGTGGCGGGGGAGGCGGACGATGATGCGTGCCACGACGTCGCGCGCGCGTTCGTTCCACGCCCGCTCCGCGGCGAGGCACGGCGAAGCGCCGCCTCGGCGCGCCGGAGCTTCCTCGTGGCTCGC
>Ga0316622_100001692_pt1 | contig 14668 bp, 10 predicted proteins | sample OWC_Aug_OW2_C1_D_FD_207646 | JGI IMG/M metagenome (GOLD analysis project Ga0316622, IMG submission 207646) | Wetland soil microbial communities from Old Woman Creek delta, Ohio, United States - OWC_Aug_OW2_C1_D5_C | ecosystem: Environmental > Terrestrial > Soil > Wetlands | place: USA: Ohio... | reverse complement strand
TGTCGCAACGCTCGGCCACAAAGGCCTCGTTGACCAGCCCCTCGGTCACCACCACATGCGCCAGCGCCGTGATCATGGCCACATTGGTGCCGGGCTTCAGCGCCAGGTGGTGCGCGGCCTGGATGTGCGGTGAACTCACCAGCTCAATCTCGCGCGGGTCGATCACGATCAGCTTGGCCCCATCACCCTTTCCCGTTCCTCGCAAGCGTTTTTTCAGGCGCGAGGCAAACACCGGGTGGGCTGCAGTGGGGTTGGCACCCATGACCAGCACCACGTCGGCCTGCTCGACCGATTTGAAGGTTTGCGTGCCCGCCGAGGTGCCAAAGGTTTCGCCCATGCCGTAGCCGGTGGGTGAGTGGCAAACGCGGGCGCAGGTGTCCACATTGTTGTTGCCAAACGCCGCGCGAATGAGCTTTTGCACCAGGTAGACCTCTTCATTGGTGCAGCGGCTTGAGGTGATGCCGCCCACCGCATCTTTGCCATCTTTGGCCTGAATACGTTTGAATTCACTGGCCGCATAAGCAATGGCCTCGTCCCAGCTCACCTCTTGCCAGGCCTCGTGGATGCTCTTGCGGATCATGGGCTTGGTGATGCGATCCTGATGCGTGGCGTAGCCCCAGGCGAAACGGCCTTTGACGCAGGCATGGCCCTCGTTGGCCTTGCCGTCTTTCCAGGGCACCATGCGCACCACGGAGCTGCCTTTCAGCTCGGCTTTGAAGCCGCAGCCCACCCCACAGTAGGCGCAGGTGGTGATGACGCTGCGCTCGGGCAGGCCCAGCTCGACGACGTTTTTTTCTTGCAAGGTGGCCGTGGGGCAGGCGGCCACGCAGGCCCCGCAGCTCACGCAATCACTCTCCATGAAGGGCTGGTCTTGCCCCGGCGAGACGCGGCTGGCAAAGCCCCGGCCTGAGATCGTCAGGGCAAATGTGCCTTGCGTTTCTTCACAAGCCCGCACACAGCGGTTGCACACGATGCACTTGCTGGGGTCATAGTTGAAATAGGGGTTTGAGGTATCAACAGGGTTCAAGCCACCGTCTTTGAAGCGTGTTGCGCTATCATTTCCATAGCTAACTTCGCGCAGGCCAGTGACCCGGGCCATGTCTTGCAACTCGCAGTCGCCGCTGGCAGCACAGGTCAGGCAGTCCAGCGGGTGATCCGAGATGTAGAGCTCCATCACCCCCTTGCGCAGTTGCTGCAATTTGGGCGTTTGGGTGCGCACTTTCATGCCCGGCTCGGCCGGTGTGGTGCAGGATGCCGGGAAACCCCGGCGGCCTTCAATCTCCACCAGGCACAGGCGGCAGGAACCAAAGGGCTCCAGGCTGTCGGTGGCACACAGCTTGGGCACCTGGATGCTGGCCTCCAGAGCGGCGCGCATCAGCGAGGTGCCTGCGGGCACGGTGATGCTTTGGCCGTCGATCTCCAGCGAGACTTCTTGCGTTGCGCTACGCCGTGGCGTGCCGTAGTCAGGTTCTTTCAGAGGTTCAAACATGCGGCTCTCCGGTGGCGCACAGGCCAAAATCCTGCGGGTAATGATTCAAGGCCGACAGCACCGGGTTCGGGGTCAGCCCGCCCATGGCGCACAAGGAGCCGTGGGTCATGGTGTCGCACAGGTCGCGCAGCAGCGCCTCTGCCTTGGTGTCGCCGCTTTTGAGGCGGTCAATCACCTCCACACCCCGTGTCGAACCAATGCGGCAGGGCGTGCATTTGCCACAGGACTCGATGGCACAAAATTCCATCGCATAGCGCGCCAGTTGGGACAGGTCGGCCGTATCGTCATGCACCACGATGCCCCCATGCCCGACCGTGATGCCGACAGCGGCATAGGCCTCGTAGTCCATCGGCACGTCCCAATATTTTTCAGGCACATAGGCCCCCAGCGGCCCGCCGACCTGCACTGCCTTGATCGGGCGGCCCGAGGCGCTGCCACCGCCAAAGTCAAACATCAGCTGGCGCAGGGTGATGCCAAAGGCTTTCTCGATCAAGCCACCATGCTTGACATTGCCGGTGAGCTGGAACGGCAGCGTGCCGTGCGAGCGCCCGACACCGTAGTTTTTGTAGAAGTCTGCGCCACGCGCCAGGATGATCGGCACCGAGGCAAAAGTGATCACGTTGTTGATCACGGTGGGCTGACCAAACAGGCCTTTGAGTGCCGGTATTGGCGGCTTGGCACGCACCACGCCGCGCTTGCCTTCAATGCTCTCCAGCATGGCGGTTTCTTCACCACACACATAGGCCCCGGCGGCCTTGCGCACTTCCAGATGGAAGGCCTTGCCAGACTGCAGAATGTCCGCGCCCAGAAAACCTGCGGCAGTGGCCCTGCCAATCGCTTCGCGCATCACGGCCACTGCGTGCGGGTACTCGCTGCGGATGTAGATGTAGCCCTGTGTGGCCCCGGTGGCGATGGCCGCAATGGTCATGCCCTCGATCAGCATGAAGGGGTCGCCTTCCAGCGTCATGCGGTCGGAATAGGTGCCCGAGTCGCCTTCGTCGGCGTTGCACACCACATACTTTTGCGCAGCCTGGGCAGCCGCTACGGTTTTCCATTTGATGCCGGCCGGAAACGCCGCACCGCCGCGCCCGCGCAGGCCAGAGTCCAGCACCTGCTGCACCACCTCTGCCGCGTTCAAGCTCAGGGCCCGGCGCAATCCGGCAAAACCTTCGTGGGCCTCATAGTCGGCCAAGGAGAGCGGATCGGTCACGCCCATGCGGGCAAAGGTCAGGCGCTCTTGTTGATTCAGGTAGGGGATGTCATCGACCCGCCCCTGCTTCAAGCGGTGATCGGCCCCGGTGTGGAACTGGGCATCGAACAAACCAGCCACATCTTCAGGAGCCACGGGCCCATAGGCGACACGGCCAGCAGGGGTTTGCACTTCCACCAGCGGCTCCAGCCAGAACAGGCCACGCGAGCTGTTACGCACCAGGTCAATCTCCAACCCGCGCTGCCTGGCTTGTGCAACCAGACTCGTCGCTACCTCATCCGCGCCGAGAGCCAAGGCGGCCGAATCGCGCGGCACATAAATTTGGAGGCTCATGCCGCACTCCCTGCCGCAGCGACCAGGCGGTCGAATTTGTCGGCATCCACCCGGGCATGCAGTTTCTCATTCACCACCATGGCGGGCGACGACGAACACAAGCCCAGGCAGTACACCGGCTCCAGCGTCACCGCGCCATCGGCAGACCTGCCGCCCTGGGTTTGCAGGCGACTGCAGGCATGCGCCCACAGGGCATCAGCGCCCATGGACTGGCACGCCTCGGCACGGCAAATCTGCACCACCTGTGGCGCTGCTGGCTCGTGACGAAAGAAATGGTAGAAGCTCACCACGCCATGCACCTCGGCTCTTGAGAGGTTCAGGGCCTGCGCAATGTCACCCAGCGCCTGCGCCGGAATAAAGCCCAGCGCATCTTGAATGTCATGAAGAATTGGCAACAAGGCCCCGGGCAAATGCTTTTTGGCAGCCACCAGGCTTTGAACAGCCTGGCGCGTCGTTTCAGTCAGCATGGTGATTTCTACCTGGTCAGTCAATCAGAAAAACTTGGCCACCGTGATGGAGGTGCGGTACACACCCCACGCCAGCGGAATGCCCACCGCAGCCCACGCCAACACCACAAACAGCGGGTTGCTGGGCTTGTCATGGTCGTGGGTGCCGTCGCTGTGCACTTCGGAGGACTTGACCTTTTCACGGGCCAGGCGCTTTTCCACCTCCAACTCTTCCGGGGTCATGAACCATTTGGGGTTCAACGGGCGCACCAGCAGGTTGCAAATCAAACCTACCACCAGGAACCCCACCAGGATGTACATGGTCTGGTTGTAAACCTGCTCACGTGGCAACCCCAGACTGAGTTGGTAGTCGCGCATGTAGTTCACCACCACCGGCCCCACAATGCCCGCAGTGGCCCAGGCGGTCAGCAAGCGGCCATGGATCGCACCCACCATCTGGGTACCAAAGATGTCTGCCAGATAGGCAGGCACAGTCGAGAAGCAACCGCCATACATGCTCAAAATCACGCAGAACGCGCTCACAAACAACAGCTTGGAGCCGCTGGCCGCACTGCCGGGAATGCTGAAATACAGCACGCCACCCAACACAAAGAAGATGACATAGGTGAGCTTGCGGCCCAGGTGGTCAGAAATGGATGCCCAGAAGAAACGGCCACCAATGTTGAACAAGCTCAGCAGCGCGGTAAAACCGGCGGCAATACCGGCAATCGCCGCCAGCTGGGTTTTGTCGAGTTCGCCAAACTTTTGCGTCGCGCCGATCAGGGAGCCGCCAAACACTTCCTGCAACATGGGCGAAGCCATACCGAGCACACCAATCCCCGCGCTCACGTTCATGCACAACACCATCCAGATCAGCCAGAACTGGGGAATGCCCCAGACCTTGCTGACATGCACATGGTGCTGGGTGATCATGGCGTTGTTGACGTGTGCAGGCTTGGGTGTCCAGCCCGCAGGTTTCCAGCCGGTCTCTGGGATACGGTAGCCAAAAGCCCCGGCCATCATGAACACAAAGTACACCGCAGCCATGACCAGAAAGGTCTGCACCACGCCCACATCGGTGGCGGTGGCAAAGTGCTTCATCAGGTCAGCGGCCAGGGGGGAACCCACCATGGCACCGCCACCAAAGCCCATGATGGCCATGCCGGTGGCCATGCCACGACGGTCTGGGAACCACTTGATCAGCGTGGACACTGGTGAGATGTAGCCCAGGCCCAGCCCAATGCCACCAATCACCCCCGAGCCCAGAATCATCATCCAGAACTGGTGCAGATACACCCCCAGTGCCGAGATCACCAGACCACCGGCCCAGCAAAACGCCGCCACCACGCCCACCTTGCGCGGCCCAACGCGCTCCAGCCAGCCGCCCCACAGCGAAGCGGAGGAGCCCAGCAGCACAAAAAACAGGGTGTACATCCAGCCCAGGGTGGAGATTTGCCAGTCACAGGTGGTGGTGAACAGCTGCGCAAAGAAGCCCACTTCGGGCCCGCACTTGATGGCCTCCTTGATACCAAGGGCCTTGGACAGCGGCAACCAGAACACCGAAAAGCCGTAGGCCATGCCGATGCAAAGGTGAATGGCCAACGCAGCTGGCGGTACCAGCCAGCGGTTGAAACCCGGCCCGGCGATGATGTGTTCTTTGCTGAGAATGTTCAGCGGTTCCTCGGAGGGCGAGTTCGCCCCCAATGCGATTGAAGTCATGCAGTCTCCTGTTTTTGGGAACGCGCACTTTAATGTGCGCTGACGGCAGTTTCACGGCCAGATCAGAAAACAGGCAAATTTATTTTGCGCATGGCCTGATTCAAGACTTGAATGTATGTCGCAGCCTGCATGGGCTGCGGGGTGAGCGTCCTCCCCGGCGCGGTTCACTTCGGCCAAGTTGCGTGTCCGGACGGCCAAGTCACATGGTGCACGCACCAGGCCATCCCGCCGGGACGTACATTCAGCGGCCGCCAGGGCTGACCGATGCCCCGCCCTCAAAAAATAACCCCACCAGGAAACACCCATGAAAACCAAAGCCGCCGTCGCCTGGAAAGCAGGCCAGCCCCTGACCATTGAAACCGTGGACCTGCAAGGCCCCAAATTCGGCGAAGTGCTGGTGGAGATCAAAGCCACCGGCATCTGCCACACCGACTACTACACCCTGAGCGGTGCCGACCCCGAAGGCATCTTCCCAGCCATCCTGGGCCACGAAGGCGCGGGCATCGTCGTGGACGTTGGCCCCGGCGTGACGACGCTGAAAAAGGGCGACCACGTCATCCCGCTCTACACCCCCGAATGCCGCCAGTGCAAGTTTTGCCTCTCGCGCAAAACAAATTTGTGCCAGCTGATTCGCGGCACGCAGGGCAAGGGCCTGATGCCCGATGCCACCAGCCGTTTCAGCCTGAATGGCGAGCCAATCTTCCACTACATGGGCACGTCGACGTTTAGCAACTACACCGTGGCACCCGAGATCAGCCTGGCCAAGATCCGTGAAGACGCGCCGTTTGACAAGGTGTGCTACATCGGCTGCGGCGTGACCACCGGCATTGGCGCGGTGATCTTCACCGCCAAGGTGGAAGCCGGGGCCAACGTGGTCGTGTTCGGTCTGGGCGGCATTGGGCTGAACGTGATCCAGGGTGCCAAGATGGTCGGGGCCGACAAGATCATCGGGGTGGACATCAACCCCGCCCGCCAGGCCATGGCGCGCAAATTTGGCATGACGCACTTCATCAACCCCAAAGAGGTGGAGAACGTGGTGGACAGCATCGTGCAACTCACCGACGGTGGCGCCGACTACAGCTTTGAGTGCATCGGCAACACCCAGGTGATGCGCCAGGCGCTGGAATGCACCCACAAGGGCTGGGGCCGCAGCATCATCATCGGCGTGGCCGAAGCCGGGGCCGAGATCAGCACCCGCCCGTTCCAACTGGTGACCGGCCGCAAGTGGGAAGGCTCAGCCTTTGGTGGCGCACGCGGACGCACCGACGTGCCGAAGATTGTGGACTGGTACATGGAAGGCAAGATCAACATCGACGACCTGATCACCCACACCATGCCGCTGGAAGACATCAACAAGGGCTTTGACCTGATGAAACGCGGCGAGTCGATCCGTGGTGTCGTGATTTATTGATCATTGCGTCGAGGCCTTTTCAGTTTCTAACCACCCGCCCCTTCGAGGCAACACAAAGGAGACACCCATGAGCCAAATTTCCATTCACCCCGCCATTGACGGCGGCATTGCCCCCACCGTCGCCGGTTTTTCAGGCGGCAAGCTGCGCTGCCACTGCGCGACCAACCGGGTCGAAGTCAGCCTGGGTGGGCAAACTGCCCACAACCATGCCTGCGGTTGCAGCAAGTGCTGGAAGCCCAAAGGGGCACTGTTCTCCCAGGTGGCTGTGGTGCCGCGTGACCAGGTGAGCGTCACGGCCCATGCCGACAAGCTCAAGGTGGTGGACAGCAACGCTGTCATTCAACGCTACGCTTGCACCGACTGCGGGGTGCACATGCATGGCCGCATCGAGAACAAGGCCCACCCGTTTTACGGCCTGGACTTTGTTCACACCGAGCTGTCAGACAGCACCGGCTGGGCAGCCCCTGAGTTCGCAGCGTTTGTGTCCTCCATCATCGAAACCGGCACCGATCCGGCGCTGATGCCCACCGTGCGCACCCGCCTGAACGAGCTGGGCCTGCCACCCTATGACTGCCTGTCACCCGCGCTGATGGATGCCATTGCCACCCACACTGCCAAAGCCAAGCAAGCCTGAAAACGCCCTGATCTCCAACGCAAGCCCGTGAGCGACACACCCTGCGTCGCTCACGGGCTTGTCTACTTTTTCAATCCAGCACAGCACCTCATGTCAGACACCCTCAAACTCCGATCCGAGCACGCCTGTTTTGGCGGAACGCAACGTTTTTACGAGCACGCATCGCGCGAAATCGGCCTGCCCATGCGCTTTTCGGTCTACCTGCCGCCACAAGCAGCGCTTGGCCCGGTGCCTGCCGTGCTGTACCTGGCCGGCCTGACCTGCACAGAAGAAACCTTCATGGTCAAGGCCGGAGCCCAGCGCGTGGCCGCCGAGCTGGGGCTGGCGCTGATTGCCCCCGACACCAGCCCGCGTGGTGCCGGTGTGCCGGGCGAAGCCGATGCCTGGGACTTTGGCGTGGGGGCCGGGTTTTACCTGGATGCCACGCAAGCCCCCTGGGCTAAAAACTGGCGCATGGAAAGCTACCTGATGCAAGAGCTGTTGCCGCTGCTGGGCAAAAACCTGCCGCTGGACATGCAGCGCTTGGGGCTCACCGGCCACTCCATGGGCGGCCACGGCGCGCTGACCTTGGCGCTACGGCATCCGGGGCGGTTCAAATCGCTCTCGGCCTTTGCGCCCATCTGCGCGCCCAGCCTGTGCCCGTGGGGTCAAAAGGCATTTGGCCACTACCTCGGCACCGACATGGCAGACTGGGCCGCACACGATGCCAGCGCGCTGATGGACGGCATGAGCGCTGCGCCTTTCCCCGATGGCATCCTGATCGACCAGGGCCTGGCCGACAAATTCCTGCCCGACCAGTTGTACCCCGAGCTGTTTGAAGCCGCCTGCGCCAACGCAGGCCAGCCGCTCACACTGCGCCGCCATGCGGGCCACGACCACGGCTACTACTTCATCAGCACCTTCATCGCCGATCACCTCGCGCACCATGCGCGGGCATTGACCTGAGGGCAGATGCATCGCTTCGCTCACCGCTGCCAAAGAATGTGCTTTTCTTCCAGAGGAACCGCCACGCCCGGGTGATGCGGTAGGAGTCGCGCTGTGTAGTCCGAAGCCGGACGAATTGCCGGGACGCTTGCGCGAAAGATGTAGCCGCCGACTGCACCCACCAGGGGCCGCACGCACAACATTTCTACATGCTCTGGCGCAGCGCCGTTGACAGCTTGCGCATAGAGCTCGACCCGCACGGCCTGCGGGTCGAGGTCGTCAAGGTAGATCTGCATCTCAAACACATGTTGCTCGCCAACTGTTTCTACTTTCACTTCGCCAAAGCGCAGTGCGTTCCATTTTTGGGCCAGCTCGCTCTGCCACCGAACCATCTGCACCCCGAACGCGCCTTGATCGGCGCTGCGTGCACGGTAGGCTGAGGCTGCGGGCAGGTAGTGCTGCTCGGTGTATTCGCGCACGGTGCGGCTGGTGGAAAATTGCGGGGTCAATTGCGCCATGCTTTCGCGCATGCGCTTGACCCACGCCACGGGGATGCCTTGCGCATCGCGCGTATAGAACTCCGGGATCACTTCACGCTCCAGCAGGTCATAGAGCTCCTCGGCTTCACGGGCATCCCAGGCCGGATCATCGCCATGTTCCTGGCCGTCCCCCAAGGCCCAGCCCACCTCCGGCGTATAGGCTTCGGCCCACCAGCCATCCAGTTCGGACAGGTTGAGGCCACCGTTGACCAGCACCTTCATGCCGCTGGTGCCACATGCCTCCCAGGGGCGGCGTGGCGTGTTGATCCAGACATCAACCCCCTGCACCAGATACTCGCTCAACAGCATGTTGTAGTCGCTGAGAAAGATCACATGGCGGCGCGCTTGCGGCTGCCGGATGAATTGAGTCCACTGCCGGATGAGCGCCTGGCCGACGCGATCCTCCGGGTGCGCCTTGCCCGCCATGATGAGCTGAACCGGGCGTTGAGGGTTGCTGAGCAAACGCAGCAGTCGCTCTGGGTCATGCAGCAACAGGTTGGGCCGCTTGTAAGCGGCAAAGCGGCGCGCAAAGCCCAGGGTCAGCACATTGGGATCAAAGAGCAGTTTCGCCTGGGCCACCGCTTCGGGTGTTGAACCAGAAGAAGCCAGTTGCACGGACAAGCGCTCGCGCACGTACCCCACAAAAGACTGGCTGGCTTCAATGCGAAACTGCCACAGCCTGGCATCAGAAACGCTGCGGATTTTGTCCCCCATGATCTTCGCCCGTCTCAGGAGTCTGTCGGACTGTGGGAGCACTGGCTGCCAATCGGTCGCAGCCGTGCGCCGCTCTTCGAGAACGCTGTCGGCACCAGAAGGCCGATAGACCCCCAGCCAGCGGTCCTTGCCGCAGACCTCGGTCCACAGTTCATCCGACTCCGCAGAGTCCCAGGTCGGCATGTGAACACCGTTGGTCACATGCCGGATCGGAATCTCCTCATGCGGATAGTTCGGAAAGAGTGGCTCAAACAGATGTCGGCTTACTTCGCCGTGCAAGCGGCTGACACCGTTGACGGCACCACTTCCGTGTATTGCCAGATAAGCCATGTTGAACGGTTCTGAGGTGTCATTCGGATTCTGGCGGCCCAATGCCATCAGGTCGCGCAACGAGATGCCTATTTCCTTGGCGTAGTCGCCGAGGTATTGCTCGACGAGCGCTGGCGCAAAGCGATCAAAGCCGGCCGCCACCGCCGTGTGCGAGGTAAACAGATTGCCCGCCCGGGTCACCGCCAGCGCCCCCTCAAAGGGCTGTCCTGTTTGTGCCATGAAGTCCCGCGCACGTTCCAGCACGGCGAATGCGGCGTGCCCTTCATTGAGGTGACACACTTGCGGCTGCAGACCCAGCGCGCGCAGCAAACGCCAACCACCGATGCCAAGCACCATCTCCTGTTGCAAGCGAAGCTCCGGCCCGCCGCCATACAGCTCACTGGTGATGCCGCGATGCGTCGGTGAATTCGCCACATCATTGCTGTCAAGCAAGTACAGCTTCACGCGCCCCACCTGCACCTGCCAGGTGCGCAGCCAGACCGAATAGCCGGGCCATGGAATCTCCAGCCGCAACCACTCGCCATCAGGCTTGCGCAACGCTGTGATCGGCAATTGCCCCGGATCGTTGTACGGATACAGCGCCTGCTGCGCGCCATCCTTGTCGATGATCTGGCGGAAATAGCCTTGTTGGTAGAGCAAGCCCACACCGACCACCGGCACCCCCAAATCGCTTGCGGCTTTGAGTTGATCACCCGCCACATTGCCAAGGCCACCCGAGTAAATGGGCAGTGCTTCGCTCAACATGAATTCCATGCTGAAGTACGCCACGCAGTCCAGCGGCGATTGCGGGTGAGCTTGCTGAAACCACGCCTGCGCGTCCTCCATCTGACGCTTGGATCGCACCAGGTCGTCAATCTTCTGTCGAAAAGCGGGATCGGCCAGCGTGCTGCGCAGCTTCTCGCGGGAGACCGTCTGCAAGACATCGCAGGGATGATGGGTCAGATCCCACAGCGCCGGGTCAAGCTGCCGCCACACGTCGTCAGTGGCATGGCTCCATGACCAGCGCATGTCCAGCGCCAGATCGACCAGCGACTCAAACCCGTCAATGCCCGTGGGCAGCAGGTCATACAGCGGATGGTTGGCGCTTGTTGGCTCGCTCATGAACTCACCTCCATCTGATTCGTCAATGAACCGTGATGGGCACGGGCTTGCATCGCCCATCTCTCTGACTCGACAGCTCATGGATCATAGTGACGGATCGGATTCAGAGGGGGCTTTCTATGAAATGTGTTGCGTTCACCGGCCCCGCAGTGCTTGCTGCAGGATTTCTATCTGTCCTGCGCCGCCCCACCAAACCGCTCCCGATAAGCCTGCGGCAGCACCCCCAGGTGTTTGAGGAACAGCTTGCGCAAGGACTGCTCTGTGGCAAAGCCAATCCGGGCGGCCACGGATTTGAGGGGCAAGTCGCCCTCTTCCAACAAGCGCCTACCGGCCTCCAGCCGGGCGGCTTCGATGAACTGGAGCGGGCTGCTGCCCACTTCGCGCAGGAACACGCGGCGAAAGTTGCGTTCGCTCATGGCCGCCTTGGCTGCCAGCAGCGACACGTCCAGCGGCTCGGACAGGTGGGACAACACCCATTCCTGAATCCCCCGGATGCCGGGGTGGCTGGTGGCCTGGCTGGTCAGGTGCACGCTGAACTGCGACTGCCCGCCCGGGCGCTTGAGGTAGACCACCATGTCACGCGCCACCTGCAGCGCCAGGCCACGGCCAAAATCTTCTTCCACCAGTGCCAGCGCCAAATCAATGCCGGCGGTAACCCCGGCGGAAGTCCACAGCCGCCCGCAGCGCAGGTAGATCGCATCGGCCTGCACGTCCACCTTGGGAAACTTCTCGCGCAACAGGGGGGCCACGCTCCAGTGGGTGGTGGCGGGCTGCCCGTCAAGCAAGCCCGCCTGCGCCAGAAAGAAGCTGCCCGAACACAGCGCCACCAGGCGTTTGATGCGCGGGGCCACGGCGCGGGCCCAATCGACCAGGCCGGGGTTGGCAGCCAGCGCCTGCTCGATGTGGCGCGCACCGACGATGATGGCAGTGTCAGGCAGGTCGTCCACGCTGAGCGCCCGACTGGCCTCCAGGCGCATCTGGATGTCAGACTGCACCGGCCCTGCCGCCACCGAGACGATGTTCACCTGGTAGCCCGCAGGCCGCCCCTGCTGGGTCAGGTGCAGGTTGGCGTACTCGAACACGCTCATGGTGCCAATGGCCTCCAGCGCCTTGACGCCGGGGTAGACCACAAGGACCACACGACTGGGGGCCAGGTTGATCAGTTTTTTCATAAGGGGGCTGCTTGAAAGAGGGCACAGGTTCAGGGCTGATGTGATGCTGTTTGATTGTGCAGCAGCCGCTGGCAGACGGTCAGGGTTTCACGCCCCCGCATCAGGCTTGAGCGCCCCCACATGTGCCGCCACGTGTGCCAGCCACTGCGGGTCATTGGCCATGTCCAGTGCGGCACGCAGGGCGTTGCTGGGCCTGCCAGAGTCGGCCCACATCAGGCCGATGGGCGTGAGCACGTCGGGCGAAACCAGCGGCACGGCTTCCAGCTCGGCGTAACCACGCAGCACGGCCACCAGCGCACCGGGCAGGATGCTGCACACCTCGCCCACCAGCACCGTCAGGCCCAGGGTCAGGATGGAGTTGGTTTCGATCACCGGCTGGATGCGGATACCCAGTTGCCCAAAGGTCTCATCCACAATCGTGCGGTTGTGCATCTCCGGGGTCAGCAGGCACAGCGCCTGTTTGGCAGCCATCTCCCAAGCCATGGGCTGGCTCACGATGCGCAAGCCCAACTTGCCTGGCTTGGCTGCCCGGCGCAGGAAGAAATAGCGCTCGGTGTATTGCGCCAGGGTGAGGAGCCTGGCCGCGCGCGACTTGAGCCGGTCGGTGTAGCCCAGGCCGATGTCCACCGACAGGTTTTCCAGCCCCGACTCAATGTCGGGCGAGCTCATGGAGCGAACCGTCAACGCCAAGCCCGGGTAGCGCGCCTGCAACTGCCCGGCAAAGCGGGCCGCAATCGGCATCACCGACGGCACCGCGCCCAGGGTCAGCGCCCCCACTGGTTGGCTCGCCTTGCTGGAGAGGTCTTGCAGCAGCAACTCTTGCTCATGCAGCATGCGCTGGGCGCTGATGAAGATGCGTTCGCCCTCGGGCGTAAAGCTCTCAAACGTCCGCCCGCGCTTGACGATGGTGGTGCCAAACTCTTCCTCCAGCGCGCGGATGGCGTTGGAAAACGCAGGCTGGGTGATGTGGCAAGCCGCCGCCGCGCGGCCAAAGTGCTTGTGCTGGTGCAAGGCGGCCAGGTAGCGCAGGGAGGTGAACAGGTTCATCTGGGAAATTTGATAAAAATTGGCCTCTGGCCATTATGAAACAAGCGCAAACAGCTATCAAAAATATAGCTAAAGTCTTCAATTAGACATCCACCCTTCTGTGGAGTGTTTCCAGGTGATCCATCGCGTTTGGCTGGCATTTTCCGAATGCTTTTAGACCAGCTTGCAAACGTTTGCATATCGGGACATACCCCTTGTGGTGAGAGTCACACTGTAACCAGGATGTAACCGGTAGAAATCGGGGTTTTCAGGGTTTCCCCTTGGCTGCAAACGTTTGCGTGATGGTTCTAATTCAACCCGCTTGAGGTGGTTCGGTGATTGCCCGATACCGCCTCAACAGCTGGCCTAGAACTCATCTTTTACTTGGAATAAACATGCAGAATCGAATTCAATTGATCGCCGCCGCTGCGGCTCTGACTTGTGCTGGTATGGCCCAAGCAGGGGTCGCCTTTGATGCCAACCTGGAGCTTGACATCACCAACCGTTCAGGCAAAGCCACCGAAGGCGCGGCCCCCGCATTTCAATCCGGTGTCAATACTGGCGGCCGGGTGGAAATCAACGCCAATGCTGAACTCCTCAAAAACGGCGACAACTACGTGACGGCACGCGGCACGCTGATCGTGCCGGTGAATGGCACCGCCGTCACCATTGATGACGCATGGATCAAGTTCGGCAACAGCACGGTGGACTTCAAGGCTGGTCGCCATGAAGCGGCTGACCTGTTCCCCGTTGGCAAGGACACGGTGCTCGACCTGGCCAGTCCTGCCGGTTACCGCGCCAATGTGCTGCGTGGCCGCGTGATTGATGGCCGTCTGCATGCGGTGCTGGGCCTGAATGCATCGTCAGCGTTGCGCTTCGAGCTGGGGGTGGTGAGTGAAGACAAGAACGACTCGCTCTTGGCTGCTCCCACCAAAGCTTATGGCGCTCGCCCCACCGTGGTTTACACCGCCGGGCCTTTGGCACTGCGCGCTGGTGTGGAGAGCTACAAGATTGGGGCCACCAGCTACAACGGTGTCGGCTTGTCGGGTGGCTACGCCTTGGGCACCGATGGCAATGTGAACGTCAACTACGCACGTCGCACCTCGGACAACGCCACCATCGCTGACGCATCATCCTTCGGGCTCAATTTGGTGTACGGGCCAGCTGGCATTGGCTATGTGAAGGATAAAAATGACGCAGTGGGTGCGGCGGCCGCAGTCGACATCAGCACGGTTTACGCCGCCTACAGCTTCCCGTTGATGGGGGTCAAGGGTGCCACCGTCACACCAGCCATCAGCCACTCGACCGGCAACAACACCGATTTGACCGAGTTCCGCGTGCGTTTCAATTACGCCTTCTAAGCAGTCACCAGTTGTTTCCGGGGTGAGTTCCCGGATATGACTCTCAAAAATTGATACTTTGCCCAGGATTTTTGCGAATCCTGGGCTTTTTTATTGGGTGCAATTCATGTCAGGTGTCAGGGCCATCAGGCCGCCAGTTCACGCCAAACGTGTGGAGTCGCGCAGCACCAGCTCTGCTGGCAGGGTCACGACCCGTCGTGGGCCGCCCTGAATGATCTCAAACAGCACGTCAACCAGGGCATGCCCGGCCTGGTCGGTG
>Ga0316622_100001691_pt1 | contig 14671 bp, 14 predicted proteins | sample OWC_Aug_OW2_C1_D_FD_207646 | JGI IMG/M metagenome (GOLD analysis project Ga0316622, IMG submission 207646) | Wetland soil microbial communities from Old Woman Creek delta, Ohio, United States - OWC_Aug_OW2_C1_D5_C | ecosystem: Environmental > Terrestrial > Soil > Wetlands | place: USA: Ohio... | reverse complement strand
TCGAGGACCTCCGCGAGGCGGCGGGAGATCCTCTCGGGGAAGAGCCGGAGGACGGGGGCCGAGAGGCGCCGGGCGAGATCGGGGCGGAGAGCGAAGACGGTCAGGATGCCGACGGTGACGAGGGTCCCTCCTCCGAGGACGAACGCGGACCGCCGGAGGAGCGCGAAGCGGCTCGCCTCCTCTCCGGCGAGCATCGCCGGCGCCCAGCCGAGCGCGTAGACGACGAAGAGCGCCACCGTGGAGAGGAGGTCGATCAGCCGCTCGAGGGCGACCGAGAGAAGGCAGGGAGTGAAGGGAAGGGAGCCCATCCGGGAGAGGGCGACGGGCCGGACGATCTCTCCGGCCCGCGCGGGAAGAAGGGTCGACGCCGCGAAGCCGATCGCGATCGAGGCGTTCAGGTGGAGCGGGCTGGCCTTCTGCCCCTTCAGAAGGCGCCCCCACCGCCAGGCGCGGATCGGGGGCGTCCCGATCAGCCCGGCGGCCGTCGCCACGACGAGCCATCCCACCTTCGCCGTCCGGATCGCCTCTCCGACCGCCCGGAAATCGAGATTCCTGACGAAGAGCGCGAGGAGAAGGACGGCGAGTCCGATCGACACGCCGAACCGGAGCAGGCGCGAGCGGGAGATCACGGCGCGGATGGTAGCCCAGCCGCCGCTGCGCTACGCTCGGTACCGTGCGGCGCGTCCCGGTTTTTTTCGATCCGGAGGTCCTCCGGCACGACACGGGTCCCTACCACCCCGAGACGGCGCAGCGGCTCGAGGCGGCGGTCGCGGCGCTCCGGAGGTCGGGCGCCGTCTTCGGAAGCCCGCCGACGCCGGAGCGGACGCTCGCCGCGCTGGCGAGGGTTCATGACGAGGGGTACGTCCGCCGGTTCGGCGAGGCCTGCCGGACCGCGCCGGAAGGGGCGGAGGGGGCGTTCTCGCTCTTCGACTCGCCCGACAATCCGATCTCGCGCTCGAGCTTCGACGCGGCCTTCCGCGCGGCGGCGCTCGCGCTGGCGGCTGCGGACACCGTCGTGTCCGGAAAGGCGGAGGGTGTCTTCGTGGCCGCGCGGCCTCCCGGCCACCACGCGCTCGCGGACGCGGCGATGGGCTTCTGCTTCTTCAACACGGCGGCGGTCGTCGCCCGCGACCTGATCGCCACGCACGGCCTCTCGAGGGTTCTCATCGCGGACTTCGACGTCCACCACGGGAACGGGACGCAGCACCTCTTCTGGGAGGACGGGCGGGTGGCCTACGTCTCGGTCCACCGTTTTCCGTTCTACCCGGGGACCGGAGCGGCCGACGAGGTCGGGTCCGGTCGGGGAAGGGGGACGACGGTGAACGTCCCGCTTCCGGCGGGAACGGGCGACGCGGCGTACGCCGGGGGTTTCGAGGCGGCGCTGGAGCGGCTCGCGGAGAGGTTCCGCCCCGAGTTCGTCCTCGTCAGCGCGGGGTTCGACGCGCACGTGAGGGATCCCCTCGGCGGGATGCGCGTGACGACCGAGGGCTTCTCGTGGATGAGCCGCGCCCTGCAGGAAGTGGCCGACTCCTGTGCGCACGGACGCCTCGTTTCCCTGCTCGAGGGGGGCTACGACTCGGAGGCCCTTTCCGACTCGGTGGTTCAGCATCACCGCGTCCTTCTCTCGGAGGGGGGCTTCCGTTGAGGTCGCCCGTGGTCTAACGCGAGGTTTGACAGTCCTTTGGCGCATTCGATAGACTACCTTCGCTGAAATCTGTCCTTTTCCATATAGGCGATCCGCGGTCCACGGGGGTGTCCCGGACGTCTCGGCCCTGCGGAGGAGACTGACGATGCGAAAAGCCCTCCTCTCCACCTTTCTTGGCGCGGCGCTGGCCCTCGCGGTCGCGTCGCCGGCGAATGCGGAGCGTCGGCCGGAGCGCCTCAGCGCCGTTTCGCTCGCGCCGGCGATCTCACAGACGACGCTGGCGGAGGTGGCCTGCTCCACCGAGGCCTGCCCGGGCGCCTTCGTCGGAATGATCGAGCTCCCGGTGGAGGGAGCGACCGTCTCCGGCTACGTCCAGATCCGGGGCTTCGCCTTGAACGGCAACGCGGTCTCCAGCCTCGACGTCTACCTCGACGGGACCGACGAGGTGAACCGCGTGACGGCGCCCGGGGGGATCAAGCTCGCGGTGCCCCGGCCGGACGTCATGCAGGCGTTCCCCGGATATGTCGGTACGGCCGGCGGAAAGCCGGGTTTCGAGGCGTCGTTCAAGGCCTCGAACTACGCGAACGGCCCGCATACGATCCACATCCGCGTCACGGACGTCACCGGTTGCTGCTACTTCCTCGCGCCGAGGACGGTCACCATCGACAACGCGCGGAACCAGCCCCCGTTCGGCACGCTGGACTACCCGCTCTCCTTCAGCGGCGGGAGCACGAACGGCGTCCTCGCCGTGGTCGGCTGGGCCCTCGACGACAGCCGCGTGGACCACGTCGACGTCTACGTGGACGGCCGCATCGAGCGGCAGGCCGTCACCGGCGTCGCGCGGCCCGACGTGGCCCAGGCCTATCCCGATGACACGACGGCCATCTCCTCGGGCTTCATCCTGAACGTCGACTCGACGCGCCTCGACAACGGCGTCCACGAGGTCGCCGTGAAGGCCGTGGACGATCAGGGGCAGCAGGGCCTGCTCGGCGTCCGGCGCGTGCAGGTCTTCAACAACGCGGGGAGCCTTCCGCCGTTCGGCGACGTCGAGATGCCCCTGAAGAACTCCACCTGGTTCGGGAACTGCGCCTCGGTCGTCGGACCCCCCGTCGGGCCGTCGGGCGGAGGCGGTGGGCCGATCCTGGACGCGCGCTACCTGATGCGCGTCTCCGGCTGGGCGCTCGACGCCTCCGTGGCGCAGGAGCGGGGGGGGGTCTCGAGCGTCCGGGTCGAGATCGACGGGATCACCGTGCGGGACAGCCGGTTCGACTGCCGGCGCGAGCCGCTCCTGAACTGGGCGCTCGTCGACTGCTATGGCTACTACCGTCCGGACATCGAGATGATGTACCCGGGCTTCCCGCAGGCTCCGAACTCGGGCTTCCAGTTCTTCGTGGACGCCGGGTACCTCCTGACGCAGGGCCCCCTTGAGGAGGGGGCGCACCTCCTGACGGTGAAGGCAGGCGACGTCGGCGGGTCGACGGCTCTCCTCGCTGAGATCCCGGTCGTCATCGAGTGCGCGAACTCCAACACGAACCCGCCTCCGATCGGGGCCGTCGACGACCCGACGAACTACAAGTTCGTCAGCGGCGTCTACACCGTCCTCGGATGGGCGCTCGACCTCGACATCGTGACGAAGGTCCGGGTCCGCGTGGACGGCGTGACGCAGGTCGACGCCGTGACGGGGAACGGCTGGGCGGAATCGGGCCTCGCGAGCCCCGACATCGCGCAGCTCTACCCGAACTACCCGCAGAACAGCACGGCCCGCTTCCGGTTCTACCTCGACACGTCGAAGCTCAGCAACAGCGAGCACGACCTGTCGATCGAGGTCGAAGACGGGCGGGGCGCGAAGCGGTCCGCCGCGACGCGGCGGATCCTCGTGAGCAACCGGACCCTCGTCCGGTAGGAGGCCGGCGGCGAAACCCGAGTACCGCTTTCTCGTCCGTTTCGCCGCCTTCCTTGCCCTCTTCTATCTCGCGGTGGCGGTGCGCCCCGCGAACGACCATGTGATCGTCCCCTTCACCGAGAGGATCGTCGGCGTCTCGACGGCGGTCCTCCGGGCGATCGGCGAGCCAGCCCTTTCCGAGGGGACCCGGATCCGGTCGTCCGGCTTCGCCGTCGACGTGAAGAACGGCTGCAACGGTGTGGAGGCGATGCTCATCCTCGTGGCGGCGATCCTCGCGTTTCCGGCCCCGTGGGGCCGACGGCTCGCAGGGCTGGCGGCCGGGATCGCCGTGATCCAGCTCCTCAACCTCGTGCGCGTGGTGTCGCTCTTCTGGCTCGGCGTCCACCACCGGGAGGTCTTCGAGACCTTCCACACGGCGGTCTGGCAGACTGCCCTGATCCTCGTGGCCGTCGCCGTCTTCATCCTCTGGAGCCGGCGGGCGGGGGGGCGTGCGGCCCGCGCTTAGAGGGGCGGCCGGCTTCCTGGCGGGCCTCCTCCTCTGGCGCGCCGGGTCGCCCCTGTACGGCCGGCTTCTCGCCGACGCGGCCGAGCCCGTCCTCCGGCTCCTCGAGCGGCCGGCCGCGACCCGCCTCTACGCGGAGGAGCGGCGACTCGTCGTCGATCGGGCCGACTTTCCGCCGGCTTCCGACCGGCCGAGCCTTCCCGCCGACGACCTGACGCTCAACGTCATCCTCTTCCTCGCGCTCGCCGCCACGCATCGGCGGCTCCTCCGGGACCGCGGCGTCCTCCTGCTCCTTGCGGCGCTCGGCGTTCTCGGCCTGACGCACGTCGGCGCGGTCGTCGTCGCGGTGAAAGCCCTCTTCGCGACGCAGCTCGGGCCGTGGAGCGCAGCCCACTACGGAACCGTCTCCCGGAACCTCTGGACCGGGGCCGCCCACTTCTACCGGGTCGCGGGCTGCTGGGCGATCGCCTTCGGGCTCTGGTGGGCGCTTCTCGGGGGAGGCGTCAGCGAGGGGGGGCGGCGGCCCGGGCGACCTGGGACGGGCCGCGCAGGGCGGCGAGCTTCTCGGCCTCGGGAAAGAGGGTGAGCGCCTTCCGGAGGACGACGTCCCCGTCGAGGCTCGCCCGGAATCCCGCCTCGCGTCCGTGGACGGCCGTGAGGAGTTCCTCGCGGATGGCGCGGTCGATCAGCTTCGGGTCCTTCTCGGCCCCGTAGAGGGACCGCACGTTTCCGTCCCATCCCAGCTCCGGCTTTCCGTCGAGAAAGCGGAAGAACTCGTCGCGGACGGCGTCCGTGACCTGGAAATCGCGGGGGATGTTCGTCACCTTCGCGTGGTACTGGACCGCGAACTCGAAGAAGAGCCCGCGGGCGTAGAGCGTCGCCGCGAAGCGCGACAGAGGATCCGGCTTGACGAAGACGTCGGGCGTGATACCTCCGCCTCCGTAGACGGTCCGGCCCGCGTCGGTGCGGAAGACCTCGCGGCCGGCCGTCGTCTCGGCCGCGTCTTCGGCGCCCGCCTCGTCTTCCGGCGCGAGGTATTCGAGGACGTCCTTGTAGTCCCGCTGGATGCAGCGCCCCGACGGCGTGTAGTACTTCGCGGTGGTCAGGGCCAGGCCCGCGCCGTCCGAGAGCGTGAAGACGGACTGGACGAGCCCCTTCCCCCAGCTCGTCTGACCCACGATGAGGCCGCGGTCGTGGTCCTGGATCGCACCGGCCACGATCTCCGAGGCCGAGGCCGATCCCTTGTTCAGAAGGACGATGACCGGAACCCGCGACTTGCGGGAACGCCCGGGGGCAAGAAAGGCCTGGTCGGAGCCGGCCGTCCGGCCGCGCGTCGAGACGATCTTCTCCCCCTTCGAGAGGAAGAAGTCCGAGACGCCGATGGCCTGATCGAGCAGGCCGCCCGGGTTCGAGCGGAGGTCGAGGATCAGGCGCTTCATCCCCTGCTTCTCGAGCCTTTCCCAGCTCTCGGCCAGCTCCTGCGACGACGTCTGCGTGAAGTCCTTCAGCCGGATGTAGCCGGTCCCCGGCTCGACGAGGAAGGCGAAGGAGACGGAGTTCGTCGGAATCTCGGCCCGCGTCACCGTCATCTGGAGCGGCTCGGGAAGCCCGGGGCGGACGATCGTGATCCGCACCTTCGTCCCCTTGGGCCCCTTCAGCCGCTTGACGACCGCGTCCACCGGGAGGTCGTCGATCGGCTGCCCTTCGACCTTGTCGATGATGTCGCCGGCGCGGATGCCGAGCCGGTCGGCGGGGGAGCCCTCGACCGGCGTGATGACCGTGATCTTCCCGTTCCGCCTCGAGATGATGATGCCGAGCCCGAAGAACGACCCCTTCTGCTTCTCCTGCATCGCCCCGTATTCCTCGGGCTCGAGGAAGGCCGTGTGCGGGTCGAGGTTCGCCAGCATCCCCTGGATCGACGCGTAGACGAGCTTCGACGGGGCGATGTCGTCCGCGTACCAGGCGCGCGCCGTGGCGAGGAGGTCCGCGTACTCCTTCATCCCGGCGCTCGTCGCCTCGGGAACCGCCGCCAGCTTCGGGCCGATCAGGCCTCCGGCCACCGTCACGGCCGCGAGGAACGCGAGCGCGGCGAGCGGCTTCCTCGAAGCGGGGCTTTTCGGCGTCGTTTCGGTCACGCGGGACACCTCCAGAGGGCCTCAAGCGTAGCATTCCCCCGCGGGCCGGCCGGACGCCTTGACTTCGCCCCCGGCGCAGCCGATTCTCCGGCCGGCGCGGAAGGAGGCGCCGCCCCGATGGGCAACCTCGGGATGCCCGAGCTGATCCTGATCTTCGCGCTCGCGCTGCTCCTGTTCGGGCCGAAAAAGCTCCCGGAGATCGGCAAGCAGATCGGAAAGGCCCTCGGAGAGTTCAAGCGGACCTCGAACGACCTGAAACGGACGATCGAGGACGAGATGGAGCGGGCCACGAAGGAGCCGCCGCCGGCCGAGCCGCCTTCCGGGGCGGCCCCGAAAACCGGGCTGCCGGCGTCCGCGGACGACGGCGGACCGACGAAGCCCTCGTGATCGACCGGCGCGCAGGGGGAGATCCGGAGGAGGAGCTTCCGCGGATGACGTTCCTCGAGCACCTCGAGGACCTCCGGAAGCGCCTCGTCTGGTCGGCCGTCGCCATCGCGGGCGGATTCCTCCTCTGCTGGTGGCGCGCCAAGGAGATCTTCCATTTCCTTTCGGAGCCGGTGCTCGCCGCACTTCCCGCCGGGACGAAGCTCGCGTACACCCAGCTGACCGAGCCCTTCATGCTCTACATCAACGTGGCGCTCATCGCGGGCGTCTTCGTGGCGAGCCCGGTCCTTCTCTGGCAGCTCTGGCTCTTCGTGGCGCCCGGGCTCTACGGTCACGAGAAGAAATGGGTCCTTCCGTTCGTCTTCTTCTCGGTGATCTTCTTCGTGGGCGGCGGCTATTTCGGCTACCGGGTCGCGTTCCCGATGGTCGCGCAGTTCCTCGTCCAGACGGGCGAGGACTTCATGCCGGTGCTGAAGATCGAGGACTACCTCGACATCGTCGCGAAGATCCTCTTCGGGATGGGGATCGTCTTCGAGACTCCCCTCCTCATCTTCTTCCTCTCGCGGATCGGCGTCGTCGACGAGAAGTGGCTCCTCGCGAAGTTCCGCTACGCCGTCCTGATCATCTTCGTCATCGCGGCCGTCATCACGCCGACCCCCGACATCCCGACGCAGTGCGCCTTCGCCCTTCCGATGTGCGCTCTCTACCTGCTCGGCGTCGGGATCGCCTGGGCCTTCAAGAAGAGGGGCCCGAAGAGGACCGAATCCGCCTAGGGACCTCAGCCCTTCCGCTTCTCGCTCCTCGCCCGCTCGACGTAGGCCGCCTCCTCGACCTTGACCCGGATCGTCTCTCCCGCTCCGATGAAGGGGGGGACGAGGAGCGTCAGTCCGTTCTCGAGGCGGGCCTCCTTCCAGACGTTGTCCTGTCCCTGCGTGTGGACCGGCTCGGTCGTCTCCGCGACCCGGACGTCCACGATCTCGGGGAACGTGACGCCGATCGGGCGCCCGTCGCAGAACTCGACGGGAACCGTCATCTCGGGCGTCAGGAAGGCCGCCGCCTTCCCGAGGAGCGCGTTGTCGACCTCCGTCTGCTCGAAGGTCCCGGGATTCATGAACGTCGAGGTGTCGGCGTCCCCGAAGAGGTACTGCAGGGGCTGCTTCTCCAGCTCGACGGCCTCGATCGGCTCTTCGGCGCGGAAGCGCCATTCGCGCTGCGTTCCCGTGCGCACGTTACGGAGCCGGGCGTGAGTGACCCCTCCCATCTTCCCGCCTCCTCCGTGGTAGTCGGCGGAGAGGACTTTCCAGGTCTCGCCCTGGAGCCGGAGGGCGGTCCCGGCCCGGAGCTGGGATCCGACGAGCATCGCGCCTCCTCCCTTCCGTGCCGCCCGGCGGGCGGCGGGCCGCTCCCCGGGAGCCGTTCAGCCGCGGCTGCCGGGGAAGGGGATGACGTCTCCGTCGGCGGGGGCCGGGGGCTCGGTCGAGACCGCGGAAGGCCGGTCGGCCCTCGCGCCCCGGCGCGCCTCGAGGATCAGATCGCACATCTCGCGGACGGCCCCGCTTCCTCCCGGCCGGGAGAGGCGAAGGGCCGCCGCGTCGCGGACGATCGATACGGCGTCGGCGGGACAGGCGGCCACGCCGGCGCGCCGGAGCATGCCGAGGTCGGGGAGGTCGTCGCCGATGACGGCGATCTCCCACGCCTGGAGCTCCCAGAGTCCGATCAGCCGGTCGAAGGCGGCGGCCTTGTCGCGCTCCCCCTGCAGGACGTACCCCTCGGGGAGCTTCAGGTCGCGGCAGCGGGCGAGGACGACCTTCGAGGTCCGGCTCGAGACGATCCCGATCTTGTAGCCGAGGTCCCTGAGGAGGACGAGGCCGAGGCCGTCCTTCACGTCGAACGTCTTCCACTCGCGTCCCTCCTCGTCGAACGTCATGGAGCCGTCCGTGAGGACGCCGTCCACGTCGAGGATCAGCCCTCGGATCCGGGCGAGCTTCGTCCGGAGGTCTTCCGGGACGATGGGGGCGGTGGGCATTCGGGGGCGATTATGCCCCTCAGATCGACTCGACGCCCCAGAGGTCGTGCAGGTGGAGGATGCCGGCCGGGCGGCCCTCGCCGTCCAGCACGAAGAACGACGTGATCTTCCGTTCTTCCATTCCGAGGAGCGCCTCCGTGGCGAAGGCGCCCGTCGCGATGGTCTTCGGGGCGCGGCTCATCGCGTCGCCGGCCGTGAGGTCCATGGCGCTCGAGCCGTGCCGCTCGAGGAGGCGGCGCAGGTCCCCGTCCGAGATCACGCCGGCGAGGCGTCCGCTGCCGTCCACGACTCCGGTGATCCCGAACCGCTTCTTCGACATCTCGTAGACGACGTCCTTCATCGCCGCGGTGGCGGGGACCGTCGGGACGGCGTCCCCGGTGTGCATCAGGTCCGCAACCCTGAGGAAGCGCTTCCCGAGCTTCCCGCCCGGGTGCAGGGCGGCGAAGTCCTCCGGCTGGAATCCCTTCTCGACCGAGAGCGCCATCGCGAGGGCGTCTCCCATCGCCATCTGCGCCGTCGTCGACGCCGTCGGCGCGAGGTTCAGTGGGCACGCCTCCTCGCGGATCCGGCTGGTGACGACGAGGTCGGCGTTCCGGCCGAGGGCCGAGGCCGGGTTCCCCGTCAGCGCGATGAGCGTCGCTCCGCGGCGCTTGACGTGCGGCGCAAGGGCGACAATCTCCTCCGTCTCGCCGGAGTAGGAAAGGGCGAGCACGACGTCGCCCTTCAGGATCATCCCGAGGTCTCCGTGGATCGCCTCCGTCGGGTGGAGGAAGAAGGCCGCCGTCCCGGTGGAAGCGAGCGTGGCGGCGATCTTCTGGCCGACGATGCCGCTCTTTCCGATCCCCGTGACGACGACCCGGCCCAGCGTTCCCTTGATCGCGGCGACGGCGGCGTCGAAGCCGTCGTCGAGGTCGTCGAGCAGCGAGCGGACCGCCGCCGCCTCGATCTCGATCACGCGTCGCGCCTCGCGCCGGGCGGGGGTCGTCACGCCCCGATCTTACGGGATGCCTACCGCGGCTTCGGCAGGAGCTGCCTCCGCTCGCCCGTGGCGGGGTCGAACGCGACGAGGGCACCGTCCTCGACGGAAGGCGCACCGGCGGACCGGCTCCGCTCGCGTGCGAACGACTGAAGGCGAACCGCTTCATCGGAGCCGGGCCGGATCTCGCCGATCGTCCCGAGCTTCTTCTCGGGAATCCGGAAGTCGAGGACGGGACGCGGGGAGGGGTCGCCGCGCCTGCGGTAGGGCTGGAAAAGCCGGACGGTCTCCTCGTCGGGGAAGAAGAAGTCGAACGCCGCTCCCGGCAGCTTCGCGGCGGCGATCGTCCTTTCGGAGTCGAGGTCGAGGACGGAGAGCGTCTCTCCGGTCTCGATAGCCATCCGCTTGCCCGAAGGGGAGAAGCGGACCCAGGGATGGGCCCTGCTGACGACGTCCGTCGCCCGGACCTTCGGGTCGAGAGCAGAGAGATCGGCCCTCCAGAGCCGCCACTCCTCCGTCCGGACGGACTCGAGAGCGGCCCAGATCGCCGTCCGGCCGTCCGGGGAGAACTCCGCCCGGGCCAACCAGCCGGCGTTTCGTGGCAGCCGGACGAACGCTCCGCTCGACCGGTTCCAGAGGAACGGCTGCGGGACGTCTCCTCGGTGACGGGCCTTCCCGGCCACCGCGAGCCAGTCACCCGCCGGCGCGGCCGAGGCGTCCTGGATTTCGACGAGGTCGTCGGGCGTCGGCGAGACGAGCCAGCGCGTGCCGAGGGCTCCGGCGGCCACCAGGGGCAGGAGGCAGGACCAGAGGACGAGTGACTGGGCGCCGTGTCCGCGCCTGAGGTCGGTCCTTCCGGCGGCGACCGAGACGGCGCCGGCGACGAGAAGCACGAAGAGAAGAGCCGGGAGGCCCCACTCCAGAAGCGCCAGGAAGGCGACGGGGTGCCATTCCCGGATCAACGTCGCCGCCGAACGGCCGACGGCGATTCCGCACAGGACGAGGAGGACGACGTCCACGACGAGCCACGGGGAGCGGGACCGGACGGCCACGGCGGCGGCGTGGAAGAGGGCGACGAGGAAGAGGAACCCGCCGAAGACGACGCCGGCGAGGCTGAAGGTCGCCAGGAGCGTGGAGAAGGAGCCGAGGTCGCTCCCCGGAAGCATCGGGGTCCCGGGCGAGGCGATCCATGAGGGGAACGCTGCGAGGAGCGCCGCCCCGGCCGCGAGGAGCAGGGCCGCGAGCGTCTTTCCGCCCCAGATCGCAAGGGCGGGGAGGGGGCGGGAGAAGTAGAACCCGGCGCGCCGCTCGACGAAGTCGCGGACGAGGATCGTCGACCCGAGGACGATCGCGGTGCCGATCCCGAAGGAGAGGGCGAAGACCGTGGCGAGGATCGCCCGGGCCTGCGGGACGTCGCCGCGGGCGACGTCGGGGAAGAGCGGCGCGAGGAAGGGGAGGAGGCCCGCGACGGCGGCGGCGACGAAGATCCGCTTCCGCTCGGAGATCTCGCGGGCGGCGACGACGAGAGCGGCTTTCACTTCTCACCTCCGGCCACGGCGACGAAGATCTCCTCGAGCGAGAGGGGCGACGCCTCGGCGTCCACGACTCCCTCGGTGGCGCGGAACCTCTCGAAGAGGTCGTCCCCGAAGTTCGAGACGAGCGCCTCGACCCCCCAGCCGCGGACCTGCACGCGGACGGCCTCGAAGCCGTCCAGCTCGGTGCCGTACTCGGTCCGGTCCTCCGTCCGCTCGTTCGCGTAGGTGATCCTCCGGAAGCGCGCCTTCAGCCGCTCCAGCTCGTCGGCGAAGAGGAGGGCCCCGTTCCGGAGAAGGCCGACGTGCGTGGCGATCCCCTCGACCCCCGCGAGGTCGTGCGTCGTCAGGAAGACGGTCGTGCCGCGGTCCGCCAGCTCGGAAACGAGCTGTCCGTAGATCTCGCGCCGCGCGACCGGGTCGAGGCCGAGGGTCGGGTCGTCGAGGACGAGGAGCTCCGGGCGTGAGGCGAGGGCGAGCGCCAGCTGGACGATCCCCTTCTGTCCTTTCGATAGCCGGCCGAACGGGACGGCGTCCGGAACGCCGAAGCGCGCGAGGCGCGCCGCGACCTCCGCGCCGTCCCAGGTGGGGTAGAGGCGGCCGAAGAAGCGGGAGAGCGCGGCGGAGGTCATGTCGAGCGGGGCGTCGGGCTCCTCGGGGACGACGCCGAGGCGCCGCATCAGGTCCGGGCGGTCGTCCCACGACGGCTTGCCGAAGAGGAAGCAGCTCCCCTCCGTTGGCTTCTGCTGGCCGAGAAGGCAGCGGACCAGCGACGACTTCCCGGCGCCATTCCGTCCGAGGAGGGCCCAGACGGCGCCGGGGGGGACGTCCAGCGTCACGCCCTCGAGGGCGGCGACGCGCCCGTAGCGGACACCGAGGGCACGGACGGCGATCGGGTTCACGGCTCTCCTCCCCTGCGGCGGGCGAATCGGCCGAAGGCGGACGCCACCTCGTCGAGCGCCTCCTCGCGCGGGACGCCGAGCGTCACGGCGAGCGAGGCGTAGCGGACCGCGCCGTCGGCCAGCACGCGGCTCCGCTCTCCCTTCGCGAGGGGAGGCGGGGCGTCCGCCACGAACGTCCCCTCCCCCCGACGGACGGCGAGCAGGCCCGCCTCGGTCAGCCTCTGGTAGGCCTTCGCGACGGTGGCCGGGTTGATCCGGAGCTCCGCGGCCAGCTCCCGGACGGACGGGACCGGCTTCCCGGGGCCGAGCGCGCCCGACGCGACGAGACGCCGGATCCCCTCCTCGACCTGCCTCCAGATCGGGGCGGCGTCCGACGGGTCGACGCGGAGGGTTCGCTGCATCGGTGTATTACGACAGTAATACAGTAGGGCCCGGAACGCCTCCTGTCAAGGGGAAGGGGGCTCAGGGATTCGTCGACCGCCGGAGGGCGTCGAAGGCGAGGAGGTCCGAGAGGAACCTCGGAAGGATCGCGAGGGGGAGCTGCGTGGCCCGGTCGGACCTCGCCCGGGCGGGATCGTCGTGGACCTCGAAGAAGTAGCCGTCGACGCCGACGGCGGCCGCGGCGCGGGCGAGGGCCGGGGCGTACTCGCGGGAGCCCCCCGTCTCGGTCCCGAGCCCACCCGGGAGCTGGAGGGAGTGGGTCGCGTCGTAGATCACGGGGACGCCGAGCGCCCGCATCATCGGAAGGGCGCGGAAGTCCACCACGAGGTTGTGGTAGCCGAAGGTCGTTCCCCGCTCGCAGAGCATCACGTTCCGGTTGCCGGCCTTCCGGCACTTCTCGACGATCTGCGCCGCGTCGTCCGGAGCCAGGAACTGCCCCTTCTTGACGTTCATCGCCCGTCCCGTCTCGGCCGCGGCGACGATCAGGTCGGTCTGGCGGCAGAGAAAGGCGGGGATCTGGAGGACGTCGGCCACCTCGGCCGCGAGGCCGCACGACTCCGGATCGTGAACGTCGGTGAGGACCGGGAGGTCCGTCTTCTCCTTGACCTCCGACAGGATCGAGAGCCCCGTCTCGATGCCGGGACCCCGGAAGGAGCCTCCGGCGCTCCGGTTCGCCTTGTCGAACGACGACTTGAAGACGAGCCGGTCCGCCGCGCCGGCGTCGGCGAAGACCGCCCGGATCGCCTTCGCCATCTTCAGAGTATGGGCGCGCGACTCGATGACGCAGGGGCCCGCGAAGAAGACCGGTCGGCACCGGTCCCCGGCGGAGAGGTTCGGCGTGATCGAGCAGAACGCGCGCACGCGAGAATGCTAGCAGGGCGACGGAATAGAATGTCCGAAGGCCGGAACCGATGACCCTCTCGCCCGGGGAGCGCTTCGGCGCTTACGAGATCGGGGATCGCCTCGGCAGCGGGGCGATGGGCGAAGTCTTCCGCGCCCGGGACCTTCGTCTCGGCCGGGACGTCGCGCTCAAGCTTCTCCCGGAGCGTTTCCGCGACGATCCCGAGCGCCGCCGCCGGTTCGAGGCGGAGGCGCTGGCCCTCTCGAAGCTGAACCACCCGAACGTCGTCACCGTATACGGCGCAGAAACGCACGGCGACGTTGCGTGCATCGCCATGGAGCTGATCGAGGGGCGGACGCTCCGGTCGCTCCTGTCCGACGGCCCGCTCCCCCCGAAGAAGGCGCTCGACATCGCGGCGCAGGCCGCGGCGGGTCTCGCGGCCGCCCACGAGCGCGGTCTCGTCCACCGCGACGTGAAGCCGGAGAACCTCGTCATCGGGCCGGGAGGGCTCGTGAAGGTCGTCGACTTCGGCATCGCGCGCCACGCGGCGCCGGCGGCCGAAGGGGGCCCGAAGGACCCGACGGTCCGCGTGGCCGCGCACCTCACGGAGGCCGGCGCCGTCATCGGGACGGTCGGCTACATGTCTCCCGAGCAGGCGGAAGGGCGGGAGGCCGACTTCCGGTCGGACCAGTTCTCGCTCGGCTCGGTCCTCCACGAGATGCTGTCGGGGCGGGCTCCCTTCCGGCGCGACACGCCGGGCTCGACCCTCGCCGCCATCCTGCGCGACGACCCGCCGCCCCTGCCGCCGCTCCCGGCGGCGATCGCGGCGCCCGTCGCGTGGATCGTCGAGCGCTGTCTCGAGAAGGACCCCGCCGGCCGCTACGGCTCCACGGCCGACCTGGTCCACGATCTCGCGAACGCCCGCGACCTGGCCGCCCACAACGCGCGGCCGGACCTTCCGGTGGTCGCGCTTCCGGCGGCCCGCCCGCGGCGCTTCGGGACGCTCGCGCGCGGGGCTCTCGTCCTCGTGCCGTTCCTGCTCGCGGGAGCGGCCTGGCTCGGCGCCCGGTTCGCGCGGCCCGGCTCGCTGGCGTTCCAGAAGATCACGTTCCGGCGGGGGATGATCGGGGCGGCTCGGTTCGCGTCGCCGGACGGCTCCACGGTCGTCTACTCCGCGTCGTGGGACGCGCAGGCGTGGCGCGTCTACCGGTCCCGTGTCACCTCGCCGGACTCCACGCCGCTCTCCTTCGGCGACGTCGGCCTCCTCGCGCTCTCTCCGAAGGGGACGCTCGCGCTCTCTCTTCACCCGCAGCCGGAGGCGGCCGGCGCCTGGCTCGGGACGCTGGCGGAGGCGCAGCTCGAGGGGGAGACGACGCGCCCGCTG
>Ga0316622_100001690_pt1 | contig 14675 bp, 11 predicted proteins | sample OWC_Aug_OW2_C1_D_FD_207646 | JGI IMG/M metagenome (GOLD analysis project Ga0316622, IMG submission 207646) | Wetland soil microbial communities from Old Woman Creek delta, Ohio, United States - OWC_Aug_OW2_C1_D5_C | ecosystem: Environmental > Terrestrial > Soil > Wetlands | place: USA: Ohio... | reverse complement strand
GGCGCGGGGGGCCCCGGGGGGGGCGCCCCCCGGGCGCCGCGGGGGCGGGGCCCGGGCGGCGGGCGGGGGGGGGGGGGCGGGTCGATCTGGTAGTCGTCCACGTTCGCGTACTCCCGGCGCAACTGGGCGCGGCGGATCTCGCACTTCACGGCGCGGTCGCCCGCGATGGAGGCCCAGTCGCCGTGGAAGGGCGTGTTGAGGTCGATCCAGGTCACGAGGCGGTCCCATTCCTCCTGCGCGAGCGTCACGCCGTAGTGGCCCTTGCGGAGGGTCTGCATCAGCTCGGTCGTGTCGGCGTGGAAGTCCATGGGGGTCAGCAGGCGCAGGTCGCTCTCGATGCCCGGGTGGCGCACGAAGCGGTGGAGGTTGGCGTAGGCGATGGAGAACTTTCCGCCCCACTCGTTGTTCTGCCTCCCGGGCAGCTTGGAGTTCCAAGGCGGCATCGGCTGGTCGCCCCGGAGGCTCATCGGGGCGCCCGGGGGAGTCCCGTTGTGGCACGAGACGCATTTCGCGTCCAGCAGGGGCTGCACCTCGCGGGCGAAGGAGAACCCGCGCGTGGCGCCGTACCACGCCGCCAGGTCGGCCGGCGCCTTCGCGGAGGCGAGGGTGCGGCGCACCGGCGGCGAGGAGTTCGTGTCCTCGTGGCAGCCCACGCACGAGATCACCTCGCCGGGCATGGCGGTGAACCAGCTGCGCATCTGCTGGAGGGCCTTGCCCTCGCGGTCGAGCGGCTGGACCGCCACCGGCGTGTTGGCCGGGATGCGGAAGAAGGCCGAGCCGTCCTCCTCCACCGGGACGGTCCCCATCACGCGGCGGATGTCCCAGGGGCCGTCCATGCCGATGGTGCCGTAGAGCCCGCCCATGCCGCGGTACCCGTAGACGTAGGTGAAGACGCGCAGCGCCCTGACCTCGCCGCGGGGGATGCCGCGGAGGCCCGGGCCGGCGTGGATGTCCGCCAGCGAGACCAGCGCGTCCTTCCGCGAGGGATCGATCCGGTCGGGGATCACCGGCGGGACGGGGGTCCTGCGGAGGGGGACGGGCTCCAGCAGCGCGAAGCCGGGCTCCTCCTTCAGCAGCAGCAGGTTGTCGAAGACGTCCGCGAGGTAGAGGCCCCAGGGGGACGACGGTGCGGGCTTGCAGGAGACCAGGAAGTACTTCCCGGAGCCCGTGCCGTCCGGGCGCCCGAGGGGGAAGGGGTGGAGGAACTTGGGCCACGAGGCGTCCACCAGGTTGTCCCTGACCACCCGTTCGACCTTCCGGCCGAAGCCGGGGATGCGCTGCAGCGCCCCCTCCGCCTCGGAGCGGCCCCGCTGGGGGTCGAACAGCACCAGTTCGCCCATGCGCGGCACGCCGTGGTGGCCGGTGACGATGCCCGCCACCTGGGTGGGATGGCCGGGCACGGGCCGCGCGAAGAAGACGCCGTTGGGCCAGTAGGAGACGCTCCCGTAGTAGGCCATCTGGGCGGTCCCGTCCGGGTTCATGACGAAGAGGCGGCGCGAGTTGGAGTGGGGCAGGTCGGCGTACTCCCAGCGCAGGTAGAGGATGCGGCCGTCGTTGAGGACGGCGGGGCACCAGTTGTGCTCCTGGTCGAAGCACAGCTGGCGGATCGTCTTCCCGTCCGCGGAGAGGCGGTACAGGTTCGCCACGTGGGAGGCGCCGTTGACGCAGGGCACGGCGACCATGGTGGCGGTGGACGTGAAGAGGAGGCCGCCGCCGGGCAGGTAGCAGGCGTCGTAGTTGTTCACGTCCGCGCCCATGTCCGGGGTGGCCTGGCGGGGGGCGCCGCCGTCGAGACGGAGTTCGTAGACCTGCCAGGGCTTCTTCGGGTCCGACCTGGAGAACATCAGGCGGTCGGCGTCGAAGTGGAGCTCGAGGTCGCCCACGAAGGCGTCGTCCTCGGGCCGGTAGAGGGTCGCCAGGGTCCCGGAGGGCGACACGGGCGAGAGCGCCGCGATGTCGTTGCCGTAGCCCTTGCGGGGCAGGATGCAGTTGCTCTCCCAGTTCTGGGGCAGGCCTAGGCGGGGCGCCTTTTCGCTGCGGCGCACCAGGAGCAGGCGGTCGAAGTCGAGGAGGGGGTTGGCCAGGAGCGCGTCCGCCTGGAGGGAGAGCCACGCCCCGGCGGCCTCGAGGGCCTTCGGGTCGTTCTTCCGGACCCCCGCCCGGATCGCCGCGAGGTCCGGGTCCAGCGCGCCCAGCCGCTCGATGAATTTCTCGGCTTGGTAGGTGGCGGGGAAGGTGGCGCCGAGGTCGTCGATGGCGCGGCGCAGGGCGGCGGGGTCGACCCGGGCGAGCCGCTCGAGCGTCCGGTCGCGCGGCTCCCCCGCGCCGGCAGGCGGGACCAGGACTCCGGCGGCCAGGAGGAAGGCGAGGCGGCGCATCTCCTCAGTCTCCCGTCGGGATTTCCAGGAGCCCGAATCCGAAGCGGCCCGAGATCCGCCGGGCGCACTCGCGGACGAGGCGGCCGATCGCGCCGAAGTCCTTCTCCGGCATGCGCTGGGAGGGCCCCGTGACGGTGATGGCGGCGATGGCGCGGCCCCGGCGGTCGCGCACCGGCGCGGCCACGCAGTGGACCCCCTCGAGCGCCTCGCCCCGGTCCGTGGCGTAGCCGAGCCGGCGGACCCGGGAGAGTTCCCCCTCGAAGGCGGCGCGGCGCGTGAGCGTCCGGGACGTCAGCGCCCGGAACGCGTGGCGGGACAGCAGGGCTTCCCGCTCCGCGTCGGGCAGGAAGGCCAGGATGGCCTTGGTCGAGGCGGAGGCGTGGAGTTCCTGCCGCGTCCCCGCCTCGCACACGAAGCGGAAGGGGTGCAGGCCCGGGACCTGCTCCAGGATCAGCCCCTCGCCGCGGTCGATGATGCTCACCACCACGGTCTCCCGGAGCCGGTCCCGGAGGGAACGCATGGGTTCGAGGGCGTTCTCCATCAGCGACCGGTTCGTCCCGTTGCCGCAGGCGAGGGACCAGGGCTTGCCCGTGAGGAGGAACTTCTTGCTGTGGGGGTTGCGCTCCACGTAGCCGTGCTTGAGGAGCGTGTTGGTGACGCGGAACACGCTGTTGAGGGGATAGCGGAGGGCAGCCGCGATGTCGCTGATGCCCTGTCCCTCCGGGCGGCGGGCGAGGTGCTCGAGGATGAGGAGGCCGCGCTCGAGGCTCGGCACCCCGGGGGCCGCCTTCGGCCCGTTCCGCGCCATGGGGGCTCCTTTTCTACAGGTGGTAAGCGTTTCCTTCCATAGAAATATACGCCGGGGCCGGGGCGCGGGGGGACGCCGGTGAAAAACCGGGGGGGTCAGCGGGAAACGGAGGGGTCGGGGCGGAGGGAGAGGCTCGTCCGGGGCCGGGGCGACCGGGAGTCCTGGAGGAGTCGCAGGCCGAGGGTGATCATCAGGGCCGCGGCCAGGGCCAGGGCCGGCACGTACTCCCCCAGGTCGCGCCGCGGCCAGATCCCGGTGGAGTCGAGGATCACGCCGAGGACTAGGGCCATCGAGGGCAGTCCGAAGGCCACCCCAGGACGGCCCGGAAAGGCCGCCGACATCGCGGCCAGGGTCACGGCCATCGTCGTCTGGATCAGGAACATCCCGAGTACCGCGAGCGGCGCGGCGTCGGCGGCCGCCCCCGCCCAGGGGACCATCAGGAGGAGCGCCGCCGCGGGGACGGCCTTCCACCCCCACCGGTCGGCCGCCACCCCGCCCAGGGCCTTCCCGGCCACCGCCGCCGCCGTCAGGAACCAGGCCATCCCCGCGATCCCGCGCCACGGTCCCGCCAGGGAGTCGCCCGCGGAGGAGCGGATCGAGACCGACAGGAACAGCAGCAGGACGGCCGCGGCCGTCCAGGGGACCGGACGCGCCGCCGGCCGCGGGGGATTCTCCGTCCGGGGGGGGACCGGGATCCGGAAGAGGGCGAAGGCCCCCGCCGCGGCGGCGAGGGCCAGCGTGACTTCCAGGCGGAGGGGGAACGCGGCCAGTCCCTGCTGGACCCCCGCGGCCAGGCCGAGGGCGCCGGGCGCCACGAAGAGGCCGGGGCCGGCGGCCCGCCCCGCCCACTGCCGCAGGACGATCGCCCCGGCCCCCACGTGGAAGAGCGCGTTGCCGACGCCCGCCAGCACCGTCGCGGCGTACGGCTGGAGGGTCCCCATCCCCAAGCCGGCCAGGGCGAGGACCAGCCCCGCGAGGGCCGCCGCCTTGTAGGCGCGGAAACGGTCGGCGAGCCACCCCAGGGGGAGCTGGAGCCCGAAGGCGAGGATGTTGTACATCGCGACCAGCCGGACGAGCTCGTCGATCGGCAGCCGCCGCAGCCCCACCTCCGCGTAGACCGTCCCCACGGTGGCGGCATCCACGAGGGCGTGGAGGAGCCCGAGGATGGCCGCGGTCCCGACGCGTCCCCTCATCGGTCCCGCCTATCTCACCGCCGTCTTGCCGTTGCCCTTCAGGAGGGGGGCCAGGGCCTGCCGCTCCTTCTGGAGGGCAGCCCCCTGCTGGCGGCACTCGGCCGCCGTCTGGATGGCGTTCTCGCGCTGCTTGGGGTTGTGCTGCGGGGCCGGCTCGGTCGCCAGCCTGTCGAGGGCCGCGGCCTTGGACGTCCAGTACTCCTCGGAGGCCGCCAGGACCTTGTCGTACCGGGCGGCGACCCCCCGGGCCTTGGCGGCGTCGCCCGACCCGCGGTAGTGGGCGATCAGCGTCCGCAGCGCCCGCTGCCTGAGGCACTCCGTGGAATACAGGCTCCCTTCCTCGCCGAAGGAGACGAGAGGCACGGGCATGGCGCGCCGCACGGCTTCGATGCGCTGGCGGGTCTGATCCAGCTCGCGCTCGATGTCGGCCGTGAGCCGCTCGTAGACGTAGACCTGCCGGGCGCGCCGATCGGCTTCCGCGAGGCCCGCCTTGTCCTCCTCCAGCATGTGGGCCACCCGCTCGGTCTCGAACGGGGGGAGCGCCGCGCCGTCCTTCACGGTCTTCACGAAGAGGTCGATCTCCTCCGCGAGGGTGACCTTCTTGTAGTCGATCTCGATGTCGTGCTGCCAGGTGGGCTTGACGTCGGTGAGGACGAGCGTGTCGGTCCGGCCTTTCTCGTCGTACTTCCAGGGGCTCTGGACGGGACCCTTGTCACGCCAGTTCCGCCACGGCGGGCTCAGCCTCCGCACGAAGGTCCTGGGGAAGGCGTCGCTGTAGTGGATGCGGACGACGGCGCGCCCGATGGGGCCCGACCAGAGGCTCCCCGTGTGCAGGATGTACCCCGTCGTCAGGCTGGCCATCTTCGCACGGGCCTCCTCCGGGTAACTGGCGTCGGGGGCGAAGCGGTTCGGCGTGGGGGCGACCCAGTACCGGACGGTGACCTTGCGCTCGACGCCCCTGGGGAAGTCCATTTTCCAGCTGTGCCAGCGGTCGTAGCCGCGGAAGCCCACCCATTCGGGCAGGTTGGCGGGCTTGCGCGACCGGTTCGTCTTGACCGGCTCGATGCTCTGCACGGCGACCGGCTTGCCGCCCGCCTCGATGTCGACCTTGAAGTCGTGGAGCGGCTGGCCGCGGAGCTCGGGGAATCCCACGTCGATCGAGAGGTCCGCCGCGCCGGTGTTCAGCAGGCCGAAGACGGCCGTGACCCCGAGCCGGTCCGGGGCGGGGACGAGGTCCACCTCCTCCCACTTCATGGTCACCGGGACGTTCTCCCCGTAGGGTTCCACGCCGCGGGCGATGCCGCGCGGATCGGGCGCGACGTCGGCGTACAGGGCGGAGGCGGCGGCCGCCAGCAGGGTCGCGAGCAGGAGCGTACGGCGCATGGGCTGACCTCCTAAGGTTGGGTTGTGAAGGACCGGCAAGCACCTCATTTGCGGACAGGGACACCGCGGGGGCCGGACTGTCCAGCCGAAAATGGATGTCGCCTACTTCAGGAATCCCCCGATCACCTTCCCCCGGAGGTCCCCGGGGAAGGCCTCGCGGCTGAACGCCACGAGGACGCCGCCGCGGCGGGCGGCGACGAGGGACGGCCCGGCTGCCGGGGCCACGTCGGGACCGGGGGAGGCTGCTAGGAAGACCCGGAGGGTCCGCGACCCGGCCGCGTAGGTGAGGTTGAGGTGGCTCTTCCCGCAGGGGAAGGCCGAGGCGAGTTTCCAGCCGCCGGGGAGCGTCTCCGGCAGGCGGAAGGCGAAATCGAACTGGCGGACGAACGCGGCGAGGTCGCGGGGAGGGGCCGCGCCGGCCCCGGCCCTGCCCCGGGGCGGGGCTCCGACCTTCGGGGCTCCCGATCCCCCGCCGAGGTCCGGGGCGCCGCCGATCATTCCCCCTTCCCCCGTCCTCCCCGGCTTGGGGCCGCCGGAGGCCGCGCCGCCGCCGTCCGTCCCGCCGGGGCCCCCCGTGCGGTGGCCTCCCTGGGGGGCGCCGCCGAAGCCCTGTCCGCCCGGGGGCGGGGCGCCGCCCTTGGGATCTCCCGGGGCGCCGATCTTGGGGCCGCCCTCGGGCGGCCGGGGGGCGGGCGGCTCCCAGGCCCACATCTCCTTCGGCAGGGAGACCTGGGTGGACGTCCAGGCGAGCTCGCCGGAGAGGTCCGGCGCCGCCGCCCTCGGCACCAGCAGCCACGCGCCCGCGGCGACCACGACGGCGGCGGCCGCGGCGAGGGGGATGATGAAGCGCAGGGGGGACCGGCGGACCCGCGGGATCGCGGGCCCCGGCAGCGCCTCGTGGGCCTCGCGCCACGCCCCCAGCGCCCCGAGGGTCTGCCGCATCTGCTGCTCGAGCCGGCGGGCGGCCGGGTCCTTCTGGAGGCGCTCCCGGACCCGGGCCTCGTCCCCGGCGGAGAGCCCGCCCAGCACGAACGCGGCGATCGCGCGTTCCAGGTCGGACGTTTCAGCCATGTCAGCTCTCCGTTTGAAAGGCGCGGTTCAGCAGCACGAGGGCCTCCCGGACGCGGACGTCGACGGTCGACTTCGGGACGCCCAGCCGGCCGGCGATGTCGCGGACGGAAAGCCCTTCCACCACTTTCAGGTAGAGGATCTCGCGGCGTTCGAGGTCCAGCCGCTTGAGGGCGGCGTCCATGCGCCGCACGGACTCGCGCCGCCCGGCCTCCTCGGCCGGATCCCCGGGGGGCCAGCCTTCCGTGCGCCGCGGCACCCGCTCGCGCTGCCGGCGCCGCCGGGCGGAGCGGATCGTGTTGAGGGCCTCGTTGCGGGCCACCTGGAAGAGCCAGCCCTCCGCCGTGGGCGATCCCGGCGCGGGGCCACGCGAGAGGTATTTCAGGAAGACCTCCTGGAGCGTGTCCTCCACGTCCTTCAGGTCTCTCACCAGGAGGTGGAGGTAGCCGCGCAGCCGGGGCGTCATCGCCAGCAGGTAGGCCTGCGGGTTCGTGCCCGTGTCATTTCCCATGTCGGTCGCCGGGGGACAGTATACCGTCCGCGGAGCCGCGGGGGCACGCCGCCTGAAGGGGAGGGTCTGTCCCCACCGGTACCCTGCTCTTGTGATATACAATCCATAGGCAGGGACACCGGGGGGCACGGAGTGTCCAGTTTTTCCCTCCGGCGGAAGGGGGCCGGCCCCCCGTCCGTCCTGGATGGAGGAGGTGAGCCGATGAGCCTTTTGCTCCTTCTTCTCGCCCTCCAGGCCGGCGACGCCGAGGCCGGGGCCGCCCTCGAGAAGTTCAGGATCGCCTTCAAGGCGAAGGAGGCGGAGGAGCGCGCAGCCGCCGTGACCGAGCTGGCGAAGACCCAGCACGAGAAGGTCGTGGTCCGCCTCGGCCAGCTCCTCACCCAGGATCAGAAGGAGGTCCGGATGGCCGCGGCGCGGGGCCTCGGGGCGGTGTCCGTCGCCGACCTCAAGCAGAAGGCCGTCAACCACCTCGCGAAGGCCCTGGCCCCGAACGCCGCGGAAGTGAACGTGGCGATCGCGATCGTGGACGCCCTGGAGGAGATCGCCCCCAACGCGGGGCTGGTGGTCCTCCACCAGCATTTCACCTCGCCCGCCATCCCGGTGGCCCGGACGGCGATCGAGGTGGCGGAGCGGTTCAAGAGGAGGGAGTCGGTCCCGCCCCTCGTTGCCCTCGTCAAGTATCTGGAGGTCGCCAGCCGGGAGGCGCTGAACGTGGGGCCGGAGGGTCGGAGGGAGGTCGTGGGCGGCGGCCTGCCGGGGGCGGGCGCCCCGGTCGATCCGGAGGCCCCCCGGCGCGAGAAGGTCCTCAAGCCGGCGGCGCTCAAGGCGCTGGAGACGATCACGAAGAAGAGCTTCAAGACCGCCCGGGAGTGGGAGACGTGGTGGAAGGAGAAAGGGGCGGACTTCAAGTCCGGGCGGTAGTCCCGGCGGATATCCTGTAACCCCGGCCCCGCCGCCGGATCGGTACGGGCAGACTTGAGGAGGGACATCCATGGGTCGAGGCAGGATGGGAGGTGGCTGAGGGGGCGGGTGGCCCGAGGACGCCCGTGTGGCGCGGGAATCCGAGGTGCAGGAGGACGGCGAGCTCCTCTGGATCGATACGGACAAGCCGCTGGACCGGCTCCGGGAAGACATCCCGAAGGCCTGTGCCGCGAACCGGTTCGGCGTGATCGCGACGCACGACCTCAGGGAGAAGCTGAAGGAGAAGGGGATCGAGTACGGCGGGGAGTGCCTCGTCTTCGAGGTCTGCAACCCGCAGAAGGCCGGTCAGGTGCTCGAGGCCGACCCCGCCATCTCCACGGCCCTGCCGTGCCGGATCACCGCGTTCCGGACGAAGGGCGGCGGGATGCGGCTTGCCACCCTCAAGCCCACCCAGATGCTCGACCTCTTCGAATCGGCCGGGCTGAAGGGCGTGGCGGCGGAGGTCGAGGAGGCCCTCGTCGCCATCATGAAGGAAGTGGCCGTCTGAGGCCCGCGGCGCACCCCGCCCCCGCGGCTCCCGGCGTTAAGTACGTGGGAGCCGTTCAGGGAGGTGCGCATGCGACAGGCGTCGGCCGTAGGGCCGTTGGTTCTTGCCGTGCTCCTCGCGGCGTCCCCGTGCCCGCCGGAGGCGGCCCTTGACCTCTACGTGTCCCCCGCCGGGAACGACGCGTGGTCGGGCCGGAAGGCGCAGCCCGACGCGGGCCGCACGGACGGGCCGCTGGCCACGCTGGCGGGGGCGCGTGACGCCCTCCGCAAGGCCCGGGCGCAGGATCCCCCGGGTCCTGTCCGCGTCCTCGTCGCCGACGGCACCTACCCCCTCGCCGGGCCGCTGGTGCTGGCGCCGGAGGACGGCGGGACCGCCGAGGCCCCCGTCCGGTACGAGGCGGCGCCCGGGGCTAGGCCGGTCTTCAGCGGGGGCCGCGTCCTCCGGGGCTTCCAGGCCGGCCCCGACGGCCTCTGGCAGATCCGCATCCCCGAGGTCGCCTCGGGGAAGTGGTATTTCGAGCAGCTCTTCGTGAACGGGCGCCGCGCCGTCCGGGCCCGCTCCCCCAACAGGTTCTGGTTCCACCTCCTCGACGTCCAGGAGGAGGCGACCGGCCAGGGAGGCGGGCGCCGCAGCCAGAAGGCGCGCCAGACGGTGACGCTCCGGCCGGAGGACTTCGCGGTCCTGGCCCCCCTGACGCCGGAGGAGCTCAAGGACGTGAACCTCGTGGTCTACCACAACTGGGACAACACGCGCCGCTTCATCGAGCGCCTGGACCCCCAGGCGCAGGCGGTCGTGACGGCCGGCGAGGGGATGAAGCCGTGGAACCCCTGGCGTAAGAATTCCCACTTCATCCTCGAGAACTTCCGGCGCGCCCTCGACGCGCCGGGCGAGTGGTTCCTCGCCCGCGACGGGACGCTCTCCTACAGGCCGCTCCCCGGCGAGGACATGGCCCGGGCGGAGGTGGTTGCCCCGGTGGCGGAGAAGTTCGTCGTTTTCCAGGGCGACCCGGCCGCCGGGAAGTTCGTGGAGCGCGTGACCCTGAAGGGGCTCGCGTTCCGCCACGCGCAGTGGGTCACGCCGCCGGGGGGGTTCGAGCCCGCCCAGGCGGCCGCGCCCATCGAGGCGGCGGTGATGGCCGACGGCGCGCGGAACGTGACGCTGGAGGACTGCGAGATCGGCCACGTGGGCACCTACGGGATCTGGTTCCGGAAGGGCTGCCGGGAGAACGTGGTCCGGCGCTGCCATGTCCACGACTTCGGCGCGGGGGGCGTGCGCCTCGGCGAGATGGGGATCGCCAGGAACGAGAACGAGCGCACCGGCCAGAACGTCGTGGACAACAACATCATCCGGCACGGCGGCTATATCTTCCCCTGCGCCGTGGGGGTGTGGATCGGCTACAGCGGCGACAACCAGGTCACGCACAACGAGATCGCCGACCTCTTCTACAGCGGGATCTCGGCGGGCTGGCGCTGGGGCTACGCGGAGAGCACCTGCAAGCGGAACACGATCTCGTTCAACCACGTCCACCACCTCGGGTGGGGCCTGCTGAGCGACATGGGCGGGATCTACACCCTGGGGCCGTCGGAAGGGACGGTCGTGGCGAACAACGTCTTCCACGACATCCACGCCTACTCCTACGGGGGGTGGGGGCTGTACACGGACGAGGGGAGCACGGGCATCGTCTTCGAGAACAACCTCGTCTACGACACCAAGACCGGCAGCTTCCACCAGCACTACGGGAAGGAGAACGTCGTCCGGAACAACATCCTCGCCTTCAGCAAGATGCACCAGGTGCAGGCCACACGCGTGGAGGCCCACCTCTCCTTCACGTTCGAGAACAACGTGGTCTACTGGACCACCGGCCCGACGCTGGCGGGCCCGTGGGACAAGGTGAAGTTCGTCGCCCGCAACAACTGCTACTGGAACGCCGCGGGGGATCCGGTGGCGTTCGCCGGGAAGACGCTCGCCGACTGGCAGAAGGCCGGGCACGAGGAAGGGACGGTGGTCGCCGACCCGCTCTTCGTGGACGCCGCCCGGCGCGACTTCCGGCTGAAGCCGGAATCGCCGGCCCTCAAGACGGGGTTCAAGGCGTTCGATCCCTCGAAGGCGGGGGTGTACGGCGACGCCGCGTGGGTCGCGCTGGCGAAGTCCGCGACCTACCCGCCGCTGGAACTCCCCCCCGAGCCGCCCCCCGCGCCGGTCAACGACACCTTCGAGAACGCCCCGGTGGGCAAGCCGCCGCGGGGACCGGAAGTCCACGTGGAGAACAAGGGGGACTCCATCGTGGTCACGGAGGAGACCGCCGCCGGCGGGAAGCGGAGCCTCAAGATCACCGACGCCCCGGGGCTGACGCACGCCTTCAACCCCCACCTGAACTACTCCGTCAAGTATTCCAGGGGGGTGGTGGTCAACGGCTTCGACCTGCGCGTCGAGAAGAGCTCGGCCGTGGACTTCGAGTGGCGCGACTGGAGCGAGTCCCAGTACCTGACCGGACCTCATTTCGCCGTCCGCGACGGCAGGCTTAGGCTGGACGACGGGACGACGATGGACCTGCCGCCGGGCGCCTGGGTGCGGTTCGAGGTCACCGGGGGTCTCGGGGAGTCCGCCACGGGGAAATGGTCGCTGAAGGTGGAGGCCGCCGGGCAGCCGCCGCGTGAATTCAGGGACCTCGCCTGCGTGAAGCCCGCGTTCAAGAAGCTCACGTGGATCGGCTTCACCAGCAGTGCCGTGGCCGCCACGTCCTTCTACCTCGACAACTTCACGCTGAAGGCCAGGTGACGCCCGGCGCCGAAACCGCCGGGCCCGGGATCCGGTATCAGGGACGTGAGGAGGATCCTTCTCCCCCTGGTGGCGGCGGCCGCGTCCGGCTGCGGCGGGAGCGGCGGGGACGACGGGCCCGCCGCGGCGATCGCCCTCAGCTTCCCCGCCGACCCCCTCTCCGGCGGCGTCGCCGTCTCCTACGCGCTCGCGGGGAGCGGCTCGTGGGACGTGAAGCTGACGTGGTCCGCGGACGGGGGGACGACGTGGTGGGGCGCCACCCCGGCCGCCGGCTGCGCCACGACGAAGTCGCGCCCCGCCCCGGGCGCCTACGTCTTCGCCTGGGACACCCTCGCCGACGGGGCTTCGGGGTCGGTGCTCGTCCGCGGCTCCGTCTTCGGCAGCTCCGACACGGTCTCCGGCACCGTGGCGAACGGAAGCGTGACGTTCCTCGACCGCTCGGCCGCGCTCGACGCGTCGGCCTCGCCGCTCGCCTATCCCCCGCTCCACCGCGGCCACTACGACCTCCAGCCCACCGTCCTCGGCTACCTCGCCGACCCGGCGTTCAAGCCGCTGGCCCGGGGGCTCCCCGTGAAGTTCTGGCGGATCTCGGTGGGACGGTGGGAGATCGGCCCGGTGGCGATCATGGCGCCGGAGCCCGCCTGTTACTCCCTCGATCCCGACGAGCTCAGGACCTGTTCGCGGGAATTCTACCGGGGCCCCAACACGCTGGAGGGGGTGGGGGATCCCGCGAACTACCACTTCGGCTACCTCGACGCGGCCCTGGCCGCCGTGGGGGCCTGCGGCGCCGAGCCCTACCTCTGTTTCGATTACACGCCCTTCACGCTGGCGTCGAACCAGGACCCGGACACGGCGAACAATCACTACCTTTCCGATGTCAACCAATCCTTCTCCAACGGGATCCGGACGAGCCCGCCGGTCGACGACGTCGTCTATGCCGAGGTCGTCAAGCGCGTGGTCATGCACGTCAAGGGTTACTTCGCGGGCGGGCTCGGGAAGGCTCTCACCTACGTCGAGATCGGCAACGAGCCGGACCTGCCGGTGACGCTCTTCTGGACGGGGACGCGGGCCCGGTTCCTCTCCCTCTACCAGGCGTGCGCGGCAGCGCTGGACGCCGAGTTTGGGGCCGGGATCAAGGTCGGCGCCGCGTCCTTCGCCTGGGTGCCCTCCGAGGGAGACCCCACCTTCCTCCAGGATTTCCTCGCGGGGCTCGGCGGCTCGCGCCTGGATTTCCTGGGGATCCACATCTACCAGGACGACCCGGAGACGGCCTGGGTCGAGCGCCTCTCGAAGGCGAAGGCCCTGCGGGATTCCCTCAGGCCCTCCGCCGAGCTCCACGTCCCCGAGTGGGGCATGGTCCTCGACGGCGGGTCCGAGTTCGACGACATGACCGCCGCCCTCCACCACGCCCGGGCGATCGAGTACATGACCCTCTTCGACGTGAAGCTCTCCACCCGCGCCGTGATCCGGGACATCCTCCCCTTCCCCGGCGGCATCGGCCTTCTCCGGGCGGGCCCGGCGCGCCCCAAGCCCGCGACGTACGTCTTCCACGCCTTCGAGCGGCTCTCGGAGACGCCCGGCCTGCTGGCGGTGACGGCGCAGTCGCCGGCGGGGAAGCCGATGATCCTGGCCGGGCGGGGCGGGACCGACGCCACGATCCTCTTCTTCCACGAGGCGCCCGCCGCGGGGGAGGTGGGGCGCTTCTCGGTCGCGGCGGGGTCGCTTCCCTTCGCCGACTACTCCGTCGAGCGCCACGTCCTCTCGGACGCGACCTGCGCGGCCGGCGACGGGCTGTGGCTCCAGCGCCGGTGGGACGCCTCCGGCCCGTTCTCGGACGAGGTCCGCTTCACGGCCCCCTGCCTGGTGATGTGGCGCCTGTCGGGGAGGTAGGCCGGGAAGGTTGGCAGGGCCCCGCCGATCGATTAGAATCCCTCCGGGAGCGATGGACGACGAAAAGGCGCTGGTGGCCCGCGCGCGCGGCGGGGACTACGCGGCCTTCGAGGAGCTGGTCAGCCGCCACGAGGGCCGCCTCTACGGCATCGCCTACAACATCGTCCGCCGGCGGGAGGACGCGGAGGACGCCGTCCAGACGGCGTTCCTGAACGCCCTGGAGCACCTGGGGGAGTTCCGGGAGGAGGCCTCGTTCGCCACCTGGATCACGCACATCGCGGCGAACGCCGCGCTCAAGATCCTGCGCAAGCGGCGCGGGCTCCCGGTGGCGGCGCCCCCCACGGGGGCCGACGAGGACGAGGAGGGGGACATCCCCCACCCGGACTTCATCGCGGACTGGAGGGACGAGCCCGCGCGGCTCGCGGAGAGCCGCGAGTTCCAGGAGATCCTGGACGGGGCGATCGAGGACCTCCCGGAGAAGCACCGCCTCGTCTTCGTGCTCCGCGACCTCGCCGACAAGAGCGTGGAGGAGACGGCGGGGGCGCTGGGGATCAGCCGGGCGAACGTGAAGGTGAGGCTCCTCCGGGCGCGCCTGGCGCTGAGGGAGAGGCTCACGCGGGTGTTCGGGGACGAGAGCCGGCGGCTGGTCCGCGCCCACCGGCACGAGGGGGACGAGCGGGGGACGACGCCGGCGGCGCAGATCCTGCGCAGCTACCGGGACGACGAAGGGCAGGCGCGCCATGAAATGTGAAGACCTCCTGCGGATGCTCAACGACTACGTGGACGGGGACCTGGACCCCGGCCTCTGCGAGGAGTTCGAGAAGCATTTCGCGGGGTGCAACCCCTGCCGGGTGGTGGTGGACACGGTGCGCAAGACGATCGCGATCTACAAGGGCGGGAAGGCCTGCGAGATCCCCCTCGACTTCAAGCGGCGGCTCCACGAGGCCCTGCGCGAGAAGTGGAAGCAGGTCCACCCGCCCCGGGAGGGGGGGGAGGCCCCCCGGGCCTGAGGACCCCTTCCGGCCTCAGGCCTCGAGCCTGACCGCGATCAGCTCCTCCAGGGCCGCGCGCAGGACCGCCGCCGGGCGACCGCCCTGGAAGCCGCCCTTGAGCTGCCCGTCCTTGAAGAAGGCGAGGGTGGGGACCGCGGAGATGTCGTACCGCTGCCCCAGGAGGGGTTCCTCCTCGACGTTCACCC